>Ga0307408_100000406_pt1 | contig 38727 bp, 41 predicted proteins | sample 322Cmetagenome_FD_202116 | JGI IMG/M metagenome (GOLD analysis project Ga0307408, IMG submission 202116) | Maize rhizosphere microbial communities from greenhouse at UC Davis, California, United States - 322HYB-C-3 | ecosystem: Host-associated > Plants > Roots > Rhizosphere > Soil | place... | reverse complement strand
GAAATAGAATTTCCACGGCTGGGTGTTGTTGGACGATGGGGCCCGCATGGCCAGTGCAATGATCTCCACGATCAATGCTCTGGGGACCGGATCAGATTTGTAGCCTCGGATACTCCGGCGGCCGAGGATGACGTTGTCAAATTGCATCGTGCCCTCCAGTCCTCGGTTGATCGTCACTCCTCCCGGCGCCCGCACGCAGCCTGATATTCGCGAACGAGCCGCGCGACCAGAGTGGCCACGTCGGGGATGTCCTCGATGAGATCGATGCCTTGCCCGCCGCTCCAGATGTCCCGCCACGGCCGGATGTCGGTCGGCAGATGGTCGAAGCGCCCGGCGCCGGGCATCGCGAGCGTCTCGATGTCGATTCCGCACCGCTGCAGCGACGGCTTCAACCAGTTCGCCGACACGCCAGTGACATTGGGCGTGTAGACCAGGTCTTCCGATGTCGATTCGACGAGCATCCGCTTGTAATCGGCAGGCGCATCGGATTCCTTCGTGGCGATGAAGCGCGTTCCCATGTACGCATAGTCGGCACCCAGAACCTCTGCGGCCCGCACGCCGGCACCCGTCGAGACGCCCCCCGCCATGACCAGGGGCCCCTTGAAGATCGTGCGTATTTTTTCGATCAAGGTCAGATGGGACAGAAGCCCGGAATGGCCGCCTCCGCCCAGACCAATGGCGATCAGGCCGTCCACGCCCTGCCCGATCGCCTTCTTCGCGAACTCCACACTGATGACATCGTGCAGCACGCCCATGCTCTTCGAGTGCGCGACGCGCACGACCTCGCGCGGCCCGCCGCCCACGCTGATGACAGTCTCCACGCCGTAGCGACCTGCGAGCGTCAAAGTCTCCTCGAGCTCAGCCGTGGGCAGCTTGGCGGAAACGTTGACCACGAGCGGGCCCACCTTGGTGGAATGGGCCAGCGCTTCCTTCCGCGCGCTCTGGATCGCTTCCATCCATTCTTCGAATTGCTCGAGGGTTCTCGCGTTGTGGCGCGGCAAAACACCCACCAGTCCCGCGAGGCAAGCCTCTCGCACCAGGTTAGGCCCTGTCACAAGAAACATGGGCGCGCAGATGACAGGAACCGAAAGGCTTGAGCGGTTGAACATGGCTGATGTGGCTTTTTCTTGCCGGGTAAGAGAGTGCATGGGCGGTTGGCTACTTCGGCTGCGTCGGCTTGCGCCAGTTCCGCTCGCTGAAACCCGTGAACAACAGGGGAGACTTCCCGACGAAACGCTGAACAGCATCAGCGTGGTAATCGGAGCCGATGGCGACGGCCTGAGCGAGTGCCTCGGCTTGCGCCATCGCCGACTGGCTCGACTCGAAGGCCTGATTGAGCAGCTGCTTGGTGAGCCCCACAGCGGCAACGGATGCCAGCTTCATCTTGCGTGCGAGCTCAGTGGCCGCCTCGATGGCTTCGCCTTCGGGCACCAGGTCGTAGACGATCCCCATCGCCTTGGCCTCTTCCGCACCCAGCACGCGCGCCGAGAAGATCAACTCCTTGGCGCGCTGCAATCCCACGATGCGAGGCAATGTGAAGACGAGGGATGTGTCCGGCACAAGTCCCATGCGGCTGAACGCTGCGCAGAAACTCGTCTTCGGCGTTGCGATGATGAAGTCGGCCGCCAGCGCGATGCTGAATCCGGCCCCGAAAGCAGGCCCGTCAACCGCCGCAATGACAGGCATCTCGAGCTTGAGGAGGTCGCGAAACCAATCCTGGATGTCCGTCATGCGGCTATGGATCATCTGGGTGGTCTTTTTCGTGGCCATGCCCTTGACGTCGCCGCCGCCGCAGAAGGCGCCCCCGCGCCCGCCGATCACCAGTGCCCTGACATCGAGCTCCTTGTGGTCGATCCCCTTGCGCAGGCGCCGGATGACGTCAGCAATCTCCACCCGCATGACATCGTCGAGCGCGTTCCTCGCCTCCGGACGATTCAAGTGAAGAAAGGCAATGCTGTCTTCGATGTTGAACTCGATTGCTTCATAAATCATGCACGTACCTCTGAGGTTGGTAGTTGGCTTGGTTAGATCGACGTCCCTGGCTTCTCGCGCTGCAGGTGTGGCAACAGGCGAACCACGACCTCGCGTTCTGCCGCGAACGCGTAGCAGCTGTCCACGCGAAATCGGCGCTGCGCGTCGATTTCAGGATCGCCAGTCGAGACGACTCGTAGCGGCGCGATGCCTTGCAGAACGGTAGTGGCCATGGGTCCCAAGAGTTCCACAATGTGCGTGCAGGACGCCACGCCCCCCAGCATTTCGCGTACGCGCTTGTTCCAGCCCGCCCCGATGCTGAGACCCACAAGCGCCTGCAGCGCGGCCGCTGCTCCCGGGCAGATGTTGAAAGGCGTCGCCGACATCCTTGCATCCGCAGCGTAAACCTGGAGGTCAGCGTCAATCACAAGCCGAACCGTGATGTCGTGCAGGTGGTGCCCTGGCGGGGCATCCTCCTCAGCCAGCAAGCGCCGAAACGGGTGTGTCTTGGTGTCAACCAGGCGGCCTTCGACTTCGAACAGGCCGTCATTGCGGCGGTAAAAGCGCATGTCTACTTCGCGGTGGTGCAACTCTTCGCGGGTCACTGCATCTGTGCTCAAGAAATTCTCCGGCCTTGCGAGTGACTCATCCCACCGCAGCGCGGAAGATGCGCATGTAATTGCCGCCTGAGATCTTTCCAGCCTCTTCGGAAGTAAACCCGCCGCGCAGCATCGCCGCGATCAGATTGACCCACTGCGCATAGTCTTGCAGCGCACCAGGGGCGACCTGTTGATCGGTCCCCACGCAGACATGATCGACGCCGATGACGTCGGCCATTTCCTTCAGTCCCTCGACGTACTTGTCGAGGTCAGGAAAGATGGCCCAGATCCCGATGGCACCACCGGTTTCAGCAATCGCCCTCGCATGATCCGGGCTCACGCAACGGGCGGCCAATCGGGTGGATGCCATCGCCTTCGAACCGGCAAGTGCTGTGTGCGACAGCAGCAGCGGTTTGGTGGAGACTTTTGCCGCAGCCTTGGCCGTTCGTTCGGTGGCGTGCGCCACATCGACGATCATTCCCAACCGATGGCATTCATGGATCACCTCGGCGCCAAATTCGGTCAACCCTTCGTGCGTCACCACGCCCATCTGGAAGTCACCGATATCGTTCGGGGTGAAGTGAACAAGCTGAGCGGAGCGGATGCCGCGCTGGTGGGCTTCTTCCAACCGCTCCAGCTTTCCTTCCATGAAGTCCAGGCCCTCGACGCCTCTGATCACCGACGGATGACCTGCAGCGTGGGCCGATTCAAGATCAGCTGCCGTTAGCGCGCGCTGCAAACCATGGTGCACCATCATCTCGTCGGCCCAGGCGAGGCGTTCAAGATGGTGCTTATAGAGCTCACCTTGCCTCGGCAAGCGGGTAAGGCAGGCGACCCCGGCTGCATTCCTGCCAAGAAGTGGTTCATCCGGGATTTCCGACAGGCACACCGCGGCAAGGGAGCCGGCCCGCATTCCGGCGGCAAGCATGCCGTTGGGGGGTGCCGGAGAGTAGATGCCCTCCGGTCCGCCGTGCGTATGGACATCCACCGAGATGGATTTGTGCAGCACATCCAGCGCTTTGGCGCCAAGCTCGGCGCCCTGGGCCGCTTCGGTCGAACCGTAGGGCCCGACACCGCCGCTGAGGATCGCCTGGACCGACGCCATCGGCGTGCTCCAGATCGAATGACGGCAAGAGGTGCCAAACGTATGGAAATGACCGCAGCACATCGCTTTTCAGACCGTGAAGGTTGCACTTAGCCCGGCTTCGCGCCGGAGATGTCAACCATCCGCTTCCATTTGGCAAATTCGCTCGGCATATTGCTGCGCATCTTGGCCGCGTCTTGCAAATCCATCACGTAACCCAGCCTGTCGGCCACTTCCTTGAACTCAGGAGTATTGGCTGCCTCAAGCAGGATCCGCGAGATTTCAGAGACTGTGGCTGCTGGCGTACCAGCCCGCGTGACCGCGAATATGGGCGAGGTCACATCGTAGCCACGCACGCCCGACTCATCCAACGTCGGCACATTGGCCAGTGCCGGGACGCGTTTCGAACCAGTGACGGCCAGGGCGCGTAGCTTTCCGCCTTGGATCATCGACATTGCCGTCGAGGTGCCGGTGAGTCCCATTTGAAGCTGCCCGCCGATTACATCGGTCATCACCTGGGAGGCGTCTTTATAGGGGATGTGAACGATGTTGATACCCGCCATGTGCCCGAACTGAGCACCCGCCATGTGGGTGGGCGAGCCGACACCCGCCGATGCATAACTGATCGTTCCCGGCTGACGCTTAGCTTCGCTGATGAGCTCCTGGATCGTCTTGAACGGTGAATTTGTCGCCACCACGACTGCAAATGCGCCCTGAACGAATTGGGCGAGCGGAACCAAGTCGCTCACGGGATCAAACGGCAACTTCGCATAGAGGTAAGGGTAGGTGAAATGCGCACTCGTCGTTATCAGGATCACGGTGCCGTCTGGCGGAGCCTTGGCGGCGAAGTCAGTCGCGATCTGGCCACCCGAGCCTGCCTTGTTCTCAACTACTACTGGAGAGTTCCAATGCTTCGCCATGTAGGACGCGAAAAAGCGTCCCAACACGTCAGTGCCTGGGCCAGGCGAGTTCGGAACGATCACCTTGATCGTTTGTGACGTGAAGGGCGCCGCCACGGCAAAGGGCGGCAATGCGAGCGCGGCCAGGCCAAACTTGGCAAGTTGACGACGAGAAATCATGTTGTCTCCACTTTTAAAAATTTGAACAGTCAATGTAGAAAATCCAAGAGACCTTCACCAGCCGCATATCCACAATGTGGTCGGAAGCGCGCCGATCAGACCCAGCGCGTGAAGCTCTCCACTTTTTCCCGCGGCGGCCTATACGCATTCACTGGTGCGGACTCGTCTGCATAGCCGATCGCCATGCCACAAACAAGCATTTCATTGGAGCCCGCATCGATCAACGGCATGACGATCTTTGCGTAGTTGTTCCACGCCGCCTGGGGACACGTGTGCAGGCCGAGCGCACGCGCAGCGAGCATCAAGGTCTGCAGGAACATGCCGTAATCGATCAGGGAGCCACGGCCCATGACGCGGTCCATGGTGAACATGAGGCCAACCGGTGCATCGAAGAAGCGGTAATTCCGCTGTGCCTGCGCGTGCATCTTGTCTTTCTCGCCTTTTGCAATTCCTAGAGCACCGTACAGGCCCCAGCCGTTGTGACGTCGCCGGTCGATGTAGGGCGAGATCCACTGCGCGGGGTAGTAGCCCTCCACCTCTCCGTACTCGACAGCCAACGAGGGATCGGCCTGCGTCGCATCGTGCGCAGCGCACACTTTCGCGACGAGTTCATCGCGACGATCCCCCTGCAGCACACGCACCCTCCATGGCTGGGTGTTCGTGCTGGACGCCGCGCAACTCGCAATCCGCAAAATCTCTTCGATTTGCTGACGCGCGACCGGTTTGTCGGGCAAGAACGCACGGCACGAGAAGCGGCTCTCGATGGCGGACACCACGCTCGCAGGATCCTGCACGACTGTCTTTACTTGGGACATGGTCATCGAAGTGCCTTGATGGTGTTTAGCCTCTCAGACCGTGCCCGCTTGACGCAGCTCGGCAATCTGCCCGACCGAAAGTCCCACGAGTTCGCGCAGGATCTCGTCGGTATGCGCGCCGAGAGCTGGCGCTGGCCTGATCTGCGGTGCAGGCGTACCACTGAACCGTGGCTGCACAGCCGGCATCTTCAGTTCGCCGATCTGCGGGTGCTCGACGGTCGCAATGCTGCCTCTAGCCTGGTAATGTGGGTCTGCGACGATGTCCTTGATCGAGTAGATCAAGGAGTAAGCGAGCCCCTTTTCTTCGAGAATCCGGCACGCCTCAAGAACCGGCAGCGACTTGATCCATTCAGCAACGATCTCGTTGACCTCCTCGACACGCGCGGTGCGTTTAGCGTGGCTGGAAAAGCGCTCGTCGCCGATCAGGGCCGGAATGGCTTCGCACAGACGGCCGTACATGCGATCGTTGGACACGGTCAGGACGATGTAGCGTCCATCGCAGGTTTCGAAATGGTCACCGGGGGCGGCGGCAAAGTGGAGATTGCCTGTGCGCTCGCGCGGCAGCCCCATCTTCTCGTACGCTGTGACCATCACGTCGGTGAAGCGGAACACCGTTTCGTATAACGAGAGATCGATCTGCTGACCTGCGCCGCCCTGCATATCACGGTGGTAGAGCGCTACCATGGTTCCGAAAGCGCCAAGGACCGCGGTTGAATAGTCAGCCATTGCCGTGCCGAGCTTCACCGGAGCGCGGTCCGGATAACCTGTGGCGTTCAGAGTGCCGCCCATAGCAAGCGCAATGCGGTCATACCCTGCGCGGCTTGCATATGGACCGGTCTGGCCATACCCCGAGACGCTGAGCATCACGAGCCTTGGGTTTACCTTCTTCAGGTGCTCCCATGACAGGTTCCATTTATTCAGGATGCCGGGGCGGAAATTCTCCACGAGCACGTCGGCGTCTTTCAATAGTTCCTTCAGGATCCGCTGGCCTTCGGGATGGTGCAGATCGAGTGTCACGGACTTCTTGTTTCGCGCTTCGACATTCCACCAGAGGCTTTCGCCTTCCACCATCGGCCCGATATGGCGCAGCGCGTCCCCACCGCGCGGTTGCTCGATCTTGATCACGTCCGCGCCCAAGTCGGCAAACAGTGTTGCGGCGACCGGGCCGGCAACCATCGTGCCTATATCGATCACACGCACGCCGGCCAAGGGCCCTTTGTCTTTCGTTTCCATACTATTGGTCCTTTAGTAGTCCGTATCAGCTGCGTCACCGGAATCGGCGCAATCGGCAAACCATGGCCTCAGCTCAGTCGCCTCTTCGTCCGCACAAGAGAGAGACGGCGCGACTCCACTTAGCCGGCTCCTGAATCTGGAAGCGGATCGCGTCGTCGGGAGAACCGGCCAGCGGCTCGAGCCCCTTTGCACGCATGTTTGCGGCCTGTCGTGAATCGCGCAGATAAGCGTTTGTCGGCGCGTTGAGCTTGGCGACTTCGTCGCTGGTGCCTGCGGGTGCTTGGAGGCCGCCCCAGGAACGCCGCGCCGGGTGTACTTCCTGTAGATGTTCATGCTTGTCTCAGATTCTTTGTATAGGGGCGAAGGACTACTTTCCCGTGAACTGCGGAGGGCGCTTTTCCTTGAAGGCCGCAAGCCCTTCGACACGGTCGGTCGAGAAGTGGTGCAAGTTGCTCAGGGCTCGCTCGTAGCGCAACCCGATGGACGCCGGCTGGTCCAGTGCATCGTTGAGCGCCTGCTTCATCCGAGCCAGCACCAGCGGGCTCTTTATCGCAAGCTTCTTGGCCAGTGCGGTCACGGCGCCGATGAAGCCGTCATCAGCGACCACCAGGTTGACGAGGCCAAGCGCCTTCCACTCGCTGGCCGGATGCATGTCGCCCGTGAACATGAGGAGCTTCGCGTTGTTCAGTCCTACCTTCCTCGGCAAGCGCACGGTGGCGCCTGCACCCGGAAACAAGGCGTAGTTCGAGTGGGCGTCGCCAATCCGGGCGGACTCGGCGGCGATGACGAGGTCACAGGCGAGCACGAGCTCCAGTCCACCTGCGACCGTAATACCGTTGAGCGCGGCGATGACGGGTTTGGTGGAGGCTTCGATCAGCTCGGTTAGAGCGCCGATCGCCTTCACGAACTCGGCGCCACTTTCGGGACGGCTCCTGGCGGGGTCCTTCAGGTCGGCGCCGGCGCAGAAGGCTCTGCCCTCGCCTGTCAGAACAATGACGCGGACTTCCGGATCGCTTTGAGCATCTTCGATCGCCCGCGTCAATGCGACTACGAGCGACAGTGTCAGCGAGTTCAACGCCTGTGGTCGATTCAATTTCAACCACAGCACGGCGTCGCCCTGTTGTCGATGAAGTTCTTCTGTGCTGGTTGCTGTTTCCACTTGCGGCCTTTCGGGATGTCTGTTTCGGAGTTGGATCAAAAGTCTGCTCACCGTAGTCCGAGGGACTTTGCGACGATGCCGCGAAGCACCTCCTTCGTGCCGCCGCGGATCGTGCAGGAGGGTGCGTGCAGGATGACGTTGGCCAGAGCCGCGCTGTACCCGTCATCCGATCCAGGCTCAGGCTCGGTCGGCAGAACCAATCGAAGGGTCTCGGGAATTTCTTGCTCGAAGCAGGTACCGAGGTCCTTGAGCAGGGCCGCATGCAAAGCGGCATCCTGCTCTTCGGTGATCATGGTGGCGATCGAGCGCGACATGCGCCGCAATGTCGAAAGATGGGCGACCAGGCGCCCGACCGTGCGCGCGCCCTCCGCCGACGGCTGCTGCCTGAGCGCGGTGACGAATTCCTCGACCGCTCCCATGTGCGACATGAATCGGTCGGGTCCACTGCGCTCGAACGTCAGCTCGCTCGTGACCTGTTGCCAGCCTTGGCCCTCGACACCGATGAGAGCATCGTCGGGGAGGAACACGTCCTCGAAATGGACTTCGTTGAAATCGTCGTCTCCAGCGATGTTGACGATGGACCGGCACGTGACGCCGGGTGTCTTCATGTCGACCAGGAACTGGCTCAAACCGGCCTGTCGAACCTCACTGGCGGGCGCTGTGCGGCACAGCAGGACCATGTAGTGCGTGCGGTGCGCGCTCGACGTCCAGATCTTGGAGCCGTTCACACGCCAGCCGCCGTCCACCTTGGTGGCCCGCGTGCGCACCGATGCGAGGTCGGAACCCGAGTCCGGCTCGCTCAGACCGATGCAGAAGTAGCAGGTGCCGGCGGCGATCCGGGGAACGATCTCCTCGCGCTGGCGCTCACTGCCGAAGCGCAACAGCAACGGCCCACTCTGGCGCTCGGCGACCGCATGTGCAAAGACCGGTGCGCGGACTGCAAGCAACTCCTCCAGAACCACGAGACGCTCCGCCAGTCCGTACCCGCCGCCGCCGTAACGTTTGGGAAAGCCCATGCCGATCCAGCCGCGCTTGCCTAGGGCTTCGCTGAATGCGGGGTCAAAGCCGCTGAAGGCGGCGGCGCCGTGCCGGTTGCCGTGCCAGCCATCGATGAACTCGCGCACTTCGGCTCGCAGCCGCTCGCCGATCTCGGACGGTTGAGGGCGGGCAAAGGAAAGATGATTCATCGTGCTGCTCCTGCTTCTTCTGCTGCCGGGACACTGATAGGCGCCACTACCGGCACCATTGCGTGCCAGAGGGACTGCGTGGCGTCATTGGCCAGAATGCGCTGGCCAAGCTGATGCGACCAAAAGGCTTCGTTGCCGCACTCGTCTCGCCAGGACCAGAGCCGCTTGGTGAATCGGTGCAACTCGTGCTCCTCGGTGAAACCAATGGCGCCGAAGACCTGATGCGCGATCGCACAGGCCTGGCCTGCTGCTTCACCGGTTCGGATCTTTGCGCTTGCGGCGGCAATGCTTTGGGTGAGAGGTGCGCCCGAGCCGCCCAACCATTCGTCGATCGCGTCGCTGCCGGCCTCGGCAGCCGCGCGCGCGACTGCTGCCTGCGTGGCAAGGAAGGCAATGTTCTGTTGCACGGCCTGGAACTTGCCGATCGTTCGACCAAACTGCACACGCAGGTTGGCGTACTCAACAGACAGAGCGAGCGACCGCTCAATCGCGCCAGCCATGAGTGCACCGCGCAGGACGGCCGCAAGGGAAAGTAGCTCACGCGCATCGAAGGGCGCGGGAACCACCGCCTGCGGCACCACGCCTTCGAGCACCAGCGTGTCGCGCGGCTCGCCAGCAAGATTGCGGCCGGGTGTGATCGAAACGCCCGCCGCATCACGGGCCACGACGATCAATTGCGCGGCCGTGCCTGCGCCGACGATAAAAGCGACATGCGTGCAGGCCTCGCCCCATGGCACACGGCAAAGCTTGCCATTGACGCGCTTGCCGTCGTGCCCGACACCCACGCGGATCTCCTCGGGCCGCACCGATGACGCAATGGTCGGCGTGCCCGCACCCTCAACACCGGCGTGATCCAGCAGCCAGTGCCCGACCATCGCCTCGGCCAGCGGAACAGCCGCAGCATGCTCGCCGGCGAGCGACAGCAGCCCGCAGGCTTCGGCCCAGCTGATGCCGGCGCCGCCCTTGCTCTCCGGCAGCAAGGCCTTGTCGAATCCGGACTCCTGCAGCACCGCCCACAAATCCCCGGGCTTGTCCGCGAATATCCGCAGCGCCGCCTCATGCAGCATGTTGCGCGTGTCATCACTCATCGCTTGTCTCCTGGTGGTTGGCTCTGTTCCCGTCAGACGGGATCCCAGGTGAACACGTCGCGCGAGTTGTCCAGCGGGAAAAACGACGGCTTCATCATGGGCAGTGCGACTTCCAGGCAGGTGTCGACGGTCCAGCCCTCGCTGCGGTGGGCGGTGCGGATCGGCCGCGGCTGCGAGAACAGGTAGATCTCGTTGCTGCGAACGCCAAAAATCTGCCCGGTCACGCTGGCGGCTTCGTCGGTCAGCAGCGCGCAGGTGAAGGGCGCGATCTTGGCCACCTCCATGCGCTGGTTGACCAGTGTGCGGGCCATTCCCTCGGGGGTGTCGGTCGGGATCGAGCTCACCATCCGGGTGAACGCGAAGGGCGCAATACAGTTCGACCGCACGTGGAAGCGCTCCATGTCCAGAGCAATCGATTTCGACAGGCCGACAACGCCCATCTTCGCGGCGGAGTAGTTGGCTTGCGCGAAGTTGCCGATCAACCCGGACGTCGAGGTCATGTGCACGATGGCACCAGACTCTTGGCTCTTGAAATGCGGCGCGACCGCACGGGCCATGTTGAAACAACCCTTCAGGTGCACCTTAACCACCGCGTCGAAATTTTCCTCCGACATCTTGTGGAAGATTCCGTCACGCAGGTTGCCCGCGTTGTTCACCAGACCGTCAACACGTCCGTACAAATGGAGTGCTTGCTTCACGATCTGCTGCGCTGAATTCCACTCGGCTACGCTGTCGGTGTTGGCGCTGGCCTCGCCGCCTGCAACCCGAATCTGATTGACCGTTTCCTGGGCCGGTCCGGCGCTGCCGCCGGCACCGTCCATGCTCACGCCCAGGTCGTTCACGATCACCTTCGCGCCCTGGCGCGCCGCTTCCAGCGCGATCTCCTTGCCTACGCCGGCGCCAGCGCCGGTCACCACAATTACTTTGCCCAACAGTCGCTGTGTCATGTCAGTCTCTAAGTGTTTGGTTAAATCGTCTCGATATGTCAGTGAGGATCAGGCACCGACTTAGGCGGTCAGGATGGTCACCACAGCTGCCGCCGAGTCACCGCCGACCTGGCCGCCGGAGTTCTGTGCCAATCCAACCTTGGCAGCCGGCCGCTGACGTTCACCGGCCTCACCGCGCAGTTGTTGCGCCAGCTCGAAAATCTGAGCGGTGCCGGTGGCCCCGATGGGGTGGCCCCGGCTGATCAATCCGCCGCTTGGATTGATAGAGACCTTTCCGCCGAGATCTGTCGCACCGCTTCGCAGTAAGTGGACGGCTTCTCCCGGTGCGCAAAGCTGCAGGGTCTCGCAGTTGATCAGCTCGCTAGGCGCGGCCCCATCGTGCACCTCGACGACGTGGACGTCGTTCGGATCGATCGACGCCGCTTCATAGGCAGCCTTGGAGGCCCGTGCCGAAGCGTTGGGCCCTTCCGTACTCGCCGAGCCGGAAACCAATTCACACGCGGCCACCCAGACCGGCCTGGCACCCGTAAGTTGCGCAGCAACGCGGCTCGAACACAGGATGATGGCGGCGGCACCGTCCCCGATCGAAGAACACATCGGAAGCGTCAGCGGGGTGCTGATCATGCGTGCCGCCAACACCTCTTCAACGGTTGTCGGCTTGCGGAATTGGGCAAAGGGATTGAGGGACGCAGCATGGCGGCTTTTGACCACGATCTGAGCAATGTCAGCCGCCGTCACTCCCGTTGCATCCATGTAGCGGCGCGTTCTTTCGGCGTAGATGTCCATGAAGATGGAGCCGCTGCCCGACCCAATGTGGTCAAGCTGCTTCTCTTCCATGTCCACTGCGGCTCCAAATGCACCGAAGGACACCGCCTTGTCAGCATGGGTCAGCTTTTCAGCACCGACCACCAGGACGATATCCGCTTGCCCGGCTGACACGCACTGCCACGCCAGATGAAACGCGGTGCTGCCCGTGGCGCATGCGTTCTCGGTGTTGATCATCGGCTTGCCCATCAGCCCGGTGAATCTCAACGCGGCCTGGGCGCGGACCATTTCCTGACCGGTGACAAGACCAGCCGCTGCGTTACCGAAGTAGACGCGGTCGACGCGATCGGCCGTGATGCCAGCATCTTCCAGCGCTATCCGTACAGCCTCTTCCGAGAGGCTTCTGACCGAGCGGTCGAGAAACTTTCCAAAAGCAGTCATGCCAATGCCAGCGATTGCGACGCGAGCGGTCATATGTCTCTCCAGTTCATGAACGTTTGAAAAAGGAAGCCGCAGCCACGTCGCAGCGGCGTTGTATCGATGGATCCGTCAGATGGCAGGGCCGTCGTTGGTCCGGCGGGCGGGGCCGTCGTACTCGACCTGGTCCAGCGTGATCTGGCGCCAGCCGGGCTCGCGTACCGACTCTTCGAATGCGTGGGCGAACAGCCCGGCCGTGCGTGGCACGACGATGAAGGCGCGGGCCAGCCGCCAGTCGATGCCGAGGTCCGAAATGATCGCGCCAACCGCTGCGTCGATGTTGGCCAGCAAGGGGCGGTTCTTCTTCTTGATGAGCGCCTTCTCCAGCTCGCGGGTCATGCGGATGTGGTCGCCCGCAAGCCCATACTCCTCTGCCAGCGCGAACAGCCTCTTGCCGCGCGGATCGCCTTCGGGATGCTGCGGATGCCCGAAGCCGTCAAGACGCTTGTGCTTGGCGACGTACTCTGTCGCCACGTCTTCATAGCTGCGCCCGCTGGCCGCTGCATCGGACACCAATTCCTGGATGTAGCGCGAGAACTCTTCGCCCGCGCCGCCATGCACGTCGCCAAACATCATGGCGCCGGCTGCCACCGAACACTGGATCGGCACGCCGGCCGCCTGCACAAACCGGGTGACTGTGGACGACGGGGAGATGCCGTGGTCCGCGACCGAGATGAACATCGCATTGATGATCTTGGCCTCATTGCCCTTGGGCAGCTCGCCCTTGTAAAGCAGGTAGACCATGGCGCCGAAGTCGATCTTGCCGACGAGATCAGTGAGGACGTCGTAGCCCCTGACCAGAGTACCTTCATGTGGAGTGGGGTCAGCGATAGCGGTTCGCCAATACTTTCGATCAGGGGTCGTTGTCATTCAGTGCTCCAGTCTGGACGAGGGGGGTGAAAGCATTCGCGGTCGGTGGCGAATCAGTGGGACGAATCGTAGTTTTGGAACCAGAAATCTCATTAGAGGCATGTCCATGATGTGGATGTCGTAACCTAGCGAAACACGATTCCATAGGGTTTATACGGATCTTGATTGTGAGTTTGTGTCCACAATATGATCAAAATGATGAACTCAACGGAATCACGCGGTACGCAGAGCATCGATCGCACAGTCGGTGTGTTGAAGCACGTGGTTGCCAACGGTTCGCACGGGCTGACGGTGGCCGACCTTGTGGCGCTTAGCGGGCTTGAACGCCCTACCATGCATCGCATAGTCCAGGCTCTCGAGAGACAGGGTTTGTTGAAGCGACCCGCCGGCTCGAAGCGCTATGTGCTGGGTGATTACTGCCGCCAGATGGCGGCCGCTTTCGCTGACCGTGCGGACCTGAGAACGGTGTGCGAACCGGCGCTGAGAGGTGTTTCGGAGGAGACCGGAAACAGCGCCTTCCTCATTGGCCGAATAGGGTTCGAGTCAATCTGTCTTGCCCGTGTGATTGGCTCCTACCCCGTTCAGGTGCTCACCGTCAACGTCGGTAGCAGGCAGCCACTGGGAACGGGCGCAGGAGGCCTGTCCATCCTGTCGACGCTGTCGGAAGCGGAGCGAAACGAATGCATCCGGGCGAACGCGAAACGCCTGGGCAGCTATGGTTCACTGACGGAGTCGACGCTGCGCGCGCTCGTTCGTGCAACCCAAGGCCGCGGACACGCCATCATCGGACACTACAGCGTGCCAGGTGTCATCGGGATCGGAATGGCGATGCGCAATGCGACCGGCACTGTCATGGGCGCGATCACTACGGCTTCGATCGACAGTCGGATGTCCAGGCACGACCAACAGATTGCCGCCGCATCCATAGCGAAGCACATTGCACGCATCCAGTCTTCGCTAGACATTCTCTGAGCCCTGACGGGGCAGATGATGCACGTCTTGGGCTCGCCGCAAGTCGGTCCAAGATTTCTGCCACACCCCGTCGTATCAGATTCGGCCGGATGGCTACGGGACCGTGCAGATGAAGCTTGATTCAGCGTCTGGATCGCCGCTCCCGTTGTACTTTGCGTACTGCGGTTACTTGCAAAGCGGACGTTGCATGGCTTTTCTCCCCGGGGCTGCCAAGCTATTGGTCGCCACGATTTTCTTGCGAAGGCTTCACGCCCTTTTCGATCCATTTCTCGCACAGCTTCGAGCGCTGGAGCCGCGCCTTGGAACGCACGAATACCTGTGCGCCGTCGTTTCACGGCCGCGGAAATCTCGGTTGGTTATGCGATGCTCTTGGCAGAGCATCTGGGACTTGCGAACGACCTCCTGCTGTGCACGCCTATGGGCATCGCCTGAAGCTGCGGCCACAGGAGAGTTCCTTTTGAGTGTGGATTGCAATCAGCCGTTGAGCGTGCGGCCACCGTCAACGATGATTTCGGAGCCGACCGTCCATCGGGACTCGTCCGAAGCCAGGTACAGCACTGCCTTGGCGACTTCTTCCGGCGTGCCGAAACGGCCAAACGGAATGGTTGCGGCGATGTCCTTGTTGACCTGCGTGCGGTAGGCATCGGGAATGCCGAGCTTGTCGTACAGCGGCGTTTCAACCGGGCCGGGGCTGACGGCGTTGACGCGAATGCCGCGTCCGAGCAGTTCGCTCGAAAGCGTCTTCGACATGTTCAGAAACGCAGCCTTGGTCGCGGCATAAACCGACGAACGCTCCGCGCCGACGTGCGCATTGATCGATGTATTGAGCACCACCGATGCGGGGCTCGCAAAGACAGGCAGCAAAGCCTGGATCAGGAAGTACGGCCCCTTGACGTTGATATCGAACGAGCGATCGAACATTTCTTCCGTCCACTCTTCGATCGGCATCCAAACGGATACGCCAGCGTTGAGGAAGGCGATATCGAGTTGACCGTAGCGAGCCTGGACAGCTTGCGCCAACTCCTTCTGCGCAGCCACGTTGGCTGAATCGGCGCGCAGCACCAGAACTTCGCTGCCCAATTCCACCTGGGCCTTGGCGAGGGAATCCGGATTGACGCCGGTGACGATGACACGCGCGCCCTCGGCGAGGAATTGCTTGGCCGTTTCGAGGCCAATGCCGCTGGTGCCGCCAGTGATGAGAGTGCGTTTGCCTTGCAAGCGGGACATGAAATTCTCCTTAGGTGATCCGTGTCAACCAACCTTGGCTGACCTGCCGTGTGAAGAACTATGCGCTCATGTCAAAATATTTATAAGATCGCATTTATGTATATTATTCATGCCTCAGATGCATGAATCGGAGTTCGCTTTGGATCGGTTCCTGTTAATGACTTGCTTCGCTCGCGCCGTGGAGACGGGCAGCTTTTCCGCTGCGGGTCGCGACTTGGGCTTGGGACAGCCGAACGTCAGCCGGTACGTGGCGGCACTGGAAGATCATTTGCAAGCCAGGCTGCTGCATCGATCAACACGCAAGCTCGCCCTCACGCCGGAGGGGGAGCGCTACTACGCGGAAGTCCGGCGAATTCTTGACGCCGTGCACGAGTCAGAGTCGTCGTTCAAGGAGAACGTGGATCCGTCCGGATTGCTGCGCGTTGCCTGTCCGACCGCGCTGAGCTATGCATTCGTGTTGCCGCATGTGCCCGCTTTCCTGGAACGCTACCCGGGCTTGACGCTGGATCTCCAGACCAATGATCGATATGTCAATCTGGTCGATGAAGGGGCCGAACTCGCGATACGGATCGGACATTTGGCAGACAGTGCACTGCGCGCGCGCCGCATCGGTTTGTTCGAGCGCGTGTGCGTTGCCAGTAAAAAATATCTGGCTCAACGCGGGGTCCCCAACACTCCCGAGGACCTGCGCGGGCACGATTGCGTGATCTACACCCTGTTGTCGTCCGGTGCCACCTGGCGTTTCCGGGATGCCGATGTTCCGGTAACCGGCAGGCTCCGAGTCAGCTCCCCTGAGGCCGCACGCGAATCTGTCAATGCTGGGCTAGGAGTCGGATACGGGCCGGAATGGCTGTTCGAGGAAGGGCTGAAGAGCGGCAATTTGCAATTGCTGTTGACGGCATATGCCAACCCGCCCGTGCCCATACAAATCGTTTATGTGGCGAACAGACTTCTTCCGAAGCGGGCCATCGTATTCATGGATTTCATCGCCGAAGCATTTTCAAAGATTCCGGCACTCAACGTCCTCGAATGAGTTGCCTCAAATGTGCTGGAGTCCACCGACCTCTGACCCCGGATTGGAGTGAACCCCATCGACTGGACCACTACATAAAGATGAACTGATACGCTGTCGTTAGTCGAGCACGACGACATGCTTGCCAGGTGTGCTACCGGCCTCCAGCTCGGATTGCGCATCGCGCACGCCTTCGAGCCCTTGATAGACTTTGGCGACGCTAACTTTCATCCGTCCCGCAGCGATGGCTTCAAGCTGGCCGTTGAACACGTCGGCAGGAAGATCAGTCGCCTTACCGCCATAGCACGTCAGCCGGACGCCGAACGGAATGAGGGAGAACGGGTCAAACACGGGCATCGTCCATTGGTCGCCCAGGGCCCCGGTAAAGCAGGTGGTTCCATGAACGCGGACCGCCTTCAGTGTGTCGGCCAGAACGCCACAGCCGACAAGCTCCAGTGCGGCATCGACCCCCTCGGGAACGATCTTACGCACGGTCTCAGCAATGTTCCCGCCATCGACGACCACATGACGGACGCCGACCTTGCGTAGCATTTCGGTCCGTTCAGAATTGCGTGTCGTGGCAATCACGGTGACGCCCATGGCTTCTGCAATGGTCGCGGCCGACAATCCCACTGTAGAGGTGCCGCCCCGGATCAGCAGCGTTTGGCCCGCCTTCAGGTCAAGGCCCGTGGTCAACGATCCATAGGCCGTTTGGAACATTTCCGGCAAGGCGCCGACGACATTCCATGACAGACCCGTCTCAAACGGAATGACTTGTCCGACCGGCACCACGACATACTCGGCATAGGAGCCATCAAACGAACGCCCCATACCGCCCATCATGGTGGCGACCTTTTGTCTCGGCTTCAGATCGCTGTCAGCGGGCGCTTCATCAACCTCACCGACGCACTCGATTCCGGGAATGCGCGGCAAGGTTACATCGGGCGAGGACAGACCCTTGCGGGTGGTGACTTCGGATTCATTTACCCCGAAGGCTCGGATCCGGATCCGCACCCAGCCGGGTTTAATTTCCGGGACAGGACGCTCCTCCAGAATGAGGTTTTCCAGTGGACCGGCTTTGTACAGGACGATTGCTCGCATCGTTTTCATGATGAGCTCCTGGCTAGATGGGACGTGGAACGACGTGCCGCTCTTCAAGGGCGACGCTGCCCGGGTGGCCCTGCGTCAGCGAGCTATTTCGTGAGGTCGTAGCTCTCATCGAGAAGGGAAAAGATCTCTTCCTTCGATACAGAGCCGTCGAGAACGGCGGTGAGCCAATGTTCCTTATTCATGTGATAGGCCGGCCGAAAGCCGGGTTTGGTCTTGAGGTCATTGACATTCGCCGGGTGGCATTTGATGTCAAGGACATCGACCTCGCCCCCGCCCTTCAGACCCAACTTTTCTCTAGGGACGGTCATCACCAGCCCGAACCATTTGTCATCATTCGAATGACGGAGCACTGCATAACTGCGGTACTTTTCGAAGGGGTAATGGGGCTTGGCGTTGTACTTCTCTTTGGCGTAGCCAAAGATTTCAGAACGTTTGATCATGATCGATCTCCAGAGGTGTAAATCCGAACGTCGTGAGAAGAAGAATCAGACAGCCGAAGTCTTGCTCATATGATTTATCCGTATCAGGCGATCCCTCGGACGCGCGAGAAGCCGGCCGTGCGCCGCGCCTGCGAGATCGAGCCCGGCCCCTTCACCACCAGAATCATCGGGTCCACGAAGCCTTCCTTGCCGCTACCCCGAACAGGACACGCATTCGCCAGATCGGTGACCGCGCCCACCACGAAGAGGGTACTGCTACGGGAGCAGTCTACCTACCCTGAGGCGACGGGAAATACTCCCCGAGGATCGAGGCAGTCTGGTCACACGCGCCCTGCTCCCACTGATTGATCGCCTTGTTTCCGCCTTCCCAGAGAGCTTGCTTCAACTTCGCGTCAAGTTCCGAGAACACCTGGACGCCGGCAGCCATCATGTGGCGATGGTTCCGACGGATACGTCCATCCAAGTCGCACCAGAGCGAACGCTCGACCGCTTGGGCCGCTTGATCAACAAACCGTCGCTGGTCGACTGTCAGACCGAGGTACAGCTCTGCATTCATGACAGCAAAAGAGATAGGCGTTGCGTACTTGATGTCATAGAAGCACCGGAGGTACTTGCCGAGGCGCTGGCCTGCCGCGCCGTCACCCGATGAGAGCACGCCTTCCAACTGCCCGTTGCGCAGACGGCTCAGGGCCTCGCCGATTGGCATTTGCACCGCCTGCCCGCCCGCACTACGCACCACATCTGCGGACATGTCGTCATACGTGCTGATTCGCAACCTTTCGAAGTCCATCCTTGAATGGACCGGCTCCCTCGTCCACAGCCCAGTTGAAGGCCAAGGCGAAACGTACAGCAGTCGAACGCCCAATGTCCCAAACCTTTGTGCATAGTGCGGTCGCGCCACCGCCAAAAGCTGCATCGCGGACGCACGGGTCGACGATTGAAACGGCATTGAGCCGATCTGGAAGAGTCGATCCACCGCGCTCAGCGCACCACAGTAAAGTTCGCCGATCTGAAAATCGCCGCGATGCACCGCATCCAGTATCGCAGTCGCCCGCAGTGGCAGGTCGTGACGACACTCGACGGTCGCCTTTGAGCAAGAAAGCTCGCGAAGCCGCTTGGCGAATCGGGACAGCCCGATCCCTGGCAAGGTGCCTTCAGGATATGCGGAGGCCGCATTCAAATGGATTGCGCTTTGCATGGCGTTCTCCTTCGGCGATCCGTGTTGAGGCGCTAGGCGGAGAGTACTTGCTCGATGGCATGCGCGATGCTCAGCACCTGCCAATCGCGCTGGCGGTCACCCACGATCGACAGACCTACGGGGGCCGCACCGCGTTCGTGACACGGCAGCGACACTGCGCAGCCGTCCAAGACGTTCACGATGGTGGGGTTGCGCAGCATCAACAGATTGGCACGCCCATACTCGCCGTCATCTTCAAGTGCTTCCAACGTGGGCGCCACTGTGGGCACCGTCGGCATCAGGACAGCGTCGAAGGCCGCTATCTGTGCAGCCCAGCGTTGAATCATCCGTTCACGTAGGCCCAGCAATGAGATGTAGTCGGCAGCGCTGATGCTCATTCCGCGCTGGATCCGGACCGAGACACGAGGGTCGTACTCTCGCTCTTGGCTGGAGAGGAGCTCACGGTGCCACTGGAAGGCTTCCGCGGCGACGAGCCCGCCGCCATTAAGGATTTCCGGAATGTCGGCCAGCACCGGCAAAGTCAGCTCGTGCAAGACGGCACCAGCCGCCGCAAGCTTTCTCAAAGCCCCTTCGTACGCGTACGCGACGGAGTCGTCCAACCCTTCCATCACGTAATTTCGAATGACGCCCAAACGGAGCGTGGAGCATTCGCGTTCGACGAGTGCTGCGGCGGAGGCGCTGATAACCGAGTAAACCCGTGCGCAGTCTGCCACTGTCGACGCGAGCGGCCCAATGGAATCGTAGCTGACCGAAAGGGGCAGCACTCCGTCCTGCGGGACGGTGGAAGCCGTCGGTTTCATTCCGACGATGCCGTTCAATGCGGCGGGAATGCGGCACGATCCTCCGGTGTCTGTGCCGATGGCAGCCCAGGCCATTCCTTCGGCGACGGAGACAGCTGCGCCGGACGATGACCCCCCGGGGATCCGGCGAGCTGGCCGGTCCCATACGCTCACCGGCGTTCCATAGTGAGGATTGATGCCCAATCCGCTGAATGCGAACTCGGTCATGTTGGTCTTGCCGATAATCGAGGCGCCGCATTGGCGCAGTCGGGCAATAACGGCCGCGTCGTGCGCTGCAGGCTGGGCATCTTTCAGCACGCGCGAACCGGCCAGCGTCTGCGCACCCTTCACATCGAACAGGTCCTTGACCGATATCGCCACCCCCGCCAGAGGATGCTGCTCGATGCCCACCTTTTTCAATGCGTCCGCGCTGGCGGCGGATGCACGCGCTTGTTCGCGGTACACCTGCGTGAACACAACGGACCCTTGCCCCGTCGGATCGTCGATCCTCGACAGCATTGCTTCGACGGTTTCAAGCTTGGAGAATGTTTCCATGACGTCCCTAAGGAAAAAGAGTACCAATGTGGCGCTGCCAAGCAGCGATGTACTTATCCGCTCCTGTTTGACCCGCACCAGACCTACATGGCCCGACGAATGAGACCTCCGAATGGATGGGACCATTCAGCGCCCATCACAATGCCAAGCCGATAGATGTGGACGACATGGCCTTGTCGCACGGGGCATCCGACAAGCCAAGCATTGCGACGCTGCGCTTCCGTAGCAACTCTGAGTCACTCGTCATAGCGCGTTGCAAGCACTCGTCGAGGTAGGCCTTGTCGCTCTGCAGGCGCGACAGATTGACCCACCAGCCGATGCCAGCCATCAGCCATTTGAAGTCGACCAAATTTAGGAAGCGGTCGCTTCCTTCCGGGGCTTTGATGTGTGCGGTATTCATAACTACAACAACTTCTAGTGCCGGGTACCAGGATGGGGCAGAGCGATCGTGGCAAATGTTGTCAGCCGTGCCTTGTGCGAGTCTGAAGCGGCGCGCTCACCAGCCGTGCAAATACAGGTTTTCGGGTGGCGGCTTGGTTGCTGCATCAAGGGCACTCAGGTGCCTGTACCTGCCACCACAAAAGATCAGCGACGGCTCGGCTTGAGGGATCACGCGAAATGCGTTGACCCGACAGATGAAGATCTCATGGTCCCCTCCGTCGCATACGCTCCAGGGCTCGCATTCGAAATAGGCGTTCGCACCCGGGACCATCGGCGCGCCGTTGGCAGCAAACGCAGGGTCGATGCCGATCCACTTGTCGGTTCCTGCTTTTGCGAATCGGTTGGACAAATCCCGTTGCGACTCGCCGAGGATGGCGATGCAATAGGATTTCGCGGCCTTCCACTGGGCAATTCCGAGAGAACCACGGATCATGCTGAACAGCACAAGCGGCGGGTCCAGCGACACGGAGTTGAACGAACTGATGGTGGCGCCCAAACGGTTACCGTCCACCATCGCGGTCACGATGGCGACGCCGGTCGCGAACTGGCCCAACGCGTTGCGAAATTCTTTCTGGTCGACGGACATGGCAGACCTCCTGCTTATGCGTTCCAGAGCGGCTTGAACTGCTCGGCAACCACGTCGGAATAGATGGGATGGTCGTGAAGAATGCCCAGAGATCGGGCAAAGGCATTCATGCCGTCCACGGCTCGCGTCGAGATCGACGCGTCGTAATACGGCAAGTCCCGCTCGATCAGCGTGGCAATCAACGACGCTTCCGTGGGAGGAAACAGCTTTTCGCCCACCTTAGCCGCGATACCGGGGTTCTCGATCAGTGCCTTCTGGGTGCTGACCAGGGCGCTCACCGCGGCCGCAACCAGATCGGGAGACTTCTCGATGAATATGTCCGAAGCGGCAATCGATGCGAACGTGTAATCAAAGCAGCCCGCGGGGCCGTCTCCCCGGCGCACATCCAGGACGACGGTACCGACGCCATTGCGGACCGCCACTTCGGTGCCCATGCCGTTGGCCCAGAAGCCGTCGATCTTCCCCTCTTCGAGCGCTTTCGCAGCTGTGACGCCAAAGTTCACGTTGCCCGCCTGAACGCCAGGCACAGGCGCAATTTGAACGCCGTCAGCCTCGATATCGATGCCGCCGGCGATCAATAGCTGCCGCAGGCCCATTTCGACCCATGGGGCCGCGCCGATCTTGCGCCCCTTGACAACGCTGAGGTCGCCCTTTTGATGGACCAGATCGGACCGCATGACAAGGAACCAGTACATGCCCTGCGCCTGGGCGGCCAACAGCTTCACCCCTTTCCACTGCGGGAAGGCGGCCAAGGCGGAATGCGCCGATCCCCCCACAAAATCGACTCGCCCTTCTTTCAGCGCCGCGTAGGCCTTATCAACGGGGAAGATCAACTCAAGTGAAACGTCCAGGCCCGCGTCTTTGAAGAAGCCGAGCTCCACGGCAGCTTCGACCGGAAAGTAGGAGTTCGAGATCAGGTCGGGGACGGCAATCTTCAAAGTCATGGGGTGCCTCTTACTTCTTGCTCTCGTCGTAGTAGTGAATCTCGTACAGCAGACATCCAGTCTCGGACTTGAACGGACCGTGCCAGACACCCGGCGGACGGCATGCATAGGTTGGTGCGGCGAACTCTTCACCTCCCACGCCGTTCTCGTCGTTGCCCACCGTCAGGTTTCCCGACACCAGATAGACCTCTTCCCAGTGGTCATGAACGAAAGGCTTGGTGGAGAACGCGCCCGCTTCGAACCGAAGCAGTCGCGTCCGGCTGCCGGACTTGTTCACTTCGTCGATGTCACTGGCCAGAATCTTTTCTCGCACGCCCGCGCCCGGCGGATACCCGGGGGGGCTCTGCCATCCGTGGACCATGTCCAATGGGTGAAATTCAAGGTGGGGTTTGTTCATCGGCATAGCGCTCTCCTTTTAGCCCTCGATGGGCAGTTCAGACACACGATAGGAATGGCTCAGGCGGCGCTGGAGTACAGGGTCTTCCAGTTCCATCTCGAACCTCTCCGCGGGCTCCAAGTTGCCGTGCACAGCCAGCGTTCCACAGAACATGACCAGTCCGGGCGCGGGAACGTAGCCATCGCCGCCATAGAGTCTGAGAAGTTCGGTGGGATGGCGAATCTTGGCGAGCGGCCCTTCCTGGTAAAGGCGACGTTCACCGCCCTTGGTCATCCATGAACGAACGATGAGTTCGTTCCAGTGGCCGGCCACCTCCTCAAAGGCCCAGACTCTTGTTGATACGGGCTTGGCGCACATCTGCTTGGAGATGGTGATGCCCACGGTCTCCACTTCGCGATCGGTATGGTCGGAGCCAATGCCCAACCACAAACCGCGCTCGGAGCTGAAGATCACGGGTTCCACCTCACCGCTCGCGGTGCTTCCCACCACCTCGATAGATTCGCGCTGGGTCAGCAACGTGGCAGCACCCCGGTAGAAGATCGGCGTCTTCTTAGGGCGTCGTACACCCAACGCCTCGAGTTCCAAGATGTGGGCTTCGATGGCCGCAGCGTCGCTTCCGGTCCAGCCCGCAATCACCAGGTCAGTGACAGGCACCTCGAGGGCATGTCCGCCCAGAGAGTCGGTCGTCTCGAAATGCAGCGTTTTTCGAACAGGGCTCATTTCCATCTCGTTCCTCTTGATCAACATGTCACGGGTTCGTGGCCCCCGGCGCTGCATCGCGAACCCAACCCATTGCATGCGCCAGATAGATGAGTTAACATACCTATGTGGCTGAGTATGCAGCGTTTGCGATCTGGCGTCAACCGTCCGATCTGGCGAAGCCGACCGAGCCAAGTCACCGCCCCGTCAAAGGCGGTATCAAGTCGTTTCAACAAGGAGCTACAGTGGTCACAGCTAACTTGCGTACAGGTGATGAGTACCTACGCGCGCTGCGCGATGGTCGGCAAATTTATGTGGATGGCGAACGGGTCGCGGACGTGACGACCCATCGCGCATTCGCGAGGGGAGCGCGCTCGCTGAGCAACCTCTACGACATTGCGGCAGCGCCCGAAAATCGTGAAGTGATGACGTACACGTCACCGACGACTGGAAATCCGGTCCTTCGCGGCTTCCAGATCCCGAAGACCCACGCAGATCTGAAGGCGAAGCGCCTGGCGAGCGAGATGTGGTCGGAAGCGACCTTCGGCCTCATGGGCCGCTCGCCGGACCACGTCGCTGGATTCTTCTGCGGCTATGCAGCCGTACCGAGCGTGTTCGCTGCTGGCGGACAGCAGTTTGCGGACAACGTGATCAAGTTCTACGAGCACTTGCGCGAGACCCACCAGTACGTGACGTACGCCATCGTGCCTCCGCAGATCGACCGCAGCAAGCCGGCGCATCTGCAAAGCGACCCCACCTTGTACGCAGGGGTCGTCAAGGAGAGAGACGATGGCATCGTCATCAAGGGCGCCCAGCAACTGGCAACGGCCGGCGTCTACTGCGACTACATCTACATCAGCACCATCCACCCGCTGCAGCCCGGCGACGAGAATTACGCATTCGGCGTGGCTGTGCCTGTGGGAGCCCCAGGCGTCAAGCTGTATCCGCGCCGCCCCTTCGGCGGTCAAGCACTGAACTCCTTCGACTACCCGCTGTCCAGCCGCTTTGACGAATCGGACTGCTTCGTGGTGCTCGACGACGTGTTCATCCCCTGGGAGCACGTGTTCATTTACCGCAACCTCCAAGTCGCTCGCGACCAATGGTGGAAAACGCCCGCGCATCTGTACGGCAACTTGCAGGCGCAGGCTCGCTACGCCACCAAGCTGCGTTTCATGACCGGCTTGGCCAAACGCATGAACGAGCTGACCGGCAACGATGCCAACCCCGCGGTGCAGACCCAGATGGGTGAGTTGACCTCGCTCGTGTCCATCGTCGAGAACATGCTGCTGGCCCAGGAAGTGGCGGCCGAGACGGACAGCAATGGCGTGCTGTGGCCATCGCGCACCGCGCTGTATTCGATCATGGCGCTGCAATCGGAGTTGAACGCTCGTATGGTGGAAATCATCCGTGAGCTATCCGGCGCCGGAATGATCACCCTCCCCTCATCGTTCAAGGACTTCCAGAACTCCGAAACCGCCGCCGACGTGCAGCGGTACTACCGTTCGGCGACCACCAGCGCCGACGAGCGCGTTGCGCTGATGCGGATGGCCTGGGACTTCATTGGCTCGGAGTTTGGCAATCGCCACCAGCAATACGAGAAGTTCTACGGCGGTGCGTCCTTCTTGGTCAAGCAAAATGTCAACCGCAGTTTCGACTACGCACGAGCAACCGGTTTGGTTGATCGCGCGCTGGCCCTTCCAGGCTTCGAGGGCGCATTCGGACCGAACGACTATAAGTAACGAGTTGCGCAATTGCAAAGGGCCGGAGTCGACGCCGGCCCTTTGTCGGCGGACGGTAAAAGCTCCCTATATTTTCGTCCTAACAGTATGTTGACAACGGTAGCTGAAGAATATACATTGCACTGGATCAAAGTCTTTATAAACTGAGGTGCGGCGGCGCGCGACGCACATTCGGGACCAAGCAGATTAAATGACCTCCGTAACGAAGACTTCGCGTGCTCTTGTCAAACCGCGTGAACCCAAACTCGAAGTGCCAGTTGCGTCGCAGCCGCTGTCTGTTGACCGTATCCGTCGCAAAAGCGCCGCAAGCCGCAAAGCGCGGGAGAGCAACAAGCACCTCTACTTCATAGGTGTTGCCGAAGCGCGCTACGTGCTGCGCAAAGTGTTCCGCATCGTCGAAGAGCAGGCCAAAAAGTTTGGCATCGATCCGTTGGCTCACCAAGCACTGATTCAAATCTATGGTTGCCCCGACATGGAGCTTCAGGTCAATCAGATTGCGAGCCGCCTTGATATCACACCGGCCTTTTCCTCCAGCCTTGTCAAACTGCTAGTAGAAAAGGACTTGGTGGCTCGTCGGCGTGGTGATCAGGATCAGCGGACGACCTATGTCGCCATGACGGATCTGGGCCGAGATACGCTGCACAAAATCGACGAGAGCGTGAAATTTCATGTGGACTATTTCGTCAGTCAGCTGAGCATCGAAGAGCGCGAAAGCGCCTTGTCAATTCTGATGTTCTACGTGGGCGCGAAGCTCTGACAGCCTGACGGTTCGGGCTGGTTCCCGGCCGCAGCCGGCGGCACCCCCAGCGGATGGGCGCCGACCTGGCCGCTGCGATGAGGGCTGCGAGAGCTCTTCCCCATCTCATCTTTAAGCCTTCCACATTCATCAATGTCGGCGCCTCTCCGCGGCTTGGGCGCTGGCCCGACGTCTTCGGTCCATGGACGCCATGGTGGCTCGCCTTTCCGCGAGTCCCCCATCTGCATGTTTTGCTGAATGGAATTCGAGGTCGACAGCGTCAAGGGATACCGGATCGGTACGAGGACGGTGCACCTCGACGCTTTTGCTCGCTCCAACTTGATGAATGGGCCATGCGCATCGGGTTGGCCCCAATATTGCATTAGGCAACAAGGCTACTTAACATAGCTTGTCGGGTAGGCCTGCACGGGCCAGCACCCGGCTTTGAGGTAGTTAAACCCAAAGGATTTGCCATGCTCTCTCGTCGAACGCTTCTAACCGCCGCGGCAGTTTGGGGCCTAGCGCATCAAGCCGTCGGGCAGGATTACCCCACCCGCCCCATCAAACTCGTGGTGCCATTCGGCGCTGGCACGACCGCGGATATCGTGGCACGCGTCTTCGGGGAGGGCATCGCTCGACAGATGGGCCAGCCGGTCGTCGTTGAAAACAAGGCTGGCGCGGGCGGCAACATTGGCGTCGATATGGTTGCCAGGGATTCCGCAGACGGATACACAATCCTGCTCGGCACCGTTGGAACACATGCGATCAACCCTACGCTCTACCGCAAGCCCACCACCAACGCGCTCAAGGACTTTGCGCCCATCGGCTTTGCCGGCTCCACCCCTACGCTGCTTATCGTCTCGGCCAACTCGCCCTACAAGACAATGAAGGACCTGCGCAACGCTGCGTCAGGCGGAAAGAGCCTCAGCTTCGCCTCTGCAGGCAACGGCACTTCAGGGCACCTGGCCGGCGAGCTGCTCAAGACTCGCCTTGGCGGCGACATGGTACATGTGCCCTACAAGGAGGGCGCAACCGCGTTAAACGACGTGATCGCGGGCCAAGTGGACTTCATGTTTTACCACCCTGTGGCGGCACTTCCTCACATCCGCGCGAACAAGTTGCGAGCACTCGGCGCTTCAACTGCGCAGCGAACCTCGATTGCTCCGGACGTCCCAACAATTCAGGAGCAAGGCGTGGAGAATTTCGACCTGATGGCGTGGATGATGCTCTACGCTCCAGCAAAGACCCCTCCTGCTGTACTTGCAAAGTTGCGGGACGCTATCTCGAAAGCCGCAATGACCGAAGGGACCAGAGCCAAGTTGGTCGCGTCGGGCCTCGAGGTTCCTCTGATGGACGAGCGACAGCTCGCGCAGTTCAGCAAGGCCGAAATTGAAAAGTGGTCCGAAATCGTGAGGCTATCCGGAGCCCATATCGATTGAGCCATACCAGGCGGCGGCAGAGCCGCTCCCTGGTCTTCGGCGACCCTCCTGCGCTGCCAGGGTGGGGCAGCTTGATCGGGGCCGATGACCGGGCATCATCCGGCCAGGTTGCCAGACCTCATACGCCCGATGTGAGCTCGAAGCTGTCGGAGATCAGTTCCAACACTAGCTTCTCTGGCACCGTTTTATCCAAAAGCACCGAGAGCCAGTGCTCCTTGTTCATGTGGTAAGCCGGAAGAATCCCGTCCTTCATCCTGAGGGATCCCACTATTTCCGGCCTGCTCTTGACGTTCACAACGTCAACAGTGCCATCGGTCGAGAGCCCAAGCTTCTTCCGCTGTACGGTCGTGAACAGCGCATACCACTTGCCGTTGTCTTGATGCCTGAACACCGCGTATTCCGGAAGCTTTGCCCACGGATGATCTGGACGGGTACGGTACCGCTTCTGGACAGATTTCATTACCGCGGCCTTCAGGCTCAAAGTCGTTCGATCCATTCGATGCTTCGGAAAGAGTGGTGCGCCCAGTCGGCGCGGCGCCAAGGCTCAGGGTACAGTCGCAGAACTAGGCGCCTAGGCACACGCCACCGTCAACGGCAAGCGCGCGTTCTTCGCCCGTCTAGGCAATGCCTTCAATACAGCCCCTCTTCGTAGGCGATCGATTCGCTGAAGGCAAAAATGTCTGGTGAAATGGGCGAGCTCCGCTCCTCGAGCACATGACCGACCAGCCCTGCACAGCGGCTCACCACAGCGACCGCGCGCATTGCCTCCACAGGGAAGTCGATCTCGTGCAAGATCGCGCCGAGTGCGCCGGTCGCGTTCAGGACAATCCGCTTGCCCGCGTCGGCATCGATCTCTTCACTCAACGTCTGCAGCAAGGCGATGTAGTCGCCCTTCACGCCGGCCGCTTCAGCCACCTTGAACAGCCGCGCCGCACGCGGGTCCACACTCTTGTAGTTGGCGTGACCGAAGCCGGGGACACGGCGCTTCGATTGACGAAACTTGGCGACGAGACTCTTCGCCCATTCGCGCTTGTCGCCCGCAAAGGACATGCCTTCGCTCAACACCCGGCCTGCGCCCACCATCGTACCCGCGTATCGATTGCCGACCATCAATGCACCCGCTGCCAGCGAGATCTGAATGTCATCGGGATTGGAGTCAGCAACGATGCGAGCCACGAGTGCGCTGGGCGTCAGGCCATGGTCCATCAGGACAAGTAGTGCCGCGTCCAGAACCTTGCGTTGCGTCGCGGTCGGCACTCGGCCAGTAACGACCAGGTAGAAGCCTTCGGTGAAGCTCAGTTCGCCAACGACTTCACTTAGGGTGTCTTTGCCGCGAATCCGAAGCCGCGCGGTGTCATTAAGGTGGGTTCCAATTCGTGTCTTCGTCATGATTGGTTTCCTAAAGTTCTATGTCTCATCCGCCAGCTTTTTAGCCGCCGGACTGAATCTTCGCGATGACTTCGTCGGCATAGCCGAGTGCACGAAACACCTCGTCGGAGTGTTCGCCGAGGTCGGGGGCGGGCTGCAACGGTTGGTCCTCCCGCTGGCCGTCGTACAGCACCGGCCGGCGAATCATCTTCTGCGGACCGTGTACGGGATGCTCGGCATCCGCGAAGGTCTTCAGGTGCTTCACCTGTACGTCGTCCATGACCTCAGGAAGCGTCAGCACAGGTGCATGCGGCACGTCGTTCTCGACAAGGCGGGCCAACCAATGGTCACGCGACCGCGTCTTCGACGTACGGTTTAGTTCAATGGCAAGTTCTTCGTAGTTGTCTAGTCGCTGTGCTCGCTCAGCGAAGCGCGGGTCCGTCGCTAGGTCCTCGCGCTCAAGGGCCTTGAGCAAGCCCACCCAGAACTTTTGAGGCGAGGACATATGCACGGCTACCAGGGAGCCGTCTTGGCAGCGTAGGGCGTAAGACTGCGACGCGCGCACTCGCATCAAAGGATCCGGCTTGACACCCGCCATCGTGAAATTGGCGAAGGGATCGCTGATGAACGCCATTGTCGACTCCAGCATGTTCAACTGGAGGGTACGGGCCTTGCCTGTGCGTTCCCGCTCGAACAACGCGCCGAGGATCCCGTAGCTGGCATACATGCCCGTCAGGTTGTCCGCAATCGACGGCCCGGTTATTTGCGCATCGGCATCAAGCAAGAGGCTGGAGATGCCGCTCAGCGCTTGCCCCACCGCGTCATAGGCAGGCCGATCAGCGTACGGGCCTGACTCGCCAAAACCTGTGATGGAGCAAACGATCAGGCGAGGGTTGACCTCCCGCAGCTGATCCACGCCGAGGCCGAGCCGCTCCATCACTCCGGAGCGGAAGTTCACTATCAGCACGTCGGCGGGTTCTATCAACTTCAGGAACGCCTCTTTACCCAGCGCACCTTTCAGGTTGAGCGTGACCCCTTTTTTGTTGCGGTTGTAGGTGGCGAAGTAGGGGCTGTAAGTGCCACCGCGGAAAGATCGGAAGGGGTCGCCATCCTTCGGGTTTTCCACCTTGATCACCTCGGCGCCTAGATCCGCCAACAGTGTGCCGGCCAGTGGCCCCGTGATCATCGCCGTGAGTTCGACGATTCGCACGCCGGTAAGGGGCGAGGTTGGGTTCTTGTCCATTTTTCCTTCCACGTCGTTGCAACACCAAATGCTGCATGCTAGGATGCATCATTCAACTACCTTTGTCAACAGACCTACTTGCCATGGATCTCCTTTCGACAAATGTCTCGATTCCCATCGGTTCAGACCGCATGGACGCGTACTTCACCCGACCTGCCCAAGCCAGCGGCTCCATCGTTTTGATCCAGGAGATCTTCGGTGTCACGCCCGCGATGCGTTCGATCGCGGACGACCTTGCCGGAGCGGGCTATGCAGTTGTTGTGCCGGACATCTACTGGCGGCTGGCACGTAATTTGGACTTGGGCAACGGCGAGGACGCCAACGAGCGCCAAGCGGCCGTGGACTACTCCCTGCGCTACGACGAGGTCACGGGAGTGTTGGATCTGACTGCTTGCGCCGACTGGCTACAGGCAGAACAGGCGGCAGAGCAACGGCCAATCGCGGTCGGCTTTTGCCTGGGCGGCCGAATGGCGGTTCGCTTGGCCGCTGCCACACCACTGTCCGGGATGATTTCCATGTACGGGGTGGGCTTGAACAAGCTAGGCGATCTGATCCAGGCGATCAGATGTCCTGTGCAGTTCCACTTCGGAACGAACGACAACCACAACCCTGTCGAGGTCATCCAAGCCGTCCGCGATGAAGTCACCAAGCGCGGACGGGCCAACGACGAGTTCTATACCTATGAGGGAGCCGAGCATGCCTTCTTCAACCGGCTTCGAGCGGATCGCTTCAATCCAGGCGCGCACGAACTCGCGAGAAGTCGAGCACTGCGCTTTGCGGCCAGCCGCTTTGCCGAAGCGGTACCCAGGGACTCACGAGCATGATCGAATCCTTGTTGCCATACGCGGTCAACGAGCTCAAGGGTCGAACTGCGCTAGTGACAGGAGCGGCACAAGGCATTGGCCTGGCAATTGCGCAGCGCTTGGGCGCCGCCGGTGCCAATCTCGTCCTGGTGGATGTCGCAGCACACGAACTCCAGCAGGTGGCCACGCACTTGCGGGAACGTGGTGTCAGCGTTATTGCCAAGGTAATGGACATCGCTGACCGGCCAAGTGCCCAGGCGCTGCGGGCGGAGCTGGTCGAAGCAGCTTCCGGGATAGACATCCTGATCAATAACGCAGCGATAGGTCCTGAGCGCAATGATCCAGCCTATCTCGTGGCGAAGCCCAAATTCTGGTCCACCCCGGATGCGCTCTGGCTTGAGATGCTGCGGGTCAACGTATTTGGGGCTCAACTGCTCAGCACACTGTTCGCGCCGGACATGGTGCAACGGGGCTGGGGGCGCATCATCAACGTCTCGACCAGTCTGGACACCATGTATCGCCAGGGCATCGGCCCCTATGGGCCTTGCAAAGCCGCACTGGAGGCGTCATCGCGCATCATGTTCCAGGATTTAGATGGAACCGGTGTCACCGTCAATGTGCTACTCCCCGGTGGACCAGTGAACTCCCGCATGGTGCCGGCGGACTGCGGCATAGAACCCGGAGACCTGATCCAACCCGAGAAGCTCGCTGAACCGGTGCTCTGGCTGTGTTCGAACGAAGCAAATGACGTCACTGGCTTGAGGCTGGTGGCGAGGCACTGGGAGTTGGCGCTCTCGGTCCAGGAACGCCTTACCGCGGCAACCGCGCCGATTGCCTGGCCACAGCTGGGAGCGCAATCGCACATCCCGGCGGCCAAGGCCTGATCCCGCGGGAGCCGTGCAGCCTGGTTGCATGGTGCTGCGAGCAAGGCGGGCTCAATCTGCACTCGCCACCGTGCACCGGCCCGGGAGGCGCGTGACGCTACACCCTTTGCTGAGGCTGCTCCCTTTCAACCGTAGCCATTGAAGCTGGGGGAGATCGGTCAGAAGAATTGACCGGCGGGGGCTCTTGATTTTTCTTTTCGTCCGTCATTGCGCGCCCCTCGTTCGCTAGAAGCGAACGAAACGAGGCGGCGCGATAGCAGGCTGCACACATGCTTATTCGGGCGTCAGAGTGATGTGAATGGCGTCCCGCCCGTCGGTCACCTCTCGCCCGAGGGTGCGCACCGCCTCAGTGCCTTTGTCCATTCCAAAAGAATGCGTGCAGAGAGGCCTTAGCGCCTCGCCGGCATGCGTGACGATGTCGATCGCCAATTCAGTCGATTCCCACCCCGCGCTCAGAACCCCGACAAGCTGGATCTCCCGCAACACGGCCTTGTCGATCGGAAACCCGTCGAGTGGCTTGTTCGCTTTGAGCCCGGCCAGCACGATTCGCCCGCCGCGCTTGACCATGTCCACACCCTGGATGATCGGCGCCATCGATCCTGCCGACACGTCAAGGACCACATCGGCCAATCGTCCACCGGTGATTTCGACCACGCGGTCCACTGGATCTTCCTTGTCGACATCGATGACCGCCGTAGCACCAAGCTGGAGGGCCAGATCCAAACGGCCGCGGTCAGACGATGTCCCGGTCACAATGATCTGCGAGGCGCCTGCCCTGCGTGCGGCCACGGCGGCCAGTAGCCCCCGCTGCCCTGGACCAGCGATCACGACCGTCTTTCCGAGCGCAGCGCCACCCACCTCGTACACCCAACGGATTGCATTGGACAAGGGATTGACCAAGGTCATCAGGTCGGTGGCGACGTTCGTGGGCAGCTTGTGCACCATCGTCTTTGGATGCAGGTACACATGACTCGCGTAGCCCCCCCACAGCGACGGCGCGGAGTGGATATTCTGATACAGGCCATACCCCAGGTCGGACTGGCACCGTGTGTACTCGCCCGCAATGCAATCTGCACAGTGCCCGCAAGGGATGATCGGCTCGACCGCGACACGGTCGCCTTCTCGCACACGCCAGCGTTTGGCCGCCGTGGGCCCGATGCGCTCAATGAATCCCATGATCTCGTGGCCGGGCACGATCGGCATGCCTCCGCCCCAATCACCTAGGTGACCGAGCCACTGCTCATAGTCGGTGCCGCACAGACCACAGGCTTCGACCCGCAGCACCGCGTCGTCGTCGCCGATCTCGGGTATGGGGAATGCACGCAACTGGAGGTTCTTGGGTGACTCCAACACCAACGCTCTTGCGCCGCTCATAGTTCTCTCTCCTGCCTCTCAGGGGCACTACGTTGATCTTCAATCAACACCAAGCCATCTTCCGAGAACGGAAGCGCCTTCTGGATCGCTCTCTTAGCTTCCCGCAATTCGCGAGGGCTGTTGATGGCCGCCGCTGCCACCAGGTGTCCCTCTTGCACAAAGAAGTCGATAAAGCCGTTGTCGCTCGCATTGGCCTTTCGGTACTGCTGCGCGTCTGGGGGCACGATGCCCAGCAACTGAAAGTTGATGTCGAACTGGTCGGACCAGAACCACGGCAGCTCTCTGGTGATGGGCCCGACGCCCAACATTGCTTTCGCAGCTGCTACCCCTTGATCCTGTGCGTTCCTCCAAGATTCGAGCCGCCCCCTGCCCTGTCCCAGCGGCTGGTCGGCGACGTCACCGCAGGCAAATATTCTGGGATCCAAAGTCCGGCAGTGCTCGTCGACCACGATTCCGTTGCCGACGTCGAGCCCACAGGACCGAGCAAGTTCGTCGTTCGGCAACGCACCGATGCCTACGAGCACTACCGTCGCAGGCACGATCGAACCGTCATCGAGCTCAACCCCTTGAATCTTTCCATTTCCCACGAAGCGCTTGAGGCGAGCGCCCAGCCGAACGTCCACGCCGCGACTCACGTGCTGCTCCAGGAAATACTTGCTGAGCGAAGGAGGAAGCGAGCGTCCGCAGAGTCGATTGGAAGCCTCGAGCACCGTGACATGGGCGCCGCGCGCTCGCAGACCTGAGGCAACTTCCAGCCCGATCCAGCCGCCGCCAACGACAACCAGCCGGATGGCAGTTCCGAGGTTGGCGCGAATGGCCAGGCAGTCGTCGATCGTCCGCAGGTAATGCACGCCCTGCAGCTCGGCCCCCTCGCAGATCAATTGCCGGGGTCGAGACCCCGTCGCCAGAAGCAGCTGGTCGAAGTGGAACGACTTTCCGTCCCGACAAACAACCTGGCGGGAGGCCCGGTCGACTCGCTCGACGTGATTCCCAAGCTCCACTTTGATTGCCAGCTCCACAAGGCGCTCTTGCGACCACAGTTGACATGCACCGGGGCCCAACTCGCCGAGCAACACTTGCTTCGACAGGGGCGGACGTTCGTAGGGAAGATGGCTTTCATTGCCAATCATCTGCACTGAGCCCGTGAAGCCTGAATCGCGCAACGTCTTGGCTGCCCAGCCGCCGGACTGCCCGGCTCCGATGATGACGATGTCCTTGACTTTAGACATGTTCGCGGCCGACTAAAGGTGAAGGAAGATCTTGTTGTCGACCACCGTGACGGGGTACGTCTCCAGATCAGACTCCGCCGGCGGGCCCATGCATTTGCCAGTGCGGATGTTGAACACCGCGCCATGCAAGGGGCACTCGATGGTTTCGCCTTCCACGAAACCGTCGGACATCAGGGCGTAGGCGTGCGGACAGACGTTGTCGGTTGCGAAGAACTCGTTGTTGACCCGGTAGATCGCAATCTTCTTTCCCTGGCCTTCATAGGCGTATGGAGCGTCCTGCGTGACCTTGTCACATGCGGCGATAAGCTGAAGCGTCATGACGGCAAGCGACTAGGCGGCAGCGGGCTCAGCAGTGTCGCCGGGCATCAGTTCGCCGTGATGACGTTCCAGGAATTCGTCCATCTCGCCAAGCTCGGAAACGACGTCGAGAGGCACAACCGCGTAGGCACTGCCATCCTTGACGATCTCGCGGAACTTCGCGAGGCTCTCTTCGGACTTGACGTACTCGAGCAGGCGGCGGCGGCTGCGGACGATCGCGATGTCCGTCGGGAGCAGGAACTCTTTCTCGCGATCGACGATGCGGCCTTCGGTCCCCGGGAGGGCCAGCATGCCCTCCTGCATGGCACGATCTTGGTCATTGAGGCCATGAATGCCGGACGGGCTCGACAGGCTGGCCCCCTTGCGATCGATCATGTAGTTGTTGCGTTGATTCCGAACGGGAACGAACGTGTCAATGATGGCGCCCGTGTTCAGGTGATACGGTTCATAAACACTGTCCGGAGGAAAGGCCAGCCCTTTGCCGATGTAGTCCAGGAAAGCTTCGGGAAGATCGCCCTTGAGGTAGTAGTTGAAGTCCCAGGTGTAGGTGTTGTGGTCATCGATCGGAATGAAGGCGCGGCCACCCACGGGGAAGTCTGCACTGGGGATGGAACTGAAGCACGGGGCCATGAACTGAGAGACGCGCCAATAGAAATTCTCGTCAGCGTTGCGGCGCGCGATGCCGATGACGCCGATGGAAGTATCCTTGGCGAACAGCTTGGGCGTGATGTCAATCGCCGAATACGGACGGTGCACCGGAGAGGTCGCCATCGTGGCCGGGTTCGTGTGGAGGATCGAGACGTGCGAGCTGTCCAGTTCTCCTTCCATACCCTGCAGCCAGTTGGACTCCTGGATCCACACCGTCGCATTGCGCTGCGACTTCGGCAGTTCGATCCACGGAAATTGGGGAAGCGATGGGGGTTCGCCGCTGCCCATGAACACCCAGATGATGTCGGCTTTCTCCTGTGCCTTGTAAGCGGTCAGCTTGACCTTCTTGCAGATCGATTGGTCGGCCGCGTTCTTCATCTCCAGGCAGTCGCCAGAGGCGTTGTAGAGCCATCCGTGGTAGTTGCATCGGATGCCTTCCTGCTCTACCCGTCCGTAAAAAAGCGGTGCGAGTCGGTGGGCGCAGTTGGCCTGAACGATGCCGACCTCACCCTTGCCGTTGCGGAAAGCGACAAGCTCTTCGCCGAGTAGTTTCAGACGCACGGGCGCACAGCCGGGCTCGGGCAGCTGAGATGAAAGCAAAGCGGGCAGCCAAACGGAACGGAACAGTTCACCAACTGGCGTTCCTTTGCTCACGTGGGACAGTACATCGAGTTTGTTGACATGTGCCATGGTGTATTTCCTTATCGAGACTCGAATCAAAGGGTGAGAAAGCCGCCGTCAACCGGGAGAATGACACCGGTCACAAAGGAAGCAAGGTGCGAAGCCAGAAAGACAGCAGGGCCTGCCATCTCGTCTGCGCGGCCAGCGCGCTTCATCGGTGTGTGCGACATGACGAACGCGACGCGGTCGGGGTTGGCCCGGGAGGCGGCTGTTTGCGGGGTTTCGATAAAGCCGGGTGCGATCGCGTTGACGCGCACGCCATGCTGGGCCAGGTCTACCGCCAGCGATTTGGTCAGCATCGCCACCCCGCCCTTGCTGGCGGCATAGGCCGTAGTGAAGTTCGGGGCTGCGGTGAAGGATTGGATCGACGCCAAATTGATGATGTTGCCTTTGGTGCGCTTGAGTTGATCCAGAAAAGCCGTGATGCCGTACATGATCCCGTCCAGGTTCACCGCCATGACCTCACGCCAAGTGCCAAAGTGGCCCTCCTCGCCGAACTGACCGCGGCGATGGATGCCCGCGTTGTTCACGAGAATGGACGCGTCGCCGGCCAGCTCGTGGACACGAGCCGCGACTTGCTTCGCCTGGTCGGGATCGGAGACGTCCCAAAGCACTGACCACGCGGTCCCTCCCTGCTGCGTGATCAGCGCGACGGTGTCTTCGGTGGTCTGCATGTTGACGTCGGCGACCACCACCTTCGCGCCCGTTGCGGCAAGGCCGATGGCGATTTCGCGCCCCATCCCTTGACCCGCCCCGGTCACCACAGCCACCTGGCCGTCCAGCAGCGGGCTGCCGTTGAATTCGATCATCTGATAGCTCCTGATTCTCAATCGAAAGATGTTCAGATCGTCAGCCACTGACGATGGACGCGCTCCGCGTCGGCCTTGAAATCGGCGATGGAGAGCGTCTCCACAACTTTTCCTTTGGACATCACCAGGATGCGGTCCGAGATGCGCTCGGTGAGGTTCAGGTTCTGCTCGACAAGCAGGACCGCGACCCCTTCGGACCTCAGCAACTTGATCACGTCACCAATCTGTTGGACCACCATGGGCGCCAGGCCCTGTGTCGGCTCGTCGAGCATCAGGACTTTGACGTCCGTCACTAAAGCTCGGGCGATCGCTAGCATCTGCTGCTCACCACCAGAAAGCGCGTGACCTGCGTTCTTGATGCGGCGCTGAAGGTTGGGAAACAAGTCGAGCACTCGCTCTTCGGTCCATGTTTTCGGCTTGCTGCGCTGGCCCACGCGCAGGTTCTCAAGGACCGTCAGCGCCGGGAAGATCTGCCTGCCTTCGGGCACGTATCCAATGCCCGCTCTCACCACTTCGTGCGCTGGCTTGCGACTCAGATCGAGGCCATCGAGCGACACCGTGCCGGAAGACGCCTGCACAATGCCCATGACGGTCTTGAGCGTCGTGGTCTTACCCACGCCGTTTCGCCCGATGATTGCGGTCACTTCACCCTTGGGCACCTGAAAGTCGACGCCGAAGAGGACCTTGCCGGATCCATAGCCGGCTTCCAGCCGATCAACTTTAAGCATGTGCCACCCCCAGATATGCGCGCTGCACCGCCGGATCGTTTCGCACCGCCTCCGGGTTGCCATCGGCGATCTTGCGCCCCTGATCCAATACGACAATGCGGTCCGCAACGCCGAACACCACCTCCAGATCGTGTTCCACCAGCAGCACCGCGATGGGCGCGTCCTCCAGTAACGACTTGAGCAATCTCACCGTCGCGCGGGTCTCTTCGACCGACATGCCTTGCGTGGGCTCGTCCAGAAGAACCAGCTTGGGCTGAAGCGCAAGGGCCGTCGCAATCTCCAGCAACCGTTGATCGCCATGGGATAACTGCCCAGCCGTGCGGTTTGCGCAATCAGCCAAACGGACTCGGGCTAGCCACTCCATCGCCGCTGCCTGAGTCTTGTCGACAAAAGCCTTCGACGCCATCGGCCTGAGCCGCCCGGGAGATCTGGCTTGAACGGCCAGTCGGACGTTTTCCAGGACCGTCAGCTGCGGAAACAAGCAGGTAATTTGGTACGTACGACTCAGGCCTTTCTGAGCCAGGTCATACGCGGAAAGGTGTTCGACACTTTCACCAGCGAAGCGCACGGCTCCAGCGGTCTTCTTTATCGCGCCTGCAATCAGGTTGAACACGGTGCTCTTACCCGCCCCGTTCGGACCAATGAGTGCGACCACCTCGCCTGCATCTACGGTGAGGCTCACGTCATCGACCGTCGTGACCGCTCCCCAGCGCTTGGTAAGACCAGAACATTCAAGAAGCGGCATGTTTCTCTCCAGCGGGGCGCGCGCGGCGTAGGGAAATCCTGGCGGCGAGCGAAGCCTTGATGCCCCACAGGCCTTTGGGTGCAGCAATGACGACGATGATGAACAGCAACCCCATTACCAATGGCCAACTGTCGGTGACTGCGCTCAACTGGTGGTGAGCAAGGACGATCAAGGCGGCTCCGATCATCGGACCGATCAGGGTGCCGGTTCCGCCAAGAATCACGGCGATGATGACGTGCCCCGACTGCGTCCAATGCAAGATCTCTGGAGAGACGAACAGCAGGAACCCTGCATGAAGCGACCCCGCCACGCCGGCCAGCGCGCCGGACACGACGAAGGCGACAACGCA
>Ga0307408_100000405_pt1 | contig 38760 bp, 33 predicted proteins | sample 322Cmetagenome_FD_202116 | JGI IMG/M metagenome (GOLD analysis project Ga0307408, IMG submission 202116) | Maize rhizosphere microbial communities from greenhouse at UC Davis, California, United States - 322HYB-C-3 | ecosystem: Host-associated > Plants > Roots > Rhizosphere > Soil | place... | reverse complement strand
CATGGAAGTCCACTGCAAGGTGTAAATGTCGCGCTTGAGGATGCCGGCCAGCGGGAACAGCAGCGGCGCCGCCTTCAGCGCCAGCCACGAGCCGCCCGGTTTCAGCGGCGCCAGCACGGTTTCCCACGCGATGCACCACACGATCAGCAAGCCCATGCTGGCCACCGCGCCGATGTGGAAGAATTGTTGTCGCTTGTCGATCATAGGACTATTCATAATGAGCTCCGCAACTTCCTGGCGGTTTCCGCCAGCCTTTTCCCTTGCGACACGGCCAGCTTTTTCTCATCATCCGTCAGCGCCAGCTTGCCGTCCAGTCCCGCCCAGTGCGTGGCGCCGTAGGGCGAGCCGCCGCTGGCGGTGGTCATCAGTTCCGGATTGGTATAGGGCAAGCCCATCACCATCATGCCATGGTGCAGCAGGGGGATCATCATGGTCAGCAAGGTCGATTCCTGGCCGCCGTGCAGGCTGCCGGTCGAGGTGAAGACGCAGGCGGGTTTGCCGGCCAGGGTGCCGGACACCCATTCGGCCGAGGTGCCATCCCAGAAATATTTCATGGCCGACGCCATGTTGCCGAAACGCGTCGGCGAGCCCAGCGCCAGCGCCGCACAGTCACGCAAATCGTCGAGTTCCACGTACGGCGCGCCCTGGTCCGGCACATTGGCCGCGGTGGCTTCGGCCACGCTGGACACGGCCGGCACGGTACGCAGCCGCGCTTCGCAGCCCGGCACGCTGTCGATGCCCTGGCCGATCAGCTCGGCCAGGCGGCGGGTGGCGCCGTGGCGCGAGTAATATAAGACAAGAATGATGAGGTCTGGTGTGGTCATTGTATTATTGTATGTTAATCCGGGGCATAGAGCCTATAGTGGCGGGCTGCGCCACCGTGGCGGCCCAGGCTGTATCCGCCGCCCAGGGCGCCCGGTTGATTGCGGACGATTCGACTTGCCAGCCAGCTGCGCTCTGGCCGCCGAGGCGTGGCAAGGGCATGGGCGAGTTCCTTTCCGTTAGCCGCTAGTGGCATTTACCGGGCCGCCACCGGGCGTACGATCAAGGCGGATTAACCGCGCCCGCGCAAGAGTCCGCCCCCAAAATCAGTGGACACGCGTCTGGCAATGCTTTAGGATTTGATATCGATAACACGCTTCTGTCGCAAAACAGCACCGGCAGGCCGGCTTAAAACCGACCTGCCGCCCGCAGTACCAAGGCACGTACTTTTGTGCTTATTTTTTTGGATAGAAATGTTCGTTGTATATAAAAAACAAAAGAAATCAGGCGTTCGTGCTTGACAACGCCACGGGAACGGATGCCAGTGGTGCACCTTATATCTCACTGGCCGGCGGACTCGCTCCGGGGGGGGGCGGCGGTGACCGTGAACCTGACGTTCTCGAACCCGAACCGGGCCGTCATCTCTTACACGCCGCAGCTGTTCCGCGGCGCCTTATAAGGAAGATCCATCGTGCATAGCGATATCAAAACCAACATTGCTACTTTCCTGGGCCGTGCCGCGCTGGCCCTGGCGCTGGCGGCGGGCTGCGGCCTGGCGTCGGCCCAGAACACGGGGCAAGACGTGGCAAGCACACCGCCGGCCGCCGCCGGTCAGGCTTCGCGCATCGAATGGTGGCGTGAAGCCCGCTTTGGCATGTTCATCCATTGGGGGCTGTATTCGATCCCCGGCCGCGGTGAATGGGTCCAGTGGAATGAGCAGATTCCCAACAATGAATACGCCAGGCTGGCCGGCCAGTTCAACCCCAAGGGGTTTAATCCCGATACCTGGGCCGAACTGGCAAAGGCGGCCGGGATGAAATATACGGTGCTGACGGCGCGCCACCATGATGGCTTCGCACTCTTCGATGACGGCGCCAATCCTTACACCAGCGTCAATGCCGCCGCGCACCGCGATTTCGTCGCCGACTATGTGAAATCGGTGCGCAAATCAGGGCTGGGCGTCGGTTTGTACTACTCGCCGATGGACTGGCGCTTCCCCGGCTACATCTTCCCCGACCTGCAGCGCGAGAGCGCGGAAGCGATGCGCGCGCAATACCATCGCCAGATGGAACAACTGCTGTCCAACTACGGGAAAATTGACGTGCTGTGGTTCGATGGCGGCGAAACCGACTGGCTCAATTTCGGCGGCGAGTGGAAGGGCGCGGCATGGAGCAAGCGTCCGGATGGCCAGCACTACACCGGGAGCTTCAGCTGGCAGCACGACAAGGTCCACACCATGCTGCGCCGCCTGCAGCCGGAAGTCGTCATCAACGGCCGCGCCGATATGGACGAGGATTTCCGTTCGCGCGAAGGCGAGGGCGCGCTCGGCGACTTCGATAACCAGCATCCGTGGGAGCTGTGCACGACGCTTGCCGGCGCGTGGGGCTACCAGGCCGGCAAATTGCCGCAACCGCTGGATCACTACATCCGCCTGCTGGTGAACGTGGTGGGCCGCGATGGCAACCTGCTGCTGAACGTTGGACCACGTCCCGATGGACAGATCGATCCGCCCCAGGCGGAACGCTTGCGGGAAATCGGCGCATGGCTGGCCAAATACGGCCAGAGCATCTATGCGACCCGTGGCGGCCCGTTCCTGCCCGGAGCGTACGGTGCATCGACGCACCGTGACCGGACGATTTACGTCCACGTACTGAAGTGGCCCGGCGACAGGCTGGTGTTGCCGGCAATCCCCGCCAAAGTCTTGCGCGCGCAGATACTCGGAGGTGGCAAGGCAGGCTTCATCCAGACCGCGGGCGGCATCGAATTATCGGTACCGCCCGCGGCACGCGATAAGATCGATACCATCGTCGCCCTGGAGCTGGACGTGCCGGCCAGTGGCATCAAACCGGTGAAGGCGTTGACTACGCGGAATTGAACCGTGGTTGCCCGCCATATGACTATCGTGCATCGCGGCTTGGTCGTCGCCGCCCTGGTGCCGGAGATGATTCCGGGACATCGACGCGACATAGGCTATATATTAGTCTAAGTAATTGAAAACCAATGAAAAATTGCTGTTGAGCGGCGATGGCATTATTATATGGGCCACACGATTTTTAGACAGCTTCATGGTTAACAAGATGATCTCTCCGCTGATTTCCCCCCTGCTGGCGTCGGTATCGCGCAATGTGCAGGACGGTGTCGGCGCCGTCCGCTCGCTGACATGGCGGGAAATCCGCGACATGCTGCGCTTTGCCAAGCGCCGCCTGCGCGAAGAAAGCCTGCCGCAGGTGGCGGGCAGCCTGACGTTTACCACGGTGTTTGCCCTGGTGCCGCTGGTGACGATCGCGCTGGCGATTTTCACGACCTTTCCGATGTTTGCCGTGCTGCGCAAGGCGCTGGAAGCGTATTTTGTGCAAAACGTGATGCCCAAGCAGATCGCCACGCCCATCCTCAACAACGTCACCATGTTTGCCAGCAAGGCCACGCGCCTGTCCGCGGTCGGCGCGGTGGCGCTGGTGGTGACCTCGGTGGCCATGATGGGCACCATCGAAAAAGTCTTCAACCGCATCTGGCGCGTGAAGGCCGAGCGCAGCTGGACGCGCCGCATCCTCGTGTATTGGGCGCTGCTGACCCTGGGTCCGGTGCTGGTGGGGGTGTCGCTGACGATGTCGGCGGATGTCTACATGGCGACCAGCGACCTGGTCGGCGATGTGCCGATCCTGGGCGCGGTCCTGTATACGCTGCTGTCGCTGACGGCCACCACGGCGGGCTTCACGTTGATGTACACGGTGGTGCCGAACCGCCACGTGGACTGGCGCGACGCGCTGTGGGGCGGCTTGCTGGCGGCGCTGTTCTTTGAACTGGCCAAGCGCGGTTTTGCCGTCTTCATTACGCAATTCCCCACATATTCCAAGATTTACGGCGCGCTGGCCGCCTTGCCGCTGTTCCTGATCTGGATTTTCCTGTCCTGGCTGATCACGCTGATCGGCGCGCTGTTTGTCGCGGCCTTGCCGGTCGTGAAATTTGAACGGTGGTGGCACGAAGCGCCGCCGGGCGGGGAATTTGTCGATGCGATGGCGTTATTAAAAGTGTTATATGCGGCGTCGCGCTATGGCGACACGGCGCTGGTCAGTACGGCGGCGATCCGCGCCTGCACGCGGATCGGCTTCGATGAACTCGACATGCTGCTCGAGCGCATGGCGGCGCAGGGCTGGGTCGGCAAGGTCAACTCGGAAGCGCCGCCGCGCGTGCAGTGGGGCAAGCGGGTCAGCGAAGGGGCCGACAACTGGGTTTTATTGGCCAATGCCGAGCGCCTGACCCTGGCCGATGTGTACCGCGTGTTTGTGTTTGGCGGCATGGCGGTCAATGCCGGCGTGGCCAACGACAGCGACGACGAGGCTGACCGCCTGGCCGCGCAGGAAGCCGCGCAGCTGGCGCGGCATGTGGAAAATGCGGTGGAGCAGGGGCTGGAGGTGACCTTGGTGCAGCATTTTGAGGGGGCCGCAGCCGCTTAAAATCAAACCCGGGACAGCGATTCGCGTAGGGCGGGTTTTACAAACCCGCCGTGCATGCGTCAACGCGGTGCCGGCTGGCGGCTTTGTAAAAGCCGCCCCACGCAGTGGCGACAACGTCCACCGAAACCGCCCAGGGGCGCTTAGCGCAAAAACGCTGTTAGCGCGTCCAGCACCGCGTCCGGCTGCTCCTGCATCATCGCATGCCCGGCGTCCACCGTGACACTCTGCGCGCGTGGAATCGCCGCCAGCAGGCTTTTGGCCGACTTCGGCGACGTCATGACATCCTTCGCGCCAAACACGAACAGGGCGGGGCAAGCCACCGATTTCGCGGCCGCGTCGCCATTGGCATAGGCATTGCACGCATGAAAATCGGTATAAAACAGCTGCCCGGGATTCAGTTGCGACATGCGCTGCATCAGCCGCCGCGCGCCGCCCATGACGGAAAAGCCGGGACCGGGACAGGACGGCTTTTGCGCCATCGAGGAGTGGCTGAAAATGTTGACCATGTCGATCGCCGCCTGCTCATGGTCGCGCGAGGTATTGAGCAGCGCATCGGACACCTTCATCGGGAAGGTGGAACCCAGCAGCGCCAGCTTTGTCACCCGGTCGGGCGCCTTGTGCGCGGTTTCCAGTGCGATCAATGAGCCCATGCTGTGGCCCACCAGCGCGGCTTGGGAGACGCCCGCGGCGGCCAGCAACACCAGCAGCCAGTCCGCCATCGCTTCCACGGTCTGCAGCGCCGCGCCCTTGCTGCGGCCATGCCCCGGCAAGTCCACCGCCAGCACGCTGTGGCCGTGGTGCGCCAGGTAGCGGCTTTGCAGCGCCCATACGGAGTGGTCGTTTTGCGCGCCGTGGATGAACACCACCGTGGGCAGCGAAGGATCGAAGGCTTTGCCGCCCGTGTACGCATAGGCCGCGGCGCCATGGATATCGAGCATCATGGTCACGCTCCCTTCTGCGCCAAGGTGGTGGCCAGTTTCAGGCCGCGCGCCAGGTCTTCCAGCAAATCGGCCGGGTCTTCCAGCCCGACCGACAGCCGCATGGTGCCTTCGGCGATGCCGGACGCCGCCAGCTGCGCGGCCGGGACGCGGAAATGCGTGGTGGACGCCGGGTGGATCACCAGTGATTTCGCGTCGCCGACGTTGGCCAGGTGCGAAAACACTTTCAGGCTGTCGGCAAAGCGCCGCCCCGCCGCGCGGTCGCCTTTCAGGTTGAAGGAAAACACGGCGCCGCAGCCTTTCGGCAGCAGGCGCTTGGCCAGTCCGTAGTCCGGGTGCGAATCCAGTTCCGGGTACGACACGGATTCCACGGCCGGATGCGCCACCAGGAATTCCACCACCTTGCGGGTATTGGCCACATGGCGCTCCATGCGCAGGCCCAGGGTTTCGATGCCTTGCAGGATGGCAAACGCGTTATGGGGGCTCATGGCGGCGCCAAAATCGCGCAAGCCTTCGCGCCGGGCGCGCAGCGCAAACGGGGCCACCGTCGACTCTTCCGCAAACACCATGCCGTGGAAACCGTCATACGGCTCGCACAGTTCGGCGAAGCGGCCGGTCTTGTCGTATGCCGCCTGCCAGTCGAAGGTGCCGCCGTCGACCAGCAGGCCGCCGATGGCGGTGCCGTGGCCGCACAGGAATTTGGTGGCGGAGTGGAACACCAGGTCGGCACCCAGGTCGAAGGGGCGCATCAGGTACGGCGTGGTGAAGGTGGCGTCCACCATCAGCGGCAGGTGGTGTGCATGCGCCAGCGCGGACACGGCCGGGATGTCGAGCACGTCGAGGCCGGGATTGCCCAGGGTTTCCGCGAACAGCACCTTGGTTTCCGGGCGGATCGCGGCGCGCCAGGCATCGAGGTCGCGCGGATCGACGAACGTGGTCTCGATGCCGAAGCGTTTCAGCGTAAAGCCGAGCAGGTTGTGCGAACCGCCATACAGCGCGCGGGAGGCGACGATGTGCGACCCGGCGCCGGCGATGGTCGCCAGGCCAAGATGCATGGCGGCCTGGCCGCTGGCGGTGGCGATGCCCGCCACGCCGCCTTCCAGCGCCGCGATGCGCTCTTCCAGCACGGCATTGGTGGGATTGGAAATGCGCGAATACACGTGGCCCGCGCGTTCCATATTGAACAGCGCTGCCGCATGGTCGGAATCGCGGAAGGCAAAGGACGAGGTGAAATGAATTGGCGTGGCACGGGCGCCGGTGGCCGGATCGGGCGCGGCGCCGGCGTGCAATGCAAGCGTATCGAAACCAGGGTAGTGGGGACCGCTCATGGTGGCTCTCTTGGGTGGTTGAGATGGGAATTGTGATGGATTTTGTGGCGGAATCGTACCCTGTTGTTCCACTCTGAACAACAGCATTGCAAAGAGTGAAGATTTCATTCAGTGCAATACTGGATTTTTTCCACCCCATACGTTACATTCGGTCATAAGGCTAACAAAAACAACAAAACTCAATTCACCGACAGGACGGCCCAAAATGAAAGTCTCCGAAATTCTGCAAGTCAAAGGCAATATCCTCTACACCATCACCCCGGACCAGCCGCTGGTGGAAGCCGCGAAAACCATGGCGGAAAAAGATATCGGGTCGCTGGTGGTCATGGAATTCGGCGACCTGGTCGGCATGCTGACCTTCCGCGAAGTACTGAAGGCGCTGCATGAAAATGATGGTTCCGTCGGCGGCGGCACGGTGCGCAAGCATATGGAAGACCATCCGATCACCGTGACGCCGGATACCGAAGTCAATGAAGTGCGCCGCATCATGCTGGAAAAGCATGCGCGTTATTTGCCGGTCATGAACGCGAAAACCCTGCTGGGCGTGATTTCGTTCTACGACGTGGCGCGCGCCGTGCTGGAAGCGCAAAGCTTTGAAAACCGCATGCTGAAAGCCTATATCCGCGACTGGCCGGCGGAACAGGAACAGCCGGCCGATTAACTGGCTGCGGGCGCCCATAAAAAAACGCTATCCCGACGATAGCGTTTTTTATTTTGCGGCGGCGAATTTAATTATTACGCCACGCCTTCCAGCGCATCATTGCTGAGCCAACCATTCAAGGCATCGGCCGTCATCGGGCGGGCGAACAGGAAACCTTGCGCCAGAGGGCAGCCAAGCGATTGCAGGATTTGCGCCTGGCGTTCGTCTTCCACGCCTTCGGCAATCACGGCCAGGCCCAGGTTGCGGCCCAGCTGGATCACCATTTCCGCAATCGAACTGCCGCGCGCGGAACCGGTGATTTCCGTCACAAAGGCGCGGTCGATTTTCAGGCGGTCGATTTGCAGCCGCTGCAAATACGACAGTGACGAGAAACCGGTGCCGAAATCGTCGATGGCAATCGAGACCCCGGTCTGTTTAATCTGCGCCAGCATCCTGATCAGCATGTCCGGCTCTTCCATGGCCATCGATTCCGTGATTTCCAGCTCGACGAATTCCGGCGGCGCGCCCGTGTCGGCCAGCGCGCGGCGCAGCATTTCCAGGAAATACGGGTGGCGGAACTGGACTTGCGAGACGTTGATCGACATCGTGAAGTTGTCGTGGCCGGCGGCGCGCAAGCTCACCAGTTCACGGCACGCGGTGCGCATCACCCATTCGCCCATGTCGATGATCAGGCCCGAGTACTCGGCAATCGGGATGAATTTGTCCGGCGACACGAACTTGCCGTCCGCGGTCTGCCAGCGCAGCAGCGCTTCGGCGCCGACCGGACGGCGCGTGGCCAGGTCGATTTGCGGCTGGTACACGACGAACAGCTGGTTCTGGCCAAAGGCGGTGCGCAGCGCGTGCATCATGCGCACGCGTTCGCGGATTTCAACGCCCATGCTGCGCGAGTAATAGAAGTGGCCGGCGCGTTGCATGGACTTGGCGCGCTTGAGCGCGATATCCGCGTCTTTCAGCGCATCGGCGCCGGATCCCTCATGTTCGGCCAGCCGCACCAGCCCCATGGTGGCGGACAGTTGCACGTCCTGGCCGGCAATGCTGAACGGCACCTGGAACAGGCCGAGGATGGTGGTGGGATTGACTTGCGCGGCGTCGCCCAGCACGCAGAAGATATCGCCGCTGATGCGGGCCACCGTCAAATGCTGCCCCAGGCGCGATTGCAGGCGTTCGGCCACGGCCACCAGCAATTCGTCGCCGAACTGGTGGCCCAGCGCGTCGTTGGTTTCCGCAAAGTGGTCGAGGTCGACCAGCGACAGGGTGGCGTCGTCCTTGCCGGGACCGGCCAGCGCCGCATCCAGGATTTCCACCAGCCGGGTCCGGTTCGGCAGCTTGGACAGCGCGTCGTAAAACGCCGCGTTATGCAGGTGCGACACCAGTTCCACGTTATCCAGGCCGACCGCCACATTGCTGCAAAACACTTCCAGCAAGCGCTGTTCGATCTCCGTCAGCGTGCGCGTGGTATGCAGGAACGCGACGAAGGCGCGGCTGGCTTTGCCCGCGAAGTACAGCGTGACCGAGTCGTCGCCATAGTGGTTGCGCCGTTCGGCCAGCGTGTGTTCCATCGCGGACGCTATGCGCGGTTCAGTCTCGCCCGTCATTTGCGAATTGTTGTGGCGCACGTATTCACCGGCCGCAGCCATCACCATCAGTTCCTGGCAGCGGTCTTCCGGGCACTCCTGGACGCACAGCACGCCGTTGGTTTCCTGGCCCAGCAGGTGGGCGATTTGCGTCAGTACGCCGGCGGCAAAGTTTTGCACGCCATGCAGCGACATCAATTCGGTGCTGGCGTGCACGATGCGGTCGAGGCCGCGCCGGCTGTCATTGATCTTGCGGATTTGCTCGTACGAGCGGATCGCGGCGGTCACCGTGGTGAACAGCTTGATGCGGGTCAGCTCGGATTTGGTCTTGTAATCGTTGATGTCGTAATCGCGGATCGCATCGATTTCCGGCGCATAGCCGGGCTGGCCGGTGCGCAGGATGATGCGGACATCGGCCAGTTTCAGCGTTTCACGGATATAGCGCACCAGGTGCAGGCCGGCGTCATCCTGTTCCATGACGACGTCCAGCAGGATGACGGCGATTTCTTCTTCGTGGCGCAGCATTTCGCGCGCCTGGCCGGCCGAATACGCGTGCACGAACTCGAGCGGCCGGTGCTGCATGTCCAGGTTGCCCAGGGCAAACGTGGTGGTCGAATGGACGTCCTCGTCATCGTCAATGATCATCACCCGCCAGACTTCGCGGGGGGCGGATGTCGCCGGTGCAGCTGGATGCTCTTCCAGAAATACCAGATCGTCTTGATCGTCCTTGGCCGGGGCGTGATTCTCAAGGGATTGGGGCATGTGTCGCTTCTCCGGAGGACTCGGGTGTACTTGAATCAAGTATATAGCGAATTGTTAAAGAGAACGATCATTTCAACGTTTTCCCGTAGCCAATAAGTCGCAATTTGCAAGGGATGTCGCGCGGCGCGCCACAAAATATTTGGTGGACAAGACAGGTGTTCAATTTATGGTGATAGACGGAAATTTTATTTGCAATCTTCTATACTCTTTGTGGCTGCGGGTTTGCTACCGATAGGGACTATTTTGGCTGGGTGGCAACGGATTTTGCCGATGGCTGGTAAAATCGGACTTCCCCCAGTTTTTCACATCTCTCGACATGTCCGGCAATTCATTTGGCAAGCTGTTTTCAGTAAGTACTTTTGGCGAATCGCACGGAGTGGCGATTGGTTGCGTGATCGACGGCTGCCCGCCCGGCATGCCCCTGTCGGAAGCGGATATCCAGCCTGAACTGGACCGCCGCAAGCCCGGCACGTCGCGCCACGTGACGCAACGCCAGGAGCCGGACCGGGTGGAAATCCTGTCCGGCGTGTACCAGGGCGTCACCACCGGCACTCCGATTGCGCTGCTGATCCGTAACGAAGACCAGCGCAGCAAGGATTACGGCAATATCGCCGAGAGTTTCCGTCCCGGCCACGCCGATTACACCTACTGGCACAAATACGGCGTGCGCGATCCGCGCGGCGGCGGCCGTTCGTCGGCGCGCCTGACGGCGCCGATTGTCGGCGCGGCGGCGATTGCGAAGAAATGGCTGCGGCAGCAATACGGCACGGTGTTCCAGGGCTGCATGAGCCAGTTGGGCGAGATCGGCATTCCGTTTGAATCGTTCGAGCACGTGCCCCACAATCCCTTCTTTGCCGCCACGGCGGATGCGGCGCTGATTGCCCGCATGGAAAGCTACATGGATGATTTGCGCCGCGATGGCGATTCGATCGGCGCGCGCATCGACGTGGTGGCGAAGAATGTGCCGGTCGGCCTGGGCCAGCCGATCTACGACAAGCTCGATGCCGATATCGCCTACGCGATGATGGGCATTAACGCGGTCAAGGGCGTGGAAATCGGCGCCGGTTTCCAGTCGGTGTCGCAGCGCGGCTCCGAACATGGCGATGAACTGACGCCGCAAGGGTTTGTCGGCAACAACGCCGGTGGCGTGCTCGGTGGCATTTCGACCGGCCAGGACATCACGGTATCGATCGCCATCAAACCGACGTCGTCGATCCGCACGCCGCGCCGCTCGATCGACAAGGACGGCAACCCGGTGATGGTGGAAACCTTTGGCCGCCACGACCCGTGCGTCGGCATCCGCGCCACGCCGATCGCCGAAGCCATGCTGGCGCTGGTCTTGATGGACCACGCGCTGATGCACCGCGCGCAGTGCGGCGACGTGAAAGTGGCGACGCCCGATATCGCCCGCGCCGGGTAACCCGTAGGGCGGTTTTCGCAAAGCGAAAGCCGCCATGCATGTGTTCATGCGACGGTCGATGCCGCCGGTTTGCGGGCACGGCGGCTTTGCGTTCCGCAAAACCGCCCTACGTGATCATTGCCATGCCCACCCAGTTCTTCAACTACGCCGCTTTTCTCTTTTTCTATTACGCCCACGCGGGCACGTTTTCCAGCTACGCCAGCCTGTTTTACGCGGACCAGGGCATGACCGTGGCGCAGATCGGCGTGCTGATGGCGCTGATCCAGGTGATGCGGATATTCGGTCCCAACCTGTGGGGCTGGGTGGCCGATCACAGCGAACATCGGGTGCGCGTGCTGCGCATGACGGGACTGGCCGCGCTGGCGGCGTTTTCCGGCTTTTTCATCGGCACCGAATTTGCGCACTTCTTTGCCGCGATGGTGGTCCTGAATTTGTTCACCAGCGCGCAGGGCCCCTTGTGCGAAGCGCTAATGCTGTCGGAAATGCGTGGCGACATGACGCACTACGGGCGCATCCGACTGTGGGGCTCGATCGGCTTCATCATCATGATGATGGCGACCGCGTATGTGCTGGACTGGTTTGGCACCGGCGCGCTGCCCTGGTCGGCGGGCGCGCTGCTGCTGTGCACGTGGCTGGCGGCGCTGCGCCTGCGCGATGTGCCGCGCCAGCCGCACAAGGGACCGGCGCCGGCATTGCTGGCCGTGCTGCGCAAGCGCGAAGTGATCGCGTTCTTCACCTCGTCGGCGCTGGCGATTGCCGCCCACATGGCGCTGTACACGTTTTATTCGCTGTACCTGGCGCGGCACGGCTACAGCAAGGCGCTGATCGGCGCCATGTGGTCGCTGGGCGTGGTGGCCGAAGTGGTGCTGTTTTACTTCCAGGGGCCGCTGCTGAAAAAATGGGGTGTGCGCCATTTGCTGATGCTGACCTTCGTGGCCGGCGCGCTGCGCTTTGCCATGATCGGGGCCGGCGCCCAGTGGATTGCCGTGCTGGTGGCCGCGCAAGTGCTGCATGCCGCCACGTTCGCGCTGCACCACTCGGCCAGCGTGCTGGCCATGCAGCGCTGGTTTGCCGGGCCGCTGCAGGCGCGCGGGCAGGCGCTGTATATCAGCCTGTCGTACGGCATCGGCGGATCGCTGGCCGGCGTGGCGCTGTCGCGCTGCTGGGAGCGCTTTGGCGCGGAATCGATTTACTTTGTGGCGGCGGTGTTGTGCGTGCTGGCGGGGATGGTGTCGGCGCTGTCGTTCCACTGGCAGCGCACCGACCATCCGGTCTGAAGTTCGGCGGAAATTCAGGCGACCTTGTTGCTGACCGCTTCGATCTGGTGGCGGCGCTCGATGGTCTTCACCACCATGGCGCGGATATCGTTGAGCAGGGTGAATTCCGTCTGGCTCAGCTGGATCGGCGGGAACGACTCGTCCCAGTCGCCATACAGGAAGCCGGCCGGCTGCGAATTGGCCAGCAGGGGCAATATCACGAAGCTGCGCGCTTCGCTCAGGGTGTCGCGCCACCATCCAGGCAGCTTGGCGGCAAACTTCGGGTCCCTGGCGTTTTCAATGAAGATCACGCGGTCGCTGTTGAGGGCCGCATGGAACACGTTCGGCTCATAGATGTCCGGGAAGGTCATTTCCGGCAAGCGTGCACGCACGCCGTCGCCAAAGCTCATGCGGGCCGCGTAGGCGCCTTCGCGGCGGTTGCGCACGAAGGCCACGGCGCGCGAGAATTCCAGGCCCTGGTGCACGGTTTCCAGTGCGATCGACACCATCTGGCCCGGCATCGCGGTGGCCGCCATGTCGCGCATGTCGTTCAAGCCGCTTTGCAGGATCTTGATCCCTTCGGCGCGCTGGCGCGTCTTGGCTGCCGCCTTGGCGCTGCGCTCGGCCGGCTTGGACAGCGGCGCGATGGTCAAATCCGTGGCGGCCACGGCCTTGGCTTTCTCAATCGCCGCCTCCATTTGCCCGGGCTCGACGCCCAGCATGGCGGAGTAGCTGGCCGTGATGCGTTTGACTTCCTCGGCGCCGGCTTCATCGTCATGCCACAGCGATTCCGCGCATTGCGCGGCCATGGTCGACAGGCCTGCGATCCAGTCGGACGCGGTGACTTCCTGGCCTTCTTCAAAGGGGCCGACCTTGCGCATGCCATTGACCAGGTTTTTCGGCAGACCCCAGTGCGCGGCCGCGGCGCTGCCGACTTCCTCCAGCGACAGGCCCAATACGGCGAGCGCGGCATCGTCTTCACGGCCTTCGCCGGCCTGCTTCTGCATCAGGGTCCAGCGCTCCGGCATGTAATACGTGATCATCATGCGGCCCAGCGTATGCAGCATCGAACACACCACGGCTTCCTCGCCATGGATGCTGTGCGCGCTTTCCGCCACCTGCTGCGCCACCATGCCGGCCAGCACGGCCTTTTCCATTTCCATGTGGGCGATGCCGGTATCGGGCGAGGTGCTGGTCATTTCCTCCACCAGTTTCAGGCCCAGCGCCAGGTGGCCGATGGCGTCCGTCCCCAGCACCAGCACGGCCTTGGAGACGGTGTTGACGTGCTGGCCGAAAGCGGAATACATGCCGCTGTTGGCCAGGCGCAGGACTTTCTGCGTCAGGACCGGATCGGACAGCACCGTGCGCGTCATGTTGAATTCGACGTCATCCTCGCCACGCATGGCCGACAGGATGGCGGTGATGGCTTTCGCGAAACCGGGCATGTCGCCCTGCATGCGGGTACGGTCCCACAGCAGGGACAGGGTCTTGCCGCCGTCGGCCTGGCCGTTTGCGCTCATGCGCCCACCTGCCGCAGGTCGCCCGGCATCAGGCTGGCGTAGGTGCGTTCGCGCAGCGCCGCCAGGGCGGTGGAGGCCGCCATCGGCTTGCCGGTCAGGTAACCCTGGATGTACTTGCAGCCGCGCTGCTCCATGTATGCCAACTGTTCGTCGGTTTCCACGCCTTCGGCCACCACCGACAAATCCAGGTGCTTGGCCAGGTCCAGCACGGCATTGCAGATCGCGCCATCTTTTTGCGAGCCGGGCAGGTCGCGGATGAAAGCGCGGTCGATTTTCAGGACGGAAATCGGGAAGCGTTTCAGGTACGCCAGCGACGAATAGCCGGTGCCAAAGTCGTCAATGGCGATGCGCGCCTTGCGTTCCGCCATCTTGGTCAGGATCGTCTCGGCATGGGCCGGGTCGATCATCAGGGTACCTTCAGTAATCTCTAAAACCAATTGCTCACCAGGTAGGCCGGAAAACGCGATGGCGTCATCCAGCACGTCGAGGAATTTATCGTTGCGGAATTGTCTGGGGCTAATGTTAACAGAAATGTACAAATTCCGCTTGGCAACCTCCTGGAATTGCTTCAGTTGCACGCAGGCCGACTTCAGCGCCCAGGCGCCCAGCAGGTTGATCAAGCCATTGGTTTCCGCGATCGGCACGAAGCGGCCGGGCGGCACCATGCCCAGGGTCGGATGTTTCCACCGCATCAGGGTTTCAAAGCCTTCGATCTCGCGCGTGCGGGCGTCGACAATCGGCTGGTAATACAACATGAACTCGCCTTCGCGCACGGCCGAGAACATCGCCGCCTCCAGCGAGATATCGTGTTCCGGCGGGCCGCTGTGCTGCGCGTTGTAGACCACCGCGCGCGCCTTGCCGGTCACTTTCGCGCGCGACAGCGCGGCGTCGGCCATCGCCACCAGCCGCACTTCATCTTCCGCGTGCTGCGGATACACCGCCACGCCAACCGAGGCGCCGATATAGATGGTGTGGCCTTCGATTTCAAACGGCGCTTGCATGGTGGCCAGCAGGCGACCGGACACCAGCTTGATTTGCGGTTCCGTAAACGTGCCCGGCAACACGGCGACAAATTCATCGCCGCCGACCCGGGCCAGGGTGTCGCTGTCGCGCAGGGTCTTGCGCAGGCGGCCCGCGGCCATGCGCAGCACGGCGTCGCCGATCGGGTGGCCCAGGCCGTCGTTGACTTTCTTGAACGCGTCCAGGCCGACGCTGGCGACGGCAAAGCCCTGGCCGGAGCGGCGTGCCTGGGCGATCGTCATGCGGATCCGGTCGGCCAGCAGCAGGCGGTTCGGCAGTTCCGTCAGCGCATCGTGCGTCGCCATGTGGCGCAGCCGTTCTTCGGTCGCATGCTGCGCCGTCAGGTCGCGGCCAATGACGAGGAATTCCTGGCGCTGGCCCGCGGTGTACATCGAAATGCGCAACTCAAACCAGATATCCGTATCGTGCACCCGGAAGCGCACGTCGACGCGGTCGGCCATGCCCGACTGCTGCACAGCCACCAGCGCCGCGCGCAGCGGCGCCTGGTCGGCGTCATACGCCAGCGCCGCCAACAGTTGGCCAGACAGCGAAGGCGCCTCGGCCATTGCGCAGGCGCGGCGGTTGGCATACTCGATATGACCGGACAGCTGCAGGCGGAATACGATGTCGCCAGCCTCTTCTAGCAGGCTGTCCATGTCGTTTTGGCTGTCGCGTAGCGGCACGGTTGAGGAACTGGGTAACATCGTCACGATCTAATTTGTTGAGGCGCAGGGCGTAGCCCGGGCGATTGTTGCAAAACCAGAACGAAATGTATCACCGATGCGCCATTAAAAAAATGAAATATGACAACTTTTGCAGGAGTTTTTTGAAAAAAGCCCGCATCTGGAGCGTTAATCGGTCCAGGCACCCCTATAGCAGGGTAGCAGATGGCAATCATGGTCGTACAGTAAGAGGAAATAATGTGCTGCGCAATTTCCACGTTTAATTTATTCAAGCAGATGCTTGTTGTTTTCCCGTGTCCGCATTACGCTGTGTGAATGACCCCTAATGGAGCCTTGCCATGCAGTTCGATACGCATACCGTCCTGAACCAGCCAGCCGCGTTTGCCAATGTGAATTTATTCCAGGCCGATGTGGCGTTGTGCGAGGCGCTCGAGCGCGAAGGGGGCGGTGCGGCGCGCGATGCGCTGCTGCGGCTTGGCCAGCAATTGGGCAGTGCGGAGATCCTGGATCTGGCGCGCCTGGCCAACGCCAATAAACCGCTGCTGCATAACTTTGACCGCACTGGCCGGCGGATCGACCAGGTCGAATTCCATCCCGCCTGGCACCGGTTGATGCGGCTGCTGATCGAAAATGGCGCCCACGCGTCGGCCTGGGATGGCACGCCGGGCGCGCAAGTGGTGCGCGCCGCGAAATATATCCTGTTCGGCCAGGTGGAAAACGGCGCCCAGTGCCCGGTGACGATGACGTACGCGTCGGTGGCGGCGCTGCGCCATGCGCCCGCGCTGGCCGATAAGTGGCTGCCGAAAATCCTGTCGCGCGACTATGATCCCCGCCCGCTGCCGCTGGCGCACAAGCGCGGCGCGCTGATCGGCATGGGCATGACGGAAAAGCAGGGCGGCTCCGACGTGCGCGCCAATACGACACGGGCCGAGGCCGTGTCGCCGGCCGACGCCCGGGCCGTGTTTGGCGCGGACGACAGTGCCGGCGTGTTCCGCCTGGTCGGTCACAAATGGTTTTATTCGGCGCCCCAATGCGATGCCCACCTGGTGCTGGCGCAGACCGGGGAGGGGACAGGTGCCGGCCTTAGTTGCTTCCTGGTGCCGGGTTATTTGCCGGACGGCAGCCGCAACCAGGTGCGCGTGCAGCGCCTCAAGGACAAGCTGGGCAACTGTTCCAATGCCTCGGCGGAAGTGGAGTTTGCCGGCGCCTATGGCTGGCTGGTGGGGCAGGCGGGGCGGGGCATCCCGACCATCCTGGAAATGGGTAGCCTGACCCGGCTCGATTGCGTGATCGGCAGCGCCGCCACCATGCGCGCCGCGCTGGCCCACGTGTTGCACCATGCGCGCCGGCGCAACGCGTTTGGCAAGCCGCTGTCGGAGCAGCCGCTGATGCAAAACGTGCTGGCCGACCTGGCGCTGGAGTCGGAAGCGGCGACGGTGCTGGCGATGCGGCTGGCGCGCTGCTTCGACCATCCGGACAGCCCGCTGGAGACCATGCTGGGCCGGATATTGACGCCGGCCGGCAAATACTGGGTGTGCAAGCGCGGTCCGGCGTTTGGCGCGGAAGCCATGGAAGTCATCGGCGGCAGCGGCTATGTCGAGGAAAGCCCGCTGGCGCGCATGTACCGCGATTTCCCCGTCAATTCGATCTGGGAAGGGTCCGGCAACATCATGTGCCTGGATTTGTTGCGGGCATTGGGCAAGAGCCCGGCGGCCGGCGACGCGCTGGCGGCCGAACTGGCGCTGGCCGGCGACGCCGATGCGGATTTCAACCATTGCCGCGCCGCGCTGCTGGCGGACTTGCGCGCCATGGCGGGACAGGCGCCCGATGAATTCGGCGCGCGCGTGCTGGCCGAGCGCATCGTGCTGGCGGTGCAGGCGGCGCTGCTGCTGCGCCACGCGCCGGCCTGTGTCAGCGCCGCCTTCGTGGCCTCGCGCATTGCGCGCGAGCCGGGCGGGGCGTTTGGCCGGCTGCCGGCCGGCGCCGACTGCGGCGCCATCCTGGCGCGCGCGTTGCCGGCATAATTAATTCGTGAAAACCATTCCCCAGCCTGTTCCGGGCTGGGATAATGCCGGGTATAACCATATAAATACAGGTTCCCAGACATGAAACAAGATCCGCGCTTCCCCAACCTCTTCATCACCGACCACCCGCTGATCCAGCACAAGCTCAGCCACATGCGCGACAAGGCGACGTCGACCCGCACCTTCCGCGACTTGCTGAAGGAAATCACGCTGTTGATGGGGTATGAAATCACCCGCGACCTGCCGCTGACCACGCGTGAAATCGAAACGCCGCTGATGACCATCCAGGCGCCCGTGATTGCCGGCCGCAAGCTGGCCATTATTCCCGTGCTGCGTGCCGGCATTGGCATGAGCGACGGCTTGCTGGACCTGGTGCCGTCGGCCCGCGTTGGCCACATTGGCGTGTTCCGCGATCCGGAAACGCACCAGCCGGTCGAGTATCTGGTGCGTCTGCCGGACCTGGAAGAGCGCATGTTCATCCTGTGCGACCCGATGGTGGCGACCGGCAATTCGGCGGTGCACGCGGTGGACGTGCTGAAAAAGCGCGGCGTGGCCGATGATCAGATCATTTTCCTGTCACTGGTGGCGGCGCCGGAAGGCATCACCGTGTTCCAGAACGCGCACCCGGGCGTGAAGATTTATTGCGCCTCGCTCGATTCGCACCTGAATGACCACGCCTACATCGTTCCGGGCCTGGGCGACGCGGGCGACCGCATTTTCGGCACCAAATAAACCATGGCGCCCGTCCAGGATCCGAATTTCCGCGACCGCCTGAACGCCCTGTCGGAGAAGTACGGGGCGACGATACCGGCCACCATGGCGGCAATTTCCGGTGCGCTGTCGCATTGCTGCAACGCCGATGCGGACGAACAATCGCTGCATAAATTGCATGAACTGTTGCATGGCGTGGCTGGTTCGGCTGCAACTTTCGGTTACCCTGTGCTCGGTACCGAAGCCCGCCGCCTGGAGCAGGAAGTCCGGCCATTACTGGGGAAACGCCCGGTCGATATCGCCCATTGGCAGGCGCTGGCAACCATGGTTGCGCAGTACTTGTCCTGGGCAGAGCTTGACCCGAAGGCGCCGGAATTTAGGGCTTGAACTCGGTCTCTAGTGACGTGAGCATGATATTCGTCAACCGTGTTCTTGAAATTTTGTCTATAGTGACATTCATGCCGCGCGAAACACGTGCTCGGACGACGAAACATGGTTTGAACGTCACTCCCTGCATTTATTTTCGTGGAAACGGGACAACCCGGTTTTATTCGGTATAATGCGGGATCGTTAGATTCAGAGTAGTACAGCTTAGCTGGCTTACTTGCTTCAAACGATATCACGGGCGCAAGCCCAATTTAACTGAAATAGGAATTGTAATGGCAACTGGTATCGTAAAATGGTTCAATGATTCGAAGGGTTTTGGCTTCATCACCCCTGACGAAGGCGGCGAAGATCTGTTCGCTCACTTCTCGGCGATCCAAACCCAAGGCTTCAAATCTCTGCAAGAGAACCAGCGCGTATCGTTCGACGTAACCGCTGGCCCAAAAGGTAAGCAAGCATCGAACATCCAACCGCTGTAATTCAGCGCTGGATCCAACGATAAGAAAATCCTCGGTTAACGAGGATTTTTTTTTTCGCCTGGAAGCTGCTAAATGGAGCCCGACGGACCGTCCGAGCTCCTTTTTTTACGTCGCTTTCTTCCAGTATCCTGGCTGCGAATACGAGCGGCGCAGGAAGTCCACAAAAGCGCGGATGCGCAGCGGCAGATGGTTGCGCTGGGCAAACACCGCGTAAATGTCGTTGCCCGGCGCCGAGTAGTGCTCGAGCACCGGCACCAGCCGGCCCGCCTCGATATCGGCGCCCACTTCCCACATCGAGCGCCACGCCAGTCCCTTGCCCTGCAACACCCATTCGTGCAGCACGGCGCCGTCATTGCAGCCCATGTTGCCCGACACTTTCATGGTCGTCACCTTGCCGTCGACCTTGAAGGTCCAGCCGCGCTGGCTGCCGTCGCTACTGATGGCCAGGCAATTGTGCCGGGCCAGGTCATCCAGGGTGCCGGGCGTGCCGTGGCGTTTCAGATAGGCCGGGGTGGCGACGATGACGCGGTGGTTGTCCGCCAGCTTCACGCCCACCAGGCTGGAATCCTGCAACGAGGCGATGCGGATCGCCACATCGACCCCTTCGCCTATGATGTCCACCACCCGGTCACTGAGATTGAGGGTGGCGCGCACGTCGCGGTGCTCGGCCAGGAACGAGGGCAGCAACGGCGCCACGTGCTGGCGGCCAAACCCTGCCGGCGCCGACACCAGCAAGTGGCCTGTTGCGCGCGCGCTGCGTTCGGCCACCGCGGCTTCGGCATCTTCGAGTTCCGTCAAAATGCGCTGGCAATCCTCCAGGAACGCCGCGCCTTCGTTGGTCAGCGCCAGTTTGCGGGTGGTGCGCTGCAGCAGTTTCACCCCCAGGCGCTGCTCCAGCGCGTCGAGCCTGCGCCCAATAACGGCGGGCGCTATGCCTTCCGCGCGGGCGGCGGCGGACAGGCTGCCCTTGGCGACGACATCGACGAAGGTGGAGATTTGCCTGAATTGACCCATTCAACGGTTCCTTTTGATTTGTGCAAAAAACGCATAGATGATGTGATTTTTAGTCTTGTTTCCATAACTAATTAGTGAATATACTGCAAAAACGATGTGGGCGTAAAAGCCTATACTGAGGATTCCATCAATACGAAAGAACGGAGATCACATGTCGCAAGCCACCATTCAACTGCCAGCAGGTATGGAAATCACGGGTGCCATCAAGCCCGGTTACGAAACGGTACTGACCCCTGAGGCGCTGGCCCTGGTGGCCAAGCTGTCGCGTGCATTCGAGCCGCGCCGCCAGGAATTGCTGGCGGCCCGCGTGGCCCGCGCCAAGCGCCTGGATGCAGGCGAGCGTCCTGACTTTTTGAAGGAAACCGCGCATATCCGCGAAGGCAACTGGACCATCGCACCGATTCCGAAAGCGCTGGAATGCCGCCGCGTGGAAATCACCGGCCCGGTCGACCGCAAGATGGTCATCAATGCCTTGAATTCCGGCGCCGACAGCTACATGACCGACTTCGAGGATTCGAACACGCCGAATTGGGACAACCAGATTTCCGGCCAGGTCAACATGATTGATGCGGTGCGCAAGACCATCGCGCTGGAACAGAATGGCAAGTCGTACAAGCTGAACGACAAGACCGCGACCCTGGTGGTGCGCCCACGCGGCTGGCACCTCGATGAAAAGCACGTGCTGGTCGACGGCAAGCGCATTTCCGGCGGCATCTTCGACTTCGCGCTGTTCATGGTCCACAACGCGAAGGAACAACTGGCGCGCGGCGCCGGTCCCTACTTCTACCTGCCGAAGATGGAATCGCACCTGGAAGCGCGCCTGTGGAACGACATCTTCGTCATGACGCAAGATGAAATCGGCATCCCGCAAGGCACGATCAAGGCGACGGTCCTGATCGAAACCATCCTGGCCGCGTTTGAAATGGATGAAATCCTGTACGAACTGCGTGAACACAGCTCGGGCCTGAATGCCGGCCGCTGGGATTACATCTTCTCCTGCATCAAGAAATTCAAGCTCGATAAAGACTTCTGCCTGGCCGACCGCGCCAAGGTCACGATGACCGCGCCGTTCATGCGTTCATACGCGCTGCTGCTGTTGAAGACCTGCCACAAGCGCAATGCCCCGGCCATTGGCGGCATGGCGGCGCTGATCCCGATCAAGAACGATCCGGAAAAGAACGAAGTCGCGATGGGCGGCGTGCGCAACGACAAATCGCGCGACGCCACCGACGGCTACGACGGCGGCTGGGTGGCGCACCCGGGCCTGGTGGACCTGGCCATGGGCGAGTTCAAGAAAGTGCTGGGCGACGCGCCGAACCAGATCGGCAAGCAGCGTCCGGACGTCAACGTCACGGCGGCCGACCTGCTGAACTTCCAGCCGGAAGCGCCGATCACCGAGGCGGGCCTGCGCTACAACATCAACGTCGGTATCCATTACCTGGGCAGCTGGCTGGGCGGCAACGGTTGCGTGCCGATCCACAACCTGATGGAAGATGCGGCCACGGCGGAAATCAGCCGTGCGCAGGTATGGCAGTGGATCCGCTCGACCAAGGGTGTGCTCGACAACGGCACCAAGGTGACCGCCGAGCTGGTCCTGAAGATGATTCCGGAAGAACTGCCGAAAATCAAAGCCACGGCGCCGGACGGCTCCAGCCCGAACTATGAGCGCGCAGCCCAGATTTTCGCCGACATGTGCACCTCGGATGCATTCGCGGAATTCCTGACCTTGCCGCTGTACGAGGAAATCTAAGCCAGCCAGGCCACACCGCCTTTACGGAACGCAGCGCGGTTCCGTAGGGCGGGTTGCGCACGGCGCAAGCCGCCATGCGTGCGTCAACGCGGCGCACGCATGGCGGCATTGTAAATACCGCCCTACCGAGTGGCGACACACCTGCGGAAGTAGTCCGGCGGTAACGTGTTATCCCTGCTTGCGCTGCGACAGCGCCGGCTGGTCAAGAAACGCCTGCAGCGCCGCCTCGTCGATACGGTTGCCGGCAATCCGCCACAGCAGCGAATCAATCCGGTCCGCGCCCCAGAAGAACTCTCCTTCATATTCAAACGTCGGCACGCCAAAGATGCCGCGTCCAATCGCCGTTTCCGTGGCGGCCGCCAGTTGCTGCTTGATGTCCGGCGTCACGGCGGCGGTGGCCAGCGCTTCGCCATCGAGCCCGCACTCATTGGCCAGCACGATCAGCACGTCGGCTTGCGACACATCCTTGCCCCGTTCCCAGCACGCCGCATACATGGCCACCACAAACGCCTTGCGCTGTTCCGGGTCGGTAATGGCCGTCGCCATGCGCAAGGCCATCAGCGGATTGAACGGGTGCCCGGGCGGGCCGACGAATTTCAGGCCCATTTCCGCCGCCAGCCGCATCACGTCGCGGAAGGTATGCACGCGCTTGGCGGGGATTTCCGCCGGGCCCTTGTTGCCATGCGCGGTCAGCATGGCGGCAAATAAAATCGGCTGGAACTCGACCCGACAACCGGCTGCTTCGATGCAGCTGATATCCTTGGTCGCCAGCCAGGCGAAAGGACTGATCGGGTCAAAATAAAACTGTACCAGCGGCCGCTCGCTCATGTTGCCTCCTTAGAAAGTGTTTTTCCATTGCCGCAGGGCTGCAAACACAGCCACGGGCGACTCTCCACCGTGCAATTTTCCTGCAGCAACCAATTGTGCCGCGATTTGCGGTTCGGCATAGCGCAGGAAGGGGTTGGTGTTGCGTTCCATCGCAATCGTGCTGGGCACCGTCGGCTCACCCCGGCCCCGTTTGTGGCTGTCGGCCTCGATGCGCGCCTGCAAGGCGATGTTGCCGGGTTCGACCGCCTGTGCGAAACGCAGGTTGGACAGCGTATATTCATGGGCGCAATAGACCTTGGTGTCGGCCGGCAGCGCCGCGAGTTTGTCCAGCGAGGCTGTCATTTGTGCCGGCGTGCCTTCAAACAGGCGGCCGCAGCCGCCGGCAAACAGGGTGTCGCCGCAAAACAGCCACGGTTCGCCGTCGCGGCGGACATAGGCGATGTGGCCGCGCGTGTGGCCCGGCACGTCGAGCACGGACAGGCGCAGCGGCAGGCCCGGCACCTCGACCGTGCAGCCCTCGGCCAGCGGGTGCGTGATGCAAGCGATGCCGTCCCGTTGCGGACCGAATACGGGGACGTCGTAATGCTGCAATAATGCAGGTACACCGCCGGTATGGTCGGCGTGGTGGTGGGTGAGTAAAATGGCGGTAAGCGCCAGGTGATGATCCCGCAACGCGGCCAGGACCGGCTCGGCATCGCCCGGATCGACCACGGCGGCGTGGACGCCATCGTGGATCAGCCACAGGTAATTGTCGTTGAAGGCGGGTACCGTGAGGACGCTGAGCGGGGCGGGTAACAATGAGTTCATACAGTCGGGGAACGTGGCATGGATGGCGCCGCATCTGAAAAATCCATTATAGCGCTGGACTCCTGGCTGCAAACGCCGGCCGGCGCCTACGTGCGCGCATGGGAACAAGCGCAGCTCGATGCACTGACGGCCGATATTTTCGGCTATAACGCGCTGCAGATCGGCTTGCCGCAAATCGATGCGCTGGCGGCCAGCCGCATGCCGCGCAAATGGCTGGCCGATATCCGCCCGCGCGCCCGGCTCGATAACGTGATGGAATTGCGCCAGGTGGCGGTGACGTTCGATTACGCCGAGCTGCCATTCGCCTCGCAGAGCCTGGACCTGGTGGTGTTGCCGCACGTGCTCGAATTCGCCGCCGAGCCGCACCAGGTGCTGCGCGAAGTGGAGCGGGTGCTGATCCCGGAAGGGCAGGTGATCATTTGCGGCTTCAATCCGGCCAGCCTGTGGGGGCTGCGCCAGGTGACGGGGCGGCTGACCGGATCGCACTTCCTGCCGCCCGCCGGTGAATTCATTTCTATGCCGCGCATGCGCGACTGGTTAAAATTGCTGAATTTGGGCGCCACCACCAGCCATTTTGGCTGTTATGCGCCCGCATGCCGTACCGAACAGTGGCTCCAGCGCTATGCCTTCATGGACCGCGCGGGCGCCCGCTGGTGGCCCTACCTGGGCGCCGTGTACATGGTGCATGCGATCAAGCGCGTGAAAGGCATGCGGCTGATCGGTCCGGCATGGACGAAAAAACGGGTGGCGGCACCGGTGGCCGTCCCGGCAACGAATAAAAGGCGGGAATCGCAGGATGGAAAAGGTTGAGATTTTTACCGACGGTGCGTGCAAGGGCAATCCTGGCACCGGCGGCTGGGGCGCCTGGCTGGTGGCGGGCGAAGCACAAAAGGAGATGTTTGGCGGCGAGCACAACACCACCAATAACCGCATGGAATTGACGGCCGTGATCGAATCGCTGAAAGCGTTGAAGCGCCCGTGCGAAGTGGTGCTGCACACCGACTCGCAATATGTGCAAAAGGGCATCAGCGAGTGGATCCACGGCTGGAAGCGCAAGGGCTGGGTCACGGCGGCCAAGGAACCCGTGAAAAATGCCGACTTATGGCAGGCGCTGGACCAGATCCAGGCCGTGCACAAGGTGGACTGGCGCTGGGTGCGGGGCCACAACGGCCATCCGGGCAATGAAAAAGCCGACCAGCTGGCCAATCTCGGCGTCGAATCGGTCCGCCGCAAATAAATCCGCGATGTAAGCCGCCACGGACGCTCTGCTATACTGCCGCGCGTCCGTCAGTTCCCTGATTGTTTCCACCCCATTGCTTACCACCATGCGTCAAATCGTCCTCGATACTGAAACCACCGGCATCAACCCCAAGCAGGGCAACCGCGTCATTGAAATTGGCTGTGTCGAACTGGTCAACCGCATGTTGACGGGCAATAATTTTCACGTTTACATCAATCCGGAACGGGATTCGGAAGAGGGCGCACTGGCGGTGCACGGCTTGACCACGGAATTCCTCAGCACCAAGCCGAAGTTCGCGGAAATCGCCGAGGATTTCCGCCGTTACGTGCAAGGGGCGGAACTGATCATCCATAACGCGCCGTTCGACATGGGCTTCCTGAACCACGAGTTCAACCTGTTGAAGCTGCCGCCCTTCGACAGCCAGATTCACGGCGTGATCGATACCCTGGCCCAGGCCAAGGAAATGCGTCCGGGCAAGCGCAATTCGCTTGATGCGCTGTGCGACCATTTCGGCATTTCCAACGCCCACCGCAAGCTGCACGGCGCATTGCTGGACGCGGAATTGCTGGCGGACGTCTATCTGGCCATGACGCGCGGCCAGAACAGCCTGGGCATGGATGTGGAGGAAGCAGTCGTCATGCAGGACGGCGGGCTGGAAGAGGTGGCGATGGGTGAGATCCTGGTGCTGGCCGCGTCGACCGAGGAACTGGCGGCGCACGAAGAGGTGCTGAACGCGCTGGACAAGGGTGTCAAGGGCACCTGCGTGTGGCGCACGCTGCCGGAGCCCGCCCCGGCGGCATGACCGGACCGGTGACGCCGCATCGAGCGCCGTCGCCGATCCACCGGCATGGCAAGGCCGCCCTCCGGGCGGCCTTTTCGTTGGTCAGCCCAGCTTGCGGCGGCGCGCCAGCATGCCCAGCACGCCCAGGCCGGCCAGCAGCATGCCATAGGTTTCCGGTTCCGGCACCGGGGTGGTGACCATGTCGCGGGCGAACAACGTCAGGTTGCTGAAGGCCGGGCTGTTGCCCGAACCATTGCCGACCGTCCAGTTGATGCCCCAGGTGCCGTTCAAGGTCTGTCCCGGCAGTACAGTCTGGTCATCGAACAGCCAGCCGCCACCCTGGTTACCGGCATGCATGGCGAACGCCAGGTCCAGGGTCACCGACGACGTCATGCTGGTATTGGTGATGCTCCAGGCGCCACTGGTGCCGCTTGGCGGCGTGAAGGTGAAGGTCAGGAGGCCGGTATTTTGCAGGCCCGAACCACTGTCCAGTTTATCGAGCAGCGACCAGGCGCCGCTGCCATACGGGGCGAACACGGTTTCAAAGCCGCTGGTGTCGCCATTGGGGCCGGCATGCGGGTTCCAGCCGGACGCATACGCAAACGCATCGGCGGGATCGCCCGCCAGGGTGACGTCATTGACGGAAGCGGTGCCAATATCGGCGGAGGCGGTACCGGCCAGTAACAGGCCGGCGGCGGCAAGGGTCAATTTTTGCATCAGGTTGTTCTTCATCGGAGTCTCCAGGCAGTCAGGACTGTTGCGTTCAGTTGATTAGTGGTAATTTCGACAATGTTGCAATCCCAGCATAGCATGGGCGCGCGTCCTTCAGCCGACGGTGGCCTTCAATTGTGCGTTGCAAGTATTTGTTTTTAATAGAAATAATTTCTGAAGGGAACTGCTGCTGCGGATTCCTCGCTGCCATGGCGGCGATCTAGTCCGAATTGACGTAGGTGCGCCCGCGCCTTTGTCGAATAATCCCCTGCATACAACTACCGGGGAACACCATGTCGCTTTCCAACCTGAAGATCGGCGCCCGGTTGGGCCTGGGATTTGCCGCCGTGCTGGCCCTGATGGCGGCGATCCTGGCCACCGGCCTGGTGTCGCTGGCCCGTATCGGCAGCCATACGCAGGACATCGTCCACGATAAAAACGTGAAAATGGCGGCCGCCAACGCCATGACAGGCCACGTGCGGGCGATTGCGCTGGCGGCCACCGCGATGATGGTGGTGCCGGATTTGCAGATCAACGATGAGCTCGACAAAGTCGCGGCGGCGCGCAAGCGCTACGGCGTGGCGCGCGCCGCGCTGGTGGCCCTGGCGATGGATGCGCGCGAACAGCAATTGCTGGCGCAGGCCGACGACGCGCTGAAAGCCAGCCTGGCGAAAAACGACCATATGCTGACGTTGCGCAGGAACGGCGAAACCCAGGATGCCGCCGCCTACCTGACGGACCAGGCCGGCCCCGCGCTGACGACGGTGCTGAACGCCTTCGACCAGTTGATTGCCTACGAAACCACGCTGGCCACGCAGGCCGGCGCGCAGGCGTCGCAGGTGGCGACAGCCTCGCAAGGCACCTTGCTGGGACTGGGGCTGCTGGCCGTGGCGCTGGGCGCCGTGGTGGCGTGGTTTATCACCCGCTCGATCACGGCGCCGCTGGGCCGCGCCATCGCCGTGGCCGAAACCGTGGCCGCCGGCGACCTGTCGTCGCGTATCGAGGTACCGGCCGGCGATGTGATGAACGGTGACGAAACCGGCCGCCTGCTGCGCGCCTTGAAGGCCATGAACGACAGCTTGCTGGACGTGGTGGGGCAGGTGCGCGCCGGTACCGACGCGATCACGACGGCGTCCGGCGAAATCGCGGCAGGCAACATGGATTTGTCGGCCCGCACCGAACAGCAGGCCGGCGCGCTGGAACAGACCGTGGCGGCCATGGAAGCCTTGAGCGCCACTGTGCAACGCAATGCCGGACACGCGCAGCAGGCCGACCGCCTGGCGCAATCGGCGTCGGACGTGGCGGCCAGGGGCGGCGACATCGTGTCCCAGGTGGTCGACACCATGGGCGCGATCCACGCGTCGTCGCGCCGCATCGTCGACATCATTGGCGTCATCGACGGCATCGCGTTCCAGACCAATATCCTGGCGCTGAACGCCGCCGTCGAAGCGGCGCGCGCGGGCGAGCAGGGCCGGGGTTTTGCCGTGGTGGCGTCCGAAGTGCGTTCACTGGCCCAGCGCTCGGCCGGCGCGGCGCGGGAAATCAAGGAATTGATTGCCGCCTCGGTCGTCAATGTGGAAGCCGGCTCGAAGCTGGTCAGTTCAGCCGGACAGACCATGGGCGAGATCGTCGGCAGCATCGGGGAAGTGGCGGGCATCATGGGGGAGATCACTGCGGCCAGCCGGCGGCAGACGGAAGGGCTCGGCCAGATCAGCCACGCCATCGCGCAACTCGATGGCATGACCCAGCAAAATGCCGCACTGGTGGAGCAGGCTGCGGCCGCGTCGCACAGCTTGCGCGGGCAGGCCGGCACGCTGGGTGCGGTGGTGTCCTTCTTCCACACCGGCGCGGCGGCGGGGCCGGGCGTCCCCCGTCTGACCGTGCATCGCACTCCGGCTGCGCCGGCCCCGGAGCGGCATGCAGCCTGATAGTTGTTGTAGTCAGAAAACTATTTCAGAAAGACAATAAACATTCCACACTCCCATGCTATTCTGCTGGCGACCGCCGCGCTGGCGGCGTTCATAAATAACCAGGAGGTGTGCATGAAATCTGTCGTATTGTCCCTGCGTCGCAGCTTGCAAGCATTGCCCGTGGTCGCCTTGCTGGCGGCCGCGGTTCCCGCATCGGCGGCGGTCGTCACCTATGACCTGGCCCCGGCGTCGTATATCAAGCAGCTGTACACCATGACCACGCCGGCCAGCTATGCCAGCTGCAAGCCGAGCACGACGGAAGCCACGATCGCCTGCTACCTGATCGAGTCGCTGAACCGTGACAAGATCCCGTTTAATTCCGTCAATGTGGTGCTGAACGGCGCCGGGTCCGCCTACACCGTCAGCATCGACAGCGCCGACCCGCGCGCGGCGCAATACCAGGCGGCGCAAACCACCTTCCTCGACCAGGGCCACGCCGGCCAGGCGCTGAATGGCGTCACCGCGTGCGAAGCCGACAGCACCTGCTGGCAAGTGCAGCCGACCGACCCGAAAGGCTGCCCGGGTCCATGGCAATTCTGGCTGCCGCTGGGCCTGCCGATGGTGTCGCAAAAAGCGGTCATGCTGCTGCACTATCCGCCCTACACCTCGTTCCAGGCCTACGATTACCTGAACAACGCGACCCTGAACCGCTGGGAGCGCATGCTGACGTCGGTGGGCGTGCCGGCCGACCAGGTCAACCTGTATGAATCCATCGTCGACGTGATGCCGATTGCCGCGCCCGGCAGCGGTGAAACCGCGTGCCTGACGCCGGCCATGTCGGAAACGTATTTCGACAACGCCAGCGCCAACCGCAATTACATCGCGCCGATGCTGACCTTGCTGGCCAATCCGCCGGTCAACGCCGGTCAAAAGGGCACCGCGCCGGTGCTGGTGTTCGGCAGCGAGCCGCGCCAGGTCTGGGCCAGCATGAACAAGCTGCAGTCGTTCAATGTGCTCGACGTCGGCACCGTGACGATGCCGGGCGACAGCAAGCCGACCGCCTACATCGGCGCCAACCACCCGATCGCGGCCGTGTATGACACCTGCACCAGCACGCCGAACATCGTGCAAATGGAAATCCAGGACCTGACCACCGCGTGCTTTGCCCGGCTCATGAGCTCCGATCCCGGCGCGGATCCGGTGAAGGTCAAGAATACGTGCTACGCGATGCAAAGCCAGAACAAGGCCGCCATCTGCATCAACGCGATGATGGACATGAGCAAGAAGCCATACTGGACCTGGGCCCAGGCGAAGACCTGGTGCGACGCCAACAATAACAATCCGTGCCCGTCGAGCTCGACCAAGGCTGCCAAGGCGACCAAGGCCGCCAAAGCCAAGCCAGTGGCCAAGCAGTAATGCGGTAATGCGGTAAGCGGGATCGGTCTGGCCGGACGCGCAATGCGTCCGGCCGCCCGTTGCGGTGGCAGTGCGCGCAATACCAATCAACAACATGAGTGCATTTGATCACCGGTGATTCTTATACTGTCGGGGCAGTATCACTATTTCAGATTTCAAGGAGACTCCCCGATGAATTCCCCGAAGGCGCGCCGCCTGTTGCCCGGGCTGGTGTGTGCCAGCCTGCTTCCCGTTGCCCTGTCCGTCCCCGCGCAGGAAGCGCCGCCCCCGCAAGAGAAAGGCCCTGCCGCGGCGGACGCCATGCTGCATGCCCTGGAAGTGCGCTACGCCACGCCTTACAAGGCCATGGAAACGGCGGAAGTCAAGGCGGTGCTGGACCGCGTGTTCGCTTACCTGGACAGTACAACGCCGGCGGCGCTGATCAGCAAGCGCACCGGCGCGCCGCTCACGGACCTGGGCAAGGCCGATCCGGACGCCGTGCTGAAACCAGGGGACTTCCGCCTGACCAGCTATGAATGGGGCGTGACGTACCTGGGCATGCTGGCGGCCGGTGCCGCCACCGGCGACAGGCGCTACACCGACTATGTGCGGCAGCGGCACCAGTTGCTGTCGCAGCTGACCCGCACCTATTTGCCGGTGGTGCGGGCCGATGTGAACAACGCCGCGGCGCCGATCAAAAGTTTCCTGAATCCGCACGCGCTGGACGATGCGGGCGCCCTGTGCCACAGCTTCATGAAAGCCAAGCTGGCCGGCATGTCCGTGGATTACAGCCAGATGATCGGTATTTGCGGCGACTTCGTGACGAAGCAGGAGTACCGCCTGAAAGACGGCACCCTGGCGCGCGGCGGCCCGGATGGCAAGGGGGGCGTCAAGATGCGGCCGTTGCCCGACACCCTGTGGCTGGACGACCTGTTCATGGGCGTACCGACCATGGCGTATCTCGGCAAGACCACGGGCGAGCGCAAGTATTACGACGACGCGGTCAACCAGGTGCGGCAATTCTCGAAGCGCATGTTCAACCCGGCGCTGGGCCTGTACATGCACGGCTATGTGGAAGGCTTGCGCGACCACCCCGAGTTGCGCTGGGCGCGCGCCAATGGCTGGGCCGTGATGTCGATGGTCGAAATCCTCGAAGTGCTGCCGAAAGACCACGAGGGCTATGACACGGTGCTGGCGCAGTTGCGCGCCCACATCAAGGGACTGGCCGGCTACCAGGGCAAGGATGGCTTCTGGCACCAGCTGATCGACCGTAACGACACGTACCAGGAAACCTCGGCCACGGCGATTTATGCCTATGCCATCGCCCGCGCCGTGAACCGCGGCTATGTCGATGCGCAAATGTATGGCCCGATGGCCAACCTGGCGTGGAACGCGGTGGCCGGCAAGGTCCTGCCCAATGGCCAGATCGAGGGCATCTGCGTCGGCACCGGCATGGCGTTCGACCCGGCGTTCTATGCCCACCGCCCGACCAACGTCAAGGCGGCGCACGGTTATGGCCCGGCGTTGCTGGCCGGCGCGGAAATCATCGAGATGAACAAGAAGGCCAAGTTCGGGCTCAATGACAGCGGGTTGATGTTCCAGGGACGCCGTTGACCTGAGCGGAGGCGGGCGGGTCCGGCCCGAAGAGCGCACTCAGCAATGAAGAAAGCTGGCGGAGCCAAACCGTTGCGCCGCACGGCGCGATAAAATTCGAGAGCTCTCCTTTTCCTGACTGCGCGGGGCCCGCGATGGACGCAGCGTCTTCCACCCGTTTCATGCCATGGCGCCGCTGGCGTTATGCGGCGCGGCGCACCGCGGCCAGCCTGGCGCAAACCTTCATCCCCCCCGGGCCGTTCAGCGAACCCGCCGTGGAAGCGGCATTCCTGGCGCATTATGGCCGCCGCTTCGCCCCGTTGCGGCGGGTCGGCATCGCGTTCGGCTGCGTCATGTGGGCCGGCTATGCGTTGTGGGACGTGCAGCATGCCCCGCATCCCGGTGTCCCCTTCCTTCAAGCGCCGGTGTGGCAACTGCTCGCGCTGCGCGGCCTGTCGCTGGCCATCCTGATTGCGATTGGCATGGTTTCGCTGCGGCCATGCTTTCACGATGACCGGATCGCCCATGTGCTGTTGCTGGCCGGTACCGGGACGATCTCGCTGACCCTGATCGGCATGACCTTGCTGCTGGGGGAGCCCGCCGGGTACATCGACTACTTTGTCGCAATTTACCTGGTGCTGATCTTTGAATTTGCCTTCCTGCATTTGCGCGCCAAACCGGTCTTGCTGCAAATGATCATCCTGATCGCGCTGGTGCAGGCGCTGCAGCACATGCACTTGCTGGGCATCCCGTTCCACTTCCTGCTGCCCGACCATTTTCTCGGCAGCACATTGTTTTTCAGTTCCTTCTTCGTGATTGGCGGCGGCGTGTGCATCAAGTTCGAGCGTTACGCGCGCCGGCAATACCAACAGTCGCAAGCGCTGGCCGCCGCCAATTCCGCACTGCAAATGAAGAACGACTTGCTGGCCAGGGAAAAGGATGAGCACGCAAGCAAGGCGCTGGCCATGGTCGAGCTGAAGGAAGAGCAGCGTGCGCTGGCGGCGCGGCTCAACCATGAAAAATCCGAATTCCTGGCGAACGCGGCGCATGACTTGCGCCAGCCGCTGTTCGGCCTGGCGCTGTCGCTGGAATCCATGCGGGAAGCGCTGGCCCGGCACGATCCGGCGGAAGCGGCGCGCTTGCTGCCGCTGGCGCAACTGGCGTCGCGCAGGATGAACGTGACGTTCAATGCGATCCTGGATTTATCGCGCCTGGAATCGGGCTTCATCAAGCCGGCGATCGTGTGTTTTGACGTCCGGGAGTTGCTGGCGGAAGTGGTGGCCGACCTGCAGCAATTTGCCGACAGCAAACGGGTTGCCCTGCGGCTGCGCATGGCAACAGGACATGCACAGCCGCTGCTGGCGGCCAGTGACCGCGTCCTGCTGGGACGGGCTATCCGCAACCTGGTCAGCAACGGCATCAAGTATGGGCGCGCGGATGCCGCGCCAGCGCCGGCCGTGATCCTCGGCGCCGTGCGGCTGCAAGGGCGGATCCGGATCGACGTCACCGACAACGGCATCGGTATTCCGTGCGCGGAGTGGGAACGTGTCTTCAAGCCATTCGTCCAATTGCACAATGCCAGCCGCGATCCGGCCAACGGGCTGGGACTGGGGCTGTCGATCGTCAACGCCATGATGTCGATCCTGGAAGGACACCGGCTCGAATTCAAGTCGTGCGTCGGCAAGGGCACCCGCTTTTCCATCGATACGCCACGCGCCACGCAACTGGCCCCGGCCGGCGGGCAGGAACCGCCCGGCAACGGGTCCGGCCTGGCGCTGCGCGGCAGGTATATCGTGCTGGTGGAAAGCGACCAGCTGGTGCGCGCCGCGATGGAAGCCCTGTTCGTGCAATGGGACATCGTGGCCGATTGTGTCGCCACGCCCGACGCCTTGCACGGCTTGCTGGACGACCTGGAACGCATCCCCGACCTGGTGATTTGCCAGAGCCGTTTTCCGGACGGGCGCACGGCGCACGATGTGCGCTCCGCGCTGCGGCACTACCTGCAACAGGTCGGCGGCGCGCATGCGATACCGATGCTGGCGCTGTGCGGCGAGCCGGAGTTGCCGCCAGCCGGGGCTGGCTGCGCGGCGGTATTGCCGCGTCCGGTTGATCCGTTGCGGCTGAAGGAAACCATCGCCGCGCTGGTGGCGGCCGGTGGCCATCGGCAGGCCGCCGTCAGCTTCTTGGAATGACCAGGCCGCGCCGGGCCATTTCCACGATCAACTCGGCGCGCCGGCGCACGCCGAACTTTTCCAGCAAGTCGCTGCTGTATTCCTTCACCGTGCTTTCCGCCAGGTTCATGTGCCGCGCAATGGCTTTGTTCGGCAAACCCTGGCAGATATAGGCCAGGGTCTCCACCAGGCGCGGCGACAGTCCCAGGCTGTCGAGCGATACCGGTTTCGCGCCCGCCAGTGGCGCCGGGCTGTAGCCGCCCCGGCCCAGCGCGGAATTCGGCAAATAAATCTGGCCCTGCATGATGGTGTCCAAGGCCGCGCGGAACACATCGGCGCCGCGCTCCGTGCGTTTCGAAATGAAACCAACCGCCCCCATTTTGATGCATTCCAGTACGGTTTCGCGGTCGTCGTGGTTCGACAGCATCACGGTTTGCACGCCGATTTCCCGCTCCGCCAGCCAGCGCAGCACATCGAGGCCGGTACTGGCGCCGCCCAGGTGATAGTCGAGGAACAGCAATTCGTAACCACCCCGGCCCAGGCTGGCCTTGCAGCTGTCGACATCCGACGCCTCGTCAATTTCCAGCGTCGGCGCCGATTGCAGCATCAGGCTTTTCAGCGCCTGCCGGGTCAACCCTTCGTCCTCAACCAGCAGCGTCTTTTTGAAGTGGGTGGGGGTCATGGTGTGGACTCGCCGGGGATTTCCCACATCCTACCCCATCGGGCGCGAGACACGATCCCTACCAAAGCAGGACTCCCGCCGGAGGCCGCCTTGCGCGGGCCCCGCAACAGGCATCGGGCGGGTTACCGGCACAGGGCGGCGCGGCCACAATGGCGTTGCCGGGATATTCCAGGCAGTCCGATTCTCTTGAAAGGGGATGTACCCATGAAAACGAAAAACTTCATCAGCATGGTGGCCGGGGTGGCCAGCCTTGCGGCATGCAATCTGGCGATGGCGGAAAGCCATCAAATTCCTTTGGGATGGGGCAATATCACGCCCTGCACCCGCACCATCTGGCGCAACGACGGACCGTTCGGATTGCCATCGCCAACGGTCGAGTCCGCGGACCAGCGCGTTTCCGCGTATGCGGTAATCGATGCGCCGACCCTGCCCGGCATTCAAAACGATGTCCAGCAATGCGCCGTGCAGGGCGCCGCGGCTGCAACCCTGGCCGCCATCCTGGCCTCTCCCGGCGGCGCCACGCCGGCCTTCCAGGCGCAATTCGAAAGCTGCATGCGCGAGCGGGCGTCGGAGTATTTTTCGCTGTCGCTGCAATTGTCGGACGGGGAATGCCAGTGGTAGGCACCCGCCAGGCGCGCCACCGGATGAGTTGAAAGAGGAGGAAAAAATGCGTTTCAAACCTGTTCAAACACTGCTACCGCTGCTGGTCGTGTTGTGTACCGGCGCGCAGGCTGACAGCGACTGCAAGCTCAACGGGAAAACCGTTTTTGTCAACCAGAACGGTGGCACGGGACGGATCGATTTCACCATTGCCACGCCCAAGACTTCCGGATCGATTGCGGGAACGGTTTCACGTCCCGGTTATTACGGCGAGTTCACGAACGATCGCCCAGGGCGATGGCGGGCAAGCCAGCTTGTCCGGTATTGCGGACTATTGCGAATAAATGTTGTGTTTGCTTGATAAGATTCATATTTTTACTATACTCACCGAGGTCCGGCGCAATGCCGGACCGGTTGGAATCGACGCCGCTATCTGCTGGCTTGCCGGCCTTGGCATGCCGCTTGCGAAGCGATACTTTGAAAAATGCTGTTGGCAAGGCGGGGCATGCGGGGAGGGGCGTATGAGCAAGATTTCAGCTTCCATGGTTGGCATCCTGGCGGGAGGCATGGTGGTGTACGCTGTGGTTGCCTGGGTGTTTTACGATGTTGACATCAGCGGGTTTGCGGGCCTCGTGGGGGTGGGCGCAGTCATAGGCGGTGCTCTGGGCGCACGATTCGGCGGCGGGGCTGCCAAACGCCAGGAGACCGGCGATGCGCGCCGCTGACGCATGGCGCGGCGCTCGCCATGTGCTGGCATGCCTGCCCGTCGCGTTGCTCCTGCTGCTCGGCGGATGCGCGGCGCAGTTCCCAGCCGGTACGGGGCAGCGCGACAGCGTGGTCATTCACGCGTGGTCGCCGGTGTCAAAGCCCGTCCAAGCCGCTTGGGAGGGGCCGCGCACACTGCTCTACACCTACGTGCTGTCCGGCGATGCGGCGGCAGGCACGGCGCCGGAGAGCGTCCGGCATGCCAGGGCACGCCGGGCGCTGGCCAACGTATTGCGGGAGGTCCAGGCCAGCCAGACCGCCCAGTCGCTCGGCGAGGCCGGCCTGTTGCGCCAGGCTAATCAGTTTGTCATTCCCGCCCGCGATTACCGTGGAGGCGAGTTCGCCCTCGGGCATTACGACTTCGCCCTCTCCGCGGGATTCCTGAACCGGGTGCGCGTGGCACTGAATGACGAGGCGTTGCGGCGGCGGCTCGATCAGCTTGGCCCGTTCCTGATCGCCACACGGCGGCCCCTCAACGAGATGAGCAGCGCGGAAGTTGGCGATCGGTCCGATCCGCCTGTGTTGGTGATGCTGGTCGACATGAGCGGCGCCCACCCGGAAGCCATGGCGGCCTATATCAATGGGTTCAAGGATGCGGTCCGTAACACGGCGCCGGAGCGGCTGCGGCAATTGTCCCCATTGCGCGCGGAGTTTGCTTCACTCTTGTTGAAACTGAACGAGGCGCTGCCGTTTGTCGCCGAGGCGTTTGCGGACACAAACAAAATGCTCTCCGCAGCGGGTGGGACAAAAGGTGAATGATGAACAACCTGCTGCGCCGAGGCAGGCAGGTCGTGCTAGCTGTTGCATGGGCCTGGGCTGCGCTACCGCTTCCGGTGCGGGGGGAGCTTACGCAGCCTGACCTGGAGCGCTGGACCGCGCCGGTATTTTGCCGGATCGCGCCTTGGGCGGGTTCGGCCGACCTGGAGATGGCCGACGGCAGCTACCGCGCCAACCGCAACCGGGAAGCTGCCGCCCAGTTCGACACTGTGCGGCGCGGCAGCGGCGACGCGGCCGTCCGCATCGCGGCGGCGATCGGCCAGGCGCGCGCGCTGAAAGTCATGGCTTGCGACGACGAAGCCATGGCGGTGCTGCGCGCCGTGCTGGAGCCCGACCGGACGCGCACCGCCGCGCACTGCCTTGCGCTGGCGCGTCTGGCCCGCCTGACGGTAACACGGCAGGTGGACGAGGCCGATCGCATGGCCGGGGAAGCGCTGGGGTGCGCGCGGGGAACCGGCGCGGACAGTACCGCCAGCGAGGCGTTGACCACGCGCGCCATCATCGCGCTGGCGCGCGGAGGCTGCGCTGTGGCGCGCACACAATTGCGCGATGCGCTCGGTGACTCGGTGCAGCCGCTGGCCAGGGCGGAGGCGCTGCGCACTCTGGGACAGTGGCATGAAACATGCGGGCGGGATGTCGGGGCCGCCAGCGGCGCCTACCGGGCCAGCGCCCAGGCGGCACGGACGGCGCGCGATGCGGAGGCGCTGGCGCTGGCGCAGATACTGCATTCGCAGGCGCAGGCCGGTACGGTGTCCGAGGCCGCGCTCGCGGGCGAGGAACTGGAGGCCGCGTACGCGTTGGCGAGCGCCGGCGAGTTACGGCGCACGATAGGCAGTGCGCTGCATTACCATGCCTTGCGGCTGGTGCGCGCCGAATCCGGCGAGGCGCTGGGCGAAGCCGCGCGCGAACTGGAGGCCAGCGCGGCGATTCACGCGGCGATCGGCCATCGGTCCCAGGAGCGGCTGCTCCGGCTGGCTGCCGGCAATGCCTACCTGGCACTGGGCGATCACGCCAGTGCGCGCGCGGCGTATAGCCGTAGCAGGGAACTGGCCTTGGCATCGGGCTTGCAGCGGGAGGCCGCCAAGGCCTTGCAGGGGTTGGCGGCGATCGAGCGCCTCGCCGATCCGCCCCGGTTTGGGGCGGCGAAGGAACTGATGCGGCAGGCTCTGGCCGAGTTACGCCAGGGTGAAGATGCGCCGTCGGATATGGCGCGCGCGCTGCACTCACTGGCCACCATCGACATGGCGCTGGACGAGCAGGCATCGGCTTCAGCGCATTTCCGGGAAGGCTTGCGGCAGGCGGCGCTGGGGCGCGACAGCGAAGCCGCAGCCCTGTTGCAAGCGAGCCTGGGCTGGGTGGAGTGGCGCGCCGGACGGCTCCCGGAGGCGAACGCGGCGTGGCGCATTGCCGTGGCCGGCGGGTCAGGGCAAGCCTACGCGATTGGCTGGTGGGGGCTGGCGCGTGCGATACGGACGCGTTTCCCAAGCATTGCCGCCGGACGCTATGCACGTGTGATCGACGCGGTCGAACGGATGCGCCCGGTCGGCGCGGACGACAAGGTGCGGGAAGCGTTTGGGCGGCGCTTTTCGGAAGCGTATCGCGAATACGCCGCGCTGCTGATCGACCTGGAGCGATACGAATTGGCGCACCACGTGGCCATTCTGATGAACCAGCGGGAGCTGATCGAACAACGCTGGACCAGCGGCACGCGTGGCGACCAGGCGGAGGTGGCGTTCGGGGGGGCGGTCGCGTCCGATCCGCTCGAAGCGTGCCCCAAGGAGGTGGCCGAGCAGGAGCGGGAACTGTTTGAGCGCGCGGACAAGCTGGCGAGCTGGCGCATCGCCGCGCCTGCCTCCTGTTGCCTGGAGGATGGCGGTGTCGAATCCGGCGCGGCATGCGGCGACCCGGCGCTGGCGGGGTATTGCGAGTGGCGCCAGGGCGTCCGGCGCGCCGAACGGCATGTCATGCGGCTGCAGAATGATTGCCTCGACGAGATCGTGCGTACGACCAGCGCGGGCGCCGGGCCCCATTTCTCATTGAGAAAGGACGAGTTCCGTGCGCAATGGTCGCGCGCCGTCGGCGATGCGGCGATGTATCTGGTGGTGACGATTTTCGACCAGGGACGCTTGCGGGTGCTGGTGCGCGGTCCGGCGCAGGGCAGTTACCGCTCCCGTTCCGTCCCTGTGACGGCGGAGCAGTTGTCGCGCATGGCGGCGGCGCTGAACGATGCCTGGACGCTGGCGGCAAACCAGGTGCGCATGAGCGAGGGGCATGCCAGGACGGAAGCGCTGGCGGCGGCCGAGGTGCGGCTGCGCCAGGGCGTGTTGCATGAGCTCTACGCTTTGTTGTTCGCCGGCTTCGATCCGGCCGCACTGCCCATTGCCCCCAAGCCTGGCAGCATGGTGGCCTTTATCAACGACCCGCTGCTGCGCAATGTGCCGATGGCCGCGTTGCATGACGGTAAACGCTACCTGGGCGAGCGCTTTGCGATTGTCCAGGTTACCCGGCAGTCCGTAGTGGCGCCGCCGGCGGCCGGCCAG
>Ga0307408_100000404_pt1 | contig 38790 bp, 31 predicted proteins | sample 322Cmetagenome_FD_202116 | JGI IMG/M metagenome (GOLD analysis project Ga0307408, IMG submission 202116) | Maize rhizosphere microbial communities from greenhouse at UC Davis, California, United States - 322HYB-C-3 | ecosystem: Host-associated > Plants > Roots > Rhizosphere > Soil | place... | reverse complement strand
AAACAAATATTTTGGTGAAATATAAGGTGTATTTTTACACTTTCTAAATTATGAAAAAAATCTTTCTCTTAGCTATATTCTCTTTGTTTTTAGGCATATCATTACATGCGCAGGACAAATTTGACCCAAAAGTGAAAGGCAAAAACGATACCATTAGAGTGGCATTAACCCGTGATGAGTATGGTGACATGATTCCCTGGGCGCCTTTGGCAGACGTAAGCATTTATGCCCGCAGAAATTTTGCTACTCCAGAAGCCAGAATGCAGTTTAACAGGTTGCGTTACAATGTTTTAAAAGTTCTTCCTTATGCCATGTTCGCCCGTGAAAGATATGCCAGGCTCCATGCTCAGTTAGCAGTTACTACAAATCGAAAAGATCAACGAAGGTTGGTTAAGGAATGCGAGAAAGAGATAAAGGATATGTTTAACCGCGAGGTGAAAAACATGACTATTACCCAAGGGGAGATTTTGATAAAGTTAATTGACCGCGAAACCGGAAATAGTACATACGAACTTGTTAAAGATTTAAAAGGCGGCTTCACAGCTTTCTTTTATCAGTCAATTGCGCGTGTTGTGGGGCATAACCTGAAACAAAAGTATGACCCGGCCCAGGAAAGAGATATTGAAAATATCATTCAATCTGCAGGTTATTACAGCAGTTCTGCAAGATTGTAAATCTTCGCCTTTTCCAATTATTTAGATTTTATGACAATTAGGCTGGTTTCATTGCCTATGTTTGGCTGCATTAAGATGTAGCCTTTTTATTTTTATGAAATTAGACATTCTTGTATTTGCCGCACACCCGGATGATGCGGAATTGAGTTGTTCTGGCACAATAGCAAAATATAAAACAGAGGGAAGAAAGGTCGGTGTTGTAGATTTAACCAGAGGGGAGCTGGGTACCAGAGGCACGGCTGAAATTCGTGACGAGGAGGCTGCTACTGCTACTAAAATCCTCAACCTTGACGTCCGCGAGAATTTATGCATGAAAGATGGATTTTTTAGAAACGATGAGGTACACCAGCTCCAAATCATTCAAAAAATCAGACAGTATCAACCAGAAATAATATTGGCAAATGCTTTGTATGACCGCCACCCTGACCATGGCAAAGCGGGACAACTGATAAACGAGGCTGTTTTTTTATCAGGACTGCCCAAAATCAAAACTGAACTAAACCAAGTTTCGCAAGATGCCTGGCGCCCGAGGCTGCTGCTCCAATTTATCCAGGACGCATATATTCAGCCTGATATTATAATTGATATAACTGAGCATTGGGAGACTAAAATGGCTTCGATACAGGCTTTTGGGTCTCAATTTTTTAGTGCAAATTATAATTCGGAAGAGCAGCAAACTTATATCTCAACTCTAGAATTCGTTCATATTATAGAAGGAAGGGCCCGGGAACTAGGCAAACATATTGGCGCCAGGTACGCCGAAGGTTTTACTTCTAAGAAGTTATTAGGAGTTAATGACCTGTTTAATTTAAGATAGGTTTATTATAAAAAGATAAAACCTTGGTATTTGCATAAGCTCAAGGTTTTATCTTTTTATAATTCGGGAAGTATTTTTTCCATTATTTCAATCCCTTTATCGATATCGGCTTCCTGCATTATCAGAGCAGGCCTAAAGCGGATTGAGCTGTTGCCACATCCAATAAACATTACGTTACGTTGCAAGCCTTTACTGATAAATTTGTCTCGGATCACTTTGTCGGGGAAGTCAAATGCGGTGAGTAATCCATAGCCTCTAACATTCGACATTATATCGAACTTCTGTGTAAGTATATTTAACTTCTCCTGCAGGTACTTTCCACTTCGGGCGGCATTTTCAAGCAAATTATCTTTTTTAATAATTTTCAATATTTGCGATATCCGCACCATATCAACCAGATTGCCGCCCCAGGTTGAGTTTAAGCGCGAAGGTACTTTGAAGACGTTTGTTTCAATATCATCAACTTTGTTGCCTACCAAAATGCCACAAACCTGCATCTTCTTACCAAACGCAATTATGTCCGGACGGGCTTTTTCTCCGAAGTGCTCATGACACCAAAATTTACCTGTCAGTCCTACGCCAGTTTGAACCTCGTCGTATATAAGAAAGCATTCGTTTTCATCGGCTAATTCTTTAACCTGCTCCAAAAATTCCTTTCTCACATGGTTATCGCCGCCCTCGGCTTGTACCGGTTCTATAATGATAGCACAAATATCATCCTTATTATCAGCGAAAGCTTTTTTGATTTGACTTAGTGCGAGTTCTTCTCGTTGTATTAAATCGTCAAGTTTATTTTCTGTTAAAGGGAAGTGGATTGTAGGCGTTGTAATCCTTGGCCAGTCGAACTTTGCATACCACTTGGTTTTGTCCGGATGTGTATTGGTAAGGCTCATGGTGTAGCCAGTGCGGCCGTGGAAGGCATTTTCAAAGTGTATTACTTTAAAGCCTCGTTCGTTCGGGTATCCTTTTCTAAAGTTTTTTTGCACTTTCCAATCCATAGCAACTTTGATGGCATTTTCTATGGCCAACCCGCCACCAGCAATAAAAAAGGCGTGAGGTAGATAATCGGGAATGCCGATTTGGGAAAAAGTGTCGACAAATTCGGCGTATTGTTGGGTGTAAATGTCAGAATTTGAGGGGTTTGCCAGGGCTGCAAGCAATAGGTTTTTTTTGAATTCTTCATCGTTCAGCATGTCAGGATGATTGTAGCCAAGGGGGACTGATGCGAAACAGGTAAAGAAATCGAGCAGTTCCCTGTTATATTTTGAGTCGTACATATAAACGCCATGGCTTTTCTCAATGTCGTAAGTTAGGTCGTAACCATCCGCGAGAATATGTTTTCCCAGAACCTTATGTACGTCTTGTGCTGAAACCGATAAATTATACATGTAAAATCTTTTAATTCAAAAATAGAAAATCCCGTTAAAGGCTGATTAACCTAAACAACAAGTTCTTCAACATAAAGATTTAATTTCTTTAGGTAGTAGTCCCCCCAGTAAATAGTAGAAGCAGGTAGTAGGTGATTGGCTAAAGTGAAAGGCTGCCAAATTTTTCTTTCATGCCCAGCAAGCCAAATAAGCCGCCTGTATGAATAGTTAATATCTTGTCCCCAGGTGCGAAGTGGCCGTTTTTGAGCATGTCAAATACAGCGCACATCATTTTTCCGGTGTAAACAGGATCTAGGAGAATGCCAGTAGAGGCACTGAATTCGTGAATAAAATTCAGTAGTTCAGGCTGGGTTTTAGCATAGCCACCGAAATGATAATTTGTATGGAAGTCAAATTCTGTTGGGAGGCTCAGTAATTGTTGGATTTCTGCTTTAAGATAATCAGCTCCTTTTAAAACAGGTATCACATGCATCTTTGTAGCCAGTTTGTGATTGTTTAATCCGTTGACTATGCCTGCTGCGGTGGTGCCAGTTCCGGCGGCGCAGAAAATGTGCTGGAAATTCTCGGGCAATTCATCTACAAGTTCGGCACAGCCTTGGGTAGCTTCAGCTCCGGCTCCTCCTTCATCAACGAAGAAGCTGGTTGAATCACTCCCGAAGAAAGTATCAAACAGTTGTTTTTTATCGCGATAGCTTTCTCTGTCTGTAAACCGAAGCTCCATGCCAAACATGCGGCAAAGGAAAAGAAGCTCATTGTTAACATCCTCACCTCTAACGAAGGCCGTACTTTTAAAGCTAAATTTAGCACAAGCACATGCCGTAGCCAGCAAATGGTTTGACCAAACGCCTCCAAATGTTACAAGGTGGGTTTTGTTTTCCTGATGAGCTTTAATGAGATTGTATTTAAGTTTCCGCCATTTATTTCCTGATATAAAAGGGTGAATAAGATCGTCTCTTTTGATAAACAGGCGTACCTGCCTTTTCTGAAATAGGGGTATGTGGATTTCTTCTAAAGGGCTGTGGATCGGAAAATCAAACATGGGCAAAATAAAAAGCCTCCTTAGCGGAGGCTCTGATTTAATATTATATAAGGCGATTACTTACCAATTCCGAAACCAATACCAGCATTTACATAGTTATACGTTGCAAGGTTGTAAGACGCATAGAAACGCAAGAATGCAAGGTTTAACTGGAAACCTGCTGAAGCCCTGAAGCTATCGATGTATTTTTCGTCGATGTTTACAGGGTTGGCGACGATTTCGTAATGTGCTTTTTCAACTGGAAAAGGATTGCCCACAACTACAGTCTGTGAAGTTCCTGTAACTACGGCAAATTTCCCCTTTACGCCTGCATCAGTGTTAGACGTCATATAACCAAGGGAGGCAAATGGAGTAAAGAACAATAGCTTTTTAGACACAATTACCTCTGCATTTATACCTGAGAATGTGGCACCAACTTTTTGATCTTTGAATGTCTCATTGGGGTTTGCCGCCGCTGCTAAGGCCTCCGGAGATCCAGGTTTTGGTACCCAGTTGTCATCAGGCCTTACGTCTAAATCATACGAGTATTTAAACTGGTTATATCCTAGGCCTACTGCCAGGTCGAAAGGCAATAATTTAGAGGCTGTTTTAGACACCAGGCGCAGGGGTTGAAATTTAATTCCTCCTCCAAGCATACTCAAGGTTCCAAAATCACCGCCCGGTTTAATTTCAGGCATATACCTGGCTGTTAGCTCAATTCCTTTAATTAAGCCAATAGAAGCTTGTAATTGTGGCCCTGGAATAAGTGGCACGTTAAGCCCTTTAGGTAAGGTAAATTTCGTGGCTTGATCACCATCGTCGCCGATAATCTCAACTTCGGGGCCTGATCTTTTAGCTCCAGCAGCGGTTGGTGCTATTACATTATTTGGGTCAGTTGGCCTAATTCTTGTCAATCCTATTTTGGTAACATCGAATGATTTGTCGCTGGAAGGAACAAAGGCACCTGTTGCAGAAATTCTTAGTTCAAACCGTCCAAGCTTTTTAACACTGGCAGTATTTGTCCAGCCAGAGTTTAAGCCAATGCCGAATCCTTTAAAAACGGGTTCTAAGTATGCTTTTGTGAGAGCGGTGGCATCTGCTGGTGCTGCTTTTAAGAATTCACCCACTTCATCTTGGGCGAAGCTGGCATTAGAAAAAGCGATACTTCCGATAATTAGTAGAGATGTTCTGATTTTAGTAGAAATCCTCATATGGCGTTGTTTATGTTCATTAAATATGTGCAAAAATAGCATAATTAAGAAACTTTGAATTCTCCTAATTATTGTCCTGCGAATCAATCTGAAAGCTTAATTTTGCCATATGTTACAAGACGCAGTTTTTCAGGAACAAGAAGAACAGGATTTATATGAGCATTTAAAACTAATAGTAGACAAAGGGCAATCGCTGTTAAGGATAGATAAATTTTTAATGCACCGTGTTGAAAATGCCTCGCGAAATAGGATTCAAAATGCTATAGAAGCCGGAAGCGTACTTGTAAATGAAAAGCCTGTTAAGTCAAGCTATAAAGTAAAGCCGCAGGATGTAATCTCGGTGGTACTGCCTCATCCTCCAAGAGATACAGAAGTTTATCCCGAAAATATCCCATTAGAAATTGTTTTTGAAGATGATGATGTACTGCTGGTGAATAAATCAGCCGGCATGGTAGTGCATCCCGGGTATAATAACTATACAGGAACGCTTGTAAATGCCTTGGTGTATCATTTTCAACAATTGCCTCAGCTGCCAGGCAATGATGGCCGGCCGGGATTGGTGCATCGTATAGATAAGGATACCTCGGGTTTATTACTTATTAGTAAGAATGAGCGTTCAATGGCTCATCTTGCGAAGCAATTTTTCGACCATAGTATTACCCGAAAATACATTGCACTAGCCTGGGGAGATATCGCAGAAGATGGCACCGTAACCGGTTATATTGGCCGAAGTGTCCGCGACCGTAAAGTCATGGATATTTACGATGATGAGAGCAAAGGAAAATGGTCTGTGACTCATTATAAGGTGCTGGAGCGACTAGGTTACGTTACCTTGATTGAGTGTGAACTTGAGACCGGACGAACTCACCAGATACGTGCGCATATGCAGCACATCGGGCATCCGCTATTTAATGATGCTACTTATGGAGGGGATAAGATTTTAAAGGGGACTGTTTTTAGCAAGTACAAGCAATTTGTAGATAATTGCTTTGAGATATTGCCTCGCCAGGCTTTACATGCCCAGTCTTTAGGTTTTATTCACCCAAGCACTAAAGAATTTATCCATTTTGAATCGGCTTTACCCTCTGACTTTGAAGGTGCCTTAACAAAATGGCGTAACTATGTTACTGCAACCAAAGCAGATTAAAAAGGTTAAGTATAGAACTATCTATTTTTTTAGAATTTATGAATTTCATCAACTATAATGGCGAAATAGTGCCAGCAAACCAACCTATGTTACCTGTTACAAATCGTGGATTTAAATATGGCGATGGCCTGTTCGAGTCTATGAGGTTGATGAATGGTGAGCTTAAATTTGCCAGCTTGCACGCAGACAGGCTTCAAAGAGGCATGAAGGCTCTTAAACTAGATGGTTCCACAAGGTTTGATGAATATTTTTTAAGGGAAAAATCATCCGAGCTTCTTAAACGCAATAATTATGGGCAAAATGCAAGGCTGCGTTTAACAGTTTTCCGCGATGCAGGGGGCCTATATAGTCCGGCGGGTAATGAATCCGGCTATGCTATTGAAATGACCGAAAACAACGAACCTTACTATTTAAGCAATGCGAAGGGCTTGATTGTGGATGTTTTTGAAGAGATAACCAAACCTGTAAATTATCTTTCGAATATAAAGACTTGTAACTCGCTGCCTTTTGTTATGGCAGGGCTTTACCGCAAGCTGCACTCGCTTGATGAAGTTTTTATTTTAAACCAGAATGGTTTTTTGTGTGAAGCAATGAGCTCCAATGTGTTTGTGGTATACGATAAGAAACTTTATACACCCGCGTTAAGTGAGGGCTGTATTGAAGGAATTATGCGCACGGTAGTTATGCAGGTTGCGGAAGTTACCGGGATGCCGGTGGTAGAAGCTCAAATTAATCCCGACATATTAAATGTTGCTGACGAAGTGTTTTTAACCAATACCAGCAAAGGCATTCAGTGGGTGATGGGCTTTAATAATAAACGCTATTTTAATAAGGTTTCTAAGGATCTGCTCGATGTTTTAAACAGTGCTACGGTATGACCTGCCTAAGACATAAATTTATTGTGCTGAATTTTTGCGAGTTTTCGCCTTTGATAATTGAGGAACTACTTCCAACTCTTCTTTCTCTTACTTTTTTCTTGGCAAAAAGGTAACAAAAACCCAAGAAAAGAAAGATGCTTCTACGCTCAAGGCTCAAGCGGGCCCACCTTTCTTTGGAATACAGGCCAGTTTTTTCAGTCTTCCCTAGTGTTTTCCTGGCTTCAAATGCTTATAAGCGATGGTGAAAATGAATTGTCTACCTCCGACCTTTCTATAGTTCCTAATACTTTAAAGAAAAAGAACAATTTAAATATGGTGCCTGTTTTTTAGCAAAAGCGTACTATGTTAGCTCAGGTTTTTGCCCCAGATGGGGGAAAATTATACACCGAAACAAATCTTAATAATACCTTTCCCGAACCCTTTAATGCTGTCACAAGCTTACTATTTGTGGCTTTAGCAGTGTTTTGGCTTGTGCGGTTAAAATATTTCAATCATCAGCATCGGTTTTTAAGTTTTGCTTCCTGGATTTTACTAATAGGGAGTATTGGCGGCACTATTTATCATGGCTTAAGGCTAAGCGCTATTTTTATCTGGATGGACTGGCTGCCGATAGCGATACTTTGTGTTTTGGGTAGCATTTACTTTTGGAACCTGGCGGCAAAAAATGGGTATTTGGGTTGGCTTTTAGTCGCTCTGCTAGTGGGCGCAGAATATGTAATCTTGAACTCGACACAATCAAAGCATCCGGATTTTGCTCAAAATTTAAATTATGGGATTATGGGTGCGATGCTTCTATTTCCCTTAGGTATAGTATTGGTGCGGAATCACTGGAGGGAGTGGAGGTTAATACTGCTGGCTTTTTCGACATTCGGGATAGCGCTTTTTTTCAGGGTCGCCGATAGCTGGACGATCATCTCAACAGGGACACATTTTTTATGGCATATCTTCGGTGCCATAGCCACGCTTTCGCTTTTTCTATTTATTTATAGGCTGAAGTAGCGGATCATTAGGTAAATAAATAAAAGGGCTAATGCCTTAGATTGTCGCTCATAAAGCTTGCTATTGCGATGTTTTTGTGTTTTTGAAGGTTTTATTGCTATAAATTTAATACAGAGCGGATTTCGCCATAGGTTTCCGAATAATTACACGTATCTTGCGAAAAAATTTTACATATTAATTTACCTTAAATAACGCTCTCATGAACTCTCTCTCAAATTACCTGGCATTGGTATGTCTGGTGCTCGTCACCTCGTTGCCTAATCTGCAGGCAAAGTCGAATACTTCCATTGACTGCCAAATTACTTTAAATCCATCGTCAGCGTCTATTTGTTCTGGCAATAGTACCACTTTTGAAGTTGGCGCGTCTGGCACCGGACTAACCTATAAATGGCAGGTTGATGTGGGTTTTGGCTTCCTGGATTTAAAGTCGAACGCAACTTTCTCCGACATTGATAAACCGGTATTAAAGGTAAACACGGTGAGTACAATGCTGAACGGTTATAAATTTAAGTGTATTGTAAATAGTGATTGTGGTGAATTGGTATCTACAGAAGCAGAATTAACCGTTTTAACTCCTCCTAATATTAGTTCGAATCCTTCATCGGCCAGTGTTTGCCAGAATTCTGATGCTATATTTCAGATCGGGTCAACTGGTTCGCAGTTAACTTATCAATGGCAGGAGGATAAAAATGACGGATCAGGTTTTACAGATATAACTAATTCGATGCTTTATACTGGCTTCAATTCACAAACTTTAACCGTTAAGTCAGCGGGAGCAAATTATAATGGGTACAAGTATAGAGTTGTTATTGATGGCGTTTGTGCTGGTACTGTAACAAGTAATCCGGCTTCATTAACTGTAAAACCCTTGATTTCTATTAATAGTCAGCCACAAACCGCATATACCTGCTCAAGCTTACCAGAAAGCCAGAGAACAGTTTCATTTACGGTTGAGGCAACCGGAAGCGATTTAACTTATCAATGGCAGGTAGATGCTGGGTTCGGTTTTGTAAGCCCTCCTACAACGCCGATACATACTGGTATTAATTCAAAAACGTTAACCGTATCTTATATAAAACCTGAATTTGATGGATATATCTATCGTTGTATTGTAACTTCTTCTTGTGGGGGAGTACAAACAACTTCAACTGCCCTTTTAAAAGTAAATTCTTCTACCGCTCAGCCGCAAGATTTTACGCAGAAGAGTAATAGCGTTTATAAAGGCCAAACGGATGTACCGTATTCTGTGCCAGCAGTTGCCGGAGTTTCATCATACGACTGGGCCTTCAAAAACTCCAACGGCGAAATAGTTCCTGGAGTAACTATTTATGGCAATGGTTCAAACTCTGTGCTGGTTGATTTTGCTAGTAACGCAGAATCTGGAAACATGACAGTTTGTACAATAAACGGTTGCGGAGTAAGTGCGACAAGGAATGTAAGCGTTGCTGTTACAGAACCCCCTGTTACCTTACCGGTAGCGCTTGTTTCTTATTCAGCTGACCTTACTCCGTCAAGCAATGCATCATTGAAATGGGCGACAGCTTCAGAAAGTAATAACGACCATTTTATAGTTCAGCATAGTATTAATGGCATTGATTATAAACAGATAGCCAAAGTGCAATCAAAAGGAAATAACCTTGGAACTCAATATTACAGCATTCAGCACGGAGACCTAACAGCAGGAGTAAATTATTACAGATTGATGCAGGTGGATAAGAATGGCGATAGAAAGGAGCTTGGCACAAAAGCTTTGCATGTAAGCTTAGCTAAGTATAACAATTATGCTTACCCTAATCCTTTAGTTGGCAGTCAACTAAATATTAAGTTCTCTACCGAGAAATCAACTCTTCCGGTAAGAATATCGAGCATTTCAGGACAGGTTTTATTTGATAAAAGTGTTAATGTAAGCAATAATACTATAGACATTTTGCTTAATAATAAACCCGAAACTGGGTTTTATTTGATCAATGTAGATGGAAAGTTCCTTCAAAAGCTGGTTGTAAATTAAAACTTCCGAGAAGTCGGGAAATAAAAAAACTCCGGTTCTGAGAAGAGCCGGAGTTTTTTTATTTGAAGTGATATATTTCTATAAATATGCATTCTGCCTTAAGTAATGGTCGGCGATTGTAAGTGCAGCCATTGCCTCTACGATTGCAACAGCACGTGGAACAACACAAGGATCGTGACGGCCTTTACCTTTGATTTCGGCAGCGTTGCCTTCTTTATCAACAGTATCCTGGTTGTGCATTATAGTAGCTACCGGTTTAAATGCTACTTTAAACGTGATATCCATTCCATTTGAAATACCACCCTGAATACCTCCTGAGAAGTTGGTTAAAGTACTCACGCCCTTATCTCCGGTAGCCGGTTTGAAAATGTCGTTATGTTCGGTTCCCCGCATTTCAGAACCAGCAAAGCCTGATCCATATTCAAAACCGTGTACCGCGTTGATGCTTAGCATTGCTTTGCCTAAATCTGCATGAAGTTTATCAAATACAGGCTCTCCTAAGCCAACAGGGCAATTACGGATAATACAAGAAACCTTGCCGCCAACAGTGTCTCCCGCTTTGCGGATAGAGTCGATAAATTCTATCATTTCATTTGCAGTAGCGGGGTCTGCACAACGGGCGATATTGCTTTCACGGATTTCCAGTAAATCGCTTAATGAGCTTAATTCTACATTTGGGGCATCAATTGTACCCACAGAGGAAACGTGAGCGAAGATTTCAACACCTTTTTGCTTCAGGAATAACTTTGCAATTGCTCCGGCTGCAACGCGTGCCGCAGTCTCCCTTGCAGAAGAACGCCCGCCACCACGATGGTCTCTTATACCGTATTTAGACTGGTAAGTGAAATCGGCATGAGAAGGGCGGAAAATATCTTTGTTATGGTCGTAATCTTTTGATTTCTGGTCTTCGTTAGGAATTACCAGGGCAATAGGAGTTCCGGTGCTTTTTCCTTCAAAAATACCCGAAAGTATTTGAGCAGTATCGCTCTCCTTACGTTGTGTGGTGATTTTCGACTGGCCTGGTTTGCGTTTATCCAGTTCGCTCTGAATAAATTCCATGTCGATGTCAACATTTGGAGGACAGCCGTCAATTATTACTCCGATAGCTGCACCATGTGATTCTCCGAAAGTTGTAATGCGGAACAATTGTCCGAATGAGTTACCTGCCATTGTTAGTTGTGAGTTTGGAGTTAAGAGTTGGGAGTATCCCAGCGCCTAAATACAGTCTGAGTTTGGGATTGAGAATTATCTCAACACATAAAAATAAGTTGGGAGCCTTATTTGGATCACTCCAAACTGAAAACTCCCAACTCCAAACTAAAATTCGAATCCAGCCTTTTTAAGGTCTTCCCAGAATGCAGGGTAAGATTTACCCACCACAGCGGGTTCCTCAATTTCAAGCTGATTAATTTTCAAAGCCAGAGGGGCAAAAGCCATTGCCATTCTATGGTCTTCGTAAGTTTTTATGGTTATTTTATCAGGGAAATGAAGTCCTGAGCAATCTAAATGATAGTGCTCATTTTCTTCGTTAAGCTTTACGCCGATTTTAGCCAGCTCGTTTTGCAAAGCTGCAACACGGTCGGTTTCCTTGATTTTTAAGGTTTCTAAACCTGTAAAGGTTGCATTATGGCCCAAGGCAGCACTTACCACAATTACGGTTTGCGCTAAATCAGGGCAATCTTTAAGGTCGAATAAGTCACCTTTAATTTCTTTAGTAGTTTTTGTCAGCTCTAATCCTTCAGCAGTGAATTTGGTTGTGATACCAAAACTTTCCATAATACTGCTGATGCGGCTATCTCCCTGTAAGCTATTTTGCTTCAGGTAGGGAAGTTTGATCGAGCTTTCTTCAGATAGTGCTGCAATAGCATACCAGTAAGAAGCGGCACTCCAATCAGGTTCAACGGTGATAGTTGATGTCTTAAATACCTGAGCAGGGATAGAAATAACAGAACTGTTCCAGTTATGGCTGATACCAGCTTCTGCAAGCATAGCTAAAGTCATTTCCACATAAGGGCGTGAAGTTAGCTCACCAACAATAGTTAGCTCCAATCCTTGCGGAAGGGAAGGGGCAACCAATAATAAAGCAGTAATAAATTGAGAACTGATGTTCCCTTTGATACTCACCTTATTGCTTTTTTGCTCAAAGGTTGGCTGAAATTTTAAAGGAGGGAAACCCTCTTTTTCCACATATTCGATTTCGGCACCAAGCTGTGCCAGTGCATCCACCAAGATTCCGATAGGGCGTTGTTTCATCCTTTCGGTACCGGTTAGAACAACTTCCTGTCCAGTGGTTGCAAAATATGCAGTAAGAAAACGCATCGCTGTTCCGGCAGGGCCGATGTTGACAGTTGGGAGCGTAGAGTTTGCAGTTTGGAGTGTTGACTCTAGACTCTTATCTCCTGACTCTAAACTTCTCAGAATTCCGTCCAGCGTTACAGTATCATCAGCAGAGGAAAGGTTTTTAACCTCAACCTTTCCTTTGCTGGATGCATTTAATATCAAAGCCCTGTTGCTTTCGCTTTTTGAACCAGTCAGCTGAGTGGTACAAAAAGTTTCTTTAGAGGGCTTTGAAAGGATTAATGCTTCCTCTGCCATTATTGAGCTATTTGTTTAGCATTCATGATAGCAGTTTGTTTTTTGATTGATTCGTCGTGGATCAATTCTAAAAACTTAGTAGTGAATTCTTCGTCCAAGTTTAATGCTTTTCCGAAGCTTGCACGTTTTTGTATGATTTCTTCCCAACGGTTAAGTTGTAGAATTGTAATGTTATTATCTCTTTTGTACTCGCCAATTTTTTCAACAATTTTCAGTCTTTCTGCTAATTTTTGAATTAACTGATCATCAATTTTATCAATCTGATTACGTAGTTCTGCTAATTTATCAGAGATTGCCGGGTTTGTAGCTTCCGGATGACGAACAGTTAAGTTGTCGATAATGTCAGATAAAGCTGCAGGAGTAACTTGTTGTTTAGCATCAGTCCATGCAACAGATGGGTCGATGTGAGACTCAATCATTAATCCGTCGATTTCTAAGTCTAATGCTTTTTGAGAAATGTAAGGGATTAACTCACGGTTACCGCAAATGTGGCTAGGATCGCAAATTACTGGTAAATGAGGGATTAATGTCTTTAACTGAATAGTGATTTCCCACATTGGTTCGTTACGGAAAGCTGATTTCTCGAAAGAAGAAAATCCACGAGAGATAGCAGCTAATTTAGTGATACCAGCACCGTTAAAACGCTCTAATGCACCAACCCATAATTGAAGGTCAGGGTTAACTGGGTTTTTAACCATTACAGGGATGTCAACGCCTTTTAAAGCGTCAGCAATTTCCTGCACAGTAAACGGGTTAACAGTTGAACGTGCACCAACCCAAAGGATATCAACACCAGCTTTTAAAGCTTCTTCAACGTGTTTTGCGTTAGCAACCTCAACGGTAACAGGAAGTCCAGTTTCAGCTTTAGCTTTTTTTAACCACTCCAAACCGATGCTTCCAATACCTTCAAATTCTCCCGGACGAGTACGTGGTTTCCAGATACCTGCACGAAGAACAGAGATTTTACCTGTTTTAGCAAGAAGGTGAGCCGTTGATAATAACTGCTCTTCTGTTTCAGCGCTGCAAGGCCCAGCAATTACTAATGGCTGGTGTACCGGCTTTAACCATGCGCTCAATGGCTCTATATTCAAATTCAGTTTCATACGATGTTTATATATATTGTTAAAAGTTTAAATTTAAAATTAGCTTTTAGCAGTTAGCTTTTAGCAGTTAGCTTTTAGCAGTTAGCTTTTAGCTGATAGCTAACTGCTAAAAGCTGATACCTCTCACACCTGGTCATTCTTTAAGTACTCTCCCATAATGGTAAAATTAACCGTGTGGCGAAGCACTTTGCGAACGGCATTTTCGTAATTTTTATGCGAATCCCATTCGATGTCTACATAAAAATTATACTGATTACGTTTACCTAAAACCGGCATCGACTGAATTTTACTCAGGTTGATATGATGCTCGGCAAAAATTGTAAGCACTTTAGAAAGAGAGCCAACTTCGTCAGAAACCTGGAAGGAGAATGATGCTTTATTGGCATTTTCTATAATAGTGTCTTTATTGTCTGTTAAGATTAAAAAACGTGTATAGTTCTTTTTATTAGTTTCTATACGGCGTTCCATAATATCCAATCCGTAAAGTTGCGCTGCCAGTTTATTGGCAATTGCTGCAGTATCGGTTAATTGTTCATCACGAATTTTTTTTGCACATGCCGCAGTATCAGTACTTTCAACCACATTCAGGTGCGGAAATTCGTTAAAGAAATCATCGCACTGGCGAATAGCTATCGGGTGAGATTCAACCTTTTTAATTTGATTAAACTGTACGCCCGGCAATGCCAGTAAGTTTAGCTGTATGTGGAGGTAAACTTCGCCTACAATGCTGAAATTGTAATCGCGAAGGAGAGTGTAGTTAGGAAGCAAGCTTCCGGCAATTGAATTTTCGATGGCCATCACCACAAAATCTGCCTCTTTGTTTTTTAGTACTTCGCAGGTTTTTTTGAACGAGCTACACTCGATAGTTTCGATGTCTTCGCCAAAAAACTTCAAAGCGGCTTCTTCGTGAAACGATGCCTTAATTCCTTGTATTGCTACTCTTTTCTTCTCCATGAGCTAAAAAAAAATCCCGGCTGTTTGGGCCGGGACTTTATATATGAGTTCTTTTAGTCAAAACATATTCGTCCCGGCTCTTACTGATAGTAGTAAAAGTAACCGAACCAATATGTAGTGTTATTTGTCATTTTTTTCTTGATGCTCCAAAAGTAAGCGTTTGATTTTTAATTGGCAAATAGAAAATGAAAAATGTGAAGATGAAGGAGGTTAAGTGTAAAAAGAAATTAGGAGCAGTATTTTTGCAATTTGTTTGTTAACTTTGATAGAAACGCTTTCCCGGACTTAAAAATGACTACGTTGACCGTAAATATCGACAACAAGAAGACTGAAAAAGCTGTTAAGGCGATTCTTGATATGTTGAATGTCGAATATCGAATTGACCGGGATGTAAAATCTACCGGAGAGGATGAAGGGCGTCCGTTGAATAAACGTGAACAGGCAATGTATGGCCGTTTGAAAAAGTCTTTCCAACAAATTGACTTACATCGAGAGGGAAAGATTGAACTACCTGATGCCAGGAATCTATTAGATGAGCTATAAGGTTAAGTACCTGCCTGATTTGGCAGGGAAGTAAAAAAGATCGCTAAAAAGCATCGTGGCATTAAATCAGATATAGCAAGGTTAATTGATGATTTGGAAAAGAATCCATTTATCGGAACGGATCTTGGCAATAATATTTTTAAAATCCGATTGGCTATTTCTGGAACAAATAAAGGCAAGTCAGGTGGTGCCAGGGTGATAACATTTGTGGCAATAATTGAAGAATTTGTTTATCTGACGGAAATTTATTTAAAAAGCGAACACGACTCGGTGGACGTTGATCTTGTTATTGAAAAGTTAAAACATTCGGGAATCCTTTAGGATGAATTTAATAGATGTTCATACAAGATATCACAGCCATTTGAATTCTGATACCTTGTATGATAGCTTAATTGCCGTCTTATTTTATCAATTCGTTATAAAAGTCTAAGCTCTCAATAATCTTATCTTCCTCAATATAATTATTGTAATCGCACTCGCCAAGCTGTTTTAGCAGAGCAAAGCCGATTTTACCTGAAGTGTTCTTCTTATCGTTTTTCATGAATTCCATGATCGCCGAGTACGTATCGGCAGAGAACTTATAATCAGGAAAAATCGAACGAATAATTTCAATCAATTCTTTTAAGCCATCGTTGCTTAAAGTGTTATATTTATTTGATAAGTACCCCTCGCAAATCATTCCGACAGCTATTGCTTCACCATGCAATAATGGATTTTTGTCGTTTTGAAGCGAGTAGCTTTCTACAGCATGCCCAATAGTATGTCCGAAGTTTAAGGTTTTGCGTAAGCCTTTTTCGAATGGGTCGGTGGTTACTACGTGGTTTTTGATTTCTACGGAATGGTAAACAATCTCAGATGGAACATCTTCAGGCAATATGCCCTTTAGCTTGTTCAGGTACTCCCTGTCGGCAATAAAGCCGTGTTTTACAATTTCGGCAAAGCCAGAAACCAGCTGGCGTTTATCTAATGATTTTAAAAATTCAGTGGAAATGAAAACCGCTTTTGGTTGGGCAAAGGTGCCAACGATGTTTTTTAGGCTTCCCAGGTCAATGCCGGTTTTACCGCCTACAGAAGCATCTACCTGAGATAGCAAAGTAGTAGGGATCTGAATAAAATCGATACCTCTTTTAAACGTTGAAGCAGCAAAACCGCCCATATCGGTAATTACGCCCCCTCCCAGATTAATCAGCAAACTATTTCTATCCGCACCGAAATCAAGCAGGTTTTGCCATACGCCAATACAGTAATCGATGTTTTTGTTTTCTTCTCCCGGATCTATTTCTATAATATCGTATTCTACTAATTCAGGAAAATACTTGTTAATCACCGGAAGGCAATGTTCTGAAGTATTGGTGTCGGTTAAAAAGAAAACCTTTGTATAGTTGGAGCCCTGTACGATGTTTTTAAGCTCTCTAAGATCGGTATCGAAGAAAACGGAATACCCGTTACTTTGTATTGGAAGCATAATTATTTTACCAGGATTTTGTTGTTATCAAACTCAACTACGTCGCCTTTTTTCACTTTCAGGCGCTTACGGGTATCTACATTGCCATTATACTTTACAAGCCCTTCGCTTACTACTATTTGAGCCTCGCCACCAGTTTGTACCAGGTTTGTTGCCTTCAGCAGTTGTATAAGTGGAATAAATTCGCCTTCGAGTTGAAATTCAATCATGGATGCAAACTTAAGAAAAGATTGGGGATTGGACGTTAGCGATTGGTGACTAGAGAGAGCTATGTGCTGATCGCTGATCGCTCATACCTGATTGCCGATAGCTAATAGGCCGGCATAAGGGGCGGGAAGCTTCGTTGTTCAAATCCTGAAAAGAAGAATTTTGCTAAGTTTGCTTTATGGCGATAATGGATGATTTCAGCTCTAATACGGCCTTGCTAACTTTTGATAATACCGAAATTGCTTTCAGGCAGAAAAGCGATGAGGAATTAAAGCGGTCATACTGGTTGTTTAAGCTAATTAGCAACAATTTTCTGGCTAAGGTGGGGCCTGGTATTACAGAGTCCGCTTTGAAGTTGGGCTTGCCTGTAGTGCCTTTGATTAAAAAGACATTGTTTAAGCAATTTTGCGGCGGGGAAACTATTGAGGAATGCGAACCCACTATCGAAGCGCTTGCCAAGGGCTATGTGGGTACAATTCTGGATTATTCTGTGGAAGGTGCAGTTGGAGACAGCAGCTACCTTGAAACTGCCGATGAAATTGTGCGGACAATTATGAGGGCTAAAGATGACAAAAGGATTCCTTTTGCTGTGTTTAAGCCAAGCGGGGTAGCACGTTTTAAGCTATTGGAAAAGATTAGTAGCGGACAGCAATTAAGTAATGCGGAGCAAGCCGAATTATTTAAAGTTAAGGGGCGAATAAACCATATCTGTAAAACAGCCTTTGATCATGACGTCCCGGTAATGTTTGATGCCGAGGAATCCTGGATACAGAATGCGTGTGATAAACTGGCTTTAGATATGATGCGGATGTATAATCGGGATAAAGCAATTGTTTATAATACCTACCAATTGTACAGGAAAGATAAACTTGATTCTCTGCAATTTGATTTCAGCATGGCTGAAAGAGACGGTTTTGTTCTTGGCGCCAAGCTTGTGCGCGGTGCATACATGGATAAAGAGCGTGAGCGTGCATCCAGATTCGGATATGAATCTCCTATCCATAAAGATAAAGAGAGCACCGACCAGGCATTTAATGATGCGCTGACATTTTCTATCGAAAATATAAATACGATAGCCATAATTTGCGCTACTCATAATGAAGAAAGCTGCCTTGTGCTCACAGAGATGATGCGAAAACATAAGCTTGAAGAAAGCCGTCCGCATATTTATTTTGCTCAATTACTGGGTATGAGCGATAATTTGAGTTTCAATTTGTCGTACACAGGTTATAACGTTGTGAAATATGTACCCTATGGCCCGGTGAAGTTAGTGTTGCCATATCTTTTCAGGAGGGCAGATGAGAATAAGGCGATAACAGGGCAGATGGGTAGAGAACTTTCCTTAATTATTCGGGAAAAGAAGCGCAGGGGTATCTAAGGAATTTTGCCTTATAAAAGTTTGGAGTCCGTATATTTTAGTATAACAAACTCCAAACCTGGTTAAGGTTAGCCTGGCGTGTTCAATTTCTTTAGTAATTCTTCGGAAACATCGTCGGAATAGGTTCCATAGGCATTCACAAACACACCTTTCACATGGTATTTGTCTGATTGGATGCCATATACAACTGAATTATCCGCAGGATCCGACATTCCTTCAAATCTGTATAATTCAGAAATGCTAAAATCTTCAGGCTGTAGGTTTATATTTTCAGTGCTGTTGTGTAATACGCCGTTGGCAAGATTAAAGTCCAAATTGAAGCCCCGGTTTTTCAAACCAGTCAATGCCTCAGATACTGTTTGATAGTCTTCCATGCCTCAATAACAACCACTTTTTAGCTTTTGTTTAAAGAGTGCATGCCTAAACTGGAATTTTATAACTGAAACTTAAAGGTATCCTTCGCGGTACATGAACTTTTCAAGTGAGTCATTTTTAGTCATTAGATAGGTGTTAAAGCCCATTTCCTGCGCTGTTTTTAGATGTTGCGGGCTATCATCTATGTATAAGGTTTCTTCGGGGATTAAATTGCTGTCCTGGGCGACGAATTCAAAAATTTCTCTATTGGGTTTTCTTAAGCGGACAAGATGTGAGTAATAAACCTTTTCGAAAAAGACATCATTGGTATCTACATTAAATTCCTGTTTTAGATATCGGTTAATGTAGTCCATGTGAATTTCGTTGATATTGCTTAGCAAAAACGTACGATATTTTTCTTTAGCCTTTAACAGAATGTCATGATTAATAGGAGGGATGCCGATTAGCAAAGTATTCCAGGCATTGTCAATTTGAGCATCTGTAAGGCTAGGTTGTCCGGTAATTCGCCTTATTCCATCCCTAAATTCAGTCGATGATATGCTGCCTGTTTCAAATTCATTAAAAATTGGGTCGTGGCCGGTGTGAGCAAAAAAACGTTCTACATTTTTAATGCCCAGTTCAGTAAATGAATGTTGTGTTTTTTGGAAGTCGATATCGAAAATTACGTTCCCGTAATCAAAAATAATGTTTTTGATATGCTGCATCCTGCAAAGGTATAGCATATCAAAAACATCTTAAGCTTATTTATTATTTAGGGTTATAAACCAACGCAAGTCCAACTGTTTTTGACTGATAGGTTGGCCCTACACGCAGGTTATTTGTTTTAATTCTTAGTGTGTTGGTAACAAACTTCTTAACCTTTGGATAAATAAAATAAGAAAGGTCTGTGGACAGAATGCCAATTCCGGCTCCGGCTACAACATCGCTAAACCAATGATTGTTGTGGTAAATGCGTAATGCACCCGTTGTAGCTGCTACAGCGTACGCTGCAATGCCATAAACAGGCGATACATCCTTGTATTCTAATCGCATAAATTCGGCCGCCGAAAATGCAGTAGCTGTATGTCCGCTAGGGAAGGATCTGTGATCGCTACCATCGGGGCGTAATTTCCGCGAAGTAGTTTTCAGTTTATCTACCGATTGGCTCATTATAGTATTGGAAAGTGCATATAAAAATGCCCGGTCTACAAAGTTGTTCTGGCTTTTAACACCTACCATGTTTAGCGCAAAAACCGCCTGAACCGGCATATATTGAAGGTAGTCTTCGGGTGTAGCATGGAACCTGTTATCATTTTCCAATACTTCGTCCCTTATTTGACGGTTTAAGTTTTGCAGCTGAATGTTTTTGTTAGCCAGTAAGCCAAAACTAAACATTGCGGCCGGGGCTATGTAAGGACTGTACTTTTTTAGGCTACTTGCTATTTTGTTTTCGCTGTGCTTTATTACCGGCTGAATTTCGGTGCTGGTAGCTGCTGAATCGGTAATAAGATCGTTTGTTGTTTGTGCATTTAGCAAAAAAGGCATGCATATTGCCCAAAAGAAAGTGATTAATTGTCTCATCCCCTAAATCTTCCCTCGTGTTGATTAGTTTATTCTGTTTTTAATCTTATGCTGGTTAGCTTATTGTGAAAGGCTTGAAATTTAAGGGTTTATACTTTTTTGCTTAGGAGAGGGTTCGGATTATTTTTCTTTTTTAGAAAAAAATGAATGATTTTATTTGCTTCATTCTCTGAGGTTTTGGAAGAAGTTGGCATTTTGGGGTTTGCAAATTGAATGTAATGCCTAGATTTGCACTCGCAAAACGCCAGATTTGACGTTTTAGCTGCGCCTATAGCTCAGTCGGTTAGAGTAGAAGACTCATAATCTTTTGGTCCCTGGTTCGAGCCCAGGTGGGCGCACTTCAAAAAAAGCCGTTTTCCGTAAGGAAAACGGCTTTTTTTGGTTTTAACACGATTTTGAACTTAACGAAGAATTTACTCAATGGCTAAACTGGGTGACGACAAGATCGACTGGTATGATCCGTTGGTGTGTGTGTGGGAAAACCAGGGTTTTCTTTACCTCGTTAAGCTCTTCTTCTCTTTTCGGACCTGTTCTTCTCGTCGGACGAGAAAAAAACAGGTAAAGACGGTTAACAAAAACTAACATGAACCTTAGCTAATGCCTTTTTGAAGGACATTGAGAAAGTCGCCTAGTTGTTTCTACAGGGTTTAGTGGCAGGGTGCAACGATTGGAAATAGCGCTATCTACAAGAATCAATAGTCAAATAATCAGCTATACATATAGATGATTATTTATATCCTCCAATATTTTTAAACTAAATCTTCGAAATCGTCTTTTATAAACGGCCAAACTTTACCCTTAAGGCATATGGGATCAAAGTCAGTATCGGCAGACGAAAAATCAACGAAATTTTTTCGGATTAATATAGGGTCGTGAGTCCACTCAAAACGTTGTTTATGACAGTATTCCAGAAGAGCATGAATTATTCTACATTTTTATTGTGAAAAGGTAACTCAAGCTTATCCGTTGCATTAGCACTCCCAACAATTTCCTTCACTTTCTCTTTGCCATAAAAACTGATTATCTCTTCTTTTTCCTGAAGATTACCTCGCTCGAATACCCTTTTGATTACCGATTTATATTGTTGTTCCCAATCAATTTTGGCAATGTCGGCATCCCAAAAAAGCGCTTTACGAAGGATGGATAAATCAGGGCGCTTGCTGTTTTCCAACCTAGCTTTCTGGATTTCGTAATAAGCCTGTAGGATATGCATGGTTCCTTCTTCCAATCCAAGCGCCTGGTCAATTTTCAAAGACAACTCTGGAGTAATCGCACGTTTTCCTTTGGTAATTGCATTAAGAGTTTGTGGATACACCTTTAAAGAAAGGGCAAAAGGAGCCTGCTTAAGATTCCTCTTCTTCAGTTCACGCTCAAGTATCAATCCGGGGTGAATACCTTTATACTTCTCAATTAGCCTGTCCATACTCAATATAAACAAATTTGTTTATATGATTGTAGTCATTATGTATGCCATGAACGTTGAATACAATATGCTATGCCAATTCGAGATTCGCGAATTGTAAATTGGCTCTTGTCCCCCGTCACATAAAGCCGCCCCAATTTGTTCGATTTCTTGATAAAATCGTAACAAATGAATATTAGACTTACTGTTAGTAAAGATTATCCATTTGCGGCTTGAATATAGTATATCCTACATCGATAGCTTCCGAAATACATATTAAGCGTTTGGCCCGGTATGCTCAGTTATGACTGGCCCTATATCACCGTTTTGACTGGACCAGCGACTTCCGTTGTAGACATACAAAGTGGAAAATTGTGTAGAGCCTGCATGTAATGTCGTCCTGGTTGGTATTGAGATTAGCTCTTCTTCTTAAGAACTGATCTCAAGCTTATATCCTTTGCTGCGTATAACAACAATTTTGATGTTCGGATCAACTTCCAATTTTTTTCTAAGTTTTGATATGAACATATCCAGACTGCGTCCTACAATAACACCTTCATCTTCCCATATCTCTTTTTGCAGCCGGCTTCTCTCAATAGTCTCATTTGGAGATAGTGCGAAAATGAGTAGCACACGGGTTTCAGTTCTGGTCAAGTCTGTTGTTTTTCCGTTTATTATCAGCTTCCGATTCTTCGCATCGAACAACGCGGCGCCTAAAGTTAACTTGTCAGTATCCTGATCGTCAGGTAAGGCTCTTCTGGGCTTACCCGATTTTAAAAACATGAAACCAACAAATGCTAAAAAAGGAAGGCCTCCGAGAATAAAACCTTTCGTTGTTGCATTTACACCTTTTGGTTTAAATTTAATGTTAATCCTATAACATGCTCTGGGTTGCACCCTTCCTCTACAAGCTATAATATCATCTTTTTTATTGTTGGATATAGCGTATCCATAGGCTACACTGGAGTTGCCACAGTTCAGAACATTAACAACATAATCACGTGCAAGGGGGGCTTTGGCCAACAAACGCCGGGTAGTATTTACCAGGGAGTCCGGCTGAAAAGTAAGCTTATTCTCAAAACTGATCTGGTATTCATTTTCGGCGATTTTTTTTACCGGAAGAACCCTTGATTTACTGTCGCCCGACTGTGTGAGTAGTTCATCTCCTATCCTCCGAAGCAAAACTTCCCTCCTGGTGATATCAAAGTCGTCACTGCCGGTTGTACTGAAAGCGATGTAGATTACAGAGATAAGCACGAGTAGTATCAATCCGCACAGGTATTTGCGTTTCCCGGAAAGTAAATTTCGGTTGTCAAACATACCATTTACAATTTATTTACAAAGGTTACATTTTTATTTACAATGGAAGTTCCTGAGGCTGAAATATATCAAAGTATTTTTGTTGCACCAACTTTAAAAGGATACGAAAAATAAAAGAAATGCCTTAAACGGATCTGATTTATCACGAGATAGATCTATGTTAATTAAACCTACAAAAAAATATGAAAAAAGTTATTTATGCGCTGATCTTACCGCTGGTTGTGGTAAGCGGCCTAGTATTTGCTAATCGCGAAATCAAAAATGAAAATTCTAAAAAATCAATCCCACTCTCTGCTGCTGAAATGAAAGCCGAATTGAAAAAATGGGAGGCTACCCCTGATGGTATAAAGTACAAAAAATGGGAAGTGTCTCCCGAAGGTAAAAAAGTGCTTGCCGGGGCTGCTAAAATAAGAAAGCAAATAAGTGCTTTTACCAATATGGAGGCTGTTATAACCTCTCTTTCTCTTCCGCCAGGATCAAGATTAGGTTTCGGAGTGATGGCCAGGATTAATGGTGACGATTATATTCTCAGTTTTGGACCGGAAAATTCTGACAAGAGTTTTTTGAACTTTAACAATGAATTTCAGCAATTGCATAGCCTGAAAGTTAACGACAAAATAATTATAAGAAGCCATAACGTATCGTACGCGCCCAAGTATTCATATCCAATAGTATCGGGCGACTATGTAGAACGAGATAGTAGAGTAATTTTTAAACGTGTCCCTCGCAAAGGGGGTTGCTGAGCAAATAAATTATGAAATACATACAAGTATATGCTTTGTTCCTGATGTTTGTTTTTTGCACTTCCAGTAGGGGACAAAACAAAACAGGCCTCCCAAAAGATAATATCAAGTCCGAAACCAAAGACATAGTCACTTCTTCCGGACCTAACCGAATCACTCGAAATATCATAAAAGATAGAAAGGGCAACATTTGGATTGCTGCATTTGATGGTATTTTTCGTTACGACGGAAAGTCGTTTACCAATATCACAAGTAAAGTAAGTTCGGCCCGGTTTTTTTCTGTTCTAGAAGATAAAAAAGGAAATTTTTGGTTCGGTTCCATTGGCTCAGGTGTTTATTATTACGATGGGAAATCCTTTCGAAACTTTACAACAAAGGAGGGGCTTGCCAATGATGGGGTTACTAATATTTATGAAGATAAGTCTGGTAATATTTGGTTCGGCACTGGAAGTGGAGCAAGCCGTTATGATGGCAAATCTTTTCGAAGTTTTAAAATGAAAGAAGGCTCCTCCGTTATTCAAAGTGATTCTATCCATCATTCAATTTACCAACATCCACTTCCTGAAGATCATTGGATGCATAATGATGTTAATTCTATCATTGAAGATAAAAGAGGAAAATTGTGGTTTGGTACAAGGGGCTATGCCTGCATTTATGATGGAAAGACATTTACCACTATAACCAATAAGGACGGCAAACCTTTTGCGAATGTCCGTAAAATAATCGAAGACAAAAAAGGCAATATTTGGCTCGGTGGCAATGATGGCCTTTGGCGCTATGACGGCCGTACATTTACCAATTTTACACAGAATTTTGTTGGGCATATCTACGAAGATAGAAAAGGAAATATTTGGACTAGTTCAGAAAGTGCGAATGACCGAAGGTGGGTGCTTTCCCGCTATGATGAATGGTCATTGTCCAATATAAAGCCGACTGTAACCGAAATAAAGTCAAAATATGAAGGAAATAAAGGAATGCTTTTCGGAATTTTAGAAGCTAACGATGGAAGTATTTGGGTTGGCGCAATTGATGGAGTGTATCGTTATGATGGAAAGACCCTCATGGACTTTGGAAAGTATCCGTAGGATATAATTACACAGGAACAACAATTTTATGGGTAAACTTAAATCTTTGAGAGACTCGGTTAGGAAATCTAGAGATATATGGATGATCCCCGAGCTCTTGCAAATAAGCAGTAGCACCATCATTAATATGACTTATAAATCAGTTAATTATGGAGAAGTTGCAACCGAGCTGAAAGCGAGCTCAACAACAGTATAAGGCACACGCGGCACGACGAGCGCCAGCGAAGGGGGCAGATCCGAACAGGCAGCCGACAAGCTCATCTTGAAACAAAATTCCTCTGATTTTAGCAGGGTTGTTCACGATTATTCGATTGATTAGAAAGGCTTTTATTATTTGGAAAGATTTGCTTGAAGAAAGGCTTTTTTAGCTGTTAATCTTGTTTCAACGCTAGCTAATTTTCTTAAATCTTCTATAAAATGGTTACAAGAAGCACTCAGGTGGCGCACAACAGGACAAGTCTGAAAAATCAGTACTTGCCCTGCTTTTTTTGATTACTTCTCTGTTTCGAGAAGATACGAGCCCGGGCGGGGGGCTGATATTATTTTACCGGAAGTTTCCATTTTTCAACTAATTCTGCGTTGAGCCCACCCTCTTTCGCGTTTGGCTTTCCCTTTCCAGTCGTAATTAAGTCCTTTAAACTTCCTTGAATATAGCTTGTCCATGCATCATGGCAAACATTATAACATTCATATTCGGGTACTAATCCAATTTGAGTAAAACGAAGTTCTGTTTGGTTTTCTTTTTTAGAAATTTCGAAAACAATCTTATTCCCATTCCACTCAGTTTTATCCTTTGTAAAATTAAAATGGTTTTCTAATACAAGCCAGGCCACTTTTTCGTAAGGGACAAATTCTACGATTTTCATTTTGCTGATATGAACATCTTTGTAGTAGTAAAGAAATTGTTCATTGAGCTTATCGGTGGTACCCTCAACACTCTCAGACCACCAGCCGCGTACATTGTTTACAGCCTTGAATACTTCTTCTGGTGTCTGATCTACTAAAATAGTTGTACTGAAATCTGTTGTTGTCATTTTACCTTTGTTTTTTGAGGTTATCGATGCTGGTTATTTTGTGCGTTAGACTAGAGCGTCAATAGCATTACAAGACAACCGAAATGAACTGTCTAATTATTTTGATACTGTTTTTCTTCATTTGCTTTGGCTAAGACATCCGTTAATCTTTCCTGAACATACTGTGTCCATGCCGGTGCGCAGGAGTCATAGCATTCAAATTCCGGCACCAGGCCTATGTGAGTGAAGACGATTTTGGTTTTTCCAAGTTCCTGAGAAATCTCAAAACTAATTTTGGTTCCATTCCATTCATCTGTCTTATCTACAAAACTAAGATTGGCCTCCGTTACAAGCCAGGCCACTTTTTTGTTGGGTACAAGTTCAACCAGTTTTTGTTTGGTATAATGAACCCCACCGCCTGCAAGAAAGGTAAATTCATCGCCCAGTTTTTCTGAGCTTCCTTCAAATGATTCTTCATATAAACCTGACCACCATGCCCGCACGTTTAATAGGGTGTTGAAAACCTCTGCTGGTTGTTGCTCCACCATGATGGTGGTAGTAAAATCTTGATTTTCCATGATTGTATTACCTGGTTTAAAGATGTATTGTCCTAAGTCACAATCCATATGGCCTACTCTGCTCAAAACTTTTATTTCGGTGTTACTTTTATTTGGATTGCATAATAAAAGTAACACCTTAGTAGCAGATGAAAAGGTGGTGAAATGGACATTCTAGCGGGTTGATCTGGACGCGCCCGGTAAAGCACTTTGATGACAAATGTTCCGGAGATAGAACAATAAGTTATAAAAAAAGGAGCTGATTGAAAAAACAGCTCCTTTATAGCAAAGGCCAACTAATAATCTAGTCTCGCGGCCTTATAAGATCTGGTTTTACTTCAATGTTTAATTACATAGGCTGAACTAAATTCCTGCCAACTTCGGCTATTCTTCTTCTTTGCTCACCATCACACTTGCTACTGTTTGCCAGTTCTGGATAACCTGGTTATAAAACGGTTCTTCGGCAGACCCACCCTTCCAAATAACATAGATCTTTTTATTGTTTGGCCAGGTATAGCCTCCTGCGGTTTCCAACAAGGTGTTTGAGATTCCTGTTAATACCTTATTGAGGTCGAAGGTAAAAGTCGCTTTATATTTGTCTGAAGGATTAATTACGATGTCTGTCACAGAAAGATTCGCTTCAAACGGATAAGAACTTCCTACCATTACGCTGTCTTTTCCTCCTTTAGTATTTGTAAATGTCCCTTTAAGATTGAAGGCCATTTCAGATTTTGCTGACTTTTTACAGTACATTTTAACCTTCACATCTTTGTACGAGCCTGCAGGTAATTTAATAACGCCAGCCAGGGCATTCGCACTAAAAATGTTCAGATTTTTTTCTACTGTTATCGTGGTATCAAGCAGATTACTACTCTTACCGGTGAATGATATTTTTTCAACATAAACAGAGGCCGAAGACCAGTCGACAGCTACTGTATTTAATGTGTTGCTGTCGGGCATGGCGGAGGTTTTGATGCCTGCACCGGAAGCTTTGGCGAAATAAGAAATGTTTCCAAAACCGGAAGTGTTTACAGGGGTCGTAGTGCTTTTTTCAGGAGTAGGAGTGTCCTCTTTCTTACAGGAAATTGTTGTTGATGCAATTAGTAATATACTGAAAAAGCGTTTTGATAATAAGGATAAAGATCTCATATAAAGTTTAGTGTTTAAATTCGATTTAAATATAGGAAGATCTTATAAGTGTGAAGATTAAGTTTTAAAATTACCTCTGGCTTAGCATTAATCAGATGGTCGAACTCTTTCAAAAACCTCGTTCTACCATCAATGAGCATATTTTAAATATTTATGCCGAACAAGAGCTTGACGAATCGACTTCAATGAGAAAAATCGGAATTTCCGATTTTTCTACTAAGCCTACCAATTTCTACAACCTGGATGTCATCATTTCGGTGGGTTACCGGGTAAAAAGCAACACTAAAGCCTTCTATAATTGTGAAATCCTACTAAAAATTCGTTGGATGTTGAGAAAAGGGTTTGAGAACAAGAATTAAAAATTGGTGTTGATTTTCAATTCTCCAGACAAACCGATCTACGCCGAGTCCTCTTTGAGGGACGCGGCTAGGAAATAAAGCGGCACACGCTGAACGACGTGCGCCAGCACGGGGAAGTCTTCTCTAATACCCACTGGAATTAAGCAAGTACTCGGTTGCAGTAGTCCGATCTTACTTGAGAGAATTTACATACTGTTCCAATTGAACAATTTCCTCTTTGCTCAATTTCTCATCGCCACTCTGCCATTGCCATTTCTTACCAGGAATAAACTCCAAATGGCCGAGATATGCCTTGGCAAAATCCTGATCGTGTTTTATTACAGGCCCATAATCCTTAAGCTCGAATGGAAATGTTTTTGGCTTTCCTCCAATATGGTCCCAAAAGCTGACCTTCACCAAATCCTCATACACATAGGCTTTTGCGGGTTTGTCCAATTTTGGTATTTCTCCTGATTGCAATAATAAAGGACTTAAAAATAAATTGTGGCTACCACTTTTCGTTTTGAGCGTAAGTTCTTTCACATTAACCATAAATATCTAAGCTACTCCTTCTTTTTCAGCTTGAGCGAGAAGAAAATCAGAACCCAAATTAAACAAGAATAATTATATAATTTATTGAGATAGAGGCTGGACGGAGAACCCGCGTTTGCATCCTGTATGCGAAGATTATGATGATTAAGCAGGTATATTCAAAGACCGGTCTTAACCAAGGGCATAGTTTTTACAACTGTACCAATTTTCCCATCTTTTTTCCCCTTCGATAATTTATTGTCGTCATAGCAACAATATTACTTTCAAATTTTTATAACCCTTTTTTTATTTCGTCGTAATAAACCAGCAATTGTCAAATTTTCTTATGAGGTAATTTCTCCTCTTAAGATTTTTTTCTTGGTAAAGTTAAGTGCTGTATGGTCTGGGAATCAGGAAATATAAAAATCACATTCAACAAAAAGAGAGGCATCAACCCGCTGGGCGAAATCGCTCTGAAACAGGCTGACGTTTTTGAACGAAGCTGCCTGGAGCAGATGGACGGCAATGGTAAAAGCTTAGTTCAAATTAGTTCGCGAATACCACCAGGGCTTCTACAGATCCTATGAAAAACAATTCGTGATATATCTACCAATTTCAACGCTCATCATATTATAAAATTCTCGACTAGCCCCAAAAGCCTGTTGCTTGCAGGTTTTGTGTACGTCCAGATTTAATTGTAAGAATTTGTAAGGGATAGAGAAGAGGGTTCTGCGTTCCAAAATCTTAATAGCAAAATAATAATAGTACTATATGAGGCATTTCTACGTCAAATGTTTATTTGTCTGTCTGTTTTTTTTAGTCGGTGTAAGTGCCAAAACATATGCTCTCGGGTATATTTTTGGCTCCTATTTCCAGAAAGACCAGGCTCGTATCAAGGTGAAGGTTACCATCTATGAAGATGATTGCTGGTCATGCGATAACGATGCGCTTACCAATTCAAGGTTATTTGTGAATGTTAATGGCAGCACTATTAACTTGATGCAGGGGGCTACCCGTGGAAGCGTAAATGGCTGGTACCGAGATCCAATGGTAACACCGGGAGGAGAGTACCGCGAAGGTGACCACTATTTCAGAGACTACTATATTCAGATACCAACCAGCTGGTTTGGAAAGGATATTAGTGTTGGGTTTGATTATACCTGGAACGATAGTGATGACCGTGCGGGTACCAAATGGGGCAACCATTATATCACGGGTATTGATGGCGTTGGCTTCAATTTCTGGAGCACCGGACAATTGAATGATGTTGTAGTTAAATGGAACAAGCCCAATATGAACGGATATCCCGAATGGGCAATAGCTTATGACGTTTTTCGTAATAATGTTTTTTTAGGAACTACCAGCTCACAGGAATGGACAGATTTTACAGCTGTAAAGGGTACAAAATACAACTACAAAGTTAAAACGAGGCTCACCACAGCCGGTAACTCGGTAATTGAATCCTATTCAGGGGAAGTGCTTTCCTGGAGCAACAAGAGTATTAGTCTTACCAAGGCTACAAATCTTTTTTGTGATAACGGCATTTGGGTGGACTGGACGAACAAGCCTGTGTTAGACGGAGCCTGGACTTATAAGGTTGTAAGAAGTACAAATGCTCAATTCAATGCCAATTTTAGAGAATCCACCGTTGAAAATCAGAACGAGTGGCATATCAAGGACGAAACTGACCTCGAATACAATCAGACATATTTTTATCAGGTCCGCGTTTACCGCGATGGATCTGAAATTGGTGCGTTAAGGTCAAATACCGTACAAGTAACAGCAGCCAACCTTAAGCCTGCTGTACCCGCTATTAATCTTGAGCTGACTGGTATCAATTATCGCGTTAGCTGGAATTACGACTGTTCTAATAATGAGAAGTTCCAGTTAATAAGGAAGGTATACCAAACAGGTATCTTACAGGAAGAATCCACAATCAATTTAGGAAAAGATATAAGAGAATGGTTTGATACCAAGCTTAAAGCGTGCTACACCTATGAGTATCAGTTAATTGCAATAAACAGGTATACGCAGTCTGAAAGTAATGTGGTAAACAGAACGGTTACCGATTTTATTGGGGACGCTTTTGCCATTGCAGACGCTGAGAAGTTAGATCCAGAAAACAACTTCTATAATCACGATTTTAAATTCAAGGCTTCAAAAGGATTTTTCACCAATTATATTCAGTTGCAGTGGGATGCTAAATATCCGGCTCGTATTCAAAACTATCATATCTATCGCCGTGTTGCCGGCTCTGGCTCAAGCTACGAGTTGATCAGGGTGGAAGGTAGTAGCGCTACGCTTTTTATTGATGAATACACAGAAGCCAATACCATTTACGAATACCGCATTCAGGGTACTGCGCCTTGTGACGGAATTACATTAAAAACAGATTATGCCGTTGCTCTTGGTTTCAGGGCTCCATTTGGAACCATTACAGGCCGTGTCGCTTTTGAAGGAGGGCAGGGTGTTGAAAACGTAATGGTTCGTGCCCGTAACACCGAAGGGGCAGTTGGTAAAGCCATCAAATTTAAAGATCAAACCGCTTCTGTTGGTTTCGTTTCTTCTAAAGTGTTCTGGCCAGGAACAAATGGTTGGGGGCTTGATGCATGGTTACGCCCTGAAAATATTGACCAGAGCTATGTATTATACGATCAATATAATGCTGGAAAAGGGCTTAAAGTTGCTTACACCAATGGCCGTTTCGTGCTTACATCCGGTGCTGAGCAATCGAGTATCGAAGCAAAATCACTATTTAAAAATAACGAATACACGCACTTATCGGTTAGCCTAAGCGCAACCAATGAAGTGCAGTGGGTAGTTAACGATTCTATTTTTACTACCCAGAGGTTAAACAGCACATTCGTTAAAACGGATGACGAAAACCTTCCCCTTGTAATTGGAAACAGCAGGGCAAAAAATGAAGGTTTTGTTGGAACATTGGACGAAGTTCGCGTTTGGGCGGCGGCTCATAATGCGCAAGAGCTTAAAAAGGATTATTCGCGCTACATGGTTGGCACCGAAGCCGGACTTGTAGCCTACCTGCGTTTCGACGAAGGGTTCTCTGCAAACGGATTTGACGTTTCAAAAAATGGCCGCAAGTTCAATGAGAACCACAGCAAGATTTCCGGAAATTTTGAATGGACTTCTGTAGTACCTTCTGAAAATCAGCTTGCAAATGTTGCCTTTACTGATGCAAAGGGTGATTATAAAATGACCAACATCCAGTTTAGGGGTGCAGGCGAGGTTTATGAAATTACGCCAATGCTGGGTATTCATAAGTTCGAGGCATCTTCCATGACCTTGTTTATAGGTGATGGTGCCCTTACCCACAACGGTAAAGATTTCAAAGATGTATCAGCATTTAAAATGTATGGTACAGTTAAATATAAAGGAACTCAATTCCCGGTTCAGGGAGTAAAAGTGATGGTTGATGGAAAACAAATCCTGAATTCATCTAATGAGCCGGTAACATCTAATGCAAATGGTGAATATGAGTTATTGGTTCCAATCGGAAAACACAATGTCACTTTCAGCAAAAGCGGCCACTCATTCGAAAATGCTGCCTTCCCATCTAAAGGTCTTTACGACTTCCAGGAAAACCTGAGAGGCGGATATATAGTATTGGATACTACTACGGTTATGGTTCGCGGACGCGTAGCCGGTGGCCAGGTAGAGGAGGCAAAGGGCTTAGGTGTAAAACTTTCATCAAACAACCTTGGCCGTGCTAAGATCATTCTTAAGCCAGAAAAAGACGCTGCGCTTGATTCTATTGATGTTACTAAAAGGACATTGGAAATTGTTACCGACGAGCAGTATGGCGAATTTGTAGCAAGAATAATTCCTGAAAGATTTATCGTTCAATCTGTAAAAACATTAAACAGAAGAAAAAGCACTAACGATTTCTATGATTTTGGAGAGCAAAAAATCCTTGACCTTACTTCTCCTGTGGATGGCTATAGCTGGGATTACAAATACGATACAAAAGTTACTACCAAAAAAGTAGACTCCGCAGCTTATCATTTCAAACGCCAGTTTATCCTGCATACTGATGCGAAGTATACCATCAACGAAGGAGAGGCTATTGGAGAGGCAAATTATAAAATAGGCGATAAAACTATTAACCTGGTTAAAGAAGATAAAACTCCTTTATTAGGTGCTCCGGTATTTAAAATGAATGCCGAGTATGAATATCCTATCCATTTCTTTGAAGAGTATGAGAATGCTGATAAAGAAGAAAGCGATGATACTCGTTTTACGCGTGTACCTATTACAAGCGCCGAAGTTAAAGTTGTAAATACCCTGAAACAGGGTAATCAGGACGAGGCTTTTGAGCTGAATGATAGCAAAGGAAAACTGAATTATAAATTTAATGCTACCAGCCCGAACCTTAATGGCGATTATTTGAAAGGGCTTCAGCTGGCAATTAAAGTTGGAGAATATCCGGTAAAAGCCTTCCCGGTACAAAAAGGATATATTCTTGGTGCAGTATCAACAGGATCTGGATTTGTTACCAAAGGGCCAAGCGTGGTAGAATTTGTATTACGCGACCCGCCCGGAACCGGAAGTTATTCTTACCTGTCAAAAGGTTCTTCCATGTCGAAAACAATGTCGATCAGCGAAAGCAGTTCGCGTAGCGAAGGCTTCAATGTGGCGGCAAGCCTTGGAGTTACCTTCACCACATCAAGCGGATTTGGGGTAGAGGTAGAACTTGAAAATGAATTTGTAAACGACATCGGTGGCGGCGAAACTGTTTCAAGAGGATCTACCAAAGATGGTGAGTTTGTAGAAACTATAGATATTGGCGAATCATGGGAAACCAGTAGCAGTCCTGATTTTGTGGGCAGCAAAGGCGACTTATTTGTTGGTAGTGCGATGAACTTTATCATCGGCAAAACCGAAACTTTTGAGTTGGTTGAGTGGACAGATGAGTTTGAAAGATTCGGATTCGCAAGAACTGACCTGATTGAAATTGATGGTAAACAGTACACTTTAATCAGACGCCAGGGTATTGCAGCAGCACAGAACAACTTTGGAACAAGGTTTATGTACACGAAGTTTCACATTGAAGAGAAGTTGATCCCAGAGCTTAAAACCTTAAGGAACAGTCTTTTTACAGCTGCAAAAAGCAAAGCTTATTACACCTCGAAGCTTGCTGTAGAAGATAAAAACTATGGTGCCGACAACTACGACAGTAAAGCGTTTGGATCGGCTGCATGGGTATTACCTAAAGAAGGAGCATCTTCTGTCAGAAAAACAGGAGGCTCTAGCTACGACTTCAATCCCCCAAAAGCTGGATACATTGACTCGGTATACATGTACAATCAGCAGATTGCATTGTGGGAGAAATCATTACGTGATAATGAAGCCAACAAGGTAATCAGCAGGCAAAATGCTAAACAAAGCAATAACGTTTCGTTTGATGGTGGTACTACCTACAACTGGGATAAAACGATGACCAATGAGTGGAGCACTACTAATACAATCGAGATTGCATCTGAAAGCTCGCTTGAAACAGCTTTAGGTTATAAAGTAAACTCTTTCGGAATTGTGCTTGAAACCAGCACTAGCTGGGGGAATTCAAAATCAAGGTCAGACGGTTCTGGAGGCAGCAATTCATTAAACTTTGGATACGTACTTTCAGATGGTGATGAAGGCGATTATTACAGTGTAGACGTAATTGACCCTTCAGACCTTAAGTTCCAAACCAAAACTGGTAAAACAGCTGATTGGAACGAGTACTATAAATATCAGGCTGAAGGTTCTAAAACCAATAATGGCTTCTTCTCGCCAATGTTCTTTACCCGTGGCGGGCAAACAATGTGCCCTTACCAGGGAGAGGAGAAAACCAAATACTATCAGCCGGGCGAAATCCTGAATGCTGCAACTATGAGAAGAGAAGTGCCTTCTATCTCTGTTGAGCAGGCGGTAGTTTCAAATGTACCCGAAACAAATGCTGCAGTATTCAACGTGAAGCTTGAAAACTTAAGTGAAACTGAAGCGGACGATATCTGGCTTGGCGTGCAGGTTCTGGATGGAACAAATCCTCATGGAGCAATTGTTTCAATCGACGGCGCGTCTGCTAATAAGGCATTCCATGTTCCGTTTGGTGAGGTAATCGCCAAGACCCTGACCGTAAGAAAAGGTCCCGGAGCAGTATATAATTATGATAAAATCGGTATCATCCTGCATTCACTTTGTGAAAGAGATGACGTGGCTGACACCGTTTATATTTCCGCTCACTTCGATCCTGCATGTACCGTAATAGATATGAAAAAGCCACTCGATAACTGGTTAGCTAACGTCGAGTCGAATGGAAAGGTAGAAGTGGAGTTGTCAGGTTATGATGTGAATCTGGCTTCATTCAAGTCTATCGAGTTACAATATAAGAGCACTGCCTCAAATACTTGGGCAACGTTGCACACTTACTACAACAAGGAAAGTGATTACGATGCCGAATTATTAAAAGATAAAAACGCGGCCATCAGCAAAATTAACGCTAAGCCAACTATTGTGTACGACTGGAATATTGGTGATTTACCTGACCGTAACTATGAATTGCGTGCAAAATCACTTTGTGCAGATGGTTCGATAAACTATTCGCAGGTAAGAACCGGTATAAAAGACGCAACTCCTCCATTAGTGTTTGGAGCGCCTCAACCGGCTGATGGTATCCTTTCTCCTAATGACGAGATTATGATCCAGTATGGAGAGTTGATTGAAGGCGGTTTGGTTACTAAAAATGATATCACTGTAAAAGGTGTGTTAAACGGTTCTAAACGTGCCCATGGAGCTTTCCAGAAGTTTGACGGAACGCAGTCTTACGCTAAAATTCCTGTTGGATTGGGCTTAGACAAACGCTCATTCACCATTGAATTCTGGGCAAGGCCTCAAGCAAGTGCCGCAGACCATGTGGTATTGTCTCAGGGAGAGGGCGACGAGATGCTTAACATTGGTTTTGATGCTGCCGGAAAATTATATGCACAGTGGAACGGGCAAGAGCGCATTAGTTCTGTAAGAGCTATGGCTGCGGACACTTGGGCGCACTATGCAGTAAGTTATGATGTTGCAACTAAAAAGGTGAACATCTATGCTAACGACCAGTTGCTGGCAGATAAAGAACAGGTGAACGAGTTTAGCGGCTCGGGAAGTATTTCGATTGGCCAGACAACTGTAGCCGGCCAGAAATACCATGGAGACCTATACGGATTAAACATTTGGGATATTTACAGAAGCCGTGACGAAGTGTATGCAAGTCAGTCTAAGAAACTAAGTGGATCTGAACGCGGGCTTATAGGCAGCTGGGCAATGGATGAGTTGGGCGGAAGCATCCTGAAAGATGCAGCTCGTGCACTACATGCACAAACTACTGCAACATGGATGACCGAGCCTGCTTCTTCGGCACTTAGCCTTAGCGGAAGCGGCTATGTAAAAGTTCCTGCTGCCCATGCACCAATCACAAAAAATACCGACTTCACAGTTGAGTTGTGGGTGAAAGCCGGAGCAACAGCAAAAGAGTCGTCCATTTTCTCTACATACCAGGAAAAAACTGATATGAAATGGTCTCTCGACTTTGATGCAAAAGGAGGGCTGTTCCTTAAAAATGATGAGCTTGTGTTCAAGGGTATCGACAACAATATCCTGGATGATAAATGGCACCATATTGCCATGGTGGCCGACAGAAGAGGTAACCTTTCATTCTATCTTGACGGAGAGTTGAAAAATTCACGCAAGGCGGATGCTGTTACCAAGCTAGCTGCTGCCCATTTATATCTGGGCGCTCATTACGAACAAAATACCAATAGCTCTGGTACTCCGGTAACTACCTATACTCAGTATTTCAGTGGAAAACTGGATGAGTTCAGGTTGTGGAACTCTGCAAGATCGGCAGAACAGATTAAGCGCTCAATGCACATTAAGCAGGCAGAAACGCTTCCAGACCTTCAGATTTATTATCCGTTCGAAACATATGTTAATAATAGTGGCGTAATGCTTTCATCTCAATCAAATAAAGATTTGAGTGGAAAAAGCAGTTCGGTAGCCGAGTTTAATAATGCAAATTACACTACCGAGTCGCCATTAATAGACAGGCCTCAGCCTGAGCAGACAGTTGATTTCAATTTCGTGGTAAATGGCGACAAAATCCTTATCACATTGAATGAAACCCCAGCGCTTGTTGAGAAAACCAATCTGGATATCACCGTTCGCGGGATAATGGATAAACACAACAACGTAATGCAGGGTGTAAAAACCTGGTCGGTATACGTTGATAAGAACCAGGTTAAATGGAACGACAGCAACCGTAAGTTTGAGAAAGAGCTGTATAAGCCAATGAGCTTTGAAGTTCAGATTGTTAACCAGGGAGGAACTCAGGAGAAATACAGCATGGAAGAATTGCCAGGCTGGTTAACTGCAAGCCCTGCCAGTGGTACCATCGAAGCAAATAGCCGTAAAACGATTACGTTTACAGTTGAAGAAAGCCTGAACATAGGCAACTATAAAAACGACTTATTCCTTCGTACAAATTTTGGCTACGACGAAAAGTTAACTCTTGATTTCAAAGTTTACGCTCCGGGCCCAAATTGGACAGTTAACCCGGCAAACTTCGATAAATCGATGAGCGTTATTGCCCAAATCAAGATCAATGATAAATTCTCAATCAACCCCGACGACAAAGTAGCAGCTTTTGTTAACGGCGAAGTTAGAGGTGTTGGGCAAGTGAAGTATGTGGCAGGATACGACAAGTACCTGGTATTTATGGATGTTTACGGAAAAGTAAACGAGCTTGAAAAAGTTAACTTCAATATATGGAATGCTTCTGCAGGTGTGGTTCATACCAATGTTACTCCTGGCGAACTGGTGTTCCGCGATGGTGAAGTGTACGGTGCTCCGTCTAATCCACAGATACTTTCTGCTAACGATGAAGTATATCAGGATATAGCACTAAAACAGGGCTGGAACTGGTTATCGTTCAACGTAAATGTTAAGACTACAACTCTTGATAAATTAATAGATCCGGCTATCCTGGATAAATCGAGTGTATTTATGGACCAGCAATGGACTGCCGATTACTCAATGGGCTCATGGGCTCCTCCGGGCAAACAGGTTAATAATACCGCCAGCTACTTATTAAGAGTAAGCAAGGATGCTAACCTAAGAGTTAAAGGAGGGATGCTAAATCCTTTGAATGAGCAAATTACACTGAAGAAAGGCTGGAACTGGGTAGGATATACCCCTCAGGTAAGTATGCCTGTTAAGGATGCGCTTGCCGGAGTGAAACTGCAAAGCGGCGACATCATCAAGAGCCAGACTGGCTTCTCCATCTACGACGAGTATATGGGATGGATTGGAAGCTTAAGTTATCTGAAAACAGGCGAAGGATATCGCATCAAGTCATCAGGAGCAATAGACGTAAAATTTGTGTTCCCTAAGGCTTCAATAAATTCAGGGGCTACAACAATTGCTTCGGTTAAAGGCTCAGCATCAACATTTGCAGCAGCCAAAGAAGAAAGTAATAAGTACACTGCCTTTTCTGAAAAACCTTCCGGATATCGCTATAACATGAACATGGTTGCATCCATTGAAGGTTTAACAGTTCGCGAAGGAGCAGTCATCAAAGCCGTAAACGCTAAAGGCGAACAGGCTGGTTGGGGAAATGTAATCATGATTGAAGACAAGCCGGTGTTCTTTGTAACACTTAACAGCGATAACCAGAATGAGCTTGTAAGTTTCTCTTACAACGATGCTAAGGGCAATTTGATCAGTACATTAAAAGAAACTGTAGTGTTTAAAAACGATAACATTGCCGGTACGCTGACTGAGCCATTTGTATTCAACGCCGAAAAGTTGGCAGACAAGCTGGAGCCAACAGTTCAGCTTACAGCATATCCAAATCCTTTTGCAAGTGAAGTAACACTGAAATGGAAAAACGACCCGTCTCAGAACACAGTAATTGAGGTTCTGGATATGTCGGGAAGGCTGATCCGCGTACTTGTGAACGCTAAGCTGACAGAAGAAAACGGAGTGTTTGTTTGGGATGCAAGAAACGATGCTAACGTACTTCCGGGAATGTACATTGTTCGCCTAGCTCAGGGTAAACACAAGGAGGTAATTAAAATAATTAAAAAATAATTATTCAGTCCTGCATGCGCTCAATGTCGTTAAGTTAAGCGGTTGGTGGAGACACCAACCGCGGAGACACCAACTGCGGCGAAAAAAATAATGTGAGTTTGATTAATAATTAGGCGATTTACAAGGGAGCGGTAGGCTTTCTCGCCCTCTGGGAGAGATGCCGAAGGCAGAGAGGGTATGCAATTAGTCATCACCTCACCC
>Ga0307408_100000403_pt1 | contig 38869 bp, 34 predicted proteins | sample 322Cmetagenome_FD_202116 | JGI IMG/M metagenome (GOLD analysis project Ga0307408, IMG submission 202116) | Maize rhizosphere microbial communities from greenhouse at UC Davis, California, United States - 322HYB-C-3 | ecosystem: Host-associated > Plants > Roots > Rhizosphere > Soil | place... | reverse complement strand
AACCCACGGTAGGGGGACACCCTACGCCTGATTTCGAGTCAGGTACATTCGACCACTCTGCCACCTCTCCAGGTACTGCATTTAACGGTGGTCGCCGTTGAGAGCCAAGATTATAGCAGCCCTTCCGGAAAATGGAAGGGCTATTTTCAACTTTATGCTACGAGCTTGGTCAGGCCGCCCATGTAAGGCTGCAGCGCGGCTGGAATGTCCACGGAACCGTCGGCCTGCTGGTAGTTTTCCAGCACGGCGACCAAGGTGCGGCCGACTGCCAGGCCGGAGCCGTTCAGGGTGTGCAGCAGTTCCGGCTTGCCCGCCGCATTGCGGAAGCGCGCCTGCATGCGGCGGGCCTGGAAGGCTTCGCAGTTCGACAGCGAGGAAATCTCACGGTAGGTGTTCTGCGCCGGCAGCCACACTTCCAGGTCGTAGGTCTTGGCAGCGCCAAAGCCCATGTCGCCGGTGCACAGCTGCATTACGCGGTATGGCAGGCCGAGGGTCTGCAGGATGTATTCGGCATGGCCCACCATCTCTTCCAGCGCTTCGTACGATTTTTCAGGATGCACCACCTGGACCAGTTCAACCTTGTCGAACTGGTGCTGGCGAATCATGCCCTTGGTGTCGCGGCCGGCCGAACCAGCTTCGGAACGGAAGCATGGGGTGTGGGCGGTGACCTTGATCGGCAGCGTTTCGACGGCGACGATCTCGTCGCGTACCATATTGGTCAGCGACACTTCCGAGGTCGGGATCAGGTAGAAGTTCTGGCCTTCGCCTTCCGCGCCGCCCTTCTTCACCGAGAACAGGTCGGCTTCGAACTTCGGCAGCTGGCCGGTGCCCAGCAGCGATTCGGCGTTGACCATGTACGGGGTGTAGCACTCGGTGTAGCCGTGCTTGTCGGTGTGGGTGTCCAGCATGAACTGCGCCAGTGCGCGATGCAGGCGTGCGATGCCGCCCTTCATGACGCTGAAGCGGGAACCGGTCAGTTTGGTGGCGGTCTCGAAGTCCAGGCCCAGTGCGGCGCCTACGTCGGCATGGTCTTTGACTTCGAAGTCGAAGCTGCGCGGAGTGCCGAATTTGCGGACTTCCACATTGCCCGTTTCGTCGGCGCCAACCGGCACGGATTCGTGCGGCAGGTTCGGTACGGCCTGCAGGAAGGTATTCATCTTCAACTGCACGTCGGCCAGCCTGGTTTCGTTGGCCTTCAGTTCGTCGCCCAGGCCACCTACTTCGGCCATCACGGCGGTGGTGTCTTCCCCTTTGCCCTTCATCATGCCGATCTGCTTGGACAGCGAGTTGCGCTTGCTTTGCAGTTCTTCGGTACGCATCTGGATGGCCTTGCGTTCGCCTTCCAGGGCATTGAAGCCAGCTACGTCGAGCTGGAACTTGCGGGTCGCCAGTTTGGCGGCGACAGTATCAATGTCTTTACGGAGAAGTTGGATGTCAATCATGTTGTTATTGCTGCCGCAACGAGGTTTAGTCGAAAGGAGCAATTGTACCAAGATGACAGCACAACAACCGAGTTTTACGCCCTCCGGCGTTGTGCTGTCAGATCAGTGCTGCCTTTTCTGCTGCGGTCAGGCGTTTGGCGGCTACCACCACGGTTGGAATGCTGGTGTCGACTTTGGCGACGACCGGGTCGGCGGCTACGTGCAGCACCGGGGTGGTGGCGGTTGCAAAGCTGGTGACGGTGGCCAGGGCTGCTGCGATGACGAAGATCGCTTCCATGTGTTTCAGGGCTTTCATGATGTTCTCCTTCAGGTCAGTGTTGAACTACTTCCGTGCTTCCATGGTTACACTGTACCTAAAGCCTCCCTGCCCTGCCTTGCACTTGCGACGAAGCGCAAAAATCACGGGATGAAATGCAGATTCCCCGGCCTGCAGCCGCCTGGCGAACCACTTATTCAGCGGCCTTCTGGCCTTCCTCGACAGGGGCGGCCTTCGAAGGAGCTCCATCTTTCAGCCATTCAGCCACGTCCTCGCCTAACTCTTTGGTCACCTTATGGAACATAGGACAGGTCCCGCTAAACATTCCGCCCAGGCCCATCGTCGAGCGCCGGAACGACGCCGACGACAGCGTGTTGTCGCCTTGCTTAAGCTCAGCGAGTACCTGCAATGACTTGGGACCCGACCACCCGCCACCACCGGCGCCCCAGGCGTTTGTAATCGTGATCTTGATGACCTTGTCGTTGCCAACATCGTCCTGGGCACTTGCCAATTCGACGCGGCCGTAATGCTTGCTGATCTGGCTCGAAGCGTACTCAACCAAATGCCGCTCCAGCTCGCATTGACTCTTGATGTTTTGCGGGACATACGCACCGGGACCGATTTGCACCGGGGTCTGGAGATAGATGCGCTCGGCAGCGGATGCGCCGAAAGATGCTGCCAGTGCGGACAGCAGGAGTGTTGCCTTGAAGAGTTTCATTTATAAAGTTCCGTTGCACCAACGCAAAATTGCGAATCCGGCACTATAAAACCGAACACGCCGCGCTGCAAACGAGCGTCAAATCGTGCGGCCCTGCTCCAGCCAGCCCATCACGGCACTATTGAAGGCTTCCGGCTGTTCCCGCATGACCCAGTGGCCGCTGCGGAAGGCGATGACCCGGCTGTCCGGCTTGGACTGCACAGCCGCTTCAAAGCTGCGGGTGTGGAACGGGAACGGCTTGCGCTTGCCATAGATATACAGCATGGGCCAGCGCAGCTTGAACGGCAGCGCCCCTGCGGCTGGCGTGGTGGCGCGCAGCCAGGTAACCGCATGGGACAATTGAAGGCGGTGGCAGGCTTCACGCGCTGCGCGGCTATTGCTGCTGGATGCTTTCAGGCGGCGGTGGGCGAAGGCCAGGCGCAAGCGCGTTTTCCAATCCAGCGAGGCGCGGTAAGTCATCTGGCTGGATCCGCCAATGCCCACGCTGATCACCCGGCTCACCAGCTCCGGGTAGCGCAGCGCGAACTGGTAGCCGAAGACGCAGCCCCAGTCGCTCAGCATCAGTATTACCGGACGGCCGCCATTCACGGCATGCACGGTATCGGCGTAGAGTTTCGATACTTCGTCAATAGTATGGCTGCCCTTGCCACCTTGGCTGGGAAAGCTGAACCGCACACAGCGATAGCTGGGGGAGAAGGCAGCAACCTGGGCATCCCACAGGCTGCGGTCGTGTGGCCAGCCATGAATCATCATGATGGCGTCTTCGCCTTCACCATCCACGTGGACGGTCACCCCATCAACTGCCAGACGCTCCGCCATACCGCTCTCCGTTAAATTATTTACAACATCCTAACGTTGGACAATAGAAATGTAAACGGTTCGCTTAAGGGCTTCTCTTACTCCGGCAATATGAATTGCAGCCGAGCATCAGCCTTCGCGGGCGCAAAGCCGGTCAGCTCCACCTCCACCAAGCCATTGGCAACGAAGGGGTCTTGCGCCAGCCGTTCACGCACGGCCCTCTCTTCCAGTCCGTGCACCAGGATGCCACCGCCCGGCTGGCCCAGCAGGTTGCCAGCTGCGAGGAATACGCCATCGTCAAACCCGGCCTGCAGCCAGTCTTTGTGTGCGGCCATCCACGGTGCAGCCTGTTCGCGGCTGCCGGTCAACTTGAGCGATACGACAAACATGAGTCCTCCTCTATCTGGCAATGGCGTGCAGCCATTTTTGTAGTTGCGAAACCTCGTGCTTGATGAATGCACCGTCATCAAAGGCATTGGCGAGCGTGGCGATGCCCTGGCTGCGTGCCAGCACGTGCATGGCCAAGCCATCGGCATCTGCGGCGGCCTTGGCACCAAGCTGCTCGAATTGCACGCGCAGCCAATCGCGGAACAGCGTGAGCAGAGTATTCGCCTGCGGCAGCGCGGGATGTTCGAGCTTGGCGAGTTCGGTGCACAGCGTACCGACCGGGCAGCCGTTGCGGCGGATGGCCGGCGCATTCATCGCCATCATGTCGATGAAGCGGCCGATGCGGGCAGCCGGCTGCGGCGCTTCCGCCGTCCAGGCATCGAGCATGGCTTGCGTCTTCTGCCGGCGCAGCTCGATCACGGCCTCGAGGATCTCGTCCTTCGTCTTGAAGTGATAGTAGAAGTTGCCGCGCGAGAGCTCCACCGCCGACGCGATATCGGCGAAGCTGGTGTAGCCATAGCCGTGCTCATAGAACAGCCGGTCGGCTGTTTCAACGATGCGTTCGCGGGTGCTGGTTGGCTGTTTGTTCATGCCAACAAGCGTAGGACAGTCGTCCTACGATGTCAAGCGATCAACCCTTGCGGGCTTCTTCGTCCAGTTTGCGCAGGAAAGCCAGCTTGTCGGCAATCTTGGATTCCAGTCCGCGCGGGACCGGCTGGTACCAGCCCGGTTCGGCCATGCCGTCGGGCAGGTAGGTTTCGCCGGCGGCATAGGCATCCGGCTCGTCATGGGCGTAGCGGTATTCGTGGCCGTAGCCCAGCTCCTTCATCAACTTGGTCGGGGCATTGCGCAGGTGGACCGGCACTTCGCGCGACTTGTCGCGGCGGACGAAGGCCATGGCGGCGTTGTAAGCGTTGTAGCCGGCATTGCTCTTGGCCGCAACCGCGAGGTAAATCACGGCCTGGGCCAGCGCCAGCTCCCCTTCCGGTGAACCGAGCCGCTCGTAGGTCTCGGCTGCGTCGTTCACCATCGTGAGTGCGCGCGGGTCGGCCAGGCCGATGTCTTCCCACGCCATGCGCACGATACGGCGCGCCAGGTAGCGCGGGTCGGCGCCGCCGTCGATCATGCGGCAGAACCAGTACAGCGCGCCATCCGGATTGGAGCCGCGCACCGATTTGTGCAGCGCCGAGATCTGGTCGTAGAAATTGTCACCGCCCTTGTCAAAGCGGCGGGCATTGAGCGTCAGCGCGTTCTGCACGAATTCGCCGGTGACCTTGCTGGTGCGCGCAGTGGCGGCGGCGGTCTTGGTCTGCTCCAGCAGGTTCAGGAAGCGGCGCGCGTCGCCGTCGGCATAGCCGATCAGGGTGTCGATGGCCAATTCGTCAAAGTCCAGGTCCGGCATGGCGCGTTCTTTGGCCCGGGCCAGCAACTGGCGCATTTCTTCTTCCGTCAGCGCCTTCAGCACGTAGACCTGGGCGCGCGACAGCAATGCGGAATTGACTTCAAACGATGGGTTTTCGGTGGTGGCGCCAATCAGGGTCACCAGGCCGGATTCAACGTACGGCAGCAGCGCATCCTGCTGCGCCTTGTTGAAGCGGTGGATCTCGTCGATGAACAGGATGGTCTGCTTGCCGTTGGCGACAAACTGCTCCGCCTGTTCAATGGCGGCACGAATGTCCTTGACTCCACCGAGCACGGCCGAAATCGCGATGAACTCGCAGTCGAAAGCGCGCGCAGAAAGGCGGGCCAGCGTGGTCTTGCCCACGCCGGGCGGGCCCCACAGGATCATGGAATGCGGCTTGCCGGACTTGAACAGCAAGTTCAGCGGCTTGCCTTCGCCCAGCAAGTGGCTCTGGCCGATCACGTCCGCCACGCTGTGCGGGCGCAGTGCTTCGGCCAGTGGCGGGGTGGGCTCGGGGGCGAACAGGTCTTGCGTCATCATGCCTTAATTGTTGATGACGTCCGCGCCCTTGGGCATGACAAATTTAAAGGACGCTGCATTCAGCGCTGGATTTTTTTCAAACTTCTTGAACGACAGGATGGAAGTCTGGCCGAAACTGTCTTTCAGCTCCATCGCTTCCGGCACGCCGTTTTTCAGGCCGATCTGGATCTGCTCGAAGCTGGAGTCCTTGGCTTTCGGGGTGGCTTTCAGCCATTCCAGGCCGTCGCGGGCACCGGCTTCGGACAAGGCAAAGTTCTTTTCCAGGTCGTTGGAGCCGAACAGGATGGCGGCCGGCGACGAACCCAGTGCATCGCCCAGCTTGCGCACGGTAACCTGGTTCAGGTCCTTGTCGTAGATGAACAGCTGCTCGCCGTCGGCCTGCAGCACCTGGTCGTAAGGCTTGGTGTAAGTCCAGATGAACTTGCCCGGGCGGGCGAACGTGAAGCTGCCGGACGACAGCTTGTCCTTGCTGCCCTGCGCCACGACCTTTTGCGTGAACTCGCCTTTGGCGGCCTTGGTGCTGGCCACGAAAGCCTTGAACTGGTCCAGCGCCGCAGCGCTGGCGGAACCTGCAAACAGCAGGCCGGCGGCCAGGGCCGCCATCAACTTGGTGTACTTCATAGAATTCCTTATTCCGCCGACGCGGTAGGTGCGATGATTTCGCGGTTGCCGTTCGACTGCATGGCCGATACTACACCGCTGTTTTCCATCTGTTCCAGCAGGCGCGCGGCCCGGTTGTAGCCGATGCGCAGGTGGCGCTGCACCAGCGAGATCGATGCCTTGCGGTGCTTCAGCACGACCTGCACGGCCTGGTCGTACATCGGGTCGGCCTCGCCGTCCCCGCCGCCGCCAGCACCAGCCATCGCGCCGTCGCCACCGCCCTCTTCCAGCGTGCCGCCTTCGAGGATGCCCTCGATATAGTTCGGTTCACCCTGGGCCTTCAAATGCTTCACGACACGGTGCACTTCATCGTCCGACACGAAGGCGCCATGCACGCGGATCGGCAGGCCGGTGCCCGGCGGCATGTACAGCATGTCGCCCATGCCCAGCAGCGTTTCCGCGCCCATCTGGTCAAGAATGGTGCGCGAGTCGATCTTCGACGATACCTGGAATGCAATACGCGTCGGGATATTGGCTTTGATCAGGCCCGTAATCACGTCTACAGATGGGCGCTGCGTCGCCAGAATCAAGTGCAGGCCGGCTGCACGGGCTTTTTGCGCGATACGGGCGATCAGCTCTTCCACCTTCTTGCCGACCACCATCATCAGGTCGGCCAGCTCGTCGATGATGATGACGATCGTTGGCAGTTTTTCCAGCGGCTCCGGCGAGTCAGGGGTGATCGAGAACGGATTCGGGATCTTTTCTTCGCGCTTGTCCGCCTCGGCAATCTTGGCGTTGTAGCCGGCCAGGTTACGCACGCCCAGCTTGGACATCAGCTTGTAGCGGCGTTCCATTTCGTTCACCGCCCAATTCAGGGCGTGGCCGGCCTGGCGCATGTCGGTAACGACCGGCGCCAGCAAGTGCGGAATGCCTTCGTAGACCGACATTTCCAGCATCTTCGGGTCGATCAGGATCATCCGCACGTCATGCGGGTCGGCCTTGTACAGCAGCGACAGGATGGTGGCGTTGATACCCACCGATTTACCGGAACCGGTGGTACCCGCCACCAGCAGGTGCGGCATCTTGGCCAGGTCGGCTACCACCGGCTTGCCTGCGATGTCTTTGCCCAGCGCCACGGTCAGCGGCGAATGGTTGTCGTTATAGACCTTGGAGCCGAGGATCTCGGTCAGGCGCACGATCTGGCGCTTGGGATTCGGCAGCTCCAGTGCCATGTAGTTCTTGCCAGGGATGGTTTCCACCACGCGGATGGAAGTCAGCGACAGCGAACGCGCCAGGTCGCGCGCCAGGTTGACGATCTGGCTGCCCTTCACGCCGGTGGCCGGCTCGATTTCGTAGCGGGTCACGACCGGGCCAGGATAAGCGGCGACCACCTTGGCTTCCACGCCAAAGTCGGACAGCTTTTTCTCGATCAGGCGGCTGGTGAATTCCAGCGTTTCCACGGCCACGGTTTCCTGCTGCGGCGGCGCATCGTCGAGCAGCGACAACGGCGGCAGCGTGGTGTTCTCGATTTCCTGGAACAGGGTGCCCTGCTTCTCCTTGATCACGCGCTCGGACTGCACCACCTGGGTGATCTGCGGTTCGATCTTGACGATAGGCGCCGGCGGCGCATCCGGCGGCAGGTCGGCTGGCTTCGGATGCTTCTCCTCGTGCTTGACGCGCTCCTTGACCACCTTCTCCTCGCGCTTGACCACGGCCACGTCGCCGTGGCGGCGGTCTTCGCGCACCTCCATGCGGGCGCGGAACCAGTCCACGGTCATCTCGATCGCGCCGCCGATGCGCTCGGCGACGGCCAGCCAGGAAACGTGGAAGTACAGGCTGAAACCGGTGGCAAACAGCAGCAGGAGCAGCAAGGTGCCCGGCGTGAAGCCCAGCGCCACATGGGCGAAGTGGCCGATGTAATTGCCCAGGATGCCGCCCGGGGCCAGCGGCAGCTGTACTTTCAACGAATGCAGGCGCAGGAATTCCAGCCCCATGCTGCCGATCAGCAGGGCGAAGAAACCGATGAAGCGGATCAGGCCTTCATGCTGGTGCGGCACATCCTCTTCCTTATCCAGCAGCCATTTGTTGGTCAGCCGGCGATAGCCGCGCCAGACGTAATGCAGCAGGAAGATGCACCACCACCAGGCCGAAAAGCCGAAGATATACAGCAGCACGTCGGACAGTTTGGCGCCCACTGCGCCGCCCAGGTTGTGCAGGCGAGCGACGTCATTGCTGTGCGACCAGCCGGGATCTGCGCGATCGAAGCTGGCCAGTATCAGCACCAGGTACAGCCACACCCCAGCCAGCGCAAACCAGCGCGCCTCCGACAGCAGGCGGATCAACCGGTTGGGCACCGGTGGCCGTTCAATCGTCTTGCGAACGTTGCCAGAAGTCGACCCTTGACTCTTTTTACTCATTGCTTGGGGGCAAAAATTCCATAATTGCGCTTATTCTAAGGCATATCAAGCCAAATCGGCCCCACGGTACATGTGAAATGCACGCTTCGCATATAATTTCGGTTTGCTTGGGCCTGGACTTGTCGCATTCCTGTCCACCCCCATATACCAGACACTCCAACTAGGTAAAGAATCCGCATATGACTACTACCAAACACGCCAAAGTCCTGATTCTCGGCTCCGGTCCTGCAGGCTACAGCGCCGCCATTTACGCTGCGCGCGCCAACCTGAACCCGATGCTGGTGACCGGCGTCGAGCAAGGCGGCCAGCTGATGACCACCACCGACGTGGAAAACTGGCCAGCCGACCCGATGGGCGTACAGGGTCCGGACCTGATGCAGCGATTCCTGCAGCACGCCGAGCGCTTCAAGACCGAAATCGTGTTTGACCACATCCACACCACGCACCTGAACGAAAAACCGATTCGCCTGATCGGCGACAGCAACACCTACACCTGCGACACCCTGATCATCGCCACCGGCGCCTCGGCCCAGTACCTGGGCCTGCCGACCGAGCAGGAATTCATGGGCCGCGGCGTGTCCGCCTGCGCCACCTGCGACGGCTTCTTCTACCGTGGCCAGGAAGTGGCCGTGGTCGGCGGCGGCAATACCGCCGTTGAAGAAGCCCTGTACCTGTCGAACATCGCCACCAAGGTCACCCTGGTGCACCGCCGCGAAAAGTTCCGCGCCGAGCCTATCCTGGTCGACCGCCTGATGGCCAAGGTCGCCGAAGGCAAGATCGAACTGAAACTGAACTCCACCCTGCACGAAGTGAAGGGCGACCAGTCCGGCGTCAACGCCATCACCGTCAAGCACAACGACGGCGGCCTGACCGACGTCGCCGTGCACGGCCTGTTCATCGCCATCGGCCACAAGCCGAACACCGGCATCTTCGAAGGCCAGCTGGAAATGAAGGATGGCTATATCAAGACCCGCACCGGCACCGAAGGCATGGCCACCGCCACCTCCGTGCCAGGCGTGTTCGCTGCCGGCGACGTGCAGGACCACATCTACCGCCAGGCCATCACCTCCGCCGGCACCGGCTGCATGGCCGCACTGGACGCGCAACGCTACCTGGAAGCGCAAGAGTGAAAAGCTTCGCCGACCTGAAGGGACTGGGCAAACAGCTCAAGGAACAGCACGAGCAGCGTGAGGCTGAGGAAAAGGAGCGCGCCAGGCAAGCCAAGGCCGCTGCTGCCGCTGCCAACGTGTTCCAGTCCTCCATGGCCGGCGTGCAGAAGATGAAGCCGTCCGACCGCTACGTGCCGCCGCCTGCCAAGGGTGCGGCCGCCGCGGGCCGCCCTGCCCCATCCGGCCCGCGCAAGCCGCAGACGGCCGAGGAGCAGGCGGCGGACGATGCAGCCGTGCTGCGTGAGTCGATGCTGTCGGATATGTTCGACGTCGACCATTACATGGAAGAAGACCCTGCGCTGAACTACAGCGCGCCCGGCATCGGCCCGGACGTGATGAAGAAGATGCGCAAGGGCCACTGGCCGGTCCAGGATGAACTGGACCTGCACGGCAAGCGCCGCGACGAGGCGCGCCAGGCGGTGGATGACTTTCTGCTCAAGGCCAGGCGCCGCAACTACCGCTGCGTGTGCGTGATCTACGGCCGCGGTTTCGGTTCGCGCGGCGGCGAGCCGGTACTGAAATCCATGGTCCACTCCTGGCTGGTGCAGACGGACGGCGTGATCGCCTTCTGCCAGGCCCGCGCCGAAGAAGGCGGCGAAGGCGCCATCATGGTGCTGCTGCGTTCCGCCCTGGCACCCCAGCGCTGATCAATCCCGCATTGGCGGCGAAGCCTTGGTGGCACCCAATGCCACGATCACATCCGCGCTACCTTTGTCCTGCTCCTCCAACGGCAAGGTGGCCAGGTCTTGTGCCTCGCACACCGGCTTACCCCTCTTCCCCGAGCAGTACCAGGACTGGCCGCCCTGCTGTGCGATCTTCACTTCAAATGTCGCAGCCTGCTTCGCGACCTGATAGGCGGCCGGCTCGAAGTTGGCTGCAACATATGCCCCACCCAGCTTGCGCGACGAATGCGAATTGCCCATCAGGTTGACAGACACCGCGTCAGGATTGGCCTTCTGCCTGGCAAGAATGTTCGCAGCCATTCCGCTATCGCGCTGTAGCTCGGCGCGCGCTGGATCGACGCGCCATACTTCGAAATCGGCATCGGGGTCGAATGCATGGACATTCAAGGGCGCACCGGCCTTGGCCAGTTGCCGCGCACTTTCAATCATTTCCAGCATCGCCATGCTGCCTCGGCCATCGCGCAGCGAACCAATGGCGCTCGCCGCCAGCAGCTTTCGCTCCTCGGCACTGCCATCGGAAGCCATGTAGCGATCCAACGCCGGCTGGATCGTGGTGAGCTGCTCGATGCCGAGCACAACCGGCCGCCCGGCCCGCAGGTAGCTGCAGGCGAGGCCCGAAACAAAGGCAGGGACTTCCTGGGTGCCGTGGATTTCACCCACGATGACGATCGCCGCCTTGATGGCGCTGACATCGAGCTTGTCCTGGGGTTTGCAAGGGAGCGGTGCAGCTTGGGCAACGCTGCATGCCATGAAGGCAGCGGCAGAAAGTAATGTTTTGATCATGTTACCAATTTTGCAATCCCACCTTACCCACTGTCAAGTCTGCGTGACTTGCAGGTTTTGCTGGCGGAATGCTAACCTTTGGCCTGTCTTTCTCCACCAACAAGAATATGAAAATAGTCCCCGCCGTCTCCCTCATTACCATCATCGAGGTCGTGGCAATCCTGGTTGGGGCATTCTCCGGATTTATCGAAGCGCGCCGCAAGCGCATGGACATCGTGGGCGTGTTCATCGTCGCCTTCATCACGGCGTTTGGCGGCGGTACCGTGCGCGACATCCTGCTCGACAAGCGCCCCCTGTTCTGGGTGGCGCACCAGGAATACACGATCCTGCTGTTCGTGGTGGCCTTGTTGGCCGCGCCCTTCTTCAAGCATATCCGCCACATTGTTTCCGAACGCCTGATCGTGATTGCCGACGCGGTCGGCCTTGGCCTGTTCGCCGTGGCCAGCGTGGCGCAGGCGCTGGCGGCGGACATGCCGATCTTCGTGGCCGTGATGATGGGAGTGGTGACGGGTATTTTCGGCGGCGTGCTGCGCGACATTATCTGCAACGAGGTGCCGATGGTGTTCCGCGATGGGAAACCGTACGCGATCTGCGCCTTCTTCGGCTGCTGGTTCTACATCGCGCTGCAATACACCCAGGTGTCGGACGATGTGGCCCTCTGGTCCAGCGCTGGACTGATCACCGTGATGCGTCTGCTGGCCTGGCGCTTCGACTTGAAGATCAGCCGGCCATAGTGCTATCGCGAATTAACTTTCAATTGGAAAGTTAAAACTTACCGCACGGAAACAACTGATACAATAGCGCAACTTTTTATGATGCGCTTGCCTGTCCGTGTTTACCTTTGATGTCGCTACTGCAACTAGCCTGGTCGGCTTCCTGTCGATCCTGATTGCCTGCGCCTTCCGCGGCTTGCACGGCCGCTCCCTGGCTGGCACACCCGGCGGGCAATGGGCCATGTCGGCCTTGACCGGCGGTGCGGCAGCGCTGCTCGTTGCCAATTCGGCCACCCTGCCCGGCTACATCGGGACCGTTGCAGACAACGCGCTTTCCGTCGTCAGCCTGGTCTTCATCCACCGCGGCACGGCGATGCTGGTTGGGGCACGCTACAGCGACCGCCATTACGCCCTGTGCGTCGGCGCCGCAATCGCCGGCTTCGCCTGGTTCAGTTACGGCCACCCCAGTGTGCAAGCGCGCATCGAACTGGTATCAGCCTATCGCGCCGCATTTTACTGCGCTACCTTGCTGATGCTGGCCAGGCGGCCTGGCCTGCCTGCTGGCACCCGCTACCTGGTCGACATCCTGGCGCTGGCTACCATCTGGAGCGTAGTGCGGCTTGGCGCAGCGGTGTTTTCAGCAGACCATGTCGACACCTTCCTGGAAGGCGGCTCCTCGTTTGCCGTCATGGTTTCCGTAAGCGGCATCCTGCACGTGCTGGTCAATGCCTTCCAGTTCCGGCTGGAGAGCGAGAAGATTCGCGACCAACTGGCTGCCCACGCTGCGCAGTTGCAGGAAAAGCGCGACCTGCTGAAGGCCGTGGTCGCCGAACGCACCGCGGAGCTGACCAGGCAAGCCACCACCGACAGCATGACCGGCATCGCCAACCGCCGCCACTTCATGGAGCGCGGCAACGACGAAATCGAACGCGCCCGCCGCTACCACCTGCCGCTGACGCTCATACTGCTGGACATCGACCACTTCAAACAGATCAATGACCGCTTCGGCCATCCTGCAGGCGACAAGCTGCTGCAAGTGATTGCCCAGGCCTGCCAATCGAACGCCCGCAACGTCGACATGCCCGGCCGCCTGGGCGGTGAAGAATTTGCATTGCTCATGCCCGAAACCAGCGCCTTTGCGGCCCGCCTGGCGGCCGAGCGGCTGCGTCGTGCCATCACTGCCATTCCGCCCGCGCTCTCCGGCGTCCCGCACCAGGTCACCGCCAGCTTCGGTCTCGCCGCGCTCAACTCGCATGACACTTCGATGGAAAGCCTGATGGCGCGCGCCGACGCCGCGCTGTATCGCGCCAAGAACGGTGGCCGCAACCGCGTGGAGGCAGCTTGAATACCCTGCATCTCGGCACCTGCGACCTGACACTGGGCATCGCCTGCCTGGCGATCGGTATCGCTTTCATCGGCCTGCACGCGGTACGCGACGGACGTTCGGCTGGCTCGAACTGGAGCCTGGCAGCGATATGCCAGGGGCTGGCCTGGATACTGGCCGGCATGCGCGGCGAGTTGCCGGCAGCGTTAACGACCATGCTGCCAAACGTACTGATCGCAGCCAACGCCCTGCTGCTGCTGCGCGGCGCGGCGCGCTACATGCCGGTTGCGCCGCCTTGGCTGTTCACGCCGCAGCCGTGGATCGTATTCCTGCTGGCGGCCGCCCTGCTCTACGCATCGACCAGCCGCGCAAGCGATAGCGCAGTCATCGTCCTTGGCACGATGATCCGGGTCCCCTTGCTGCTGGCAGCCATCGCGCTCCTGTCCCGCCATGCACCAAGCAATGGCCGCGCCATCTTGTGCGCGTTGTTTGGCATCGACGCTGCATGGCACCTCCTTATTGCGGTGGCCGGCACGGCCAGCATGGCACCGATCAGCGTACTGCTGCGCGGCGCGCTCACCATCCTGGTCATCGCCGCCCAGTTCCGCATCGAGAGCGACAATGCACGCGCCTCGCTGCATGCCCTGGCCGAAGCACTGGAAGTGGAAAGCCTGCAACTGGAAAAAACGATCGACGACCGCAACCGGGAACTGCATGAGATTGCGACCACCGACTTCCTGACCGGCATCGCCAACCGCCGCCAGTTCATGGCGCGCGCAGAGATGGAAATCGAACGCTCGCGGCGCTACGGCCACAAGCTCTCATTGCTGATGATCGATATCGACCACTTCAAAGCGATCAACGACAGCTTTGGCCACCCGACCGGCGACCGGGCGATCATCGGCATCGGCCGTCATTGCGCCACCGCGTGCAGGCGCAGCGACCTGGCGGCGCGGCTGGGCGGCGAGGAATTTGCCATCCTTCTGCCTTCAACTGGAATCAATGAGGCGCAAATCGTTGCGGAGCGCCTGCGTTCAGGCACCCAGGCGCTGAAAGTGCAGCATGAAGGCCAGGCTGTGCCGCTCAAGCTGAGCATCGGCATTGCCTGCCTGGAGGCGGAAGATAGCGGGCCGGACACGCTGCTGGCGCGCGCCGACCAGGCTTTGTATGCGGCCAAAAATGCAGGCCGCGACTGCGTTCGCTCTGCCTGATCAGACCGCGTCAGGGCCGGTTTCGCCGGTGCGGATGCGGATCACCTGCTCGATGTTCTGCACGAAGATCTTGCCGTCGCCGATCTTGCCGGTGCGCGCCGCCTTGATGATCGCATCGACAGCGGTATCGACTATGCTGTCGTCCACCACCACCTCCACCTTCACCTTCGGCAGGAAGTCGACCACGTATTCCGCGCCGCGATACAGCTCGGTGTGGCCCTTCTGGCGGCCGAAGCCTTTCACCTCGGTCACGGTCAGGCCGGTCACGTTCACTTCGGCCAGCGATTCGCGCACTTCGTCCAGCTTGAATGGCTTGATGATGGCGGTAATTTGCTTCATTGCGTTCTCCTTATAGTGATTTAAGCGTCAGGCACGGTCTTCAGGTTTTCCAGCCAGGCTGCAGCCTCCGAATCGCTCGGCGCACGCCAATCGCCGCGCGGCGACAGCGAACCGCCGGAGCCGACTTTCGGCGCATTCGGCACGCAAGTCCGTTTGAACTGGGAGGTCTGGAAGAAGCGCTTGAGGAAGATGCCCAGGTTGTGTTTGATGTCTTTCAGTTCGTACTGGTTGCGCACGACGTGCTCGTCCTCCGGCCATTGTCCCACGTCGCGGTCGCGCCACGCGTGGTGCGCAAGGAAGGCCACCTTGGCCGGCGCGAAACCGAAGCGCAGCGTGTAGTACAGGTTGAAGTCCTGCAGTTCGTACGGACCGATAAAGTCCTGCGTCACCTGCGCCGGCGCCGTATCGCCCACCTTGCCCGGCACCAGCTCAGGGCTGATTTCGGTATTCACCACGGCCAGCAGCACGCTCGAATTGACGTCGCCGAACTGCTTGCTCTCGGCCACCCAGCGCACCAGGTGCGTGATCAGGGTTTTCGGCACGCTGGCGTTCACGTTGTAATGCGACATATGGTCGCCGACGCCGTATGTGCACCAGCCCAGCGCCAGCTCGCTCAGGTCACCGGTGCCGATCACAATGCCATTGTGGTGGTTCGCCATGCGGAACAAGTGGTTGGTACGTTCGCCAGCCTGCACGTTCTCGAACGTGATGTCATATTGTTCCTTGCCCTCGCTATACGGGTGGCCAAGGTCCTTCAGCATCTGGATGCAGCTTGGGCGGATATCCACTTCCATCGCGGTGCAGCCGACGAACTGCATCAGCGCGCGCGCCTGGTCCAGCGTGCGGGTGCTGGTAGCGAAGCCCGGCATGGTGGCTGCGATGATATTGGTGCGCGGCAGGCCCAGAAGGTCAATGGCCTTGGCGCAGACCAGCAGCGCGTGGGTCGAGTCCAGGCCGCCCGACACGCCGATCACGACCTTCTTGATGCCCGAAGATGACAGCCGCTGCACCAGCGCGCTGACCTGGATGTTGTAAACCTCATTGCAGCGTTTATCGCGCAGCTGCGGATTGGAAGGCACATACGGGAAGCGCGCGACATTGCGCTCCAGCGGCAGCACGCGGTGCGACGGCAGCTCGACCGGGAAGCGCGTGGTGCGGAACTGCGCCACTTCAGCCTTGTGGCGGCGACTCGAATGGCCAAAAGTCGTGGTGCGCATGCGCTCTCGCGACAGGCGCTCCAGGTCGACGTCGGCAAAGATGATGTGCGACTCTTCCGCGAAGCGCTCTGACTCGACCAGCATTTCGCCGTTTTCGTAAATCAGCGCCTGGCCATCCCAGGCCAGGTCCGTGGTCGACTCGCCGCGCCCCGCCGAGGAGTACAGGTAAGCCGCGATGCAGCGCGCTGACTGCTGGCCGACCAGCTGGCGGCGGTAATCGGCCTTGCCGACCAGGATGTTCGACGCCGACAGGTTAACCAGCACGGTCGCCCCGGCCAACGCAGCAAAGGAAGACGGCGGGATCGGCACCCAGACGTCCTCGCAAATCTCGATATGGAATTTGAACAGCGGCAGGTTTTCCAGCTCGAACAGCTGGTTCGCGCCGAACGGCACCTGCTGGCCGAGCAGCGAGATCTCGGTGGAAAACGCCTCATCAGCCGCGCTGAACTGGCGCGCCTCATAAAACTCACCGTAGTTCGGCAGGTAAGACTTCGGCACCACGCCGCGAATCACACCGCCCGACACCACGATCGCGCAATTGAACAACTGGTGATCGACACGCAGCGGCGCGCCCACGACCATCGCCGCAGGAATGCGGCTCGACGCCTCCACAACGGACTGCAAGGCCTGCAGCACGCCATCCAGCAGAGCGCGCTGGTGGAACAAGTCATCGCAGGAATATGCCGACAGTCCCAGCTCAGGGAACGCCACCAGCACAGCCCCCTTTGCCGCCGCCTGCTCCGCCAATTCGATCGTCTGCGCCGCATTAAACAGCGGATCAGCCACCCGGCAGCGCGGCACGCCAACCGCCACACGGGCAAAATCATGGTGATACAAATTATGGAAGGAATGCGACATAGCTCAGCAAGGCAAAGGTGATGGCGAAGATTTTAACATTGCCCCCGCCTCCCCGTACGGCTGAGCCCGTGTCCCACCATGGGGTCACACCCGAAATGGGACACGGGCTCAAGCGTCGGCTGGCTGAGTCCGTGTCCCGAAACGGGTGTGACCCCATGGTGGGACACGAACTGGGCTGTAATTGGCTAGAATGGCCGGATGGAATACCGTACCAGTGTCCTTTCTTCGCTCTCCGACGTCGCACCTGCCGAATGGGATCGGCTGGCGGCGGGCAATCCCTTTCTGTCGCATGCCTTCCTGCACGCTTTGCATCAATCGGGCAGCGCGTGTGCGGAAACGGGCTGGCAGCCGCAATTTCTCGCCGTGTGGGAAGGGGAAAGCCTGGCTGCGGCCATGCCGCTCTACGCCAAGTCCCACTCCTACGGCGAGTACGTTTTCGACTGGGCCTGGGCCGATGCCTATCACCGCAACGGTATCGAGTACTACCCCAAGCTGCTTTCCGCCATCCCATTCACGCCGGTCACCGGCCCGCGCCTGCTGGCGCGCGATGCGCAGGCTCGCGCGGCCCTGTTGGCCTTCCTGTGCGAGCAGCAAAGCGCGGCAGGCATGTCCTCCACCCACATCCTCTATCCGCCGGAGGACGAGGCGGAACAGCTGCGCGAGGCTGGCTTCATGCTGCGCACCGGCGTGCAATTCCACTGGCTGAACCAGGGCTACGAAAACTTCGACCAGTTCCTGGACACGCTGGAACACAAGAAGCGCAAGAACATCCGCGCCGAACGCCGCAAGGTAAGGGAAGCCGGCATCGTGATGCGCCAGTTGCGCGGCCACGAAACGAGCGAGCAGGATTGGCGCTTCTTCCACCGCTGCTACAGCAATACCTACGCCGAGCACCGTTCTTCGCCCTATCTGAACCTGGATTTCTGGCTGCGCCTGGCCCGCACCATGCCGAACAACCTGCTGCTGGTGGTCGCCGAGCGCAACGGTCAGCCGGTAGCCTCATCGCTGGTCATCCATACCGAGGACACGCTTTACGGCCGCTATTGGGGCGCAATGGAACACATCCCCTGCCTGCATTTCGAAACCGCCTATTACCAGCCGCTGGAATTCTGCATCGCCAACGGCATCAAGACTTTCGAAGGCGGCGCGCAGGGTGAACACAAGATGGCGCGCGGTTTCCTGCCGCAGAAAACATATTCAGCCCATTGGCTGGCCCACCCCGCCTTCAGCGACGCGGTAGAGCGCTTCCTGGAGCGCGAGGCGGGCGGCATCGACGACTATCTCGATGAACTGAACGAGCGCACGCCCTTCCGCCGCTAGCGCGGTGCGCGATGGCTGCTGCCATGCTGCCCCGGCACCGGCTGGATGCCTGCTTCGTCATCGTCCAGGTCTTCCGCCGCCAGCGCCGTATTGGCAGGGCCGTGCAATACCGATCCTTCAGCTGAAAAACGCGACCCGTGGCAGGGGCAGTCCCAGGAGCGCTCGGCCGGATTCCAGTTCACCGCGCAGCCCAGGTGGGTGCAGGCGGCCGACATGGCATGCAGCCCGCCATCATCGTCGCGATAAACCGCCAGCTTTTTGGCGCCGCGGTTAAGGATGGCGCCTTGCCCCGGCGCGATCTCCACCGCCGAATCGACCTCCCCGCCGCGCAACCAGTCGCCGTATTGCGCCAGTGTATTGACCTGCTCCTGCATGAAACCGCGCATGCCCTGGTAAGGCTTGCGTGCCGGGTCGTACAGATCGGCCCAGGGATTTTCCCGCCTCATCACCAGGTCGCGCACAATCATCGCCCCCAGCGTGCAGTGCGTCATCCCGGTGCCGGAATCGCCGCTGATGACGTACACCTGGCTGCTGTCCATCGGATTACGGCCAAGGAAAGGCAGGCCATCCGCAGGCTCCATCACTTCGCCGGACCAGCGCATGGTTACCGCCCCTGCCATCGGGAAGTGCTGCCGCACCCAGGCTTCCAGCTGGTCGTGGCGATGGCGCGGGTCATAATCTTGCCCGACCTTGTGGTCGCAGCCGCCGACAATCAGCATTTCGTGCCCCGGGCTGGCGCCGCTCGGCTCAAGACGAACATAGTAGTAGGGGTCCCCGGTATCCCAGAGCAGCATGTGCGGCAACGAACCGCGCGGCACTTCCACGCCGATCACATAAGTGCGATAGCCATTCTGCTTGGTATGCAGGACGACGCGGTTGTTGAAAGGCGTGTTGGTCGCCACCACCACAGCGTTTGCCTGCACGCGGCCGCCGGCCGTGTTCACATGCAGCTTGTCGCCAACCTTATCGATGCCAATGGCGCGGCTGTGGCAAAAAATGCGGCCGTCGCGCCGGCGGATGCAGCCGGCCAGTCCGTCGAGGTATTTCAACGGGTGGAATTGCGCCAACTGTGCGAAGCGTACGCAAGTCCCGCTTTCAAACGGCAGTCCGGGCACCTGCGGCAACAGCTCGACTTCCAGCCCGGCGCGTGTAGCGGCTTCGCTTTCACGCCGGATCTCATTGGGATCGCCGGTCGCGGAATACAGGTAGCCGTCGAGCCGCTCGAATTCGCAGTCCAGGCCTTCGCTGCCGACGATCGTTGCCACCTGGTCGATGGCGGCCATCTGCCCTGCCGCAACAAGCCTCGCGTTGACTGAGCCGAAGTCGTGTTCGATGCAGTGATACCACTCGTCAGGTGGCATGAGGTGCGCCGTGGTGCGGCTGGTTTCGCCGCTGCCCAACTCGCGCGCTTCCAGCACAATGACGCGCTGCCCTTCCAGCGACAACAGGTAGGCGGTAGTCAGGCCGCCGATGCCGCCGCCGATGATGCAGGTGTCAGCCTGCAGTTCGCCGCTCAGTTGAGGCGTGGCGGCGATGGGGGCGGTTTTCGCCCAGATCGACAATGATCCTTCCATCTTGCGTCCTCCCTGTGTGGGTGCACGCAACGACTATACAAAAAAAGCGCCCCGTGGGGCGCTTTCTTCAATCAGGCTTGAATCAGCCTTCTTGCTTGGCGGCTTGTGCTACGCCGTGCATGATTTCTTTCTTGGCTTCTTCTGGACCGTGCCAGCCATCAACCTTGACCCACTTGCCCGGCTCCAGGTCTTTGTAGTGCTCGAAGAAGTGCTGGATCTGCTGCAGGCGCAGGTCTTGCAGGTCTTCCGGCTTTTGCCAGTGCTTGTAGATCGGCAGGATCTTATCGACTGGAACGGCCAGCACTTTCGCGTCTTCGCCGGATTCGTCGGTCATCTTCAGCACGCCGATGGCGCGGCAACGCACCACCACGCCCGGGATCAGCGGGAATGGGGTGATCACCAGCACGTCGACCGGGTCGCCGTCGTTGGACAGTGTGTTAGGGATGTAGCCGTAGTTGCATGGGTAGTGCATGGCGGTGCCCATGAAACGGTCAACGAAGATGGCGCCGGATTCCTTGTCCACTTCGTACTTGATCGGATCCGCGTTCATCGGGATCTCGATAATCACGTTGAAATCGTTCGGCAGGTCTTTGCCGGCCGGTACTTTGTTCAGGCTCATGTTTTTCCTCGAGTTAATGCTTTTTTGATCAGTCTAACCTTGCAATTATAACGTGATCCAGCGCAAGCCGGCACCAATCGCAAAGCGTAAAATGCCAGTAACCGCCTGAGGAAATGTTATGCCCCCTAAAGACCCCGACAAGTTAGCTGAGCAGGAGCCAGAGTATGAGCAGTGGTTCCGGGCAGAAGTTGAAAAGGCTCTCGTCGAAGCCGATGACCAGGCAACTGAGTGGGTCTCCCATGAGGAGGCAATGAAGGAGTTGCAGGATTTAAGAGCTGAAATCGAAGCACGCCTCGCAAGTCGCAAGAAAAAATGATCCAGATCGAATGGTCGCCATCAGCGAATAAAAGCAAGCTGGCGATCGTTCGACGATTAATGGAAGTCAATCTCCCAGCTGCGCTGGCACTCATCTCGACCATCGAAACTGAAACCAGCCGGTTATCGACCTATCCCGAGTTGGGACGCCTTGGCCGAGTGCAGGGCACGAGGGAACTGGTTATCAGCACAACACGCTACATTGTTGTCTACAAAATAAAAAGCGCAGGTCGAATTACAATCCTGCGCCTTCTTCACAGCGCCCAGCGCTGGCCAGCCGTTAAAGAATAGTTGCCAAGGCACACTGGCGATAATGGTTCGCCGCTTCTTCGGGCTGGGACAGGGCTTCGTGCAATTGCGCCAGCTTGAGGTGGGATTCGCGCACCATGCGCGATTCGGAGGCGTCGGACAGGGCTTGCTCCAGGTAGCGCTGGGCCTTGCCCCACAGTTTCTGCTTCAGGCACAGGGAACCGAGCGTCAGCGCCAGTTCCGCGTCGTTCGGGCGCTCGCGCACCCATCCTTCGCAATGTTCGATCTGCACCAGCAAGGCGGCGGAACCGACCGGCGCGGCGGCGTCGCGGTAGGCGCGCAGCACACGTTCATCCCAGTTGGCGGCCAGCGCTTCTTCGCACACCACGCGGGCTTCGTCGTGCAGGCCGCGCGCATTCAGGGCGGTGGCGGCGCGGCAGGCGACGTATGGCTTGAGGCGGTCGACGGTCGGGATGGTGCTCCACACGCGCTGCAGCGATTCCGCGTCGTGCGAGTTATCGGACAGCAGGTCGTCGTAAGCCAGTTCGCGCAGGCGTGCCGACAGGGCCGGATGCAGGGCCTTGTGCTTGTCCAGCAGGCGCACCAGGCGCAGCACTTCCGGCCAGTTCTTGGCCTGCTGCTCGGCCTTCAGCGACCATTGCAGGGCGTGGATATGGCGAGTGCCGCTGGCATTCAGTTCGCGCACGGCTTCCAGCGCCGCTTCCGGCTGGTGGTCGTCCACCAGCAGTTCGGTGACGGTCATCAGGCGCGCGGTTTTCATGGCGTTGTCGCTGGCGATGCGGGCCAGCCACTGGTCGCGGCGGGCCTGCTGGCGCATGCGGTGCGCAGCGCGGGCGCCGATCAGGGCTGCGACGCCGGCGTTTTCCGGCAGTTCGGCAGCGCGCAGTGCCGCCTTCTCGGCATGGCCGAAGCGGCCTTCGAACAGGGCTTTCAGTGCATCGCGCAGGCCTTTGTTGCCGTCGCGCTCACGCTTGTTCTGGCGGTAGGCGGCTACCTTGCGCGGCATGTCGACGGTGGCATTGAAGGCGCGCACCAGGAAATGCACCAGCAGGAAGGCGGCAACCAGCAGCACCAGGAAGAAATTGAGCGACAGGTCGACACGGTATGGTGGATAGAACAGCACCACATTACCCGGATTGAAGCGTGCCGTCACGGCGATACCGATGGCCGCAGCCATCATGACAACGAGCCAGATAAAGAGACGCATTATGGCTTCGCCTTGTAGTTACGCACCGCGTTCAGGCTGTCGGCCAGCGTCGGCATTTCAATCTGCAGGTTGCTGCCCTGTAGTTGGCGCAGCAGCTGCTGGGCGGTCTTGGTCTGCGTGGTCTTGGTGTCGAAGTAGCGGGCCAGCGATTCCTGCGCGGCCAGCAGGTCGGCGCGGAAGGCGGCTTCGTTACGGGACAACAGGGCCATGCGGGCGTTCAGCAGGCGCAGTTTCAGGTTCTCGCGCAGGAAGTAAGCCTCTTCCGGCGCCAGCATGATGGCGTCCGGCGTTTCGATGCGGCGCACGCGGATCAGGGTCGATACTTCGGCCCACATCTCGCTGCTCCAGTCCTGCCATACGTCCTTGAGGCGGTTGCTCCAGCTGTTTTCATCCTCGGCCGGTGCGGATGCAGTGTCCTTGGCTGGCGCGCCCTTGCCTTTTGCCTTGGCCGGCGCTGGCGCATGCTGCTTGCGCTCCGGTGGGGCCGGCGGGGTTGGCTTGGCATCGGACAGCATCGGCAGGCCATCGACTTGGGCGATCACGTTATCCAGGCGCACGGCCAGGCCGACGTTGTCGACGTTCGGCAGCGCCTTCAGGCGTTCGATGTCCTTGGCGATGGCGCGGCGGATGGTGATGAACTGCGGCTTGTCGGAACGGGACAGGCTGCGGTCGGCATTTTGCAGCGCGATCAGCGCGCCCGGCACGTTGCCGGCCAGTTGCAGCTGCTGGCTGGCGGTGGACAGCACCTGCTCGATCTCGGCCAGCGCCCACTCGTCGCGGTTCTTCGACATGTCCTGGTACAGCTGCTCCAGCGCGAGCTGCTGCGCCTGGGCTTCCTGCTGGCGGTTTTCCAGCACGCCTACCTTGAGCTGGATTTCCTTGGTCGTTTCCTGGACGTTCTTGGCCAGCTGGCTGGTCTGCCCGTTCAGCGAATCGCCCTGCTGCAGGCGGCGCGCCATCTCTTCCCGCAGGCGGAACACCTGGTTTTTCGAGTAGAAGGCTTGCGCGGCCAGCAAGATGCCGAGCACCACCACGGCGATGGTCAGCGGCTGGCGCAGCGCGTCGCGCTCCTGTGCCGGCGGGGTCGCTGGCGCAGTCTGGGCGGTGGATGGAGTCTCGACGGCCGGCGCAGTTGGCTGATTTGGCGGGACGTCTTTGTTATCAGTTTGGTTAGGCAAATCGTTCATGGACGTGATTGTAACGCGGCGAGCACCCGTTCGTCGCCTGATCCTGTGAGAGTCACATTCGGAAAGCCCAAATCTCTTGCCGTTTCAGCAATGCGGAAATGGGGGACGATCAGGTGATGATGTTGCAAGGATGCAACGATTGTCAACTTGTTTAATTCTTTTAGCAGCCCGACAAGCCCGCGCAGGGCTTCGGAGCTGGTGATGATCCAGTCGGCGCCCTCCCCGCCTGGCGCGCCGGCCAACGCGGCCAGGCGCCTGGCCAGTGCCGGCGTCAGCTGCGGCACGGCGCGGCGATAGGCTGGCAGCACGGTGACCTCGGCGCCGGCAGCGCGGAAGGAGTCCGCCATCAGCTCGCGGCCGGATTCGCCGCGCACGATCAGGACCCTGGCGCCGTTCAGGGCCGCCAGGTCGAGCGCTTGCAGCAGGTGTTCGGTGTCGCTGTGGGCCGGGTCGGCGGGGCTGGCTATCTGGCTGGCGGGGATGCCCTTGGCGATCAGCGCCAGCCGGCTGGCCTCGCCCACGACTGCTGCTTGCAGGCCCTGGGGCCATGCAGGGATGTGGGCGAAAGCTGCATCGATGGCGTTTGGCGAGACGAAGGCCACCAACTGGTAGCTCGCCAGGCCAGCCAGGGCTGCGCGCAACGGCGCCTGATCCGGCAGCGGGCTGATTTCCAGCAGCGGCAACAACTCAACTTCGCGGCCGAGCGCGCGGATGCGGCTGGCCAGGGGCTCGGCCTGCGCGATCGGGCGGGTGAGGATGACTGGACGCGGCATCTAAAACCGGTAAATCTGGGTCAGACCCAAGGGTCTGACCCTGGTTTGCTGGGGGCGCGGGGCGTGGCTGGCACGGGCGCCGGACTTAGGCCGACGGGGCGGCGTTCGGGTTCATGGCCTCGGCTTGCTCGGCCATGCAGACGGCGAGGATGGCCTCGGCGTCCTGGGCGCGCAGTTGCTCGGCGACGTTGGCGCCCAGCGCTTCGGCCTCGGTAGCGGCGCCGGTGATTTCGGCACGGGCAACGCGAATGCCGTCCGGCGTGGCGACCATGGCGCGCAGGTGCATCTGGCCGCCGTCAACGGTCGCGAAAGCAGCCAGCGGCACCTGGCAGGAACCGCCAAATACCTTCGACACTTTGCGCTCGGCCGCCACTGCTTGCGCGGTCGGCAGGTCGTTCAGCGGCGCGAGGATGGCTTTCAGGTCGACGCCATCGCTGCGCTCGGCGATCTCGATGGCCATCGCGCCCTGCCCTGCGGCCGGCAGCGAATCTTCCGGCGCCAGCAGCGATTTGATGCGCTGCGGCATGCCGAGGCGTTTCAGGCCGGCGGCGGCCAGGATAATGGCGGCGTAATCGCCGCGATCCAGCTTGCCCAAACGGGTATCCAGGTTGCCGCGCAAAGGCTTGATCACCAGGTGCGGATAGCGCGCCGAGATCAGGGCCTGGCGGCGCAGGCTGCTGGTGCCGACAACGGCGCCCGCTGGCAGGTCGGCCAGCGAGGCGTAATCGTTGGAAACGAAGGCATCGCGCGGGTCTTCGCGCTCCAGCACTGCCGCCAGCGCGAACCCTTGCGGCAGTTCCATCGGCACATCCTTCAGCGAATGCACGGCCAGATCAGCGCGCCCATCCTCCATCGCCACTTCCAATTCCTTCACGAACAGCCCCTTGCCGCCCACCTTCGACAGCGCCCGATCGAGGATCTGGTCACCGCGGGTAGTCATTCCCAGGATCTCAATGCTGCACTGCGGATATAATTGAGACAAGCGAGCGCGGACATGTTCGGCCTGCCACATGGCGAGGCGGCTTTCGCGCGAAGCGATCACCAATTTGGAAGGGAGCTGTTGGGCCATTTCAGGAGTATTCAAAACCAGTTCTTTCGCTGTTGCTAGCGCCAAACCGGCGTTCACCAGTTTATTGCGCATGATTGGGACCACAAATTCTAGCATGCGCGCCCCTATGCAGACTGCGGCCACAAGCCTTTTGCACGACCATTCTTATCTTTTGACTGATTAACTATGGCAAATCAAGTAAGTGCAACAGACGAAGCAAACCAGAGCGCCGATAAAGACGCGCCGTTGAAAGAAGACATCCGCCTGCTGGGCCGCCTGTTGGGCGACGTCCTGCGGGAACAGGAAGGAGAGGAAGTATTCGCCGTCGTCGAAACCATTCGCCAGACCGCTGTCCGCTTCCGCCGTGAAGCCGACGCCGGCGCCGCCAAAGAACTGGACGGCATGCTGAAGATCCTGACACGCGAACAGACCATTACGGTGGTGCGCGCCTTCTCCTACTTCTCCCACCTGGCCAATATTGCGGAAGACCAGCACCACATCCGCCGCCGCCGCGCTCACTTGCTGGCCGGTTCGGCACCGCAAAAAGGCAGCATCAGCTTTGCGCTCGACAAGCTGAAAGAATCCGGCGTCGAACTGGACACCGTGACCAGCTTCTTCAAGGAAGCCCTGATCAGCCCCGTCCTGACCGCCCACCCGACCGAGGTGCAGCGCAAGTCCATCCTGGACGCGGAACACGATATCGCCCGCCTGCTGGCCCAGCGCGACCTGCCGCTGACGCCAAAGGAACGCACCACCAACCTGCACATGCTGCGCGCCCGTATCGCGACGCTGTGGCAGACGCGCATGCTGCGCTATTCCAAGCTGACCGTGGCCGACGAAATCGACAACGCCCTGTCCTACTACCGCATCACCTTCCTGCGCGAACTGCCGGCCCTGTACGACGACATCGAATCCGAGATCGCCGAGCATTACGGACAGCCTGCGCCGGCCGCCATCGACGGTTCTTACGTGCAGATGGGCAGCTGGATCGGCGGTGACCGCGACGGCAACCCGAACGTCAACGCCGGCACCATGCAGCACGCGCTGGAGCGCCAGGCCACCACCATCCTCGACTTCTACCTCGACGAAACCCATGCGCTGGGCGCCGAGCTGTCGGTGTCGACCCTGATGATTGGCTGCTCGCCTGCGCTGCAAGCGCTGTCCGACGCCTCGACCGATACCTCCGACCACCGCAGCGATGAGCCTTACCGCCGCGCCCTGATCGGCATGTACGCCCGCCTGGCCAGTACCGCGCGCGCCCTGGGCGCCACCAACATCTTGCGCAAGGAAGTCGGCCACGCCGAACCTTACCCATGCCCGGCCGATTTCTCGGCCGACCTGCAGGTACTGATCGAGTCGCTGGACGCCAACCACGGTTCCGTGCTGGCCCGCCCGCGCCTGACCACCCTGAAACGCGCGGCCGACATCTTCGGCTTCCACCTGGCATCGCTGGACATGCGCCAGTCGTCCGACATCCACGAACGCGTGCTGGCGGAACTGTTCGCCAAGGCTGGCGTGCAGGCTGACTACGCGTCGCTCGACGAAGATGCCAAGGTCAAACTGCTGCTGGCCGAGTTGGCGCAACCACGCCTGCTGTATTCGCCCTACATCGAGTATTCGGACGAGACCACCTCCGAGCTGACCATCCTGCGCACCGCGCGCGAAATCCGCCAGCGTTACGGCAAGCGCGCCATCCGCAACTACATCATCTCGCACACCGAGACCGTGTCCGACCTGCTGGAAGTGTTCGTGCTGCAGCAGGAAACCGGCCTGCTGCGCCAGGACGCCAGCGGCGAACACACTTCGGACCTGATGGTGATTCCGCTGTTCGAGACCATCCCCGACCTGCAGCGCGCGGCCGGCATCATGGAAGCCTTGATGGCCGTGCCAATGGTGCAGAAGCTGATCGCCAGGCAGGGCCAGATCCAGGAAGTCATGCTGGGCTACTCCGACTCCAACAAGGACGGCGGCTTCATGACCTCCAACTGGGAGCTGTACAAGGCCGAACTGGCGCTGGTGGAAATCTTCGCCAAAGCCGGCGTCAAGCTGCGCCTGTTCCACGGCCGCGGCGGCACTGTCGGCCGCGGCGGCGGCCCGAGCTACGAGGCGATCCTGGCGCAGCCGAAAGGCACGGTCAACGGCCAGTTGCGCCTGACCGAACAGGGTGAAATCATCGCCTCCAAGTTCTCGAATGCTGAAATCGGCCGCCGCAACCTGGAGCTGCTGGTGTGCTCGACCCTGGAAGCGAGCCTGATGCCGCCTCCGGCCGACGCCTGCCACGGCCCGCGCCTGGCCGGTTTCGAAGCCGTGATGGCCGAGATCTCCGAGCTGGCCTACAAGGCCTACCGCAACCTGGTGTACGAAACCCCGGGCTTCACCGACTACTTCTTCGCAGCCACGCCGATTGCGGAAATCGCGGAACTGAACCTCGGCTCGCGCCCGGCGTCCCGCAAATCGACGCGCCGCATCGAGGACTTGCGCGCCATCCCCTGGGGCTTCAGCTGGGGCCAGTGCCGCCTGCTGCTGCCGGGCTGGTACGGTTTCGGCTCCGCCATCGGCGCCTGGATCGCGGCCGGCAACAAGGAAGAACGCACGGCGCAGCTGCGCGACATGTTCCAGCACTGGCCGTTCTTTGCCACCCTGCTGTCGAACATGGACATGGTGCTGGCCAAGACCGACCTGGCAATCGCCTCGCGCTACGCCGAGCTGGTGACGGACAAGGAACTGCGTGACCGCATCTTCAAGCGCATCACCGAGGAGTACCAGCAGACCCTCGGCTGCCTGGAATCGATCACCGGCACCCGCGAGCGCCTGGCAGGCAACCCGCTGCTGGCGCGCTCCATCACCAACCGCTTCCCTTACCTCGATCCGCTGAACCACCTGCAGGTGGAACTGATCAAGCGCCGCCGCGCGCTGGGTAATGAAGAAGAACGGGCAGACCCGCGCGTCAACCGTGGCATCCACCTGTCCATCAATGGGGTCGCCGCCGGCCTGCGCAACACCGGCTAAACGCCTTGGCAAACGGGCCCGGAGAAAATCCGGGCCCGCTTAGCAAAAAAGCTACAACTGAGTCATAATCATGCGCTCTGATATGAGGAGAACGTATGTTCCGTTTGACGCTGTTAGCTGCACTGCTTTTCCCCTCCCTCGCCCTGGCCGACGACCAGGTGCGCAAGTTCGACACTTTCTACGGCATCAATGTCAAAGGCCCGGTCAGCGTCTACGTTGACGTCGGCAAGGAGCAGTCCGTCAAGGTCAGTGGCCGCAAGGAATACATCGACAAAGTCAGTACCGTGGTCGAAGGCGGCGTGCTGCGCGTGGTCTACGAAAACACCAACAAGGCCCCGGTCAATGTGAAGGAAGGCGACAAGATCACTGTCACCGTGCCGGCACTGACCAGCTTCCGCGTACTGGGCGCCGGCGAATCTCGCGTTACCAACATCAGCGGCGAGCGCATCGACATCAGCTTCGAAGGCGCCGGTGCGCTGTACGCCAGCGGCAAGGTCAAGCTGCTGCGCATGAAGGGGCAAGGCGTGGGCGAGGCCAACCTCAAGGACCTGAAAGCCGAACGCGCCGACGTCAACTTCACCGGCATGGGCGACATCAGCCTGTACGCCAGCGATACCCTGAACCTGATCGTCGAAGGGATGGGCAACTTCACCTATTACGGCAACCCGAAGCACATCAACAAATCGGCCAAGGGCATCGGCAACGTCAGCCCGGGCAAATAAGCCGCGCGTGCGGCAACTCGCGGGTTGCCACATATCCCATTGAGCGGTACAAGGCCTGGGCGCGGGCATTGACCGCTCCCACGTGCAGCATGGGCCGCACGCCCTGCTGCTGCATGCCGTGCATGATGAACTCCACCAGCTTGCGCGCATAGCCGCGTCCCGTGAAATCGGGATGCGTGCAAACCGCGCTCACCTCGCGCATGTGGCCAAGGTCCATGCGCTCCCCGCTCAAGGCTACCAGCCGGCCGCCATCGTCATGGATGCCGGCATACTTGCCCATCTCGCCAGTACGCGGCCGGAAGTAGCCGGGGAAGGCGATATTGGTCAGCTCCACCATCGCCGGATCGTCGGCGGCCAGGACGCGGATTGCCTCCGCATCCGGCGCTGCCACCGGGCCGCCTTCGTACACCATTTGCAGCACGCCGGATAGCGGCTGCAGCGACCAGCCCTGCGGCAATTCCGGCATGGCTCCCAGGAAGTAGTAACCCTCGCCGACGCCTTCCAGGTCGGCCGCAGACAAGGCCACACCGGCTTCGGCGACCGCAATGAATGGCGCCACGGCGGCCGGGTAGCGGCAAGCCGCACCTGTCGGAATGTTAAAATGTTGCTGTGCGCTGTTCAGCGCGGCCCATATCGGGTTTTCCATTTCTTGCATGTGAGTTCCAATGTCTAATTTCCCAGCCTGCCCAAAATGCCAGTCCGAGTATACCTACGAAGACGGCGATAACTATGTTTGCCCTGAATGCGCCCACGAGTGGTCAAAACAGGCGGCCGACGCAGCCGGCGAAACCGCGCGCGTCTACAAAGACGCTGCCGGCAATATTCTGCAAGATGGCGACACCGTCACCGTGATCAAGGACCTGAAACCAAAAGGCTCCGGCGGCGTAATCAAGCAAGGCACCAAGGTAAAGAACATCCGCCTGGTCGACAGCGACCACGATATCGATTGCAAGATCGACGGCTTCGGTGCCATGAGCCTGAAATCGGAATTCGTGCGTAAAGTCTAAGCATTACAATTTGTGAACATTTTCTAGCAATATTCCCGTATAGTCTCCGGAGAAAATTACACTTCCCCCGGAGACTGCCTATGAAGCCTGTTTCGCTTGCCCTGGTCATCGCACTGGCCCTGCCCTTCGCCACCACCTACGCGGCTGGCCCGATGGGGGAACGAAAAACCGAATCCAGCACGATGACGGGCATTAACGCGGCAGGCGAATGGGTTGGCGAAATCAAGGACGAGGATGGCCGCCGCCGCGCCGTGCTGATGTCGCAAGGCCGCCGAATCGAGATCGGTACCCTTGGCGGCAGCGACAGCACCGCCAACGCCATCAACAACCAGGGCGTGATCACCGGTGGCGCGCTCACCGCAAACAACGCCTGGCACGCCTTCCGCTACGACGAAGCACTTGGCATGCGCGACCTCGGCACTCTGGGCGGCAGCAGCAGCGTCGGCACCGCAATCAACCAGTCCGGCCACATCGTCGGCTACGCCGATACGGCCGAAGGCAATTACCACGCTTTCGTCGACACCGGCATCGCCATGCTGGACCTGGGCACCTTCGGCGGCAAGAACAGCTACGCTACCGCCATCAACGGTAACGGCTACGTGGTCGGCGCCGCGCAGTTATCGAATGGTTACCGCCGCGCCTTCCTCTACAAGCCTGGCAGCGGCATGATCGAGTTGCCCACGCTGGGCGGCCGCGTCAGTGTCGCCACCGGCATCAATGACCACGGCGTCGTGGTCGGCGCATCCGAAATGGAGAACCGCAGCTGGCATGCCTTCATGTATGACAACGGGCGCATGATCGACCTGGGCGCCATGATTGCTCACGGTTCCAGCTTCGCCAACGGCATCAACAACCACGGCGACATCGTCGGCACCGTGCGCATCAAGGACCACGACGCGCCGCACACCTTCATTTACAAGGACGGCCGGATGCAGGTGCGCTCCGGCTACGAAAGCCTTTACCTGACGCGCGACATCACCGAAGATGGAATGGTGATCGGCTCGTCCTATACCGGCCACGTGCTGAAATCCGGCGCCGTTGATTCGGCCAAGCCAGACCATGGCCTCAAGCCGGTTGACTGGCTCACCCTCGGTTTCCTGGCCATCATCGCCGCCGTGGCGGGATTCAAAGTGCGGGACCACCTCCGCAAAGGCTTCGACTTCGGCATGAAAATGCTGTCGCTGGCATGATGCGCCGCGCTACCCTGCTTTCTTTGGTCCTGGCCTTGGCCGGCACGGCATATGCGCAGGCACCTGTCGCGGGCAGGCAAGCACTCAGTATCCAACTGGACGCCAAAGCACGCCAGGCGGCACAGGGCCGCCTGCTGATATTTGCGCGGGAGGCCAGGGCCGCCGAAGCGGAAGCGCTGGAGCAATCCAAGGGAAAATCCAGCCAGGTCGCCAAGGTCGATGCAGATCCTTTCCAGGCCACGGCAACGACGGTCACGGCACAGGAGATCGGCTGGCTGCAGCCCGGGCAAAGCGTCACAATGAATAGCGGCGACATCGCGTTTCCCAAGCCGTACTCCGAGCTTCCGCCCGGCGACTATTATTTCCAGGCTGTGCTGGATGTGAATCACAGCTACAACTACAGTGGCCGCGGCGCAGGCGATTGGGTGAGCGACGTGGTCAAAGTCCGCCTGCCCGCGGCCGAAGTGCCGTCAATCCGGCTGGCGACGCTGCTGCCCGATAGCGATCCGTGGCTGCGCGAATCCGGTCCCGCCGAAGAACAGAAGGCCTTGCAAGCCGCCCGGCCGCACGCCAAACCTATCGATTACACCAGTCCCGCCCTGAGCGCATTCTGGGGGCGCCCCGTCAAGATGCATGGCTGGGTACTGACGCCGCCTGGCTACAACGCCAAGCCGGGCGAGAAGTATCCCACGGTCTACTTCACCCATGGTTTCGGAGGCAACGCCGCCTACCTGGTGCCGATGCTGGCCAAACTTTACGGGGCCATGGACAGTGGAAAAATGCCGCCCATGATCTGGGTAATGCTGGACGAATCGAGTCCTACAGGCACACACGAATTTGCAGACTCAGTGAACAACGGTCCTTGGGGGCTGGCCTTGACCACCGAACTGATTCCCCACCTTGAATCGCTCTATCGCATGGATGCCACGGCCAACGGCCGCTTCCTGAACGGCCACTCGTCGGGGGGCTGGGCTACGCTTTGGCTGCAAACACGGTATCCCAAACTGTTTGGCGGCACCTGGTCCACTTCGCCAGATGCATCGAGCTTCCATGACTTCAGCGGCGTGGACCTGTACGCACCGCAGGCCAATGTCTTCCGCAAGCCCGACGGCAGCGCCTATCCCCTGGTGCGCGACCATGACAAAGTCCTGGGGACATTCGAGCAGTTCGCCAAGCTTGAACGCGTGCTGGGCAGCTACGGTGGCCAGCTCGCATCGATCGAATGGGTCTTCTCGCCACGCGGCCACGACGGCAGGCCGCTGCCCATGTTCGACCGGGACACCGGCGCAGTCGACCAGGACGTTGTCGCTTACTGGCGCGAACACTTCGACATCGCCCAACGCGTGCAGCGCGACTGGCCCGCATTGAAGGCCAACCTGGACGGCAAGATCCACGTCATCGTGGGCACCGCTGATTCCTTTTACCTGGACGGCTCCGCCCGCAGGCTGCAGGCCGTCCTTGACGGCTTGCATGCCAGGTCTGATTTCCGCTTCATGGACGGCAAGACGCATTTCGACCTTTACCGCCAGGGTGAGGACAAGCTGGCCTTGCTGAACCAGATCAGTTGGGAAATGTATGCGATCGCGCGGCCGGCATCCGCATTGAAGCCCAAAACCACGCCAGCTATGTAACGGCATGTTTCCCGCGTGCCGCCCAATGCTGCGGCACGCTTTTTCTATGCAATACTCGCCGGATGAAAACATTCGTCCGCACCCTTCCAGCCCTGATGCTTGCCGCGAGCTGCGTGCATGCCCAGGAAAAGCCGGCAGCCGACGCCGCCGCCAAAACTCCTGCTGCCGCCGAACGTCCGGCCGAAACAAAAGCTTTTGACCGCACGCTGAAGGCTGAATCTTCCGTCAGCAAGAACAGCACGGTCACGATCCGGGGCAAGCCTGTGCCATACAAGGTTACGGCCGGCACCCAGCCTGTGTGGGACAAGGATGGCAAGGTCATCGCCTCGCTGTTCTACACCTATTACCAGCGCAGCGATGTCGGCGACAAGTCGCGCCGCCCGCTGGTGCTGTCGTTTAACGGCGGCCCCGGTTCGGCGTCGGTGTGGATGCACATTGCCTACACCGGCCCCAAGGTGCTGAACATAGATTCGGAAGGCTACCCGGTCCAGCCTTACGGCGTGAAGGACAACCCGAATTCCATCCTGGACGTTGCCGACATCATCTACATCGACCCCGTCAACACGGGCTTCTCGCGCATCCTCGATCCGAAGGCCGACCGGGCCACCTTCTTCGGCGTGAACGCCGATATCAAATACCTGGCCGACTGGCTGCAAGCTTTCGTATCGCGCGAAGGCCGCTGGACTTCGCCAAAATTCCTGATCGGCGAAAGCTACGGCACCGCGCGGGTTTCAGGCCTGGCGCTGGAGCTGCAGAATTCACACTGGATGTACCTGAACGGCGTGGTGCTGGTATCCCCGACCGGCCTGGGTTTGAAGCGCGACGGCCCGGTGGGCCAGGCGCTTTCCCTGCCCTACTACACCGCCGCCGCGTGGTACCAGAAAGCCCTGCCGGCCGACCTGCAGCAAAAGGATTTGAAAGACGTGCTGCCGGAAGCGGAATCGTTTGCGGTAAACGAATTGATCCCCGCGCTGGCCAACGGCGGCTTCCTGGACACGCAAAGGTGCAATGCCGTAGCGGCGAAGGTTGCGCACTATTCGGGCTTGCCGGAAAAAGTGGTCCTTCAGAACAACCTGAGCGTGCCGGTCGGCACCTTCTGGAAGGAACTGCTGCGCGACAAAGGCTACACCATCGGCCGGCTGGATTCGCGCTACCTCGGCATCGACAAGAAGGACGCCGGCGACAAGGTCGATTACAACGCCGAGCTGACCTCCTGGCTGCACTCCTTTACGCCGGCCATCAACTACTACCTGCGCGACGTGCTGGGTTACAAGACCGACCTTACCTACAATATGTTCGGGCCTGTGCACCCTTGGGACAACAAGGACGACAATACTGGCGAGAACCTGCGCCAGGCCATGGCCGCCAATCCATACCTGAAGCTGATGGTGCAATCGGGTTATTTCGACGGCGCCACCACCTACTTCGACGCCAAATACACCATGTGGCAGCTCGACCCGAGCGGCCGCATGAAAGACCGCATGCGCTTTGAAGGCTACCGCAGCGGCCATATGATGTACTTGCGCGCGGAAGACCTGGTGAAATCGAATGACGACTTGCGCGATTTCATCCAGAAGGCGCTGCCAGGCGCCGGCGTGCCTGCCAGGTACTGAATTGCGCAAGGCGGGAGCCGCCGCTCCCGTCGTGCTTAATTGCAGTCCTTCAGCTTGGAAAATTGGCAGCGCAATAGCGCCGCGCTGCCCTCGAAGGACTGGTTTGGTGTCATCGCTTTTGACAAGGACTTGAGCTCCCTGGCCGCGATCTTGTCGCCGCCTTCGCTGGCAAGACTCAGCCAGACATAGGCACGCACCAGGCTTTTCGGGACGCCGTCGCCTGCAAAGAATTTCAGGCCAAGGTTCGATTGTGCGTTCGAATGGCCAAGGAGCGCCGCCGACCGGTAAAGCCTGATCGCTTCCGCCTTGTTGCGCGCCACACCCTTGCCCTGGTCATACATGAAGCCAAGCATGGCTTGTGCGTGCGGATCGCCTTGTTCCGCAGCGAGCTTGAACCACTTGAGCGCCTCCACGTCGTCCTGCTTTACGCCCTCGCCGCGGCGGTACAGGATGCCAAGCGTGGTTTGCGCCGTCTTCTCGCCCTTCTCGGCTGCAGGCAGCGACCACTTGAGCGCTTCTGCATAGTTGCGGCCTACGCCGCGCCCCTCGTAATACATCACGCCGATATTGGCTTGTGCCAGCGCGTCGTTCTTTTCCGCCGCTATCTGATAGAGCCGGAAAGCTTCGGCATAGTCCTGCTTGACCCCGTCGCCTTTTTCATACATCACGCCAAGGTTATTCATTGCAGCGAGGTTGCCGCCATCGGCGGCCAACTGATACCACTTCAGGGCGCCAGCGAAATCTTTGGCGCGCCGTGGCGTGCCTGTTGCCAGGCTTCGGCCAAAGCCAAACTGGCCGTCAGCGTTACCCTGTTTGGCCGCCAGTTCATACCAGTACGCCGCCTTGTCGAGGTCCTGGGCAATGCCATGGCCCAGGTAATAAGCATCGCCCAGGTCCAGTTGTCCGAGGACGTATCCCTGCTCGGCCGACATGCGGAACCACTTGACGGCTTCCGCCTTATCGAGCGGCACGCCGCGCCCATTGGCGTACATCACGCCGAGATTATCCTGCGCGGCTTTGCTTCCTTGCTGGGCCGCCAGCTGAAACCATTTGACGGCTTCGACGTAATCCTGCGGCGTACCGCGGCCCTTCTCAAGGAGAAAGCCAAGATTCGATTGCGCATACCGGTCGCCCTTTTCGGCGGCGGGACGATACCATTTCACCGCCTCCGCATCGTTTTGCGCGACGCCTTTACCCCATTGATACATTTCACCGAGTGTGCTCTGGGCGTCGGTATTGCCCTGCTCCGCCAATGGCCGCAGCAGTTCAAGGGCACGTGGATAGTCCTGGCGGTTGAACGCCGCCAGGCCATCGTTAAGCGGTGATGCCCCGGCAGGCCCGGATGCCAGGCTGAAGGCGAATACAAACGCAGCAATCGAGTTCTTCATCAACACGGATTTCACTTCACGGGAAATTGAAAAGAAATCGAGTGTAGGTACGCGATTGCTTTTTTGTCAAGCAAGACTCAGTGCATCAAGGCAAAAAAAACGGAGGCCGAGGCCTCCGTCTTCATTACTTCTCCGTCAGGAACGTCTTCAGCTTGTCCGAACGCGAAGGCTGGCGCAGCTTGCTCATCGCCTTGGCTTCGATCTGGCGGATACGTTCGCGGGTCACGTCGAACTGCTTGCCCACCTCTTCCAGCGTGTGGTCGTTCGACATCTCCACGCCGTAGCGCATGCGCAGCACCTTGGCTTCGCGCGGAGTCAGGGAGTCCAGCACTTCCTTGATCACATTGCGCATCGAAGCGTGCAGCGCGGCGTCCAGCGGCGCCAGCGTGGTGTTGTCTTCGATGAAGTCGCCCAGCTGGGAATCGCCATCCTCGCCCATCGGGGTTTCCATGGAAATCGGCTCCTTGGCGATCTTCATGATCTCGCGCACCTTGGACTCGGGCATTTCCATCTTCTGCGCCAGGGTTGCCATATCCGGTTCGGAACCGGTTTCCTGCATGATCTGGCGCGAGATGCGGTTCATCTTGTTGATGGTCTCGATCATGTGCACCGGCACGCGGATGGTACGGGCCATGTCCGCGATCGAACGGGTGATCGCCTGGCGGATCCACCAGGTGGCGTAGGTCGAGAACTTGTAGCCGCGGCGGTATTCGAACTTGTCGACCGCCTTCAGCAGGCCGATATTGCCTTCCTGGATCAGGTCCAGGAACTGCAGGCCGCGGTTGATGTATTTCTTCGCGATCGAGATCACCAGGCGCAGGTTGGCCACGGTCATTTCGCGCTTCGCGGTACGCGCACGCTTTTCGCCGGCAGCCATCTGCTTGTTGATCTTGCGCAGGTCGGCCAGCGGCAGCGCCACGCGCTCCTGCAGGTCGATCATCTTGTTCTGCAGTTCCTTGATGGCTGGGACGTTACGGCCCAGCACAGCGCTGTACGGATAGCCGGCAGCCACTTCGCCGTCCACCCATTCCAGGTTGGTTTCATTGCCCGGGAAGACCTTGATGAAGTGGGCGCGCGGCATGCCGCAACGGTTCACGCACAGTTCCAGCACGGCGCGCTCGATCGAACGCACCTGCTCCATCTGGCCGCGCAGGGTATCGCACAGCTTTTCCACCACTTTGGCGGTGAAGCGGATGCCCAGCAGCTCGTTGGAGATGATGTCCTGCGCCTTCACATAGGCGGCATTGCCGTAGGCGGCCTTGCGCATCTTGTCGAACTGGCTCGAAATCAGGGAGAACTTGGCCAGCGCGTCATCTTTCAGTTGCGCCAACTGTTCGGTCGAATAACCGGCGGCGCCGCCGTTGACGTCGCCGTCTTCTTCCTCTTCGTCCAGGTCTTCTTCCTCTTCTTCATCGTCGGAAGCAGCGGCTGGAACCTTGGCAGGCGCCGGAGTCGGCGCATCTTCGTTCAGGTCGACAAAGCCGTCCACCACGTCGTCCACCTTCATCTCGTCCTTTTCGATCTTCTCGGCCAGGGCCAGGATCTCGGAGATGGTGGTCGGGCAAGCGGAAATCGCCTGGATCATGTCGCGCAGGCCGCCTTCGATACGCTTGGCGATCTCGATCTCGCCTTCGCGCGTCAGCAGCGCCACGGCGCCCATTTCACGCATGTACATGCGCACCGGGTCGGTGGTACGGCCGAAATCGGAATCGACGGTCGACAGCGCGGTGGCTGCCGCGGCTTCCACTTCATCGTCGCTGGCGGCAGTCGGCACGTTATCGGACAGCAGCAGCGCTTCCGCATCCGGCGCGCGCTCGTACACGGCAATGCCCATGTCGTTGAAGGTCGCGATGATGCCTTCGATCGCTTCCGGATCGACGATGTTTTCCGGCAGGTGGTCGTTGATTTCGGCGTAAGTCAGGTAGCCGCGGTCCTTGCCCAGGTTGATCAGGTTCTTGAACTGGGTGCGGCGCTTTTCCAGCTCCTCCGCATTGGCGCCGTCAGCCATGCCGAAAGCGTCGATACCCTTGGCCTTGCGCTCGCGCGCCTTGGACGCTGCCTTCAGTTCGGCGCGTTCCACGGCGTTCAGTGCCGCCACTTCATCGTTTTCCGGGGTGAATTCGCTTGGCTTGCGGCCGCGGCGGCCTGGCACCTTCACTTGCGGCAGCAGGTAGCCGGAAGTGTCGATCGATGCCAGCACGGCGGCGTCGCGCACTTCGGTCACGGCGGCTGGGCCGGTGGTCACGGTCACTGGCGCAGGTTCGGCAGCCTTAGGCTTGCGCCCGCGCTTTGCAGGCGCCGGGGCCGGCGCTTCTTCGGCGACGACAGCCAGCGACACCGGCTTGGCAGCAGCAGTCTTGCGGGCACGGGTCTTGACGACCGGTTCATCGGCAACGGCTTCCACTGGCGTCTCCTCGACCGGCACGGCGGCCAGGCGACGGGATTTCTTTACTACGGTGACTTTTCCTGCTTCCTCTTGAGCGTTGTCGATCACATACGAAAGGCTGGTCTTTGGCACGGCCAACGAGGCGCTGGTAGTGGAGGAGCCAGTGGACTTCTTGGCGGACAACGTCAGGGTCTTAGGTTTCGTCATTCAATATCTCTCTCAGCGCACCCAAAGGTGCACTTATCGAAGGCTCGCGATGGCCCGGGTTCAGGGATAATCGGGAAAAGAAAAAGCCCGCATGACCGGGCTCGATTCCGATGATTCAGTGATTAGAGAGGGCACATGCCCTGGAACTGGACTTCACAGGGCAGCGCGGCCCCGGCCGAAAACTCTTTACCAATCTGAATTCGCACCGTCCTGCATTTGGCGCGTCGGCCATTATACAAGGTTTTGACCCGGACCGCACCCATTAATTCGATATCAAAACCACATCATGAGCTAAAACACAATGCGCCGGGAAGCTGCATCGTGGTATGCTGGCGGCTCTTGATTAACCTATGAAGTCGATGAACACTAGCACTACCCCTCAGCAGCCGGCCGAAGGCCAAGCCGCCGCACCTGCCGCTCCCAATTCCGCACGCGCCCTGCTCAAGCAATTGCAGCAACAGTATGCCCCGTTCCGCGACAGCCTGCCGCTGTCGATCGGCATCGACAAACAGCTCATCGCCGCGATGCCGGAGCTTAACCGCAAGC
>Ga0307408_100000402_pt1 | contig 38881 bp, 20 predicted proteins | sample 322Cmetagenome_FD_202116 | JGI IMG/M metagenome (GOLD analysis project Ga0307408, IMG submission 202116) | Maize rhizosphere microbial communities from greenhouse at UC Davis, California, United States - 322HYB-C-3 | ecosystem: Host-associated > Plants > Roots > Rhizosphere > Soil | place... | reverse complement strand
GCCGTTATAAATTCCGTGCCGTAGGTACGGGACTCCTTAACAGCATTGTGGGAGAACCAACCAGCGGGAGCTCTTGTCCGAATAACTAGCGTAGCATGTTCTGCTACCAGTCAAGCCTGAGAGGCTTGACTCTACTAAGCAACCACGGGAGCAACCCGTGGTTTGAACTACTGGTTTTCATATAATAGAGGCTTTAAAACGATTACAAAATTCATCTGTTAACAGATAACTTCATTAACTTTATTACTGGCAGATTCTTATCCTATGTTTAAAAAGCTTTTAGTAATCTTTCTGTATTTGCCGGTTTTGGGGTTTTGCCAAAACTACAACTATAGATTTAACCAGATTTCTGTCCTTGAAGGTTTATCAAACAGCAATGTTCAAACTACCTTACAAGACCATCTGGGATTTATATGGATCGGCACAGTGAATGGCTTAAACAGGTACGATGGTTATTCATGCAAAGTATTTAAACATCGTTTAAATGATTCCAGCAGCTTACCAGACAATGAAATTTTCTCCATTTTTGAAGATTCTAATAAGGATCTTTGGATTGGCACCGCCTTTGGTATGTGTATGTATGAGAGAAATACCAATTCCTTCATTAACCATACAGAAATTAAAAAACTGTCAAGAGTACTTCATTTTGTTGAGGATAAAGATAAAACGCTTTATACTTCTGCCAGCACAACACTTTATGCAAAACGCAAGAATGATAAGAAATTCCGGCCCCTCTTCGGATTTTCTGAAGACGATGAAATACTGGCAATGTGTATTGATTCCCGAGGAATTTTCTGGATGGTTACCAGAGAAAACTTTATTTACAATTATGACCCGAAACTAAAACGAGTAACTGAGCGAAAAGATATTCCAGTAAAAGACATCACTGGGATCTTAGAAGATCGTGATCATAATATCTTATTCTCAACTGGTACCGGCTTTTACTGCTACTCTACTAAAGAAAAAAAACTAGTGCCTTTTCTCAAGAAGTCTAAATTAAATACACTGATTACCAATTTTGAGGAGGATCAAGAAGGTAGAATATGGGCAGGAACAGTAAACAATGGCTTTTATATTATAGATAAAGCCCGGACTAATATTTACCATTACACGCATAGTACCGGAGATCCGGAAAGTTTAAGCTCCAATTCTGTAAATGACATTTATATAGACAGGAACCAAAATTTTTGGCTGGGCACTTATGCAGGTGGTGAAAATTTGTTAACCGAACGAAATTTTGACACCTATAGAAGCAATCTGGCATCGGAAAATAGCTTAAGCAATAATAATATTGCCTCTTTGTGTGAGGACAGTCAAGGAAATATCTGGATTGGAACAGATGGCGGGGGCTTAAACAAATTCAATCCAAAAACTAAAAAATTTACAAGGTTCCGGGCATCATCTGCCAACGTCAATACTATCAGCACTAATGTAGTTACCTCCATTTTAATAGATAAGAAGGGAACGATGTGGCTTGGATACTGGGATGGCGGGTTCGACAGCTACAATCCTGTTACTAACAAGTTCACCCATTACAAAATGAGTGATAAAAGCGGCCCTGGGAAGGATTTGTTAGACCCCAATGTGATGTACCTTTTTGAAGATAGGCAGGGAAACATCTGGGTACAAACATTGACAAGCCTTATGCTTTTTGACCAGAAAGCAAACCGGTTGATCCATTACCCGACCGGAGGGCACGCCCGCGACACCTATATTACTGATATGCTAGATGCCCGCGATGGAAACCTGTATTTAGCTTCCTGGCTTGGATTACAAATACTGGATAGAAAAACTAAAAAAAGGATCAGTTTTACGCATAATGACAAAGACCCTCAGTCTATTTGTAATGATAAACTTTTTACCGTCACAGAAGATAGTAAAGGCAGAATATGGATAGGCACAAGTGAAGGGTTAAGCTTGTTCGATAAAAAAAGTAAGAAGTTTTCTAATATCTATGCCAAAGACGGTTTACCCAGCGATATTATTTATGGAATTTATGAAGATAGAAAAGGAAATTTATGGTTGAGTACCAATAATGGAATTTGCAGCTATAATCCTGAAACAAAGAAGATAAAAACATATAACATAAGCGACGGAATTCAGGGAAATGAATTCAAAATAAATGCTCATTTAAAACTGAAAAACGGCGGCCTTGTATTTGGTGGAATTAATGGATTTACCATTTTTAACCCGGATAGAATCAAAGAAAACAGAAATCCTCCTCCCGTAGTATTTACAGATTTTCAAATTTTTAATTCTTCGGTCAGCCCTTCAGATCCTGATTCTCCGTTAAAAACAGATATCAGCTTAACGAAGGAAATTACCCTAAACTACGATCAATCGGTATTTACCATAGAATTTTCAGCGTTAAATTACATCTCGCAGCAAAAGAATCAGTATTCATATATTCTTGAAAACTTTGAGAAAAACTGGAATAAGGCCAGTAAAAACCGTAGGGCCACATACACGAACTTGGATCCCGGAGAGTATATTTTTAGAGTTCGGGCGTCCAATAATGATGGCGTATGGAACATGGGCGGAAGTTCCTTAAAAATAATTGTTACCCCTCCTTTCTGGTTAACCTGGTGGTTTAGGTTACTGAGTTTCATTGCTATCATAAGTGGTATCTACTTTTTTTACAGATATCGAACCCGCCAAATCAGGGCTCAAAAAGCAGTGCTTGAAAAGCTGGTATCAGAGCGTACCGAGCAAGTTGTGAGACAGTCGGAGCATCTTCAGCATTTGAATGAGGAGCTACAGGTTCAGGCAGAAGAATTGCAGTTAAAATCAGAGCTGGAACAGCAGGCTCGAGAGGAAGCAGTTAAGGCCAATCAGGCTAAAAGTGCCTTTCTGGCTACAATGAGCCACGAAATCCGAACTCCAATGAATGGGGTTCTCGGCATGTCATCTCTATTATGCGGTACCCAATTAGACCCTGAGCAAAGAGATTACGCTGAAACCATTCGCAACAGCGGCGAAGCTTTACTAAGTGTAATTAACGATATCCTGGATTTCTCTAAGATTGAATCCGGAAATATGGAACTAGATCCGCATCACTTCGACCTTCGTAAATGTATTGAAGAGGTAATGGATCTGTTTGCAAGTAAAGCTGCTCAAATTGGCATTGACCTGGTTTATCAAATTGATTATCAGGTATCCCCATCTCTTTTTGCCGATAGTTTACGTTTGAGGCAGGTATTGATAAATTTAATTGGAAACGCCATCAAGTTTACCAAACAAGGCGAAGTATTTCTGGGAATCAAACTTATCAATCGGCATCAGGATGACCTGGAGATTGGCTTTGAAATAAAGGATACCGGAATCGGAATTCCACAGGATAAGCTCCATCGTCTTTTTAAAGCTTTTTCGCAAGTAGACTCCTCTACAACCCGCCAATACGGGGGAACCGGCTTAGGCCTTGTAATATGCGAACGGCTGATCCACTTAATGGGAGGGGAGATTAAGGTTGAAAGTGAACTGGGACAGGGAAGTACTTTTAGTTTTAATATTCTGTGTAAAGCCGGAGAGCAGTCAATACGCCATTATGTAAATTTTGAATTTTCCGGTGATGGAAAGAAAAAGATATTAATCGTAGATGATAATGAAACTAACCTGCACATTTTAAAAAACCAGCTCGAACAATGGAAACTTAGCCCTGTCACTGCTTCATCCGGTAAAAGAGCATTAGAAATTTTAAACAGGGATAGAAATTTTGACCTGGTGATCACCGATATGAAAATGCCTGAATTGGATGGTGTGCAGCTTTCTAAAAAGATAAAGGAGATCAATCCAACGCAACGGGTGATTTTATTGAGCTCGGTTGGAGATGAGAGCCAGAAAAAACATGGAGGCCTTTTTGCTGCAATTCTTACCAAGCCTGTAAAACAGCAGCAATTGTTAAGGGTAGTTCAACTGGAATTAAAACAACAAGGCCAGCCCCTGCCAGTAGTGGAAAACAAACAAGCTAATTTATTATCGGAAGAGTTTGCAGTTAAACATCCTTTAAATATCCTGATAGCTGAAGATAATCTGATTAATCAGAAATTGATAATCAAGGTATTGAATAAACTGGGCTATAATCCTTCCCTTGCCAATAATGGTCAGGAAGTTTTGGAAATGTTAGAGAAAGAAGAGTATGAAGTAATCCTGATGGATATTCAAATGCCTGTTCTGGATGGCCTTAGCACCACAAGAAAGATCAGGACTGAATTTGACAAACAACCTGTAATTATAGCCATGACGGCCAATGCTATGGTGGAAGACAAGGAGGAATGTTTATCGGCAGGAATGAATGATTACGTTTCTAAACCTATAAATATGGAAGAACTGGTTAGAGTTTTAAAAGAAACCAGTTTGGCAAAATGAGAGCTTCGTTAGCCCTTGATAACTATGAGCCTGCTGTGAATTTAACGAATTTCCACTAGCTGAATCCCTGCCTATTAAACTCAGCCTGGGATTTACCATGAAAAAGTATGGTTATAAGGCAGGATCGATAAATTTACATTCCAATTGAAGCGAAGTAAATATTAATAAAAAGCCCTTAAGTTTTAGATTTAAGGGCCTTTGTATTTATGCTATATATTAATGAATTAGGCGGAATTTAGATAATCTTGCCACCCAACCTTACAGGAAAGTCAGATTTTATCTCTGCTTGCTTTTTTTAGGCAATTTCTTGTCAATCAAGTAAATATATCTCATCACTTCGCTAGTTTGGATCAAGCGAAATTCTTTTCAGGTTCTTCTTTAAGCCCTATGTACCGGCACAAAGATCCTTACACGTATAAGTTCATTAAGAAAAGCTTTCGGGTTCGAACGCAAAAAATTCAAGGAAATTTAAAATTCTTTGTAAGGTTTCGCCACAGCTTGTGTTTTCAGGACAATTAGCAACGAGAAAAGGGGCGCATGCAGCAAATAGATCACATTGTAAACTTACTTAGGTGTTATTCAAGAGGGACGCTTGATGAGGGGCAACACGCCGAGCTTAATCACCTACTTCTGCTGTATCCTGATTTAAAACAGTTATTGAGCGACTTTCAAAGCGAAGCGGGCATGGAGTTAGCGATTAAGGAGTATTTAGCGCTTTACTCCGATGTGAATCTCCAGCGTGAAGAGCTTGTATTGCAAAATATCCTTTCAGAAATACGAGAAAGCACCCCTGTCAGACGACTGCTCCCGGTACGCACGCTGCTGGCCTATGCTGCAGTTGCGGCCGTGATCCTCCTGTTTATCGGCGGTGTGTTCTGGAGGAATCTGCTTCCTCAAAACGAGTCGGGTAATTTCCAGGCCAGCGATTTTGCAGCGGGGCATAACAGAGCCTTTTTGACCACTTCCGGGGGTAAGAGGCTAGAGCTGAGTGGCAGTCATTCTGGTATCATGATGAAGGAAGATGTTCGGTACGACGATAGCAGCAAAGTGACTGGAGCGGGATTGGATAGCGACGGCTCCCTTCATCTATCTACTCCCAAAGGAGGACAGTACCAGATCACGCTGTCTGACGGCACGAAAGTTTGGCTAAATGCTGCAACCAGTCTGCGGTTCCCAAGGTTTTTCAACGGCAGCGAGCGAACAGTCAACCTGGATGGTGAAGCCTATTTCGAAGTGGCCCCAAATAAGAAAAAGCCCTTTATCGTCCGCACGGCTGCGCAAAAGATTAGTGTGCTGGGCACACACTTCAATGTTAGTGCTTACCGGCAGGATATCGCTTCATCAGTAACGCTTTTAGATGGAAAGGTCCGTGTCGCTGTCGCTGGCAACGAGCGATTAACAGCAGTACTGAAGCCGGGCCAGCAGTCTGTGGTGGCCGAAAAGCAAATCAAGGTTGCAGAGGTGAACGTGGATGACTTCGTTGCCTGGAAGCAGGGGGAATTCATGTTCAATAATGAAGATCTGGAAGGCGTGATGCAGAAGTTAGCCCGCTGGTATGACCTTGAAATTTCGGTCGCAGGAGATTTGAAAGGCCTCCGGATCTGGGGCTCCGCTTCACGAAAAGATAGTTTCCAGCAAGTGCTCAGGCTGATCACTGCCACTGATGAACGTATTAAATGTAAAATTGAAGGAAGGAGGGTGATGCTTATGAGATAAATCCATTACCAGTCAAGAGCCAAAAAAATACCGGGAAAGCTGCTACTAACCCGGTCAATTGGTTTCGGCCTTTAATCAGTTCATCATAATTATAAACCCAAAACATACCAAAAGTAATGAAAAATTACATTTTATCCGAGGGGCTGCCCTTTCTGCGCCCCAGGTATAAGTTTTTATTAATTAGCAATTTGATAGTTGTTTTTCTGCTATTTTCCATTTTTCAGGTCCAGGCTGATGGCATGGGCCAAACTGTTACTATTGAACAAAAAAACATTGCGTTCGTTGATGCTTTGCGTGAAATCAAAAGGCAAACCGGATACACCGTGGTTTGCAGCAGCGAGATCTTAAAAAGCGCAGGGCCGTCTAATCTGAGCCTCAAAAATGTGCCATTGTTCCAGGCACTCGAGGCGCTGTTAACACCTAAAGGGCTGACCTTCTATGTGGAGGGTAAATCCATCGCCATTAAAAAGGCCAACAGTCAGTCGGCTACCAAGCCGGAGGAGATCAAAACGCAGTTGGCAGGCCGTCCAATTCAAGGCATAGTCACAAAGGCAGATGGCCAGCCTCTTGGGAATGTCACCGTGAGCATCAAAAGCAAAAATCGGGTTACAACGACAGACAATTCAGGGGCCTATACGATTAGCGCTGACGCCGGCGATGTCATTACCTTCAAGCATGTCGGGTACAAACTAAAAGAGATCACTTTAGCTGATCAGCAGGTGCTTAACGTCAGCCTGATCCCCGAAGAAACGAGCCTGCAAGAAGTAGTGGTCGTGGGTTATGGTGTCACAAAGAAAATGAACCTTACGGGATCAGTAGAGAGCGTAAAGTCCGCTGAGCTGGAGAAGATGCCTGTAGTTAATACAGCCACCGCCCTTTCAGGTAAAGTTCCGGGCCTGGTGTTGAAGCAATCCTCCGGCCAGCCAGGTAATAATGATCCGGTGCTCAACATTCGCGGGTTCGGCTCTCCGCTGGTTATTATCGACGGAACACAGCAGGGAAGCTTCGGCAACCTGGATATCGAAGAGATCGAGTCCATTACCGTACTGAAGGATGCCGCTGCAGCCGTATACGGTGCCCAGGCCGGCAACGGGGTTGTTCTGGTGACAACCAAGCGTGGCGGAAGCGGCATGCCGAAAATTACCTTCAATTCGGCGTACACGCTATCAACGCCCACCCGCTATCCTAAAATGATGAGCGCGGGCGAATATGCTGAACTTTATAACGAAGCTCAATTGAACGATGGGGTCGCCCCGGCAAACCTCCGGTTCAGCACTGCCGCTATAGCCGCTTACAAAAACCAAAATGATCCTGCAAACTATCCTAACACCGATTGGTTCGACGTGGCCGCCAGGCAATATGCCCCACAGTACAAAAATAACCTTAACGTGAACGGTGGAGGCGAAAACGTGAAGTACTTTTTCTCGCTGGGCCAGGCAAGCGAAGGTGGGCTTTGGCGAAGCGGAGACAGCGAGTTCAAAAGATATAATGTTCGTTCGAACCTCGATGTTAAAGTAACACCCAGCTTGACCGCCACAATCGATCTGGCCGGCAGAAATGAATCCAGAAGCAATCCGAACATCAGCGTAAACGATATATTCCTGAACATTCTTAGAAGTCAGCCGATTTATGCCCCGACCTATCCGGACCCGACCAAATATGCCGCATTGGGAAGGGTTGGTGCCAATGGCCTGATTTCGACACAGAAGGATGTGGTAGGATATCTGGATGATGACCGTAATTATTTCACAGGGAGCTTCAAATTGCGCTACGACATTCCCTTTGTGAAGAATTTGTACGCTGAAGGAAGGTTGACCTATTTCAAAGATGAGGCCTATCTGAAGAACTGGTCTCAGCAGTACTCCACATACAATTATGATGCGGCCAATAACGTGTACAGCCTGGCCAGCCAAAACGGCCAGACTGCATTAACCGAGAGTCAAGCCCATTCGCGGAGAATGACTCACCAATACTCGTTAAACTACGACCGTACGTTTGATAAACACTCCTTCAAGGGACTTCTGCTATTTGAGGGAATCAACGAAGATGCCAACAACCTGTCCGCCACCAGGCGAAATTATATTAGTACCGCAGTTCAGCAGCTATTTGCCGGTGGAACGGACAGCCAGAGTACTTTCGGTACTGCAACACAAAATGGGCGGGCTAGTTATATCGGCCGGCTTAATTATGCTTTTGATTCGAAGTACTTACTGGAAGCGACGTTTCGGTATGACGGTTCTCCAAGGTTCGCCGAGAACCGGCGCTGGGGCTTTTTTCCAAGCCTCTCCCTTGGCTGGAACATTTCAGATGAGAATTTTCTGTCAGAGGTGAACTGGCTAGACAACCTGAAATTGAGATTATCTTTTAGTAATACTGGTAACGACGGGACCGGTAATTTCCAATACCTCACCGGTTATCAATATAACAGCACATATATGATCGGTACCTCGCCAAAACAAACGATCGTCAGCACTGGTTTGGCTAATCCCTATATCTCATGGGAAGATCTCACCACATACAATGTCGGTTTAGAAACCCGTGTGTTTGGTTCGTTTGGGGCCAGCCTGGATGTCTTCTATCGAAAACGCGAAGGAATGCTCGCTACACGTGCCGGGTCCCTGCCGTTTTCATTCGGGGCTGTCCTGCCTTCGGAAAACATCAACAGTCAGGATAACCGGGGCTTTGAATTTGTGCTAAATTATAGGCGAAAATTCGGCAACTTTAGCACCAACCTATCAGGAAATGTGTCTTATTCACGGGCGAAATGGATCCATTTCGAAGAGCCGGTATATGAAGATGGTGACCAGATCCGAATCAACCAACGCTCTGGCAGATATGTCAACCAAACGTTTGGTTACATGACCGATGGTTTCTTCCAGTCTAAGGAGCAGATAGGTAATTGGCCGATCAATCAGGATGGCGCCAAAAATGCCACACTTAAGCCGGGTGACCTGATTTACAAAGATCTGAATAATGATAAAATCATTAACTGGCGTGATCAGGCGCTGATTGGTAAAGGGGACCTGCCAAACTGGTACTATGGCTTGAATACTGATTTTTCCTGGAAGGATTTCAGTGTGAATGCGCTGTGGCAGGGAGCGGCCGGATTCAATTTCCAGATTACCGCCGATGCCAAGTCTACCTTTACCCAGGATCAGAATGGCTACCAGTATTTTTACGCCAACCGGTGGACCCCGGGACGCACAGATGCTCAATATCCCAGAGCGAGTGTCGGCTTGCCGGCCAACCAGGATAAGTTGTCAGATTTTTGGTACAAAAAAGCCTCCTACCTCCGGTTAAAATCCCTGATGCTTTCTTACAGTTTGCCGAAGAAGCTGACTAAAAGAATTTCTTCTCCCAATCTGTCCATCTTTGTTGCCGGTACGAACCTGCTAACCTTCGACAATCTGTCTGACTTTGGTTATGATCCAGAGGCACCGAGTTGGAACAGCGGGTTATATTATCCTCAGCAAACCACTTATACACTGGGCTTAAAGGCTAACCTCTAAAAAAAAACACGGTCATGAAAAAATATTTCTTCATATTATTTACAGTATTCCTAAGCTCCTGTACCGACGACTTTCTGGATAAAAAGCCAATCGACAGGATTTCAGATGGCGCAGTATTTAACGACCCCGCGCTAACCGATGCCTATATTTATCAGTTGTATAATGAACTTCCATTGCACATGAACAGCGTCGGGTGGTCATGGAACCCCAACGGAGCGGCCGTTTACTTTCCGATGGTGGTTTGCGATGAAGGGCTTCAGCAGGGAACGTACTGGGAGCAGTACGTTAAATGGAATAAAGGACTGGAAGATGCGAGCAACACCTATGATCAATGGTGGGGTTACAGCACCATTCGGCGTATGAACGAGTTCCTTGAAAAGATTGGCGGAAGCAGTTTAAGTAAAACTCAGAAAGACATCTACACTGCCGAAGTACGCTTTTTACGGGCATTCGCCTATTTTGAGATGGTTAAAAGATATGGCGGGGTCCCCCTGATAACTACTGTGCAGCAGATCAACACCCCGGCCGAGCAGTTGTTTGTTCCGCGAAGTACCGAAAAACAGATCTACGACTTCATTCATACCGAGCTTAGTGACGCCTCTGTTCTTTTACCTGAAACCAGATTAGATATAGAATATGGCAGGGCGACAAAGTATGCTGCCCTGGCACTGGACAGCCGGGCGATGCTTTATGCTGGCAGTATCGCAAAATATGGTAAGCTGGAGTTGGACGGTGTGGTGGGCTTTCCTGCTGCAGAGGCCAGCGGCTATTTCCAGAAGTCTTACGATGCTTCCCAAAAGATCATGGCCTTTGCTCAAAGCACCGGGAAGATCGGGCTGTATAACAAGTACCCGAGCGACCCCGTAAAGAACTTTTATCAGCTCTTTATCGACGAAAAGAACGTCGAGACCATTTTCTCCGTGCAGTACAACGGGCTGAGCGGCAAGGGCCATTCCATGGATTTTTGGCTGGCCGTTCAGGGAATTTCCGTTGGTTGGGGACAGGAAGTGAATGTGCCCTTGGAACTTGTTGAGGCTTTTGAGTACAAAGACGGGTCTTCCGGTAAGCTGGATCGCACAGCTCTGACTCAAGGTTCGTACAGTATCACAGACCTCTTCAAAAATAAAGATTCCCGCTTCAACGCCTCGGTACTTTACCAGGATTCCCCTTGGCAGGGTGGTAAAATCGAGCGATATTCTGGAACATACGTAATGGAAAATGGTGTCGAAAAGCTGGTAACGAGTCCTAATCAGACCATCAATGGAAAGGTTGCCTGTTCTCCTGGCGGAGGGCCTTATGCGGTAACTGGCTTTACACCCAAAAAATACTACGACGAACGACTCGTGCGCCCACTGGCAGGCCAGTCTGAAACCGATTTTCTGGTGTTTAGGTATGGTGAAATTCTTCTGAATTTCGCCGAGGCTGCCTTTGAACTGAACCATACGCCGGAAGCACTTACTGCAATCAATCAGCTGAGAAGCAGGGCAGGTGTCGCAGCCAAAACAGCCTTGGGCATCAACGATATCCGCAATGAAAGGCGTGTGGAGCTGGCATTCGAACAGCACCGCTTATGGGACGTTCGGCGCTGGCGCATCGCCGTAACTGATCTATCACGCGACTTTTCTGGTATGAAATATTACTACGAAGCCGCAACCGGTAAATATAGGCTGACTTTTGTGAACAAGGTGGACACATATACACGCTTGTTTCAGCAAAGGCATTACTATCATCCGATCACGCCATCCAGGATCGCCAATAGCCCTAAGCTGATTGAAAATCCGGGATATTAATGCAGCATATGTTTCTGTTGCGTAATTATTTATGAAGATAAACACGATTTATTTAACCCTGGTATGCCTGGTTATATCATTGAGTACCCTGCAGGTGCAAAACCGGCCCTATCAGCGATTTAGAGAAAATATCCCGCTGGATTCCATTCTGTTGAGTGATCCGGCCATATTGGCTGATCAGAACACCAAAATGTACTATATGACTGGTACAGGCGGAAGAATGTGGAAGAGCAAAGACCTGAAGTTTTGGAGCGGTCCTTTTAACGCAACCAAAATCGATCCGAATTCCTGGATGGGGCCACAGCCTCAGATCTGGGCTGCTGAGCTTCACGCCTACAAAGGCACGAGAACCGGAACGGTAGGCATCATCGGATCCCCATCTGTTCGAGGTCGATTTTATGGGGGATAAATTGATCGTAGGGAAGTTATATAAGCCCTGAAGGGAAAGCTTTACGATGCTGGCGGTTGGAATACCGTTGATGTACCGGAAATTGACTCAAACGGGAAAGTCACGGACAACAAGCTCTAAGTTTATGGAATTTGTATATGCCGGCCCGGATTTTCGGGCTGGCTATCTTAAATATCGCAATGTTATTCCGCCAAGGGCGAAAAAGAGGGCATGTACCTCCTCTTTTTTCTTTAGATCCATCAGTTCGATCCGCACCTCCCAGCGGAGGACAGTCCTAGTCAGCTCTTGTTTTAAAGACAAGTCTTGTTTTTAAAACAATAATGCTCTTACGTTAACGGCTATGCCCTCTGGGCGGCCAGCTTGCATTAAAAACGGATGTCAAGGAATAGCTATGTTTTTTTCGTAGATATTTGGTTACATTTGCCATAACCAAGCAAATAAATCGAAATCGACAATTCGAATATAAAGAAACCAGCCGTTGCATTTGTTGAGTGTGCCGTTTGGCTGGATGCGAATTCGTTCCACTATTTTAATGGTGAGTACATGAGTTGCGGTTAAAGGGAAATCCGGTGATCTCATTCGAGCCGCCGTGTCTGAAACAAGGTATTATCGTCTTGCTGGTACCGGATGGGGGAAATGTAAACTGTAGATGGAAAGCGCTGTTTTGATAAAATTTCTTAACAATGGGGATGAGGCGGGCCTAGTCGGCATTTACCGTTTATACTACAAACCCTTGATTTACTTCGTACAACGCTATATCCGGAATCAACAGGAGGCGGAAGAAATAGTTTCCGATGCCTTTATCAAACTTTGGGAGCGGCGGGAAAACTTTGCTAGCATGGAGCGTGTAAAAGCTTTTTTATACATATGCGCAAAGAACAGATGCCTCAATGCATTGCGTGGCACCAGCCTTTTAAAGCAAGTTGAAGATATTCAGGATTACGATCATGCCTTAAGTGAGGACCCAGAAGCGCTGGCCAAAATCGTGCGTACCGAATTATTTAAGGCGATTTCAGAGGAGATTCAGCGGCTTCCAGAAAAGCAGCGTGATGTTCTGGCCATGATATTTGTAGAAGATATGTCAATTGATGAAATAAGTCAGCAATTGAGGATGACGCCGAGCGCAATCTATGCAAACAAATCCAGAGCGCTGGCCACATTGCGGGAGAAGTTCGATGCCCTTGATATGCTCTTTATCCTGGCTGCTCTGCTGGAGCTCCGTAGTTAGTTCACAGTTACCATTACGATGGCTGAAGATCAGAACAATCGGTTGTGCGAATCCTTCCTTTTTGGCTTGTCTCCCATGGAAGGTGCAATGGGCATGTAAAGGCTTCCCAAGAAAATTTGAAAAAGGATAATGAAGAAAGTTTTTATAAAATTATTACTAATATTTCAAATACTGGGGTTAACCACGTTCGCCCAGGTGCCTAAAATGAAGTTCAAGCATCTTACGGCTGATGGGGGCCTTTCCAGTAATCGTATTACCTGTATTTATAGAGATAGCAAAGATTTTCTGTGGGTTGGTACAGAGATGGGGCTTAATAAATACGACGGTTATCAGGTAAGGCAGTACTTGCAAGACGATAGAAAAAAGGGTTCCTTAAGCGATAATAATGTGCAATCTATTGTGGAAGATGCGCATAAGAACTTATGGGTTGCAACCAAAAAGGGCTTAAATTTCTATAACAGAGCAACTGATTCCTTTAGCACATTCCAAAACCGATCGTCAGATCCTAATAGCATTAGCAGTAATTATATCATCTCATTATATTCAGACAAAAAGGGCCATTTATGGGTACTTGCAGGGGGAAATTGTCTGAACTTATGGGTTCCAGAAAAGAACCACTTTATTCGTTATCGTTTCAAATCTCTTGTTGAAAGATCCTATTTCTCTGCCCAGGGAATCGGAGAAGACTCTAAAGGCAACATTTGGACAACCTGCTATGGAGATAGCCTTTTTTGCCTGAATCCTAAAACCAAAAGGTTCATTACATATAATCTGGAACTTAACGCTTCTGAAAAGACATTAAACAATCTTTACGTTGATAAATATGATAAGATATGGGTCGGTACAAGGGGAGCGGGTTTACATCTTTTCGATCCTTTGACAAAGAAAACAGAACATTTTCCAATAAAGGCAGATGGCTCTGGTACTAATAAAAGCCTCATTCATTGGATTATAGCCGATGACGATCAGCATTTATTATTAGCTGTTGACTTAGGAGGACTAAATAGATTAAATGTAAAGACACGGAGATTTGAATACATACAGTACAGTGAATTTAACAAGGAAGGCTTAAATACCGATGGTATATGGGCTCTCTATAAAGATAAAGAAGGGATATTATGGGTAGGAACGGCTAATGGTGGGGTAAATTACTATAATCCGAAGGAGTGCAAATTTGATTTGTACAGGGCAGGTAATACAAATGCTTCTCCCAGCTCTAATGTTGTAGGCAGCTTTCTGGAAGATTCTGATGGCAAAATTTGGATTGCAACCGAGAATGGAATGAATGGCTTTAATCCGATTACAAAAAAGTTCTCGCATTTCAGATACAATCCTAACGATGCCGGAAGCCTAAGTGGCAATGTGGTAAGATGTTTAGAGGAAGATTTACAGGGTAATATCTGGGTTGGAACCTGGGATGCCGGATTAAATTGTTTCCATAAGAACACAAATACATTTGAGCGATTTAATTCCAGCAATAAAAATACTCCATTTAATATATCCGGCCGACACGTTTGGCATATCAAAAGAGATTATAAAGGGGCGCTTTGGATGGCGATGACTTATGTGGGAATTGATGTGCTCGACCCCAAAAAAGGAATCATCAAACGATTTAAAAAGGATCTGAAAAATGCGCATGGCTTAGGTGCTGATATTGTTTATTTGTTAGTGGAAGACAAGCAAAAGAACATGTGGGCTTGTACTGTTAACGGATTATACAGGTATGATGAAGCTAATAACGGATTTATAGCTTACAAGAATTTTCCAGATAACGATATCCGTTCCTTTCTTCAAGACAGTAAAGGTAATTTCTGGGCAGGTTCAGCAAATAAAGGAGTATTTCTTTTTGATAGGCAAGGAAGAGTTCTTAAGCGCTTTGATGTAAGTAATGGCCTGGCAAATAACCAGGTGCACGCAATTGTGGAAGATGATAATGGCAAGCTCTGGATATCAACAAATTTAGGCCTAAGCCGGCTCGATGCAGAGAAAGGGGCGGTACGTAACTTTTTTGTTGGAGACGGCTTACAGGGTAACCAGTTCTTTATGCAAAGCTCATTAAAAACCCGGAGTGGCGACATTTATTTTGGCGGTTATGGTGGCTTTAACGTATTTAATCCAAAAAAGCTAAAGCATAACGAGTTTAAAGCGCCTGTTTATATAAGCGATTTTCTGGTTTTCAATAAATCCATTATTCCGGGAGCACCTGACTCTCTTCTTAACCAGGAGGTCAGCCAGACTGGGGAAATTACATTGTCATGGAAACAATCTATGTTTTCTTTCAGCTTTGCTGCCATTAATTATACGTTTTCAGCTAAAACCGAGTATGCATATAAGTTAGAAGGATTTGATAAAGACTGGAATTATGTAGGCAACAAAAGAAGCGCCACTTTTACCAATCTCAATCCGGGAAAATATGTCTTTAAGGTAAAGGCCGCAAATAATGATGGCATTTGGAATGAGAAAACTGCCAGTATCAGGATTATAATCTTACCACCCTGGTATGCAACCTGGTGGGCCTATCTTTTGTACATGGGTGCATTGGCGGCTATCCTGTACTCGTATATTCGCTACAGAACAAAACAAGCCAGATTGGAATTTGAGATCGAAACAGCAAATTTTAAGGTTGAAAAAGAGAAGGAGCTGCATCGTAAAAAAGTAGACTTCTTTACCAGCATATCACACGAGTTTCGATCCCCGCTTACGCTTATCATTAATCCGTTGAAAGAAATGCTGTATGATGAGGGGAAAGAACTTAGTGCGAATAAATTAATTGTTGTTTACCGAAATGCTCGTCGATTGCTAAGCTTGGTAGATCAATTACTGCTATTCAGAAAATCTGAAACTGAACTAGAGAAGTTAAAAATATCTAAGCTGAGTATTACCGATGTGTGTAAAGAAGTATATCTCTGCTTTACTAATCAAGCCAAACAGCAGGAGATTGAACTGGTTTTCGAGTCTACCGAAGAAAATTTGGAGGTGTACGCCGACAGGGAGAAGATTGAAATTGTGATTTTTAATTTGCTTTCTAATGCCTTGAAGTTTACACCTGCACAAGGAAAAATAGAAGTAAAGCTTTCAGAAACAGAGAGTTTAATCAATATCGAGGTAACTGATACCGGATTGGGAATCCCTCCGGATGTGGGGGGGAAACTTTTCGAGCAGTTTTATCAGGTTGCTCATAGGGGTACAATAGCGAAAGGTGGATTTGGGATAGGATTATACCTGGTGAAAAATTTTATTGAAGCTCACCACGGAACCATTACATATACGAGTAAAGAGGGAGAAGGGACAGCGTTTACCCTTACACTTAAGAAGGGTAAAGAACATTTTGGATCACAGATCATTTTTGAAGAACGAACAGAAGTGTCGCGCTTCCTGGAACAGCTTGTGGTGGACGAAAACGATCAGATGAATGATCCTGTGGAATTGATGGATGGAGAAATAAACAAACCATTATATTCTGAAATCAAAACCATATTAGTGATTGATGATAACGCAGAACTGAGAAGGTATATAAAGCAGTTATTTGACGATGAGTACGAGGTGCTTGAAGCAGACAACGGCTCATCCGGAATAGAAATGATAAATAAGCACATGCCTGATATTGTGATTAGTGATGTAATGATGCAAGGATTAAGTGGCATAGAGTTATGCAGCCGTATAAAAGAGGATGCTTCGTTACGGCATATTCCAATAATTCTTCTTACGGCAAGTTCATCGGCTGAAATAAAATTGAAAGGTATTGAATGTGGTGCGGATGATTTTATAAGTAAGCCATTCGAGAAGGAAATCTTAATAGCAAGAGTTTCGGGTATTTTGAAAAGTAGAAATAATTTGCAGAATTACTTTTATAATAAAATTACCCTGCAGCCGGATAATTCTAAAATTTCTCCCGAACATAAGGAGTTCTTAGATAAATGTATTCAGATAATAGAGAATAACCTAAGAGACGAAGATTTTGGAATTAAAAAGTTGGCAACAGAAATAGGGATGAGCCATTCTGCACTGTATCAGCGTATCAAATCGATTTTTGGCCAGTCTGGAATTAGTTTTTTACGATCAATTCGATTAAGAAAGGCGGCTGAAATTTTTGTCACTACCGACCTGACTATAAGTGAGGTTGCTTTTATGGTTGGAATGAAAGATATCAAACATTTCCGGGAACAGTTTAATAAATTGTTTGGAATGAATCCTTCAGAATACATCAAGAAGTATAGAAATCAATTTCATAAAAATCAGTCGATTAAGAAACAGATAGTATAATATTACCTCGCTATTGGTTCGTAATATTTTATAGTTAATTGAGTAAAAAGTTATAAAGGCGAGGCGTTATGCTGTTCCCCGCCGGAGAGGGAAGATAATGTCATTAAATAAAGATTTCGAGCTGCGCCGTAGGTGCAAAAGGTTGGTAGAAAATTATAATTATGAATGGTTTTGCATGCCGTAGGTATGCAAAACCGAATGTTCGGGAGTACCGTACCTACGGCACGGAATTTATAACGGGGGTTGTTATCCTTATTTTATGACATTGGGGGGAAGAGGGAGGAATATTGCAATATGGTATAATTAAGCGCTAAAACCACCTCCGCCTATCGGCACCTCCGCTAGCGGAGGATAATCCTATTCTCCCTCAGTTTTTAAGTCAATTGCTGTATTTCAATGAAAAGTGTTTATAGCTTTTCGTTTTCAGTGCCAATCAGTAGAATTCTTTTACCATAAGGGGAAGAGTACTTTTCTACGAAAAAGAACATCTTTTCCTGACTAATCTTTCGGCTCTTATTTCCTAATATTAACTCCATAGCTGCCTGTACCCTCGAAAAAAAGCGGAAACAGCCACTATGAAATGCGATTATCCCCCCATCCGAACATTGAAATTTCTCTGAATTTAGCCTTACAAAGCTTCAACAACGCAATTCATAATATGAGAAAATTGTTTTTTGCCAGCCTTCTGATCTGTCAAAACTTATTTGCACAAACTAAACACAATGAGTGGGAAAATCCACAACTGTATGAACAAAACAAAGAAAAGCCACATGCTACCTTCATGCTCTTTGATAATCCTAATGATGTTGTAGCAGACGATTATAGCCGCTCTTCCTGGTTTCAAAGCTTAAATGGAAAGTGGAAGTTTATTTATGCCGACAAATGTGCTGAGCGTTTGAAGGATTTTTACCGACAGGATCTCGATGATAGAACCTGGGCAGACATTCCGGTACCTTCTAACTGGGAACGGAAGGGTTTTGGCACTGCAATTTATACCAATTTTGTGTATCCTTTCCCTAAAAATCCTCCTTTTGTTGGTGAAAATAACCCAGTAGGCACCTATAGGAAGACGTTTACAGTTCCAGCTAAGTGGAGTGGCCGGGAAACCCTAATCCATTTCGGTTCAATTACTGGCTGTGCTTTTATTTACGTTAACGGGCAAAAGGTGGGGATGACTAAGGTTTCAAAATCTCCCGCCGAGTTCAATATTACTCCTTACCTAAAGGAAGGCGAAAATTTGCTCGCAGTACAGGTGTTTCGCTGGCATGATGGAAGTTACCTGGAAGATCAGGATTTCTTCCGTTTATCAGGAATAGAACGTGATGTGTTTTTATATTCTCTTCCGAAGCTTACTGTCTGGGATTTCTTCCTTAAACCCGACTTAGATGCCTCCTATAAGAACGGCTTGTTTACTGCAGAAGTTGATTTAAGGCAGTTCAAAAATAACAGCGTAAAAAATGCCACTGTTGCAATCGACATTCTGGACAAAGCTGGTAAAAAGATCTTTAGTAATGAGCAAACGCTAAGTTTAGGCACTGATACTATTCAAACTTTAAAATTTAATGGAATAGTAAATAATCCCTTAAAATGGTCTGCTGAAGCCCCAAACCTTTATGACTGTATTATTAAACTAAAAGACAATCAGGGAAACTTACTTGGTTTAACAGGTGCAAAAATCGGGTTCCGTAAAGTGGAAATAAAAGATTCCCGACTGCTGATCAATGGCGTTGCAACCTATGTTCATGGCGTTAACCGGCACGAGCACGATGAGGTGGAGGGCCATGTTCCGAACATGAGTTTAATGATTAAGGATATTCAGTTGATGAAGCAGTTTAATATCAATGCAGTGCGGACCAGCCATTATCCGAATGATCCTCAATGGCTAAAGTTATGTGATAAATACGGCTTGTATCTGGTTGACGAAGCTAATATTGAAAGTCACGGGATGGGTGCAGAATTACAAGTCCCTTATGATAAGTCGAAACATCCGGGATATCTTCCAGAATGGGTTGGGGTGCATTTGGATCGGATGAGAAGATTGGTGGAAACAGATAAGAATCATGCATCGGTAATTCTCTGGTCGCTTGGAAACGAATGTGGAAATGGCCCTGTGTTTCACGATGGCTACAAATGGATAAAACAACGGGACAATACACGTTTTGTTCAATTTGAACAGGCAGACGAAGATTGGAACACGGATATCGTTTGCCCGATGTATCCTGAGATAGGTTCAATGAAAGCTTATGCGGCATCCGGTAAAAGCCGGCCTTATATCATGTGCGAATACTCTCATGCAATGGGCAACAGCAGTGGCAATTTCCAGGAATATTTTGATATTATCATGAACAGTAAAAACATGCAAGGTGGTTTTATCTGGGATTGGGTAGATCAAGGGCTTAAAACTACTACTACTGATGGCCGTGTTTTTTACGCATACGGTGGAGATCTTGGTGGGTACAGTCTTCAAAATGATGAAAACTTCTGTTCAAACGGGCTAATTGCCGCAAATAGAACGGTTCACCCAGGGCTATACGAGGTGAAGAAAGTCTATCAGAATATCTTGTTCAAAGAAAAAGATATTTCTTCAGGGACCATCACCATTCATAATTTGTTTGATTTTACCAATCTCGATAATTACACTTTCAAATGGGTGTTGCTGCGAAATGGAGAAGCTGTTAAAGAAGGTAGTTTCTTTGTTAGTCTTGCACCTCACCAGCAAAAGGATGTAAAGCTAAATTTGCCTCCGTTCAAGGCCGCTCCAGGTTCTGAATATTATTTAAATGTGTTTGCCTATACTAAAAAGGCGACAGATTTGGTTCCCGCAGGATTTGAAATTGCCAGGGAACAGTTCAAAGAAGGCGGTACTTACATAGCCAGCAACAAGCAGGAGCTGACTAAACTTAACGTGCAAAAAAATGGAAACAGAATTACCTTCTCATCAGGCGATGTTAAAGGCGAGTTTGACATTCAGAGCGGAAGGATTATTTCTCTGTCATCCAAAGGCTTTAGGCCGGTGAGACAGTACCCTGAACCTTTCTTCTGGCGAGCGCCCACAGACAACGACTTCGGCAGCACGATGCAGGTTAGTTTGGGTATCTGGAGAACGGCGCATGTAAATCGCACAATAAAGAACATCAGCATGGGCGATCAAACACCTGCAGGGCTACCTGTAAAAGTGGAGTATATGCTAGATGGAATAAGTGTTCCCTATATGGTTGATTACCTGATCCAGAATGATGGATCTATCAAAGTAACAGCTTCAATTGATATGACGGGAAGGAATCTTCCGGAATTGCCAAGGTTCGGGATGAGAATGGAGCTTCCTGCAGAATATTCTAATTTGAGTTATTATGGCCGTGGCCCCTGGGAGAATTATGACGACCGGAACACTGCCGCTTTCCTTGGAATTTACAAAGATCAGGTAGCTAATCAATTCACCTGGAACTACATTCGGCCCCAGGAATCAGGATATAAAACGGATGTAAGATGGCTGTCATTAACTAATAATCAGGGCGAGGGAATAACTATTGAAGGCGTTCAGCCGATCTGTTTTAGTGCTACCAATGTCCGTACGGAAGATATTGATCCTGGCTTAACCAAGAAGCAACAGCATGCAACAGATATTAAACCGCGAAACGAAGTTTATTTGAATATAGACCTAAAACAAAGAGGGGTAGGGGGCGACAATAGCTGGGGTGCTTTACCTCATAACAAATATCGCCTGCTGGAAAAAAAATACAGCTATAGCTACATCATAAAAGTTAAAGGCAACTAAGCTTTCTATCTGGCATGTGATATTGGCCAGGGAAGGTATCCCTCGCTTCATTGTCATTCAGTGCGACATGTCGCCTGCGGATCTTGATCATAAAACCCTAACAAATTACTAACTAATATTTTTATTAACCATTTTAACCAATGTATTATGAACATTAAATTAAAGTACCAGAGTTTAAAAGGTGCATTCTATTTCGCAAATTGTAATTCGATCGAAGAAGAACCTCAACACTCAAAATCAATCCTTTCACTATTCCGAATCAGGCAAAAACTATTGTTAATTGTCCTGGGCCTAATCACGTTTGTTGCTTGTAAGAAGGATTATTCGCCTAACAACAATGCCTCATCGGATACTCCTGGTAAACAGGATAAGGCTAAGGTAAGCGCTTTTGGCCCATCCGTGATGTACACTCCTGCCGCCGCCGATTATGATCCGGGTGCGTTATATGCGAGGGCTGTCGAGCTTAATTATAGTGGAGAAAATAATGGAAAGATGTATGCCACTTTTGAAAGATATAACCCTGGAGCCCGCTCCTTCCCAATATATGAAAGTACCGACGGCGGGGTAACCTGGGCCAAAATCACCGACATCACAGATCAGGTAAACGGATGGGAAATGAAGTTCCAGCCTCATTTATATGAACTGCCTCAGCAAATAGGCTCTATGCCTGCAGGCACATTAATCTGCGCAGGAGTTTCTTGTCCCCCTAATAATTCCCAAACAAAAATTGATTTGTACAAAAGCAACGATCTTGGAAGAAACTGGTCTTTTGTAGGCTCCGTTGCTACCGGAGGTGTTGCTAATTCAGATGGAACTCAAGATCCTATATGGGAACCATTCTTGCTTGTTGCCAATAATAAGTTAATTTGTTACTACTCAGATGAAACAGATCCGGCCCACAATCAAAAGATCGTCCATAAAACATCCACTGACGGCTCTACCTGGAGTGCAGCGGTAAACGATGTAGCTCTGGGAACAACCCTTAGGCCAGGGATGCCTACATTGGCAAAAATGGCGAATGGCCAATATATAATGACGTATGAAATAGTAAACGCAACCGGGCTCCCTTGTCATTATAAAATTTCTTCTGATCCTGAAAGTTGGAACCCCAGTAATAGTGGTACAAAAATCAACAATGGAGGCTCTCCCTATATTGTTGCTTTATCCAGCGGTAAACTGGTGATGAATAACCAAAACTCCGGCAGTGTTTATACAAATGTGACGAACGGGACTGGAACATGGACCGCTGTTAGCACTCCTATGGGCATTGGCTATTCACGTGCATTGGTTCCCCTGGCTAATGGTGAATTATTTATTATTTCTGGCGGATGGCTGACTACCAGAAACAATGTAACCTATGCAAGTATCGCGATAGGAAACTACTGTAAGTTTGTAAACCGTGCGAATGGGAAATGTATTGATAATTATGGAATATTTTCAAATGGTGCAAACGTTGTTCAATACGCAAGTGGCGGAAGCTTTAATCAGCAGTGGCAAATTCAAGGTGCTGGAGACGGATATTCAAAACTATTCTGCAGGACCGGAGGAAAATACCTCGATAATATGGGCAGAACCACAGATGGAAGTATTGTGGGACAATATGAAGATAACCCGAGCTTCAATCAACAATGGCAAATTGTAGATGCCGGAAGCGGATATGTAAAAATAATAAATAGGGTAACTGGAAAGTGTGTAGATAATGGAAATGAAACCGCCGATGGGGCGCCGATGAAAATGTATTATAATAATACCAGTTTCAACCAACAATGGCGGAAGACACCAATCAATTAAATCTGACACATCCATTTATCTTTATTAATAAATAAAAATAAACATAGTCCTTGCCAAATGATACTGGCAGGGACTATGTTTATAACCTGAGTTCGACAATAGATGTCGAAGGCAGAGAGTATCTGCCAATCCTCGAGATTTTTGTTAAAAGATAGGAAATTCAGAAATTCCAGATAAGTTGCTGGCCTCTACAGATATTTCTCCTATTCGGTTTAATAACTTTCCTATGGTCATTGTATACTTAATTTCAATATTACCCTGCATCCTGATGACCTTATCTTTTTTTTCAATACAATTTAGATAGAGTTTATTTATTATAACACATTGAGTAACACGTACAAAAAAAACAGGTAGTAAACTCTGTAACTTCGTTAGCTGCTTGTAAACAAGATGTGTTTTGCCGTCTAGAAGAGTGATAGTAATAGCTAAGCCTTCCGACTGAAGATATACAATGTCATAAATATTGATGTAGAGAATCTTTTCATTTGACACAATGGCTATCTTTTCTATCTTCATTTTACTTTCTTAATGGTGGCGACTCGAAAAAAAATCACACTGCCTTATCGAGGACAGTGTGATCGATTTAATCAATTTTGAGGATGTACCGCATTCATTACCGGGCACCAATAGTATTTCGCTGGCCCGCTTTATAATAAGAACTGGGTGCAGATAGGGTTTAGGTGATCGGAATGTCAATCTAATTTTTAATAAATTTTAACTTAAAGTTCTTTGTACCGTTAGTATAATTTACGATGTAAAGTCCGGCACTTAAGTTTGTAACATCAACTGTACTTTCGGACGAGCCTTCTTCAGCTGAGGCACTTATTACCTTATTGCCGCTAAGGCTATAAATTTGTATACTGTTTCTGCTGGTTACTTTTGGGTGGACTATATGAATAGCACTTGTTGCAATAGTAGGATATACAAAAACACTATTATGGCTTAGCCCTTCTACCGCAACCATATTGCTATAGCTATATTTACCGTCAACATCAACAGCTTTAACTCTGTAGTAAGCATATTCACTCAAAATATCCTTATCAGAAAAGGAGTATTTACTTGCATATTGAGAATTTCCCTTGCCTTTTACTTGTCCAAGTACATTAAAAACAGAACCATCGTTACTTCTTTCAATTTCGAAATGTGAAGTATTAATTTCTGATTTGGTAGTCCAGTTAAGCATTACCGCTTGCTGGCCTCTTTCTGCTTTCAGTTCTAACCCTGTAATTGGAAGAACGCCGGAGGCGGCTGTTATTGCAGAACTTAAAGCTCCGTATTCTCCTACTGCCTGCACTGCATAAGCATAGTTTTGGCCGTTAACTGCAGTTGCATCGGTATAAGTTGTGTTGGTGGTGAAGCCTAATACAGAGTTATCACGGAAAATAATGTATAATCTGGAATATGGAACACTGCTCCAGCTGATAGAAGCGCCATTAGCGATTACATTTGAAGGATTTTCAGGGGCTTCGGCCATCAATCTCGGATCCCAGGTGTCACCGCTTCTTAAAATGACGTTCTCATAAGTATAAGTTGCCGCTTCTGCATCCGTTAGGGAACTTTTTGCTGTACCTTTTACAGTACTGGTAACGTTGCCATTTGCATCTTTAACATCGTATTCATAGTCAGAAATTCGTTGAGAAAGATCTACAGGATTGCCATTGGCATCCACAGTATTGTAATCTGCAAAAACAGCGGGTATAGCTCCCATTTTATAATACCATCCCGCAGGCTTAATGCCCGATTTTAAAGTGGTATTGATAAAAACCGTTTTAGGGGCATTGTGCCATGGACGGCCGAAATAGTTGGTTCCGGTATTTTCAATCCTTGGAGAGGCATCGATGGTGCAGTTGCTGAAAACATATCCCCACGCGGTACCTGCGTCGTGACTCGGCGCTACAATATATCCCCCCTCGTTACGATTATTGGTTAAAGTACATTTGTCAAAGAAAACATCGCCACCACCGTATATGTAGTCCACAGCACCCTCGATTTTCGAGTTTTTCAGATATTGCCTGTCGGTACTGTTGCTATAAGCGGTAAGGTATGTATCCTGGTAACTTCTCAACCAAACATTGTTAGTAGTAAAACGGTCTGTTGTTGCATATAGTGCAAGTGCCTGTGGCCCTACAAGGTTATCATAACCAACGCTGTTTTCTAAAGTAAGATTTTCAAAATAGACGTCTTTTGAATTAACAACCATAGTAGCTCCTAAAGTAACGTGATAAGCATTCTCACCTCCGGATAATCTGCTGTCAGAAATGATTACATTATCCCTGCTTTGGCCAATCAGGTGAATGAATGGCTTAGTTGCAGGAATATCGTGGTGCCCGGTATACTTTCCATTTTTAATATAGATAAGCCATGGTTGGGTTCTGCTAGAGGGAGCAGCTGCGATAGCATCTAAAACGGATGTATAATCACCAGAACCATCTTTGGCTACCACTGCATCAAATAACTTTTTAGTTGGTTCAGTCCGTTTTGCTGTTCTGAATTTAAATGTAAGGCCAGCGAATACATTCCCGGAAAGGTCTGTTAATGCACCAGCGGGAACAGTAAAGGTGTATTCGGTATCGTAACTTAATTTTTCGTATGCAAAAGTAACGGTTTTCGATCCGTACGATCCTGTCAATACCTTTGTACCTAAAGTGATATTTCCGCTGCCAGCTTTTAATCTTTCGTTAAATGTAAGGATCACCGAACCAGTAATTGTGGCGGTTGTTGATTCGGAAGCTGGTACCGAAGAAATAAATACAGGTGCATCTGTATCTGCCGGTACATCTTTGTCTGCAAAAACAAATATGTTGGTAATTGCGGTTCCATCGTTGCCAGTACCTTCGTTTATAATAGGACTTGTGGTGTCCGCAATCCATTTCACATATACTTTTGGTTGATTTTCGGCTGCTGCAGGAAGTACAGCATTCAAATCTTTCCAGGAAGAGCCAAACGTTGAAGTCATATCAACTCTTGCAAACTCCGTATAAGTAACATCATCCAGCGAGTACTGAAGGGTCATAATAGAGTAAGCCTGGTAGTTCCCGCCAATCATAGATTTAACCTGGATATTCTTGTAATTTGTGGTTGCAAACTGTGCTTTTAAATGTCGGCGGGTGGTTTTAAATTCTGTCCCTAAAGACCAAAAACGAATATGTGGATAGTTTGGAGAAAAACCTCCTGTTGAAGCCAGCCAGCCTTTTACAACCGCTGCGCCTTCATTTACAGATTCGTACACATTAATTACCCCGGTATTGCTTGTTTCTGAATAGTAGTCGGCAGGCCTTGCTGAAGTTGGCGTTTGTGTCTTGAAGTCCCAACCCACAATAAACGGTATTTCATCGAAAGTGGCAGTAAAGGATTTGTTTTCATTTACTGTAACAACCCTTTGAGTAACCGTTGAGTTATCTTCCCAGTAGCTGAAATTTGTCACTGCATTCGATACAACTTTGGCAGTAACTTCCGTTCCCTCCTCATATTTACCTCCGGTTGGAGCCGGACTTAATTCCACTTGGCCCCAGTTAGAGCCTTGTATAGCTACATTAAAGCTATAGGTATTTACAGCTTCGAAAACGGCCTTTATGTTTTTGGCTTCATTCATAGTAACACTATACGCGTTAGCCGTAGACAGGTCTGCGCTGGTAGTAGCGTCGATCCATTTTACAAATTTATAGCCGAAATTTTTGGTGGCAAGCAGGCTTACTGAAGTCCCCTGATCGTAATTATCGCTGTTGGGCGTTCTTGTAATTGTTCCTGCTGCTTCAATATTTACACTGGTTGTTAGTGAAAATTGAGGATTAGCTGAGGTGTAGTTACCATAAATTTTCAAATCAAACAGATAGGCGTTTTGGAGCTTAGTAGCATCATTATTGTTCGCCTGAGCAATTGAGTCTGTCAGGTTGGTAAACTTTAGCTGAACGTCAGTGTCGTTAACATTTACAGTAACTAACTGTCCTTGGGATGGTGATGCATAAGCCGTTGCAGAGGTTAGGGCAGTCCAACTGGACTCTGTCGATTTTTTTTTCCAAACTCTGTATCCTCTGGTGCCACCCGTGGCCCCATGTACAAAGGATATTTTTGTGATGGACTGAAGAGGGGACGTGATAATATATGATCCCATTACTTTTGCTGCCTGAATGTAGCCCACACTTGCAGGAGGATCTGTAAAGCGCGTAGCATCCCAGCCAGTAGGGTTTACGGCGTTTTGAAATAACTTGAACTCTAAGGATTCATTAGAAAAATCGGTTGTTTTGGTGACTTTTTGTTCTGTTGCAGAGGCACTTAAAGCCGACCAATTCTGGAAATTGGTAGAATAAAGCAGTTTTTCCTGCGCTTTAAGGGCAATAGAGGAGACAAGGAAGAATAAGAACACTACGTAAAATTTTCTCTTCATAATTTTGGATTTATAATTTGTACAAATGGCCGTGTTCAGAGCTCAATTCAGAACTTGATTTCACGGTGCATTATGCAAATCAGGATTAGCTTGGTTATAATTAATTATAGCATCAAAATTAATTTGATGCACTTAGTGGAAGGGCTAATATTCGGTCATAAAGTACCTGGAATTGGTCAAAAAGGGCAAAAACTGGCATTTGCGATGATAATCAAGAATGTTTTGAAACGCTGGTTTTACGCCATTTTCTGTTTTTCAAAACGTTGTTTGATAAGAACTTTACATGCAGAACGAAATATACGAAGGTGGCAAGAGTTAAAGTTCCATTACTAACTCAATTAAATTGGAGTTCAGCCTAAATTGGAAAAAGTTAATTAGTCTCTGCTTTCTTTGCTTCGACAACTTGTTTACGTGCGTTCATCCAGCTTTTAAACTTGTCGGGGCCAACAACGGCTATCATTTTTTGTTTTTTCTCTTGAGCAAGCTCTTTCTTTTTTGCCTCTTTTTCGGCGTCACTTAAGGAGCTGCCGTTCAGTTCTTTACTCTTTTGCCCCATTTCCTTTATTACTTCTCTAAATTTAACCACTTCATCTGCACTGAATCCGGCTAGTGAAAAAATCTTGCCTTCTTCAATTTCCCGGTCTGATTTGGGTTTTGTTTGGCTTTCTTTTGATAATTCAACTTTTACAGCAGGGTTAGTGGGCGTTTGCGCTTTTGCTGCTCCGGCCATTGCCATTGCACAAAAAGTTATCGCTACTAATTTTTTCATTTTGAATTTTTTAATTGGTTGTGTTTATAGATTCAAAATTAAATGAAACTGAGTTTCATGGAACATGCCTGTTTTTTTCTGAATTTACAGAAACTGCGAATAAACCACCGCAGAGGGTGTTTTTGGGTTTTTTATGACGAATTATTTTACTGTTATGCCCAAATTTTATACCCTCGCTTCCTTAGCCCCAAAGTAGTTTAGTATGGCTTTCGATGCAGAGATTTGAAGCATGGCCCGGATACTGTACATATCTTGGCCTTGCAAACAAGCGCTTTAAGATTTCTCCCATCGTCGAAAAAGTGTGTTATCTCGATTTTGCTTTGTAAAAGCTTCATTTGGCGATGGCTCAAAAAAATGGTCTTTTCCGTCTAAAATTCAGTCTTGACTAGAAATTATACTTCTCTGCCGAATTTTTGCCCCCCTTTTTTTTGTCTGCTTTACAACTTTGTCAGCCGGTATAACTGAGGCTTTATAGCCGGCCGCTTCAGTAGCGGATAGCTAAAGGAATTGAAATAGGGGCCTTACATCAACATACATTTAGAAATTTCAACACAATATTTAAAATGAAAATAGCTAATAAACTGCTGTTGTTATCATCAGTTTTACTTTCCGGATTGAATACGGAAGCACAAACAATTCCAAAGAAATATTCCTGGGACAACTTGCCATCGGCTGTTAAGCCGGAGTTTAAAAGAGACACATTCAATATCGCCCGATATGGAGCAAAACCCGACGGACAAACGCTAAATACAACAAGCATTAATGGTGCCATTAAGGACTGCAGCAGTAAAGGTGGCGGAGTTGTTTTGGTGCCCGAAGGGGTTTGGTTAACAGGGCCTGTGGTGATGCAAAATAAGGTAAATCTTCATATCAGCAGAAGTGCCATTTTGCTCTTTACCAATGATTTCAGCCAGTATCCTTTGACTAAGGGAAATTATGAGGGCAAGCCATCAATGAGAAATCAGTCGCCAGTTTCTGGGACGAATCTTGAAAATATTGCAATTACCGGTTCTGGCGTGATTGACGGAAATGGCGATTATTGGCGAATGGTTACAAAAGACAGGCTAACAGAAAGAGAGTGGAAAAAGAAAGTTGAAAGCGGTGGCCTGGTAAGCGACGATGGAAAAACCTGGTTCCCCTCCGAAAAGACAAAAAAAGGCCATAGCATCAAAGAAACCGGAGCAATAGTTCCAGGAAAAACTGCCAAAGACTATGAAGAAGTGAAGGATTACCTGCGCCCAACCCTTTTGAATTTAACCGGATGTAAAAAGGTATTATTAGAGGGAGTAACGTTTCAGAATTCCCCTGCCTGGTGCCTTCATCTGCTAATGTGCGAAGACCTCACCCTTAAAAATGTATCTGCAAAGAATCCCGACTATGCTCAAAACGGCGATGGACTCGATCTTGAATCGTGTAAAAATGTGCTGGTTGATGGTTGCACTTTTGATGTAGGTGATGACGGGATCTGCATAAAATCAGGCAAGGATGAAGAGGGTAGGAAGAGAGGCATCCCAACCGAAAACGTAGTAATTCGCAATAGTTTTGTTTATAAAGGCCATGGTGGTTTTGTAATTGGCAGCGAAATGAGCGGAGGCGCCCGTAATATCTTCATTTCTGATTGCAGCTTTATGGGAACCGACAAAGGGCTGCGGTTTAAAACAGCAAGAGGAAGGGGAGGAGTGGTTGAAGATATTTATGTGAAGGATATCTATATGAAGGATATTTTGGACGAGGCTATCTATTTTGATATGTATTATTTCACCAAACCTCCGGCTCCGGGAGAGAAAGTGGAAGTGCCGGCTGTAACGGAAGCAACGCCTCAATTCAAAAATTTTGATATCAGAAATGTAGTTTGTAACGGTGCCGAAAAAGGGATTTTTATTCGTGGCCTGCCCGAAATGAGTATTAAGAATATCTCTATCAGCGATGTAGAACTAAAAACCAATAAAGGCATCGAGATCATCGAGGCGGAAGGCATTTCATTAAAAGGCTTGAATGTGATTACTAACCAAACTAAGCCCATTATGTATGTGGAAAGCAGTAAGTCTGTAGCCGTAGACAAACTCGCCTATAAAAATAACTCGGAGCTTTTATGTCTTGTAAACGGAGAAAGAACGAAAGACATTACCCTAACAAATACCAGTACCGACACTGTAAAAAGCAAGGTGTTGGCAGAAAACGGAGCAAAAGAGAGTTCAGTAAAATTAAAATAGACAATTGATGAGAACTTATTTAAAATCTAACTGATTTTATTGGGAATACTCGGCCTGGCCTTTACCAACCAACCTGGAAACTGAGGATTTTTCTGGTAGGGAGATTTCACCATGTCGAACAAATCTGTATCACATATCCTGAAAGCTAACCTGGCAAAATATATTGAGGATGCAAAGGCTAAAAAAGCCATTCCGGTTTTAATTACTCCAGCCGCCAGACGTCGGTTTAATGCAGAGGGAAAATTAGAAGATACGCATAAAGTTTGTTCGGAGCTGGTTCGAAAAGTGGCGAGAAAGCAAAAAGTATCCTTAATAAAACTAGACCGCAAAAGCCAGGAATTGCTTCAATCGTTTGGTGCAGAGAACTCTCAATGGCTTTTTAACCATCTAAAGCCCGGAGAAAATCCTAATTATCCGGAAGGAAAAACAGATGATACACATTTTAGTGAATTAGGAGCACGAAAGATGGCAGAAATAGTTTATGCTGAACTCAAAAGCCTTAATCCCGGAAGCATTAATGATCATTTTTTCAAATCTAAACCTAAAAAATAAGGAGACAATTTATGCGTATGCTTAATAAAATATCGGCTCTGGCTATCGTTTTAACATTATGTTCCTTTGCGCTATCAGAACCGGAGAAAATAACTATTTATCTGATAGGGGATTCTACAGTTTGTACACAACCCCTTTCTCAGGCTCCTGTAACCGGCTGGGGAACTCCATTTGCTGTTTTCTTTGACAAGGCCGTTAAGGTTGAAAACCATGCAAAAGGGGCAGAAGCACCAAAACTTTTATTAGTGAAAATTGCTGGCAACCTGTCGCCGACGCTCTAAAACCAGGTGATTATGTTTTTATGCAATTCGGCCACAATGATGAGGCTACCGGAGCAAAATTAGAAGAAAGACATACTTCCCCGGAAGATTACCGTAAAAACCTGGTTCGTTTTATCACAGAGACCAGGGCGAAAAACGCCATTCCGGTGCTGGTAACGCCAGTATCCCGCCGCAAAACTATTCCGGCCGACGGAGTCCTGGTTTTCTGTTAATGATTTAAGAGCGCTCCGCTGAACTATTAAACCATCAACCTTCTTCTTTACGTTTTTACTAATTGCCCGCCGTTGACAATTACTTTGCTGGTGCAGCTTTTATTGTCATTTTAAAAAATCCTCTTCTGTCATGGCGTTATTTAAGAATACTCCTGTATTATTCCCTGTCGATACGGCATATGATACAGCACGAATAGGATTGGTACTGTCTCCACAAGCAAATATATTATCCACCGTTGTTTTCTGAAATCCATCTACTTTGATAAGTCCTTGTTCTGTCAATTCACAACCCAATAATTCGGGGATTTTACAGTGTTGTTCAAAAGGAGGTCTTGAATAGATAGCTTTCAATTCAAAACTTGAATTGTCTGAAAAAATTATTTCTTCAACTACTCCGTTTTTGTGTTTCAATGATGTGATTTCCTTTTCAACTATTGAAATATTGTGTCTTTTGATTTCATCGGTTTGCTCTTGTGTCAATTCCGATTTTCCATTGGTAAATATGGTTAAATCTTTTGTCCAGTTACGAATGAGTCGAGCCAAATGAAATGCAGCATATCCATTTGCCAAAATCCCTGTCTTTTGATTCTTTACTTCATATCCGTGGCAATAAGGACAATGAATTACTGTAATCCCCCAACATTCAGAAAATCCCTTAATCTTTAGCATTGTGTCTTTTAAGCCTGTTGCAAAAACGAGTTTTTTAGCTGAGAATACTTTTCCTGATTGAGTTGAAATCTCAAATCCATTATCGGTTTTCGCTCCGCTAACGGCAAGGTCAGTTAAGAATTTTACTGTGTTGTATTTCAACACTTCTTTTTTTGCTTTTTCCGCAATAGCGCTTGGTTTTTCTCCGTCTTGCGTAATGAAGTTATGTGAATGAGGTGTTTGTCGGTTACATGGTAAACCGCTGTCGATGATTAGAACATTTCTTAATGCTCGTCCCAAAGACATTGCTGCCGAAAGTCCTGCATAGCTTCCGCCAATTATGATTACGTCAAAATTTTTGTTGTCTGTCATTTCGTTAAAATTTGAAAATGCTGTTAATGGAAAAGGTAAAGCTAAAACTGATAAAGCAAGTCCCCCTTGTTTTATTAGTTCTCGTCTTGATATTTTTTTCGCCTCAGTCATTTGTTTTATAGATGTGTGTCGTTTCTTAAAGTTGTAAGCTCCATGCCGCGATCCGTTCCGAGATCGCCTCGGGAGCCTCGATGTGAAGGAAGTGGCCGGTGTCTGGGAAGATCTCCATTGCATGCTGGGCGGCGAACCGATGTCGATCGTCGACCTGCGCGGGGAGGATGCAGCCGTCGTTGGCACCGTAAAGCTGCAACAGGGGTACCTTGATCGGCTTAGACATGCGGCGCGTCGCCCCAAGCATGCCAGGTCGCAACATCGCACGGTAGTACTTTAGAGGTGCAGGCATGCTCGCCCGCAGGTGTTCATGTAGCTCCGCCTTGAGAGCAGGATCGAGCGAGAAGCCGGGCGACCACTGACGCCAGAGGTGGTCGATAAGGGAGAGATTGCGGGCGGTGGCTACCCAGCCGCTTCCTGGCAGTTGAAAAAGCCCCATGTACCAGCTCTTGCGTAGCTGAGACAGGTGCGTTAGCCGGCTCATGAACGTGAGTGGGTGAGGGATTGCGAGCGCGACTGCACGTACAATCTTCTCCGGCGCTGTGACGCAGACATCGTATGTGATCAGGGCGCCCCAATCGTGGCCAATCAACTCCACGGGCCGTCCCGGAGACCAGCGGTCGATTAGTGCGAGCACGTCGCTGGTGAGGGATACAAAGTCGAATGGCCCATCGGTCGGGGACGGCGAGTAACCGCGAAGCCAAGGTGCGACCACGTAACGTCCGCGGCGGCCGAGCTCGGCTAGGAAGAGCCTCGCGGTCGGCGGATGGTCTGGGAAGCCGTGCAAGAAGATAGTTGGTTGACCATTGGGATCACCACCCTGCAGCGCGTGAAAGGTGCCGTGTGGCAGGTCGAAGGTGACGTGTTCGAACTCCATGTGTGTCATCTCTTCTCCAAGAGTCGTTGGATGAGAGACGGTGTCTTTGGTTTTTGACATGGACTCACCTTGTTCTGATTCGTTACGAATTTTCTTAATTGTATTCATATTTAAGATGATTTATTTTGCTGATTTCACACTTTTATTAATTGCACTTTCAAATATTGGATAGGCGTAATTATTAAGGAACAGTACCATTCCTGCCATTTTTCCTACAATGTTTCGGAACTTTGGATTTTTGGCATTTATCACTTCAATAATTTTGTTCACTATTACTGACGGATCGTCACTCTCTGCCATACCATTCTTGATATACTTGTTTACTTGCCCTTTATAGTTCTTGTATTCTCCTATATTTCCATCTTGCTACTATAACCATCTTGGTGTTTTCTTTTTATATTCTAAGTATGGCTCGCCAAACCATTCTGCCATCCATTTCTCTTCTCGAAGTACAAATTGCGTGTGAAGTATCAAAAAGACGGTTGGGATTACAATGAGAGGTGAAAATGTTCCTAAAAGTATTGAAGTGCCAATAAGCATAGTGATAAGACCCAAGTACATCGGGTTTCTTGTATACTTGAATGGTCCTTTTGTTACAATTAGAGTTGCCCGGGTACCTGGGCGAGGATTTGTGCCTGATTTTCGAAAGAACATGCCACTTCCAAGAAAAAGATAAAATCCAAGAACAATTATTATAATTCCAATGTATCTCCAAGGAAAATGTAACCAACGTCCGATTGGAACAAATGAACTGAGTAGTATCATCGCAATTAATCCTATAAGAAAATAAATTGGAGGGGGAATACGAGGTATTGAAGTGTTCATGATGATTTAATTTAAAAATTGCTTGCTGCTAACGAACAGAGCTTTGCGAAGTACAGGTATCCTGTAATTTGTCAAGCCCGGCTAACCGCTGCTCAATAAAGATAAAAAGTTGATGTAGTTTTCCGCCAGTACTCATTTATTTTATGCCATTCACATTTTTCAAAACGGAATTTTCAAACACATCACTTGGCACTTGCCAGCTTCATCTTAATTTTCATCATCACCGGGTCAGGCAGTATTCCTGCTAAAATGGAATTGAACCGGTTTTGGAAGCCTACAATTTTCTTTCCTTTTCCGTGTAGCAACAATTGCACTCCCGCTGCAGCCACCGTTTTTGCCGAGGTGGGTTTGTTGGATTTCAGCAGATTGGTTTCCCGCATTTCCGATGAAATAAATGCTGTTTCTGTAACCCCAGGGGCAAGCGTGGTAACCACTACGCCGCTACCTTCCAGTTCGGCAGCGAGCGTTTCCGAAAAGGCTAAGACAAAAGACTTGGTGGCTGAATACACCGACTGGTAAGGGAAAGGCAAATATGCAATCACTGAAGACACGTTCATGATTCTGCCCGACTTCCGGGCTGCCATATCTGTTGCAAACAATTTGGTAAGGATAACCAGGCTGCTGATGTTGAGATCAATCATGCTCAACTCCTTTTCCAGTGATGTTTCCAAAAAATTACCATACTCGCCAAATCCTGCGTTGTTAACCAAATGAGATACCTGGTAGTTGGCTCTCTTGATATCATCATATAACTGAGGCGCCTGCTCTGTTTTGCTTAGATCTTTGGCTATGTAATGCACGGTAATTCCATATTTGGAAGATAATTCCTGTTGCATAGCCGCCAATTTATCTTCACTGCGGGCAGTGAGTATAAGATTGTATTTTAAAGCCGCAAGCTGTTGGGCCATTTCGTAACCAATTCCGGATGATGCTCCGGTTATCAAGATGTATTGTTTCATTTTGTTTTGATTTTATGAATGATTAAATATTTTCAATGGAAGGCGGAATTAGCTTATACATAACCGGTGTTACGATCCTGGCAAGTATCGTCGAGCTGATCAATCCACCAATTAATACTATTGCCAATGGCGCAACAAGGGGATTAGGGTTTAGCGCAATGGGTAATAAACCGCAAATAGCCGTTATTGAAGTAAGCACCACCGGTAAAAAACGGGTTTCCCCAGCTATATGAATAGCTTCGTCTATACTATGTCCTTCAGCGCGAAGCTGATTGGTAAAGTCAACCAGCAACAAGGAGTTTTTAACCTGAATTCCTGATAATCCTATAAAGCCGATAATAGAAACCAAGGACATTGGATTGCCGGTGAAAAGGAGTAATAATACTCCACCTAATATTCCCAGTGGAATAATGGACAGCACAATGATTATTCCTTTAAAGGTTTTAAATTGTAATAATAAAACGCCAACAAAAAGGAAGATACTTAGTAAGATGACAGACAGGAAATTGCCTCCCAACGCATCTCCTTCCGATTCTGCTTCTCCCGATAATTTGTAGTAATAGCCTGCGGGCATTTTTAATTTGTTTAGCTCCGGAACAATGTCCTTTAGAACATCATTTGCATATACGTTATCCTTTGTTAACGATGTCACTTTAACGAAACGCGATTTATTAAAATGATTAATAGCTGTAGGAGAGGTTTCAAAAGACATAGTTGCAATTTGATTTACCAGCACAGGAGTTCCTCTTAAATTGTTTACATACAGATTTTTGAAGGCATCCAGGTTCGAGAATTTCTCCCTTGGCAATGTGATTACGACGTTTCGGGAATCCCCTCTGTCATCAATATAATCGCCAACGGTTAATCCGGCAACCGCCATCCGAATGACTTTATCCACATCGCTTGTTAGTACACCTAAAGTCCGCGCTTTTTCTTTATCGATTTTTATCTTAAGGTCAGATTTGTAAGTGTTTAATTCGTTGTTAATGTAAACCGTGCCTGGGTGTTTACGCAGAATTTCTTCTACTTTGAAGGAGAGGTTCCGCAGCGTTTTCTGATCCTCGCCAAATACCCGGACTACGATGTTTGCTTCGATAGGTGTTCCCTGTTCAAAGTCTTTAACCTCAATCCTGGCATAAGGGAAATCTTTAAATTTTTGCCTTAACAGCCTGATCAATTTGGTTTTTGATTCAGGGCTGGCTTCTTCGTCCAACTGTACGAAAACCTGCCCAAAATCTGGCTTTATATCCTGCTGATGTACGTTGTAATATACCTGTGGATTACCTTTTCCTACGTTAGAGGTATAATAGATAATCTCCTTATGCTTTTTTAATTCAGTTTCTACCAGTTTAGTTACTCGGTCGCTTTCCGGGATATCGGCTTGCAGAGGCATTTTGATATTTACCAGGAACATCGGTTTTTCGGATGTGGGAAAAAGTTTAAATCCCGTTTGTGTAAATAATAAAAATGCAAGAACACTTAATACGGTTGAGATTGCGATCGTCGTTTTCGGCCATTTTAAAGCTAATGGCATCACACCACGATAAGAGTAGGTCAGGAATTTCTGCAAATACTTCAGGAAGATATTACCTTCTCCATGCGTGTGTGTCTTTAATAGCCGGCTTCCTAAGAATGGAACCAGCGTTAAGGCCACTATCATTGACGCTAATACACTGGTGATAACCGCCATAGGAAGGCTGCGGATAAATTCGCCGGCCATATCTGGCAAAAATGCAAGAGGCAAAAATGCAATCACCAGTGTAACTGTACATCCTACAACAGCTATTCCGATCTGTTTGGTACCTTTTAAAATAGCATCCATCCGGGAATGGCCTTCCCTAAGCCAGCGTTCAATATTTTCAACCACAACAATACTGTCATCAACCAGCAATCCCAAAGCTACAACCAGGCCAACAATGCTTAATTGATTTAAGGAGAATCCAAGTAAATTCAAAGCAATAAGCCCCAGGGCAAGAGAAAGTGGTATAGAAATCATCACAATAAGCGATGCTCTGAAACCCAATGGCAGCAAAGTAATAACCACCAGAACTATGGCTAACACAAAATCAAACCCAAGATGGCCAAGGCGTTTTGAAACCATATCTGCCTGATCAAAATTCTTCACCAATTGAATCTTAGAAGGCAAGCTTTTAGAGAATTCTTCCAAAACCGGAAGGTACTCCTCCTGAACCGTAGCGATATTAACATTGTCTTTCATGGCAGCCGTTACCAGCACACAACGGTGTCCGTTCAACCTGGTTATGTGGTTTACCATAGCGTCCTTATAACTCACGGCGGCAACATCTTTCAGGTACACTATTTTTCCGTTGGCATTATAAATAACAGTATTGGCAACATCTTCAACCGTTTTGAACTTGCCGCTGGTTTTAACATTGAAGATCTTACTGTCCAGGTTAATACTGCCTCCCGGAATATCCGCCGCTTCGCTTTGCAAACTTCCAACCACTATATTCAGAGGTATTTTTAGCTGAGCTAGTTTATCCAACTGCATATCAATCCGGATTTCCTGTTCAGGCATTCCGAAATATTTTACCTCCTTAAGATTGGTTATCTTCTCTAAACGAGTTTTAAGAATATCTGCCTTGTCCCGAAGTAACTTCCCAGAAGCATTGTCAGAAACCAAAGCCACCTGTAAGACCTTAACATCAGAAGAAGAAATCTTTTCCGTTTTAATCATATAAATCTCTTTCGGAAGCTCGCTGTTCTTCAAGGCATTTATTTCCGTAGATATCTCCTGGTATTTATTGTCTACATCCACACCGTATTTAAATTTAACCTGGATGGCTGCTACGCCATCTTCTACAGTGGTGAGGATTTTATCAATATTTTCAAGTCCATATATCTTATTTTCAATGGGTTTTACCACCTGCTCCTCCATGTCTTTCGGACTGGTACCTGGATAGATAACCGTGATCAGATATTGTGGCGGATGGGTTGTTGGGTCTTCCGACCGGGGCATTGTAAACAGCGTGAGCAAGCCAACCACTGTTACAAGAAGGAAAATTATCAGCGTAAACTGATAGTTTTTAACGGAGAAATTTGTAATCTTCATGCCTTTAGTGTTTATCTGATGATTTTAATAGTGGATTGCTCGTTGAGGTAGGCGCTATTGGAGATCACAATGTTATTTACTCCCTGAAGTTCTTTCTTCAGATACACGCTTTCGTTATCGAACCTTACAATGCTTACCGGAATCTTTTTAACGCTGCTGGTTCCCTTGGTTGTAAAAACGAATGCCTTGTTGCCATCGGCTTCTACTAACGAATCGTATGGGATAACGATGACGCTTTCCTCCAGATTAGTAGCTATTTCAGCCTTCCCAAACATTCCTACCGCAGGTGTCAGGTTGTTTAACTTTAACTTCAGTTCCACTTGGAAGGACCCTGCTTGCTGGTCTGCAGCCCGCGACTTACGGAAAACAACGGCATCGACTATTTTACCGGCATAACCATCCAATGTTACCTTTGCTGTTTGTCCCACGCGAATCATTGCCCATTCACGATCAGTTACCCCTACTTTAAGCAAATAGCTGTTACTTTGATCGGTTAAGTTGGTTAGAAGTACAGGCATTCCCGGACTAACTACTTCTCCTTCATTGGCAATTTTCTGGCTCACAAATCCATCAGAGGCTGCATATATTTTCGAATATTGTTCATTGAAAGCAACCGCGTCTTTTGCTTTCCGGGCAACGTCAAGGGCTGTTTTTGTATTCTGCAATTGTTCCAGGGTAAAAACACTGTCTTTATAGAGATTAACTGCCCGGGCATAGTCACGTTGAGCCTTTTCTACACCCAAGTTTGCCTGGGAGAGG
>Ga0307408_100000401_pt1 | contig 38921 bp, 33 predicted proteins | sample 322Cmetagenome_FD_202116 | JGI IMG/M metagenome (GOLD analysis project Ga0307408, IMG submission 202116) | Maize rhizosphere microbial communities from greenhouse at UC Davis, California, United States - 322HYB-C-3 | ecosystem: Host-associated > Plants > Roots > Rhizosphere > Soil | place... | reverse complement strand
CGCTGTACTCGTGTACAGCTGCGCTTCTCGGCCAGCATTGCTGCCGCTCGCCACGGTTTTTCAAGGCCCCCATCGCCGCCAACTCACCGATTACGACATGAAATCATCTGAAATCCGCGAGAAGTTCCTTAAATTCTTCGAATCCAAGGGTCATACGATCGTCCGTTCCAGCTCGCTGGTGCCAGGCAACGATCCAACCCTGCTGCTGACCAACTCCGGCATGGTGCAGTTCAAGGACGTGTTCCTGGGCCAGGATACCCGCCCGTACACCCGCGCCACCACCGTGCAGCGCTGCGTGCGCGCCGGCGGCAAGCACAATGACCTGGAAAACGTGGGCTACACCGCGCGCCACCACACCTTCTTTGAAATGCTGGGCAACTTCAGCTTCGGCGATTACTTTAAGCGCGACGCGATCAACTACGCGTGGGAACTGCTGACCAAGGTGTACCTGCTGCCGGCGGAAAAGCTGACCGTCACCGTGTACATCGAGGATGACGAAGCGTACGACATCTGGGCCAATGAAATCGGCGTGCCGAAAGAGCGCATCATCCGCATCGGCGACAACAAGGGCGCGCGCTACGCGTCGGACAACTTCTGGCAAATGGCCGACACCGGCCCTTGCGGCCCGTGCACGGAAATCTTCTACGACCACGGCGCCGACATCTGGGGCGGCCCTCCCGGCTCGCCGGACGAGGACGGCGACCGTTTCATCGAGATCTGGAACCTGGTGTTCATGCAGTTCAACCGCGACGAAGCGGGCGTGATGCACAAGCTGCCGAAGCCGTGCGTCGACACCGGCATGGGCATGGAGCGCCTGGCCGCCGTGCTGCAGCACGTGCACTCGAACTATGAAATCGACCTGTTCCAGAACCTGATCAAGGCGGCCGCCCGCGAAACCGGCGCCACCGACCTGGAAAACAAGTCGCTGCGCGTGATCGCCGACCACATCCGCGCCGCCGCGTTCCTGATCGTCGACGGCATCATCCCGGGCCCGGAAAGCCATGGCTACGTGCTGCGCCGCATCATCCGCCGCGCGCTGCGCCACGGCCACAAGCTGGGCCAGACCAAGGCTTTCTTCTACAAGCTGGTGGAAGACCTGAACATCGAGATGGGCCAGGCCTATCCGGAACTGGCGGAAGCCAAGGACCGCGTGGCGGCCACCCTGAAAGCCGAGGAAGAGCGTTTCGGCGAGACGCTGGAAAACGGCATGAAGATCCTGGAAGCGCAGCTGGCCAAGGATCCGAAAAACCTGGACGGCGCCACCGCCTTCGTGTTGTACGACACCTACGGCTTCCCGCTGGACCTGACGGCCGATATTTGCCGCGAACGCGAAGTGACGCTGGACGAAGCCGGCTTCGCCGCCGCGATGGAAGAACAGCGCAACAACTCGCGCAAGGGCGGCAAGGGCCAGATGGCCGTGGGCGTGGAATACACCGGCGAGAAGAACAAATTTGTCGGCTACGACCAGTTGCGGCACACCTCGAAAGTGGTGGCGCTGTACGCCGATGGCGCTCCTGTGCAGGAATTGAAGGCCGGCCAGCAGGGTATCGTGGTGCTCGACATCACGCCGTTCTACGCCGAATCCGGCGGCCAGGTGGGCGACCAGGGCCTGATCCAGTCGGCGACGGCGAAATTCGACGTGGCCGATACCCTGAAGGTCAAGGCCGACGTGTACGGCCACCACGGCGTGGTGGCGTCCGGTTCGCTGAAGGTCGGCGATGCGGTCGGCGCGGAAGTGGACCAGCATGCGCGTGGCCGCACCATCCGTAACCACTCGGCCACCCATCTGATGCACAAAGCCCTGCGCGAAGTGCTGGGTGCGCACGTGGCGCAGAAAGGTTCGCTGGTCGATCCTGATAAAGCCCGCTTCGACTTCTCGCACAATGCGCCGCTGACGGCCGATGAAATCGCCAAGGTGGAAGCCATCGTCAACGCGGAAATCCTGGCCAACGCCGCCACCCAGTCGCACAACATGTCGTTCGACGACGCGGTCAAGCATGGTGCGATGGCGCTGTTTGGCGAAAAGTATGGCGATGAAGTGCGCGTGATGGACATCGGTTCGTCGAAAGAACTGTGCGGCGGCGTGCACGTGCACAGCACCGGCGACATCGGCCTGTTCAAGATCGTGTCGGAAGGCGGCGTGGCGGCCGGTATCCGCCGCGTGGAAGCGGTGACGGGCGAGGGCGCGCTGGCGCTGGTGCAATCGATGGCGAAGAAGCTGAACGAAGCCTCGGCGGCCCTGAAAACCAACCCGGACGAACTGACCGCGAAAATCGGCCAGGTGCAAGACCATGTCAAGGCGCTGGAAAAAGAACTGGCGGCGCTGAAATCCAAACTGGCGTCCGGCCAGGGCGATGAACTGGTGACCAAGGCGGTCGACATCAAGGGCGTCAAGGTGCTGGCGGCCACGCTGGAAGGCGCCGACGTGGCGCGCCTGCGTGAAACCATGGACAAGCTGAAAGACAAGCTGAAAACCGCCGCCATCGTGCTGGCCAGCGTGGCCGACGGCAAGGTCAGCCTGATCGCCGGCGTGACGCCGGACGCCGTTGGCAAGGTCAAGGCCGGTGAGCTGGTGAACTTTGTGGCCCAGCAAGTGGGTGGCAAGGGCGGCGGCCGTCCGGATATGGCCCAGGCCGGCGGTACCGATGCTGCAGCGCTGCCAGGCGCTTTGGCCGGTGTCGCGGGCTGGGTGGAACAGCGTATTTAAGTTGCAAAGCTAGTAAGCATGCGGCTTGCGCGGGTGTGCAAGCCGTATGTCAAGGTCCCGCTCGTTGTGTGCATGCAACGCACAGTCATCAATTTTGGTGCACCGCGTCAAAATTAATGAATTGGGGTAGACTGTGAATTATCAGCACAACTTCTGAGCGGGATAGTGATGAGTGACACTCTGGTTGATACCGAAATCATGGAATTTCAAAAAGAACTCGATGCACGCGGCCTGAATTGTCCGCTGCCGATTCTGAAAGCAAAAAAGGCGCTGGCGGAGCTGCAAAGCGGCGAAGTCTTGCGTATTATGGCCACGGACCCCGGTTCTGTGCGCGATTTCCAGGCCTTTGCCAAGCAGACCGGCAATACACTGTTGTCGCATGCGCAGTACGGCATGGAATTCGTGTTCCTTATGCAACGCAAATAACGGGTTCATTCCTGTCAATATTCCGCTAGGGCCGTGCCGGATGGCGGCCCATCCCCCTGCAAGAACCGCAGAATCCCCCGAGTGACGAAATGATGCGCCTACTTTTTTTAGATGGATTACACTAACAAAAAAACGCACGATCGTGCTTAAATTCTGCTTGCCGCTGGAATATCTTTTATAATCTAGCCCACATTTTAGTCAGTAACATCTTTATTAAATTTTCCCAAAGGCACAGCTATGAAAGTCTTGGTACCCGTCAAACGCGTGGTCGACTATAACGTCAAGGTACGCGTCAAGTCCGACGGCACTGGCGTCGATATCGCCAACGTGAAAATGTCGATGAACCCGTTCGATGAGATCGCCCTGGAAGAGGCGACCCGTCTGAAGGAAGCGGGCAAAGTGACCGAAGTGGTGGCAGTGTCCGCCGGCGTGGCCCAGTGCCAGGAAACCCTGCGCACCGGCATGGCCATCGGCGCCGACCGCGGCATCCTGGTGGAAACCACCACCGAGCTGGAGCCGCTGGCCGTGGCCAAGCTGCTGAAAGCACTGGCTGACAAGGAACAGCCGCAACTGATTATCCTGGGCAAGCAGGCGATCGACGACGATTCCAACCAGACCGGCCAGATGCTGGCCGCGTTGCTGGGCTGGCCGCAAGCGACCTTCGCCTCGAAAGTCGTGCTGGAAGACGGCAAGGCCATCGTGACCCGCGAAGTGGACGGCGGCCTGGAAACCCTGTCGTTGACCCTGCCGGCCATCATCACCACCGACCTGCGTTTGAACGAGCCACGCTATGTGACCCTGCCAAACATCATGAAGGCCAAGAAAAAGCCGCTGGAAACCGTCAAGCCGGAAGACCTGGGCGTCGACGTGACCCCGCGCCTGAAAACCCTGAAAGTGGCCGAGCCTGCCAAGCGCTCCGCCGGCATCAAAGTGCCTGACGTGGCGACCCTGGTTGCCAAGCTGCGCACCGAAGCCAAAGTTATCTAAGTCTCTTCAAGGAAAAATCATGGTCGCATTAGTCATCGCAGAACACGACAACGCCAGCCTGAAGGCTAGCACCCACCACACCGTTACCGCGGCCGCCCAGTGCGGCGGCGAGGTGCATATTCTGGTTGCTGGCGGCAATGCCGGCGCCGCCGTGGAAGCCGCCAAGCAAATCGCCGGCGTGACCAAGGTCCTGGTTGCCGAAGGCGCGCACTTCGCTGACGGCCTGGCGGAAAACGTGGCCGAGCAGGTACTGGCCGTTGCAGGTAGCTACTCCCACATCCTGGCCCCGGCCACCGCGTACGGCAAGAACATCCTGCCACGCGTCGCCGCCAAGCTGGACGTCGCGCAAATTTCGGAAATCACCAAAGTCGACAGCCCGGACACCTTCGAGCGTCCGATCTACGCCGGCAACGCGATCGCCACCGTGCAATCGTCGGACAAGGTCAAAGTCATCACCGTGCGCACCACCGGCTTCGACGCGGCTGCCGCCACCGGTGGTTCGGCTGCCGTGGAATCCGTGTCGGCGGTTGCCGACTCCGGCAAGTCGGCCTTCGTTGGCCGTGAACTGGCGAAATCGGACCGTCCGGAGCTGACCGCCGCCAAGATCATCGTTTCCGGTGGCCGTGGCATGGGTTCGGGGGAAGCGTTCAAGATCCTGGAACCGCTGGCCGACAAATTGGGCGCCGCGATGGGCGCATCGCGCGCCGCGGTCGACGCCGGCTTCGTGCCGAACGACTGGCAAGTGGGCCAGACCGGCAAGATCGTGGCGCCATCGCTGTACATCGCGGTCGGTATTTCCGGCGCGATCCAGCACTTGGCCGGCATGAAAGATTCGAAGACCATCGTGGCCATCAACAAGGATCCGGAAGCGCCGATCTTCTCCGTTGCCGACTACGGCATCGTGGGCGATCTGTTCGAAGTGGTCCCTGAGCTGGTCAAAGAACTGGGCTGATCCCTGAAGAGATCGACTAAGCCACGCGGGCAGTAACAAGCCGCGTGGCTTTTTTTCCGCCCCAGGAAAAGAAACTACGTCACACACTACAAGTCCTTGGAGAAAAACATGGCCTATCAAGCCCCTATGAAAGACATGCTGTTCGTGATGAACGAACTGGCCAACCTGGAAGGCGTGAGCCAATTGCCGGGCTGCGAAGACGCGACCCCGGAAACGGCGGAAGCCGTGCTGGAAGAAAACGCGAAATTCGTCACCGGCATGGTGGCCCCGCTGAACCACGCCGCCGACAAGGAGCCGAGCTTCTGGAAAGACGGCACGGTCACCACCTCCAAGGGCTTCAAGGAAGCATTCAAGCAATTCGCGGAAGGCGGCTGGCAAGGCTTGCAGCACCCGACCGATTTCGGCGGCCAGGGCTTGCCGAAACTGATCGGCACCCCGTGCGTGGAAATGCTGCACGGCGCCAACCTGTCGTTCGCGCTGGTCGGCCTGCTGTCCGACGGCGCGATCGAAGCGCTGCTGACCGCCGGCAGCGACGAGCAGAAAGCGACGTACCTGGAGCCGCTGGTGACCGGCAAATGGACCGGCACCATGAACCTGACCGAGCCGCAAGCCGGTTCCGACCTGGCCGCCGTGCGCGCGCGCGCCGTGCCGCAGGGCGATGGCACCTACAAAGTGTTCGGTACCAAGATCTTCATCACCTACGGTGAGCACGACATGGCGGAAAACATCGTGCACCTGGTGCTGGCCCGCACGCCGGACGCGCCGGAAGGCGTGAAAGGCATTTCGCTGTTCATCGTGCCGAAATTCATGGTCAACGCCGACGGCTCGCTGGGTGCGCGCAATGACGCGCACTGCGTCTCGATCGAGCACAAGCTGGGCATCAAGGCCAGCCCGACCTGCGTGCTGCAGTTCGGCGACAACGGCGGCGCGATCGGCACCCTGGTGGGCGAAGAGAACCGCGGCCTGGAATACATGTTCATCATGATGAACGCGGCCCGCTTCGGCGTCGGCATGCAGGGCGTGGGCCTGTCGGAGAACGCGTACCAGCAGGCGGTGACGTTTGCCAAGGAGCGCGTGCAGTCGCGCGACGTGGCCGGTTCGGCAGGCCCGGTCGCCATCATCCACCACCCGGACGTGCGCCGCCTGCTGATGAACATGCGTTCGCAGACCGAAGCGGCGCGCGCGCTGGCCTATGTCGGCGCCTCGCTGTACGACGCCGCGCACCACGCCGCCGACGCCGCCGTGCGTGCTGAAAACCAGGCCGTGTATGAATACCTGGTGCCGATCATCAAAGGCTGGTCGACGGAAATGTCGCAAGACGTGACGCGCGACGGCGTGCAAGTGCATGGCGGCATGGGCTTCATCGAGGAAACCGGCGCCGCGCAGCACTACCGCGACGCGAAGATCCTGACCATCTACGAAGGCACCACGGCGATCCAGGCCAATGACCTGGTGGGCCGCAAGACCGTGCGCGATGGCGGCAAGGTCGCCAAGGGCCTGATCGCGCAAGTGCGCGCGACGGCGGCGCAACTGGCCGAAGTGCAGGGCGACGCCTTCGCCGCGATCGCCAGGCAGCTGGTGCAGGGCGCGGCGGACCTGGAAGCCGTGGTGGACTATGTGGCCAGCAATACCCGCGCCAACCCGCGCGCGGTGTTTGCCGGCAGCGTGCCCTATCTGAAGCTGGCCGGCCTGGTGCTGGGCGGCTGGCAGATGGGCCGCGCGGCGCTGGTGTCGCAGCAGAAACTGTCCGTCGGCGACGGCGACAAGGCCTTCTACGAAGCGAAAATCGTCACGGCCCGTTTCTTCGCGGACCACTTCGTGAGCCAGTCGTCGGGCATCCGCTCGTCGATCATCGAAGGCAGCGCCGGTACCTTGGAACTGGACGTCGACCTGTTCTAAGCGGGGCGCCGGCCTGGCTTGAAAGGCAGCCTGCGGGCTGCCTTTTTTGTAAACATCCTGGAGTAGAATGGGGTTCGCTGAAAGGAACCGTCATGGACTACGCCACGCTTGCCCTGTTTATTCCTGCCTGCTTCGCGCTGAACATGGCGCCGGGGCCGAATAATCTGCTGTCGATCAGTAACGCCACGCGTTATGGCTTCCAGCGCGCCTGCCTGGCGGGGACGGGGCGGTTGCTGGCGTTCGCGGGCATGATTGCGCTGGCGTCGGCCGGGCTGGCCGTGGTGCTGCACACGTCGGAGCTGCTGTTTTATGCGATCAAGACGGCGGGGGCGGCCTACCTGCTGTACCTGGCGTTCCAGTTGTGGCGCGCGGCGCCGGGCGGTGAGGCGGACGCGGTGGTGCCGCGGGTGGCGTTGTGGCAGTTGGCGCGGCAGGAATTCCTGGTTGCCGCCGGCAATCCGAAAGCCATCCTGATCTTCACCGCCTTCCTGCCGCAATTTGTCGATCCGGCGCAGCCGATGGCCATGCAGTTCACCGTGCTGGGCGTGTTGTTCCTGATGCTGGAAATGGCGGCCATTGCGATCTATGCGTGGATGGGCACCAAGCTGCGGCGCTGGTTTGCCCAGCCGCGCGGCAAGCGCATTTTTAACCGCGCCTGCGCGGGATTGCTGGCGTCGGCCGGGGTCGGGCTGATGCTGTCGCGCCGCGTATAAAATAAAAAGCCCGGCGCATGCCGGGCTTGATCAGGGCGTGCCAGCTTAGCGGCGCACCACCGTGTGATTGGTTTCCTTCACCAGGTCTCCACTGGCGAAGCCTGGATCCTTGTCGAACACGAATTCGTTTTGCGTGCCGTTGTCGAACTGCACTTTGACGTGCCACTGCTTGGTGGTCTTCATGTGTTCCTCGACCTTGTTGCCGGCATAGGCGCCGCCCGCCGCGCCGGCAATGGTGGCCAGTTTCTTGCCGCTGCCGCCGCCGACCTGGTTGCCCAGCAGTGCGCCCGCCACGCCGCCGGCGATCACGCCCACGGCACTGCCTTCGCCTTTTTTCTCGGCCACATTGACCGCGACCACGCGGCCGCATTCATTGCAGGCGACCGCCTTGGGGTTGGCGCTGTTCAGCTGGGACTTGGCGGCAGCCAGTGCCTTGTCGTATTCGGCCTTGGCATCGCGCTGGCATTGCATGCGCGCGCCGGAATCCTTTTCGTCGGCGCACAGCTTTTTGTCTTCCGCATAACGCGCGGCGGCTTTCTTGGTTTCCGCCGCATACACTTCCTTGGCGGTTGGTGCGGCAGACGCGCCGGCGGACAGGCCGGCCAGCATCAGCGACAGGGCGATCGTGCGAATTTTCATGGTTTTTTTCTCTGGTAACTGGTGGTCAGCGCAGTATAGCGCTGCCGAATAGCTCGAAGGAAACAGAATGGCAACCAATTGCAACAGAGAAAATAAGGTTCAGCCGTAAGCGCCGCCCGTATACAGCAAGTCGAACAGGCGGGAAATCGTCGCGATCAGGCTGGTGGCGCCCACCATCATGGTGGCCACCAGCAGCACCGCCAGCGGCCAGCGCGCATCGGACTGCCGGCCCGATTGCGGGTTGTAGCGCGCATCCCACTTGTCGTCCGGCGTCAGGCCCAGCACCAGCGCCTCCAGGAAGCCGATCAGCACCGAAACGATCAGCGGCAGCAGCTTGAAGTAATTGTCGGCCTGCGGCGCCACCGCCATGACGATGCCGACCCCGGCAATGCTGGCGGTGTGCAGCAAGCCACCCATGTCGCCAAAACCCTTCAGGTAATAGCGGTGGGCGCCAAAGCCCCCCAGCAGGAAAGCCAGCAGGGTGGCGAAAGTCTTGTTCTTGTGTGGAGCGGACATGGGGCGCAATGAAGGACGAAAAAACGCAGTATCGGCCAAAACGCGCCCGTGGCACAGCATTTTTTCGCTATAAATGCTTGTCCTTGCGTTCATAGTAGGGGATAATCTTTGATTGCCCCAAACCCATCCTTGTCAACATCAGCTTGATGCACGGAGAGAAAGCACGCTATAATTTGCGGCTTTTTCCGTCTCAGCACATTTTTTGGAAATATTATGGTCGTTATTCGTTTAGCTCGTGGTGGCGCCAAAAAGCGCCCGTTCTACAACATCGTTGCAACCGATTCGCGTAACCGTCGCGACGGCCGCTTCATCGAGCGCGTTGGTTTCTACAACCCAATGGCTTCCGGCGCTGCTGAAGGCTTCCGCATCACCGAAGACCGTCTGGCTCACTGGATCAGCGTTGGCGCGCAACTGTCGCCAGCCGTGGCACGCCTGGTTGCGTCCAACAAAAAAGCAGCTTAATACTGCTTGACCGGTTTGGCTGACGTGAAGGCATCCGGGGTGCAAGTCCCCGAAGACCTGGTGCAAGTAGGCTTTGTCTACGGCGCCTACGGTATCACTGGCGGAATCCGGGTGCGCCCGTTTTCCGAAGAAGCGGATGCCTTGCTGCACGCTAAAACCTGGTGGCTGGATAAACCCGGCCTGCATGAGGTCGACGTGCGCCGCGCCAAGCTGCATGGCGGCGACGTCGTCACCACGATCGTGGAAATCAGCGACCGCAATGTCGCGGAAGCGCTGAAGGGTGCGGCCGTCTACATCCGCCGTTCGGATTTCCCGGTCCTGGACAATGAAGACGAGTTTTACTGGTCCGATCTGATCGGGCTGGCTGTGGAAAACCTGCAAGGCGAAAGCCTGGGCATCGTCGCCGACATGATGAGCAATGGCCCGCAGTCGATACTGCGTGTCGCGCCCGTCGTGCCCGATGGCGAAACCGCGCCGGAGCGCCTGATTCCGTTTGTCGACCAGTTCATCATCAAGGTGGACCAGGACGCAAAGAAAATCACGGTGGACTGGGGCCTGGATTACTAACCGGGTTCATCATGCAATTTGATGTTGTGACGCTGTTCCCGGAAATGTTCGCTGCGCTGACGCAATCGGGTGTCACCCGCCGCGCGCACGAGCAGGGCAAGTGGAGCCTGTCGTTGTGGAATCCGCGTGATTTCACGACCGACAATCACCGCACCGTGGATGACCGCCCCTATGGCGGCGGCCCCGGCATGGTGATGCTGGCCAAACCGCTGGAATTGACCATCGCCGCCGCGAAGCAGCGCCAGGTCGATGCCGGGTTGCCGGCGCCCCGCGTGGTGTTCATGTCGCCGCAAGGCAAACCGCTGACGCACGAAAAAGTGCTGCAGCTGAAAGCCGAACCGGGCCTGGTCGTGCTGTGCGGCCGCTATGAAGCGGTGGACCAGCGCCTGCTGGACCGCTGCGTCGACGAGGAAATCAGCCTGGGCGACTTCGTGTTGTCCGGCGGCGAATTGCCGGCCATGGCGCTGATGGATGCCGTGGTGCGCCTGATCCCGGGCGTGCTGAACACTGATGCCTCCGCCGTTGAAGACAGCTTTGTCAACGGCTTGCTGGATTCGCCGCATTACACGCGGCCTGAAACATATGAAGGCGAGGCCGTGCCGCCCGTGCTGTTGGGCGGCAACCATGCCGAGATCACCAAGTGGCGGCGCCAGCGGATGCTGGAGGCCACCAGCCGGAAACGGCCGGACTTGCTGGTCAAGGCGCGCGAGGATGGCTTGCTCACGCGCCAGGATGAAAAATTTTTGGCGGATTTAACAAAATCCGCCGCGCAGTAAGACTGCAGGCATGTTGCCTGCTTGTTTAACCCCATCCTCTACCGGCGATGTGCGTGCCAGCAAGATGGTTATTGGAGTCATTAAATGAACCTGATTCAACAACTCGAGCAAGAAGAAATCGCTCGCCTGGGCAAGAACATTCCTGATTTTGCACCTGGCGACACCGTCGTCGTGAACGTGAACGTAGTCGAAGGCACCCGCAAGCGCGCCCAGGCTTACGAAGGCGTTGTGATTTCCCGTCGTAACCGTGGCCTGAACTCGAACTTCATCGTTCGTAAAATCTCGTCCGGCGAAGGCGTTGAGCGTACCTTCCAGCTGTACTCCCCGCTGATCGCTTCGATCGAAGTGAAACGCCGTGGTGACGTACGTCGCGCCAAGCTGTACTACCTGCGTGACCGTTCGGGCAAATCCGCACGTATCAAGGAAAAACTGCCAAACCGCCGCCCAGCAGCGGCAAAAGCAGACGCGTAATCGCGTTCTGGGTTTGGGGAAAAGGGGCGCCTGGGTGGTGCCCCTTTTTGTTTTCACTTTCCAATTCAGGATCCGGCCGTGGCACAGTTAAAGTTCGACCCGCAGCAGTTACCCATCGAAGCGATCGCCGGCGAAGCCGCGGTGGCGCTGGAGCGCCTGGCGCCCGACTGGCTGCGCGCCCGTTTCGCACAGCCGCCGGCGTGGACGCCGGAAGCGGCGGACGAGGCGCTGATGTCGCGCAGGGCGCAGCCGACGCCCGCCGCCGTGCTGGTGCCGCTGGTGGTGCGCAGTGAAGGCTTGACCGTGCTGCTGACGCAGCGCACCGCGCATTTGACCGACCATGCGGGACAAATCAGTTTCCCGGGCGGCCGCGCGGAAGATTTCGATGACGGCCCGGTCGCGACCGCGCTGCGCGAAACCGAAGAGGAAATCGGCCTGGCGCGCGCGCATGTGGACGTGCTGGGGAGCTTGCCCGTGTATTACACCGGCACCGGCTATGCGGTGACCCCGGTGGTGGCGCTGGTGCACCCGCCGTTCGACCTGGCGGCCGATCCGCGCGAAGTGGCGGAAATCTTTGAAGTGCCGTTGCCGTTCCTGATGGATGGCCTGAATCACCAGCGCATCCTGGCGGAACTGGCCGATATCCGCCGCCGTTTTTATGCGATGCCCTACCAGGACTATTACATCTGGGGCGCGACCGCCGGCATGCTGCGCAACCTGTTCCATTTCCTGCGCGCGGGGTGAGTCGCCTTTAGTGTTTGATTCCGGCGATGCGGTGCGTTATCGTAGCGGGCATTGCGGAACCGCATAACGTATTGAGTTCGACGAATTGAGTTTCACGAATTGAGTTCCAATAAGGACCACTGATGACATTTCTTTCCATTCTGTGTGCACTGCTGCTGGAGCAAATGAAGCCGCTCCGTGCGGATAATCCGATTTACGCCGAAATCAAATCGTTGGCGGTGCGCATGGAAGCGTGGTTCAACGCGGGGCACGCCAGCCATGGCCGCATGGGCTGGTTCCTGATGATTGCAGCGCTGGTCGGTCCGACCGCGATCGTTTACTGGGTGCTGCTGTATTACAAGCTGTACCTGGTGGCGTTTGGCTGGAATGTGCTGATGGTGTACCTGACCCTGGGCTTCCGCCACTACAGCCACTATTTCACGTCGATCCAGTTGGCGTTGAACGCGGGCGATGAAGCGGCGGCGCGCAGCCTGCTGGCCGAATGGACCAAGACCGACACGGTCGGCATGGAAGCGGGCGAGATCGCGCGCCAGGCCGTGGAAAAGGCGCTGATCACCACGCACCGCAGCGTGTTCGGCGTGTTCTTCTGGTTCCTGATGCCGCTCGGCCCGGCCGGCGCCGTGCTGTACCGCGTGTCCGAATACCTGTCGCGCGCGTGGAATGAGCCGGAACACATGCGCAATGAAGCGTTTGGCGAATTCGCCGCGCGGGCGTTTTACTGGATCGACTGGATCCCGGTGCGCCTGACCGCCGTGGCGTTTGCCGTGGTCGGCAACTTTGAAGACGCGATTTACGCGTGGCGCAATTTCGCGCACCGCTGGTCCGATGAGGCGCGCGGCATCATCCTGGCCGCCGGTGGCGGCGCCATGGGCGTGCGCCTCGGCACGCCGCAGGAAACCGCGGCGCGCGTGCTGCCGGCCGATGCCGCCACCGTGGATTCCGGCGAGATGGAAAGCGAAGCGCTGCCGGGCGAAGAGCCGGGCGTGCGCTCGCTGCAATCGACCGTGGGCCTGGTGTGGCGCGCGCTGGTGCTGTGGATGCTGCTGCTGTTGTTGTTGTCCGGGGCGGTCTGGCTGAGCTGAGCGGATTGCTGATTTCTTCCTGATGCCGGCGCGGGCAGCTTGTCCGCGCCGCGCCACAATCATCCCATTGAAAGAAAACCGATACCCGCCCAGGGTTACAATAGCGGTTTGGCTGGACATGCTTTCCAGTTCCAGCCCGCCACTGCGGCTTTCAAATCAAGTACTTACTCGCTTAGGTCTTCTATAAGATATAATACCTAAGATTTTTCACGCACCCCTGGTTTCCAGCGAGTCCCATATGGCCGAGTCAACGCAACCCACGAAAGAACGGGCCAAAGAGTTCTTTATCCTAGGTCTTACAGCGGATGGAAAACAATTCCGTCCCAGCGATTGGGCAGAGCGCCTGTGCGGCGTCATGTCCTGCTTCCGTCCCGAAGGCAGCGGCGGGCCCAACGCGCACCTGCAGTATTCGCCGCTGGTGCGGCCGACGGTGGTCAACAACGCCAAAGCCGTCGTGGTCAGCCACGCATTGCGCGAGATCGAGCCGATGGCGTACCACTTCGTGGTCAACTTCGCCAAGGATAACGGCTTGCAGATCGTCGATGCCTGCTTCCTGCCGATGCCGGGCGATCGCTGACCGCCTGACCGGTCAGCCGCGCGGCGGCACTGGCTGCTGCGCCATGCAGTGCACCAGTTTTCCCACGAAACGGTCGCGCAGCGACGTGTATTCGGCATAGTTGCGGAATTCGCGGATCGACACCGGCTGGCTCAGGATGTAGGCGGTGCCGATCACCCCGGACGCCTGGTGCGTAAAACTGTAAAAGCTCAATGGACCGCCGCCATCGATGCCGGGCTGGTTCAGCGCCATCACTTCCACGCCATCCTGGCGCGTGACTTCCAGCGGCTTGGCGCCTTCGCCACGTGTATCGGAAAACAGTTCCATGTACGCCAGCACGGCGGCGCGGTCCTGTTCGAACTGGCCGTCGGCGGATTTTTCCACTTTCAGGTTGACCAGCGGCGCCTGGCTGTCCTTGTGCAGCATCAGGCGGTAGCCATCGACCGTCGATACCCTGGCGGCGCCATTGCGGGTCTGCACTTCGCGGAATTGTTTGCTGGCCGGCAGGCGCGCGCTGGAAGCAACGCGGAATTCGCCATCGTCAAAACAGCGGGCCAGGCCGCCCAACGGATCGGCCGTGCGTTCTTGCGCCACGGCGGGCGCCATGGCGATCACCGTTCCGGTTGCAAGCAGTGCAAACAATCGTTTCATGCGGGGGACTTCAAAATTAACGAAGCCCGCAGTATAGCGCCTGGAACCGCGTTGAAAATGCGCGCTTTGTCACACCGGCAAGATGGCGTACGATAGCATTTTCCCAATCTTGCCAGTGCCATGACCCGACTCCCCGCTCTCCGCCTGTTGCCGCTGCTGTGCAGCCTGACCTTGCTGCCGCCCGCCATTGCCCAAACCCTGCCGGCCGGCGCCGTCAAAGGTCCCTCGGTCGAGGGCATCACCGAATACCGGCTGGCGAACGGCTTGAAAGTGCTGCTGTTCCCGGACGCGTCGAAACCGACGGTCACGGTCAATGTCACCTACCTGGTGGGGTCGCGCCATGAGAACTATGGCGAGACCGGCATGGCGCACTTGCTGGAACACCTGCTGTTCAAGGGTTCGCCGAAGAACCGCAACATCCCGCAGCAATTTTCCGAGCGCGGCATGGATTTCAACGGCACCACCTCGTACGACCGCACCAATTACTACGAAGTGTTCCAGGCCGGCGGCGATAACCTGAAATGGGCGCTGGAGATGGAGGCGGACCGCATGACGCGCTCGTTCATCGCCAGGAAGGACCTCGATTCGGAAATGACGGTGGTGCGCAATGAATACGAGAGTGGTGAAAACAGCCCGTTCGAAGTGCTGTTGAAGCGCATGCAAAGCATCGCCTACGACTGGCACAGCTATGGCCGTTCCACCATCGGCAACCGCAGCGATATCGAGAACGTCAAGATCGAGAACTTGCAGGCGTTTTACCGCACCTACTACCAGCCGGACAACGCGGTGCTGCTGGTGGCCGGCAAATTCGACCCGTCGCAAACGCTGGCGTGGATCGGCAAGACTTTTGGCGCGATCCCGAAACCCAAGCGCAAGCTGCCGCCATTCTGGACGGTGGAACCGGTGCAGGATGGCGAACGGTCCTTCCTGGTGCGGCGCAAGGGCGACATGCAGCTGGTGTTACTCGGTTATAAAATCCCCGCCGCCCTGCACGCGGACGGCGATGCGCTGGCCTTCATGTCGGAAATCATGGGCGATACGCCCAACGGCCGCCTGCATAAAGCGCTGGTGGAAACCGGCAAGGCCGCGCAAGTGTTCAGCTTCGGCCAGACCGGCTACGCGCCGGGCCTGCAATTGATCGGCGCCGTGGTGAAGGCCGGCCAGCCGCTCGAACCGGTCAAGGAACAATTGATCGCGGCGGTGGAAAGCTTTGCCACCACGCCGCCGACCGAGGAGGAAATGGAGCGCGTGCGCCGCAACATCGGCAACAGTATCGAGAAAGCGCTGAACGATCCGCAAAAGGTGGGTGTCACCTTGTCCGAGCAGATTGCGCTGGGCGACTGGCGCCTGCTGTTCCTGGGCCGCGACAGCCTGCCGAAAGTCACGCGGGAGCAGGTCGCCAAGGTGGCGGCCACCTACCTGAAGCGCGACAACCGCACCACGGGCCTGTTCGTGCCGGAAGACGCGCCACAGCGGGTGGAGGTCACGTCCGCACCAAAGGTGGAAGAGGTCATGAAAGGCTATCAGGGCAAGCAGGCCACCTTGCAGTCCGAAGTGTTCGACCCGAGCCAGGCCAACATCCTGGCCCGTACCGAACTGGCGGCGGTGGGTGGGCTGAAACTGGCGCTGCTGCCCAAGAAAAACCGGGGCGAGACCGTGTCGGTCAGCCTGCGCCTGCACTGGGGCGATGAAAAGAACCAGTTCGGCAAGGCCATGATTGCCGCCGCCACCAGCCAGATGCTGAACCGGGGCACCAGCAAATACACGCGGGCGCAACTGGCCGATGCGTGGGACAAGCTGAAAATGACGGGCAGCGTGTACCAGTTCGACACCACGCGCGCCAACCTGGAGCAGGCGCTGCGCCTGGCCGCCCATGTGCTGAAAGAACCGGCCTTCGATGCGGCGGAATTCGAGCAACTGCGCCAGCAATGGCTGGTGCAGCTGGAAGCGTCGCGCAGCGAACCGCAGGCGGTGGCCGCCAATGCGCTGGCGCAGCACTACAACCACTACCCGAAAGGCGACGTGCGCGCGCCGCTGACCATCGATGAACAGATCGCGCAAATCAAGGCCATGAGCGTGACCGACCTGAAGGCTTACCACAGCGAATTCTATGGCGCGTCGCACGGCGAAATGGCGATCGTGGGCGACTTCGACAAGGCCGTCGCGCAGGCCGTGGTGGCCGAAGAGCTGGGCAACTGGCCCAGCAAGGCCGCCTATGCGCGCATCATCGACAGCAATGTGCCGCACCCGCCGCTGGACCAGTTCCTCGATACGCCGGACAAGGAAAACGGTTTTTATACGGCCCGCATCGATCTCGACGTGAACAGGGACGATGACGATTATCCGGCGCTGGAACTGGCCAATTACATCCTCGGCGACGGCGGCCTGAAATCGCGCATCATGGACCGCATCCGCCAAAAGGACGGCTTGTCGTACGGCGGCGGTTCATCGCTATCCGTCAGCGATATCGACCGCGCCAGCCATTTGTCGGTATCGGCCATCGCCGCGCCGCAAAACCTGAACAAGCTGAAGGCGGCGATCCGCGAAGAACTGGCGCGCGCCGTGAAGGACGGCTTTACCAAGGCCGAAGTCGAAGGCGCCCGCTCCGGCATCCTGCAGCAGCGCCTGCAAAACCGGTCGCAGGACGGGGTGCTGGCCGCCGGCTGGACCTCGTTCCTGTACCTGAACCGCACCTACGCGTGGAGCCAGGCCTTCGAGGACAAGCTCAAGGCGCTGACGCCGGCGCAGGTCAATGCGGCGTTCCGCAAGGCGGTGGATTTGAATAAGCTCAATGTGGTGGTGGCGGGGGACGGCAAGAAAGCCAAGTAACGTTGATGGCAACGTAGGGCGGATTCGCCGCAGGCGAAGCCGCCATGCCTGCGGCAACGCGGCGCACGCATGGCGGCTCGCAAGCGAACCGCCCTACGGGGTGCTCAATTCCGCGACAAAATCATACATATCCCCCCTGAAAATCGAGCGGCACAATTCCACCGCCTGGCCGTCGCGCAAGAACCCCAGCCGCTCGACCGCCAGGCCCGCATCCCCCTCCTTGGCCTGCAGCAGCTTGGCCTGTTCCGCGTTCAACAGCAGCGCCGACAGGCGCTGCAGCGCGCGCACCGGGCGCTTGCCCGCATGTTCCAGCGCTTCGTACATCGAGACGCCGACCGCATCGAGCGAGGGCAGCGCGGACGCCACGATGGTCGCGTATTCAATGCACATCGGGATCTCATCGGCATAGCGGATGCGGTGGAAGCGCAATACCGGCGCCCCCGGCGACAGCCGCAGCCGCAACGCTTCTTCCGGCGTGACCGTGCCTTCGGCCCGTTTCAGCCAGACGCTGCGCGGCGTGCGCCCGCGCGCCCGCATGTCTTCCGAAAACGAGGTGAGTTTCGCGAAGTTTTTTTCGATGCGGGTGTTGATGAAATTGCCGGAGCCGGCGCGGCGCACCAGCAAGCCTTCATCGACCAGGCCATCGATGGCCTTGCGCACCGTGATCCGGGATACCGACAGGTCGGCCGCCAGCTGGCGCTCGGCCGGCAGCGCCTCGTCCGGCGCGAAAATCCGCTTGTCGATCGCTTCGCGCAGCGCACGCTGCAATTGCTGGTACAGGGGCTGGCTGCTGGTTTCCGCCAGGTGCTGCATGATCTGGACAAGCGTGGTGGTCATGTGGTGGTCTCATTCGCGGCACCTTCAAGGTGGTGCCGAACGCAGTATTTTTTTGTGGGTCGATAATACCAAAAAAAGACCGCAACAAAGCGGTTCGCATGCCACCCGACTACCGCCCAGAGGGAGGTAGCGCTAACTTATTGGAAATCGTGACAAAGTGGTCTGTGTTGGCACTACAACATGCGAAATAAATACGAAAACTGGTAGTGTTCTGGTATTAGTTCGCGGTATATTGGCGTTCAATTGGTTTTGTTAGTGGTTGTAAAGAAGATCTGCAGGGCGTTGCGGGGAGCGCGGCGGCCGGAAATATGGATCTCGTTAATCTGACCGGGCTTACCTAGTGAGCCCACACAAGGGGGAGTACATGAAACGTAATCTGACGCCGATCGCCAGCGCGGTCGCTATCCTGATCACCAGCACCGTGCTGACGGCGCACGCACAAGACGCCAAACAAGCAACGGAGAACGTCGTGGTCGTGACCGGCGTGCGCGCAGCCCTGGCGCAGTCGATCAACCAGAAGCGCAACGCGGAATCGCTGGTCGAAGTCATCACGGCCGAAGACGTGGGCAAGATGCCGGACAAGAGCGTGGCCGATTCGCTGCAGCGCGTACCGGGCGTGTCGGTGGCGACGGCCGGCGGCACCGAAGGCGGCTTCGGGGAAAACGACCGCGTCAGCCTGAAAGGCACGCCGTCCAACCTGACCCTGACCACCCTGAACGGCCACACCGTGTCGTCCGGCGACTGGTATGTCTCCAACATCACCAGCGGCGGCCGCTCGGTGTCGTACTCGATGTTCCCGTCCGAACTGATCGGCCGTGTCACGGTGCATAAGAGCTCGCAGGCCAACCTGACCGAAGGCGGCGCCGCCGGTTCGGTCGATATCGAAACCCGCAAGCCACTGAGCTTCAAGAAAAACCTGACCCTGATGGGTTCCGTGGAAGCCGCCTACGGCGACGCGGCCAAGAAGACCGATGCGCAGGTGTCGGGCCTGGTCAACTGGAAAAACGACGCAGGCAACCTGGGCATCCTGGTGCAGGCCTTCAATGAAAAACGTTCGCTGCGCCGCCTGGGCCAGGAATTCCTGTGGTGGGACAAGCTGTCCGACGGCATGGCGCCGGCCTGGGTCCAAGCCAATCCGGAAGTGAACGGCAAGTGGTTGTCGATGCTGACCGGTTCCGCGCTGTTCCAGCAAGAGCGCGAGCGCAAGGGCGGCATGGTGGACGTGCAGGTCAAGGTCAACAATGACTTCAGCTTTGACGTCAGCGGCCTGTACACCCGCCTGAACGCGGACAACGTCAATGCCAACTTCATGTTCTCGCCCTACCAGGCGCTGACCAACAACTGGTCCGGCGTGGGCGGCGTGGTGCCATCGAAATGGACCGTGACCGGCAACCAGATCACCTCGATCACATTGCCGTCGACCTGCCCGGTGGCCGATTGCTCGAAAATGGGCCCGTCGGTACAGGACGTGATTGCCCGTCCGGGTTCGTACAGCGATTCGAAATTCGTCAACCTGGACTGGAAATACCGCGCCAATGAAGCGCTGTCGTTCACCGGCCAGATCGGCTCCACCCGCGGCACCGGTTATGCCCGCGACTATGGCTATGAGGCGTGGCTGGCTTACTCGGGCGCTTCCATGACCATGCACGGCCTGGATGCGCCGGCCAACGTCACCATCGACAATGCCGGCACCTTCAACCCGCGTACCGGTGCCGACTTTTTCGGCGGCTGGGCCTCGGACACCACGGCCAATGACAAGGAAACCTATGGCCAGGTTGACGGCAACTGGAAAACGCCATGGGATGCCATCCCGACCGTGCGCTTCGGCTTCCGTACCGCCAAGCACGACCGCGCCCTGAGCTCGGTGCGCGGCGATGTGGCGGCAGCCGGTTCGCAACTGGCCAACCGCCCGACCGGCATGACCAACTACCCGGCCAGCCCGCTGGCCAACGTGCTGGACAAGCCATGGACCTTCACCCCGGATTCGATGAAGGCGTGGGGCGACAAGTACGTGACGTTCTCCAGCCACTCGTACCAGAACGAATTCAAGATCAACGAGAAAGCCAACGCGGTGTATGCGATGGGTGACCTGGCGGTGGGCAACGTCACCGGTAACTTCGGCGTGCGCTACGTGCAGACCGACATCGACGTCGACAACGCGTCGCCGGACACCGTCTGGGCGCCGGTGCACACGTCCAACACCTACAAGGACATCCTGCCCAGCGTGAACTTGCGCACCGACCTGTCGAAAGACGTGGTGCTGCGCGCTTCGGCCAGCCGCACCATGGCCCGTCCTGACTTCGGCGCACTGGGTTCGCTGTCGCTGAACGACCTGACCCGTTCCGGTTCCGGCGGCAACCCGAACCTGAAACCGATCTACTCGAACAACCTGGAAGCCGGTGTCGAGTGGTACTTCATGCCGAAGTCGCTGCTGGCGGTGAACCTGTACGACATGCACCTGGGTTCGTATGTGACCTTCGGCGCGTCGTCCCAGAATTTCTACAACCAGGCGGTGAAGGCCATCACCACCTACAACATGAGCTCCGCGCTGAACACCAAGGCCCGTGTCAAAGGTGTGGAGCTGCAGTACAGCCAGGACCTGGGTAACGGCTTCGGCGCCAGCGCGAACTATACGTATGCGGATGGCAAGGAAACCGGCAAGGCGCCAAAATCGGCTTGCGCGGACCTCGGTGACTGCAGCATGATCGGCACCTCGCGCAATTCGTACAACGTGTCCGCGTTCTATGAAAACAGCAAGTTCAGCGCCCGCGTGAACTACAGCTACCGTTCGGAATTCCTGAATGGCCTGGACCGCAACAGCGCGATCTACCAGGATGCCGTGGGTACGGTCTCGCTGGCCTTGAACTACAACATCAGCGACAACCTGACCCTGTCGTTCGAAGGCAAGGACTTGAATGACCCGCTGCTGAAGTCATATGCCACGACCAAGGACCAGCCACGCGCCTTCTACAAGAACGGTAAGCAGTTCTTCCTGGGCGTGCGCGGCAAAATGTAAGTTTCCTTCAGCTTGACGCTGCATTTCGGCAGGGCTTCCCCGGGAGTCCTGCCATTTTTTTGTCGAAAACCATGCATACAATTTCTTCGCTCCTGATTCTTGCCGCACTGGCGCCGCAACTCAACGCGGCCGAACAGCCGGCCTTTGTCTACAGCCCCTATAAACACCTGGCGATGTGGAACGACCCCGCCACCAACATCATCACCGCGGCGCCCGGCGGTGTGAAAACGCCCTACATCGCCGCGGGCCGTTCGCCGTTCGGCAAGCAGCCGCTGACCTGGGCTTTTGCCAGCGGCGAATGCGGCGATGAGCACTGGGGCGGCCAGCCGGCGCAGGCGGTGGCGGACGCCAACGTACCGGCGTTTGCGCAAGCCGGCATCGGCTACATTATTTCCACCGGTGGGCAGGGCGCGGTCTTCACCTGCGCCACCGATGACGGCATGGAACGCTTCATCCGCCGCTATGAATCACCGCAACTGCTAGGCCTGGATTTCGACATCGAGGAAAACCAGACGCCGGAACAGATCGCGTCGCTGGCGGCGCGCATCGCCACCGCGCAACAACGGCGGCCGCACTTGCGCATGAGTTTTACCGTGGCCACGCACGCGGCGTCCGATGGCAGCCACCACAGCCTGAACCCGACCGCGCAAGCCGTGCTGGCGGCCGTGCGCAAGGCCGGCATCAAGGGCTACGCGCTGAATCTGATGGTGATGGATTACGGCCCCGCCGCAAAGAAGGCGTGCGTGGTGCGCCAGGTGAAGGGCAAGCCGCGCTGCGACATGGGCGCGTCCGCGCTGCAGGCGGCGCGCAACGTGCATGTGAAATATGACGTGCCCTATGAACAGATTGAACTGACGGCCATGATCGGTGTGAATGACGTGGTGGAAAACGTGTTCACCTTGCGCGACGCGCGGACCGTGGCGCAGGGCGCGCGCCGCCTGAAACTGGCGGGCTTGCATTACTGGTCGCTGGACCGCGACACGCCGTGCACCAAGGCTGTGACGGGGGCGGACGCCACCTGCAGCACGATGCCCGATGTGCCGGCCGGCGCGTACCGGCAGGCATTCGCGCGCGCGCTGGGCACGGTGGCGCCATGACCTTGCGGAGCGTCGAGGGCGGTGCGCGGCGCTATCCGTCGCTGGACGTGCTGCGCGGCCTGACCGTCGCCCTGATGATCATTGTGAACACGCCCGGCAGCTGGAGCACGGTGTATGCGCCGTTGCTGCACGCGCAATGGCACGGCTTCACGCCGACCGACTGGGTGTTTCCCACGTTCCTGTTCGTGGTTGGTAATGCGCTGAGTTTTACGCTGCCCAAATATGCGGGGCTGGGCAGCGGCGCGGTGCTGGCCAAGGTGGGCAAGCGCAGCGCGATCATCTTCGCGCTGGGTTTCTTGTTGTTCTGGTTCCCGTTCGTGGCGGCCGACAGCAGCGGGCACTGGGGCGTGATTCCGCTGTCCGGTACGCGCATTCCCGGTGTCTTGCAACGCGTCGCGCTGTGCTTCGCGCTGGCGTCGCTGTTGCTGCATTTTGCCAGGGAAGCGGGGGCGTGGCTGTATTGCGCGCTGGCGTTGCCGGGCTATTGGGCGGTGTTGGCACTGGGCGGCGATTTGACCATGGCCGGCAACGCCGCCGTGAAGTTCGACCTGTGGCTGCTCGGTGCCGGGCATTTATACCAGGGCGAAGGCATGGCCTTTGATCCGGAAGGGTTGCTGGGTACGATCCCCGCCACCGTGAATGTGCTGGCCGGGTATTTTGCCGGACGGCTGTTTGCCGAAAAAGGCGCGACCTGGGAAACGCTGGCGCGCCTGATGCTGGCCGGAGTGGCCTGCATCGCGGTGGCGCTGTGCTGGAATGAAGTGCTGCCATTCAATAAGAAACTGTGGACCAGTTCCTATGTGCTGTTGACCATCGGGCTGGACTTGCTGGTGCTGGCGGTCATGATTTACCTGGTGGAGATGCGCGGCAGTGCGGGGCGGCGCTGGACATACTTCTTTGAAGTGTTCGGCAAGAACACGCTGTTCATTTACCTGTTGTCGGAACTGGCGGTGGTGGTGCTGGTGCGCACCCGGGTTGGCGCGCGGGATGCCTATGCCTGGCTGTACGGCGCCACCTTCGAGCCGCTGGCGCCGCCGCGGCTGGCGTCGCTGCTGTTCGCCATCACGTTCATGCTGGCGTGCTGGCTGGCGGGGTATGCGCTAGACCGCAATAAAATTTATATCAAGGTGTAAAGATGGGGTTCTCAGCGATACCGGCGCCGGGAGCGGCGCCGATGAAGGGGCCGACACATGAGCCTGAACATGGGCCGGCGCGCGGGCCGGAATCCGGGCCTGTGTCCGGCCAGCGCCTGGCCAGCCTCGATGCCTTCCGTGGTTTCGTGATCCTGGCGATGATCTGGGTGAATTACGTTGCCGGCATGTCCGGCATTCCGTACTGGCTGGAGCATGCCGGCCCCCATGCCGACGGCATCACCTTGCCCGACCTGGTGTTTCCCGCCTTCCTGTTCATGGCCGGCATGGCGATTCCGCTGGCGTTGCGGCGCGATGCGGCGGGCGGCTTGACGCTGCCGCTGCTGGGCCGCCTGCTGTGGCGCGCGGGCAGCCTGATGGTGGCGGGCGTGGTGCTGGCCGAAGCGTGGCGCTATGACGATGCGGCGGCCCTGTTGCCGCGCGCGCTGTACTTCACGCTGTTTTACGGGGCGATGCTGCTGTTGTGGCGCCAGGGCGCGCCGGGTGGCCCGGCGCGGGGCTGGCTGTTCTGGCTGGGCGCGGCACTGATGGCGGCGCTGCTGGTGCTGTACCGGGGCAAGGCCGGTGACGGCGCGTCTTCCGTATATTTGCAGCACAGCTGGTGGGGCATCCTCGGCATGATCGGCTGGGCCTACCTGGTGTGCGGCGTGCTATACCTGGCCGTGCGTGGACACGATGCCGCGCTGTGGGGCTGGCTGTTGCTGCTGCTGGCGCTGTACATGGGCGGCACCGATGGCTGGCTGCCGGTACCAAAGCTGCTCAACGAATTCGTCAACGTGCCGCAAGTGCTGGGTTCCACGTCGGTCAATATGCTGGCGGGCGCGCTGGCCGGACGCATCTTGCTGGTGCAATCGCCGGGGGCGCCGGGACGCGCCGTGTGGCCGCTGGTGGCGCTGGCGCTGGTCCTGCTGGCGGCGGGCCTGCTGCTGCGTCCCTTATATGGCATCAATAAAATCCACGCCACGGCGCCATATTCGCTGGTATGCGCGGGTATCACGCTGGCGCTGTTCGTGCTGTTTTACTGGCTGTGCGATGTGCGGGGCCGGCGCCGCTGGTGCGCCTGGCTGGTGCCTGCCGGCGGCAATGCGCTGCTGGCGTATGTCGCGCCGGACATGTGGGAACAACTGGCGGCGCTGTTGCATGTGCCGCGCGTCTGGTGGCCGCTGTGGCAGCAGGGCGGAGCGGCGGGGTTGTTGAATGCGGCGGTGCTGGCGCTGGTGATGATCTGGCTGGCCGGGATAGCGACGCGGGCGGGATTGAAATTAAGAATGTAGTCCGTCCGGCCCGGCGGCACTGGATCGCTGATGCGGCGCGTAATGCGCATGGCGGCTTCGGGCAAGGCCGCAACCGCCCTACGGATTTGATGCAGTGGTCGTAAAAAAATCGCCACGCGCACAGGGCGCGGTGGCGGCTTTCAACGGGGCGCGAGCCCCGGCTGATTACTTGGCTGCGGCTGCAGTTGCGGCGTCAGCAGGGATCGGGCGGTTGGCCCACATCACCCAGTAGCGCGCCAGGTCGCCACGGCCATCGGCCGGGTTGACGGTCGCCAGGATCTTGGCGCCTTCTTCCTTCTTGCCTGCCAGGATATGGGAATAGCCCAGGCGCAGTTTGGCGTCTTCAGGATTTTTTGCGATGCCCTTGGCGATACCTTTTTGCATCAGGTCCAGGCCCTTGTCATACTGGCCCATGGTCACGTACACGTAACCGAGGTTGACCAGGCCGATGCCGTCTTTCGCCTTGGTGGCCGAAGCAATGCCGCTGTCGACGTTTTTCGCATCGTCGGCCGCGCTCTTGTTGACCTTGTCGCGCAGCGCCTTGTGCTTGGCCGCATCCGGACCGGTGCCCAGCGAACCCTGCGCATAGCCGGCATCCAGCGCAGCTTTGGCTTCGGTGAAGAAGCCGGCCTGCTCATCCAGTGCAGCCATTTCAAACAGGTCTTCGCCGTCCATTTTCGGCAGCACGGCTTTCTTCAGGCGCAGCATGTCCAGGTCGATGCGCATGTTGTAGCCGTCTTTGCCGCGGGTGCGGTTCATCAGCTCGTTCCAGTTGGCTTCCGTCGGGTAGTACTTGACGAACAGTTCCAGCGCGGACATGTACGTCACCATATCCTTGCCCTGGGCTGCCGCGCTTTGCAGCAGTTTCAATTCGTCGACCGTCGGCGCCTGGCCGGCCGCTTCGCGCGCCGCGATGTCTTTCCTGGTCTCGGCCTTGACCGCGGTGAAGTCATTTTTCAGGTACAGCGAACGCAGGATTTGCAGGCGGGTTTTCGCGGCGTCGCCCGATTCCGTGCTGTAGCGGTTGTACCAGGTGATGGCCTTGTCGTAATCCTTTTGCTGGAAGTACGTGTTGCCGGCCGCTTCGATGAAGTTCAGCTTGTCGCGTGGCGTCATGCGGCCGGAATCGACCATGGCTTCCAGTGCCGGCAACAGCATGGCCGTGTCTTCGCTGGCCGAACCCACGCGCACGCGCGCATCGTTCAGGATGAAGATTTCAAACGGGGTCAGATTGGGCAGGGCTGCGCCCTGGGTGATGCGATTCTTGAGCTCCGCAAAGTTCTTTGCGGCCATCAGTTCCTTGACCTGGTTCGGGTCAATCAGCTTGTACAGTTCAGGACGGACGGTTTCCTGTTTTGCCGCTTCCGGCGCTTTTTTTTCTTCAGCAGCCAAAACCGGAGACATGCCAAGCACGGCCGGCGCAAAGTTCAAGCCGAGAACGGCTGCGAGCAGGCTGGTACGTGCGAAACGGAACTTGGTCATCGAGGTTACCCTTCATTCAGTCGAAAACAAACAGATATTGTCCCACAAAATAGCAGTTATGCTGAAGTGTGGCGTGCGCAGCATTGTAACGGCTGTTAAGCGGCGCTGGTGGACAGTTCAGGGGCGGAAACAGTGTTACCGTTTGTATCAAACAGCAGGCAGCGCTGCGGCGGCAGGCGCAATTTTGCCCGGCTGCCGGGCGCCGGCGGCGCCTGTTCCGACAGGTGGCGCACCGCCACCATGTCTTCCATGCCGGCCAGCCGCACGTAGACGATGGCCTGGTCGCCGAGGAATTCCACGTGACCGACTTCCACCGGCAGCAGGCCTGCTTCATCCACTGATTCCGGCAGCAGCGCCGCATGTTCCGGCCGCACGCCCAGCGTGTAGCGCGCGCCGCGCACGGCATCGCCGCCCGCCGCCGCCACTTCCACCACATCGCCGCCGGCCAGGCGCACGGCGATGAAGTCGGGCGCGCCGGCCACCGCTTCCACCGGAAGGAAATTCATTTTCGGCGAGCCCAGGAAGCCGGCCACGAACTGGTTGGCGGGATGGTGGTACAGCTCCAGCGGCGTGCCGACCTGCTCGATGCGGCCGCCGGAAAACACCACGATGCGCTCGCCCAGGGTCATCGCTTCGACCTGGTCGTGCGTCACGTAGATCATGGTGGTGCCCAGTTGCTGGTGGAGGCGGCTCAGCTCCACCCGCATTTGCACGCGCAGGCTGGCGTCCAGGTTGGACAGCGGCTCGTCGAACAGGAACACGTCCGGCTTGCGCACGATGGCGCGGCCGATGGCCACGCGCTGGCGCTGGCCGCCGGATAAATCTTTCGGCTTGCGCTGCAAGTACGGCGTCAGCTGCAAGGTCGCGGCAACCCGTTCCACCGCGGCGCGGATGTCGGCCGGCTTGTGCCCGGCCAGTTTCAGGGCGAACGCCATGTTGTCGAACACGGTCATGTGCGGATACAGCGCATACGACTGGAACACCATGGCGATGCCCCGCTCGCTGGGGGCAACGTCATTGGCCCGTTTTCCGCCGATGTGCAATGTGCCCGAGGTAATGGTTTCCAGTCCCGCGATCATGCGCAGCAGGGTGGATTTGCCGCAGCCCGACGGGCCGACGAACACCATGAATTCGCCATCGCGGATGTCGAGGTCGACACCGTGGATCACCGTGTGCTTGTCGTCATAGCGCTTGACGACGTTGTGCAGGGAAACAGCCGCCATGGTCAGCCCGCCTCCGGCACGGAGTTGCCGGCCACGCCGGATTTGCCCACATCGCCGGGGTGGTCCTGCTGCGGCTGCAGCGCTTCCATCGGGATCAATTGCGACATGACGGTGACGGGAACGGCCGCCAGCAGCACCCACAGGAAGAATTGCTCGTAGCCCAGCGCGACCTGGATATCGCCGCTGATCCAGCGGAACAGCACGAAGCCCAACTGCATGATGCCGGTGGAAAACGCATAGTGGGCGGTCTGGTATTTGCCCGGCGCGACCACCTGCATCATGTACAGGATCACGCCGACGAAGCCGAAGCCATAGCCGAACATTTCCACGCTAAGCGCCACGCCGATCAGGGTCAGGTCGGACGGCAACGCATGCGACAGGTAGTAAAACACCAGGTTCGGCAAGTTCATGGCCAGGATCAGGAACAGGATCGCGCGCTTGAGGCTGAGCCACGAGGTGAAATAGCCGCCGGCAATCGACCCGATGATGAAGGCGATGGTGCCGCTGGTGCCATACACGGCGCCCACTTCGGCGGTGGACAGCCCCAGTCCGCCCTTGTCGAGCGCTTCGCGCAGGAACAGCGGGCCGATGGTCTGCACCTGGGCTTCGCCGGCGCGGAACAGGATGATGAACAGGATGGCGACCCAGATACCAGGCTTGCGGAAATAATCGATGATGACTTCGCGCAGGGTGCGCGTGACGCCAAGCGCCGTGTGGTCTTCCAGGCGCGCGTTGGGGCTGACCGGCAGCGCCCACGCGTTATACCCGCCCAGCAGGCACATGGTCAGGCCCAGGATGCCGAAGATGACGGTCCAGGCCGACGTCACGCCCTGGGTTTTTTCCAGGTAGCCGGCCAACATCAGCAAGCCGCCCTGCGCCAGGAAACGGCCCGCGTTGAAGAAGGTGCCGGTCCAGCCGGCGTATTGCGCCTGCTCTTTTTTCGACAGCGACGCGATGTACAAGCCGTCGCACGAAATATCGTGCGTGGCCGACGCGATCGACACCAGGAACAATACCGCGATACTGGCGCTGAGCCAGAACGGAAATTGCAGCGCCAGCGCCACCAGGCCCAGGCACACGCCGCCCAGCAATTGCAGGCTGACGATCACCAGTTTCTTGCTGGGCGCCAGTTCCAGGAAGGGACTCCACAATGGCTTGAAGATCCACGCCGCACCGAGGAACGCCAGCCAGTGCGTAATCTCGTCGTTGGACATGTTCATGCTCTTCATCATCTGGCCAAAGACCAGCGCGATGGCGAAGTAGGGCAAGCCCTGCGCCAGGTACAGCGTAGGGATCCACTTCAGTGGCATAGTGCGGCGTGCGGCGTCCATTGTGTTATTCCTCCCGGTTTTTATTGGATTTATTTGAAGCCTGGCACCGGGCACGTGCCGGCCGCTTCCAGCCTGCCTTCCAGCCACGCGTTGATGGCGTCCAGCGCCGGCGCGGCGAAACCGTACGTCATCAGCGCGGGAGATCCGATGTCGAGCGCCTGGTAGGGATTCCACAGCGCCAGGTGCAGGTCGGGGCGCCACGTGGCGCGCGGATGGGGGCCGTAGCGCAGGCGCGAGGTCGACGCCAGGATCGTATAGCGGCCGTCATTGGGCAGCGCGCGCCAGTCAAAGGTATCGGCATCGGCAAACGTCACCAGTTCCACGTCGTGCAAAAGACCCAGCGATTCGGCCACCCTGGCGGCCGGCACACCGGCTTCGGAAACCCCGTCGCTGATGACATCCTGGCGCACCACCAGCCGCACCTTGGCGCCACGGGCCGGGCGCTGCGGATTGCCGCGCGCGGTCAGGCCGCGGCGCCAGCCTTCGGCCATGATCACGCGGTCGGCCGCGTCCTGCTCGTAGGCGCCGGATTTGCACGGATATTGCTGCGCCAGCGCGGCCAGGCGCGCCAGCCGCGCGTCGACGCCGTCTTGCGGCAGGGTGTGGTCCGCCAGCGCGTTGGCGATGGCGGTCAGGGTCTCTTCCTGCGTCTCGCGGGTGCCCAGCGCCATCACCATGTCGGCGCCCGCCGCCAGCGCGCGCACGGCGGCGTTGCCGACGCCATAGCGGCCGGCAATCGCGTGCATGTCCATGCCGTCGGTGATGATGACGCCCTGGTAGTTCCAGCGCTGGCGCAGGATGCCGTCGAGGATGGCCGGCGACATGGTGGCCGGATTGTCCGGATCGATTGCCGGGTAGACGATGTGCGCGGTCATCATGGCCGGCGCGCTCGGGGCGGCCAGGCGGAACGGACGGAATTCAAAGTTCTCCAGCTGCGCCAATGGCTTGTCCACGGTCGGCAGGTCGCGGTGCGAATCGACATGGGTGTCGCCGTGGCCGGGGAAGTGCTTGACGCAGCACGCCACGCCTTCCGCATGGCCGCCGGCCATCCAGGCCATCGCCAGTTCCGTGGCGCGCACCGGCTCGGCGCCAAACGAGCGCTCGGCAATCACGGGGTTGTGCGGATTGTTGTTCAAGTCCAGCACCGGCGCGAAATTCCAGTTGAAGCCCAGCGCCTTGGCGGCGCGCGCCACGGCGGCGCCGGTGCGGTAGCACAGGTCGGTATCGTTGGCGGCGCCCAGGCCCATGGCGGCAGGCGGCGCCGGCACCCAGGTCGAACGCACCACGGCGCCGCCTTCCTGGTCGATCGCGATCAGCGCTTCCGGGCCCATGATGGCGCGCAGGTCGGCCGTCAGCTTGGACAATTGTTCGGAATCGACCATGTTGCCGCGGAACAGGCAGACGCCGCGGATGCCGTTGCGGCGGATGAAGTCAGCGGTGTCGCCGTCCAGTTCCGTGCCGGGAAAACGGATCATGATTAATTGTCCGGCGATCTTGCGTAAGTCCTGATGTGTCATTTCACTGCTCCATCCATGCCGCGCATGAAGTATCGTTGAGTAAAGAGGAACGCTGCCAGCGTGGGCAACACCGTGAGCACCGTGCCTGCTGCGATGACGCGGGTGCTGGAGCCGAAGGTGCCGCGCAAATACAGCACGCCCACCGACAGCGGAAATTCATCCGGCCGGCTCATGACGATCGAGGGCCAGATATATTCATTCCATGCTTCCACCGCCGTCAGGATGCCGACCGTGGCCAGCCACGGCGCCACCAGCGGCAGCATGATGCGGGTAAAGATGATCCATTCCGAGGCGCCGTCCACGCGCGCCGCATCGATCAGGTCTTGCGGCACTTCCTCGAACGCCTGCTTCAGTAGCAGGATGGCCACCGCCGTCACCACGTTCGGCAAGATCACGCCGGCATAGGTATCGACCAGCGACAGCTTGGTGACGGTGATGAAGTTGACCAGGAAATTGACTTCCGACGGCAGCACCATGGTGGCCAGGATCAGGCCGAACACCAGTTGCCGTCCTTTAAAACGCAGGCGCGCCAGCGGATAGGCCGCCATCGAGCACAGCACTAGTTTCCAGAACACGGTGAAGGCGGCGATCAGCACGGAATTCTTGAAGAACGCGAAGAAGGGAATCACGCGGAACGCTTCCTCGAAATTCACCAGCGACGGCGACTTCGGCCAGAACGTGGGCGGGAAGGCAAAGATATTGCCTTCGGTGGACAGGGCCGTCACCACGGTCCACCAGAATGGAAACACACAGACCAGTGCGATCGCGCACAGGGCAAGGTAATGCAAGGCGGTGGAGACGCGGTTGTTCATTTCTTCCCCGGTTGCAGCCAGCGCAGGCACAGCATGGCAATGCCGATGCAGAACACCGACACCACCATGCTGGCAGCCAGTGCGCGCGGCAGTTTCAAGTGTTTTAAGCCCTGGTCATAGGCGTAGTACAGCGCCGTGAAGGTGGAATTCATCGGGCCGCCCTGGGTCAGCACGTCCACTTCCTGGTAGGCCTTCAGCGCGGCCAGCACCGACAGCACGGAGCAGACGGCGATAGTGGGCTTGAGCATCGGCACGGTGATCTTCCAGAAGCGCTGCCAGCGGTTGGCGCCATCGAGCATGGCCGCTTCGTGCATGTCGGCCGGCACCGCCTGCAAGGCGGCCAGGTACATCACCATGTACCAGCCCAGGCCGCGCCACATGGTGACGAACATGATGCAAAACAGCGCCAGCGTGTCGTCGGACAGCCAGCCGACCGGCGCATTCACCAGGCGCAGCGTGGTCAGCACGTAATTCAGGGTGCCCTGTTCGTGGAACATGAAGCCCCACATGATGCCGACCACCGACACGGTCGTCACCACCGGCACATAGAACGCGGCGCGGAACAGGCGGATGCCGGGCAACTGGTTATTGACCAGCACCGCCAGGCTCAATGCGCCGATTTGCACGAACGGCACCATCAACAGGAACACCAGCGAATTTTCCAGGCCGGTGACGAACATGTCGTTGTTGAAGATGTAGCGGAAATTGTCCAGTCCGACGAACGAGGTCGGGCGCACCAGGCTGTAATCGGTGAACGCCAGGTACGAACCGTAGCCGACTGGCCAGAACGAAAACACCGCCAGCAGCACCAGCGCCGGGGCCAGGAACAGCCAGGCTTGCACAGTGGAGCGATTCATGGCGCCACCGATTTCTTTAGCTTGCGGTTCCAGATCGCCGCCGCCTCGTCGAGCGCGGTCTTGATGTCGGCCCGTCCCGTCACGCCGGCTTCCACCGCCTTGACCAGCACCCGCCGCAATTCATCGTAGTCTTCCACACCCGCCACGTACATGGTGCGCGCATGCGGCATCGACACGGCGCCGGCCGGCACCGCTTTTTCCGCTGCCCCCGCACCGGCGGCGCGGGTAAAGAACGGATCTTGCGCGGCGCGCGCGGCAGCGGGATACACGCTGGCCTGCCTGGCAAACGCCAGCTGGTTGGCGTCGTTGGTCAAAAAGCGCGCGAACTCGCCGATCGCGGGCAATTTTTTCGTATCGACCCGCGCCGGCACGGCAAAGTGGATCAGCCAGCCGCCGTCGGCGATCCCGGTCGGCCCCAGCGGCGCGGGCGCGACATCGGTTTTTGCATAGATATCCCTGGCATCGGTCTCGATGCGGCGCACGGCCGTGGGCGGCGCCAGCAGCATGCCGAGGCGGCCGCCTTTGTAGGCGTCGATGGCGGCCGGGAAGTTATCTTCGGCGAACAGCGCATCCTTCAGCAGGCCGCCGGCCTTGTAGGTTTCCGCCAGCTTGGCAATCAGCGCCACGTGGGCCGGCGTATTGAACGCGGCGCGCCCCTTTTCCAGCACCGGCAAGCCTTGCTGCATCATGAGGCCATCGATCTTGGACAGGGCCGGGCATAGTCCCGCCTTGCCGGTGCGCCGGGCGATCTGGCGCGCGAACGCCAGTTGTTCATCGAGCGTGCGCGGCGGCCGCTCGATGCCGGCGGCCTTGAAAATATCGGTGTTGTAGGCGATCACGGCGACATTGCTGTACAGCGGGAAGCCGTAGGTCTTGCCGTGGAACGTCAGGTCTTGCAGGGTGCTGGACAGGTATTGCGCGCGGTGGCCGTCGAGCAGCGCATCGACCGGCGTCAGCAAGCCGTCGCGGGCCAGTTCATCGGCCCACGGCACATTGAGGTTGACCAGCGCCGGCGGCGTGCCGGCCACGATGCGGGTCACCAGCTTGGTCTGGATGATGTCCCATGGGAAGTCGATCCACTCGATCTGGACGCCCGGATGCGTCGCCTCGTATTGCTTGACGACGCCTTCAAAGTAAGGCGTGAATTTGGGCTTCATGCTGAAGGTCCAGAATTCGATTTTTTCGGCGGAGGCGGTAGCGGTGGCCAGCGCCATCGCAGCGGCTAGCAAAATCCTGATCTTCATGTTCGGCCCGTCGGACGGGTTCTGTGAACCCGCCTTGCATGATGTGCGGCGGCGCATGCACGGCGGGTTTGTAAAACCCGCCCTACGTTGCCGCGTCCCGTTTCTTGGTTGGCGTTGTTGCTTAATGGGTCTTGGTGACTTTGTTCAGGTGGCGTGGCTTGTCCGGGTCCAGGCCGCGTGCCGCCGACAGTTTCGCGGCCATCACATAGAACGCCTGGATCGCCACGATCGGGTCCAGGTCCGGCGTGGCGGCGACCGGCAGCGTCAGGTCGCGCTGCGCCACGTCGCCTGGCGCCGCCAGCAGCACCCGTGCGCCACGGCCGCGCATTTCGTCGGCCAGCGCCAGCAAGCCGGCCTGGGTCGGGCCACGGGTGGCGAAGATCAGCAGCGGGTAGCCTTCGTCGATCAGCGCCATCGGGCCGTGCTTGATTTCCGCGCCGCTGAACGCTTCGGCTTGCAGGGCCGAGGTTTCCTTGAATTTCAGCGCCGATTCCAGCGCGACCGGGAAGGAAATGCCGCGGCCCACCACCATGATGTTCTTGGCCGGCGCCAGCACATCGATGGCCGGCGACCAGTCCAGCTGGCCCGCTTGCGACAGCGATTCCGGCAGTGCCGCCAGCGCCGCCTGCAATTCCGGATCGTTTTGCCATTGCGCCACCAGGCGCGCACCGGCCACCAGGCTGGTAATAAAACTCTTGGTGGCGGCCACCGATTGTTCCTTGCCCGCATGCAGCGGCATGGCCCATTCGGCGGCGCCGGCCAGCGGCGAGGTGATATCGTTGACCAGCGCCACGGTGGTGGCGCCGCCGTCGCGGAAGTAGCGGATCGGTTCCACCACGTCCGGGCTCTGGCCCGATTGCGAGACGGCGATGGTCAGCGTGTCGCGGGTGATCAGCGGCGATTTGTGCAAGGTGACCAGCGACATCGGCAGCGACGCCACCACGCGGCCCAGGCGGGCCATGATCAGGTAGGCGATGTAGTTGCACGCGTGGTCGGAACTGCCGCGCGCCACGGTCAACGCGGTGGAGTACGACGTGCTCCTCAATTTGCGCCCCAGCTCCGCGTAGCGGTCGGCGTCATTCGCCAGTTGCAGCGCGACGCATTCCGCGGCGGACAGGGCTTCCTTAAGCATCATTGAGGTCACAACGTTCTCCTTCGATATAAACGGCTTTGATATTGAGATCGCGATCCAGTACCACCAGATCGGCAAATGCGCCGGCCACCAGGCGGCCGCGCTCCTGCAAGCCGAGGTAATCGGCAGCATGCGTTGAGACCCGGGCCGAGGCGTCCGCCAGGGGCAGGCCGAGTCCGACCAGGTTACGCAGCGCCTGGTCCAGTGTGAGGGTGCTGCCCGCGAGGGTGCCGTCCGGCAGGCGTACGCCGCCCATGCATTTGTGCACGGTATGGCGGCCCAGCATGTATTCGCCGTCGGGCATCCCGGTGGCGGCGGTCGAATCGGTGACGCAGTACAGGCGCGGAATCGCGCGCAGCGCGGTCTTGATGGCGCCCGGATGCACGTGCAGCAGGTCCGGGATCAGTTCCGCGTATTCGGCATGGGCCAGCGCCGCGCCCACCATGCCGGGCTCGCGGTGGTGCAGGCCGCTCATCGCGTTGAACAGGTGGGTGAAGCCGGACGCGCCGTGTTCCAATGCGGCGACGCCGTCATCGTAGGAGCCGAGCGTGTGGCCGATCTGGACCCGCATGCCTTCATCGGCCAGCTCGCGCACCAGTTGCAGGTGGCCGGCGATTTCCGGCGCCACGGTGATGACCTTCAACGGCGCCAGCGCTTCGAGCCGCTGCACTTCCGCCAGGGTGGCGGCGCGCGCGAAGTTCGGTTGCGCGCCGAGTTTGCCGGAATTGATATACGGGCCTTCCAGGTGCGCGCCCAGCACCCGCGCTTCATTCCTGCCTCGCAGTGTGACCGCCTTGCCGATCGCGGCCAGCGCCACGTCGATTTCATCCTGCGGCGCGGTCATGGTGGTGGCCAGCAGGCTGGTGGTGCCATGGCGCGCATGGATTTTCGCGATGGTGTGCACCGCGTCGCCGCCTTCCATCACGTCCTTGCCGGCGCCGCCATGCACGTGCAGGTCGATAAAGCCGGGCAGGATATAGTCGGCTTCGTTGCCGCCAGGGTTGGCGGCCGTGCCTTGCACCGCCGCGATGCGTTCTTCAAACGTGATACCGCCATGAACCCAGCCTTGCGGGGTCAGGATATTGCCTAGGATTGTTGCACCGCTCATCTGCGCGACTCCGCTACAAATTCATAATAATCGCTGCGGCAGTAGGAGTGGGTCAGCTCCACGGCCGCGCCGTTTTCCAGGTAACTCACGCGCGTAATGTGCAGCATCGCTTCGCCGGGCTGGATATTGGCCAGCCGGGCCTGTTCCGCGTTCGCATTGACCGCGCGGATGTGCTGCAGGGCGCGCATGGGCACCGTGCCGTTTGCCTCCAGGTAGCCGTACAGGGACCCCGTGACGCTGTGCGGGTTCGGCATGTAAGTTGCCGGGATGGTCGAGGTTTCAATCGCCATCACCACATCGTCCGCCGTACGCAAGCGTTTTAAACGCGCGACCGGCATATTAGGGGACAAGCCCAGTGACAGCAATTCCAGCGGCGCCGCCACCCCCAGTTCACGCTGCAGCCAGCGCGAACCCGCCGTGAAGCCGCGTTGACGCAGCTCTTCGGAAAAACTGGTCAGGCGCGACAGCGGCTGTTCCAGCTTGGGCGTGATATAGGTGCCGGAACCCCGTTTGCGGGTCAGCATGCCGCGGTCGCACAGCAAGTCGATCGCCTTGCGCGCCGTGACGCGCGAGATGTCGAGCATTTCAGACAGCACCCGTTCCGACGGCAGCGCTTCATTGGCGCGCCAGTCGCCGCAGGCGATGCTATCGGACAGCTTGTTGGCCAACTGCATATACAGTGGCGTGTCGCTGCTGTGGTCCGGCCTGAAATCGCTCAACTGATCGAGCATGGTTTTGCCTCTCCTTCAACCTGTTTGCGGATCAGGCGCAATGCGCCGGCCGCCGAATCGCCCTGCGGCGCTACGATCCGATGCAGCAAATCGACCGGCAGGTAAGCGCGCATCGGCTCGCCGAGGCCACCGCACAGCGCGATCGGCAACTGGCGTTGCGGATCGAGCGCGGTGGCGATCAAGTCCACCTGGCGGCCCGCTTCCAGCAGGATTTCACGCGCGGTGGCGTCATTGTTGGCGTGCTGCAGCACGATCGGCGCCAGCCTGGCGTAACTGGTTTGCGTGGCGTTGGCCAGCCAGACCTGGATCGCGTGGCGCTCGCCGCCGCAAGCCACCGCGACCGCGATGGCAAAGGCGCCGCCTTGCACGCGCCCGTCGAGCACTTGCTGCACGTGGTTGACGGCCGACAGGCCGATCCAGGCGCCGCTGGCTTCATCGCCGGCCGGGAAACCCCAGCCGCCCACTTCGCGCCGCGTCCCGTCGGGCAGCAGGATTTCGCCCACGCTGCCGGTGCCCAGGGCAATAATGGCGCCCGGCTGTCCGCTGTGCGCGCCCAGCAGGGTGGTGTACGCATCGGTGCCCAGCGCCACGGCGCCATAGCCCGGATTGGCATCGATGAAATTGGCCGCCCACTGCGGGTTATGCACGCCCGCCAGGCCGAGGCCGATGGCAGTGGCGGCACGCGGCGGCACCTCGAGGCCGCCGGCCCGGAACGCTTTGGCGGCGGCGTCTTCCACCGAATTCCACGCATTCTTAATGCCGTGCAACAAGCCCGATGGGCCGCTGTCGCCTTCGCCCACAGGCACACCATTGCCGCGTTCAATACGCACCCGGGTGCCGCTGCCGCCGCCGTCCACGCCGATGAAGAATTCGATCATTTTGTAATCCGAGATGAGAAGCTGTGGGGCACTATAAGTTTGCCTAACCAGCTTGTCAACAGGTATTTAACTGGTATTAAAAAATACTGAAGTGGACTAGCGTAATTTCTTGCCATGGTGAAGTTAAGTGATTGTTTTTATGTGGAAAGATGTTGTTGGAATTTGGTATTGCAGGTGGTCTGGATTAATGCCACTTTTTTGCGGCGGCGGACCGTGTAAACGAAAAAAAGCCCGGCATGAGCCGGGCGCAAGGACAACCAGGAGAGGTGCGTGGATCAGTTCCGTTCGCGCACGCCGCTGCGGTCCACCATGACCACGCGCGCCGCGTTGCCGGTGCCGGCGTTGTTACTACGGACATTGCCCGCGTTAAGCTGGCCAGCGACGTTGACGGTGGCGTTGCCGGGGCCGTGCACCTGGATGTCCGCCTGCTTGGCCAGCAGGTGGCGCGCTTCCAGGTTGCCGGAACCGGTCAGGTGCGCGTCCAGGCTGGCGGTGGTGCCGTCCAGCAGCACCTGGCCCGGGCCGCTCATCGTGACTTTGACCTTTTCACATTGGGTGGTGGTCTTCAGGTCGCCGGAGCCGCGCACTTCCGCATCGAGCGTATCGCTGACTTTTTTCAGGTAGATATTGCCGGGGCCGCGATTGCGGGTCACGGCGCGCGACACCACCAGGTCTTTCGCATTGAGGTCGCCGGAACCGCTGACTTCCGCGCTCAGGGTGGCGCTGGTGCCGGACAGGTCGACATTGCCGGGGCCGTCGAGGATCACGCGCACATTATTGCTCTGCAGGCCGCGCGCGCTGAGGTCGCCGGAGCCGTGTACTTCGGCATCGAATTTCTTGATGGCGCCGGCAATGCAGGCGTTGCCCGGGCCGCGCAGCACGGCGGAAGCGTTTTCCACGGTCAGGCTGCATGCTTCCAGGTCGCCGGAGCCGGCGACTTCGGCGCGGATTTCACGGCTGCTGCCGCGCAGGGTCACGGTGCCGGGGCCATGCACCGCGGCATTGACGGTGGCGACCTTCAAGTCGTGCAGGTCGAGGTCGCCGGAACCGCTGGCATCGAGGTTGACGTCTTGCGTGACGTTGCCGATATGCGTGTCGCCGGGACCGGTCACTTGCACGTTCAGGCTGGCCGAGCGCAGCGCGCGCAAGTCCATGTCGCCGCTGCCGGTGCCGCGCACCACCAGGTTCGTGACGGCACCCTCGGCGCGCACGTCGCCGGAACCGTTGGAGGTCAGCGCGAATTGCTGGCCATGCACTTTCTCGATTTTCACATCGCCGCTGCCGGCGGCGCGCAAGCTTTGCAGGCCGGCCGCGCTGATGGTGACGGTGGCGGCTTCCGGTGTGCGGCCGATGTTGATGGTGAAGCCTTGTTTCTTCAATGAACGCACCACCAGGGTGCCGTTTTCCACTTTGGTCTCGATATTGTCGAGCTGGCGGCGGGTGCCGCGCAAGGTCAGCGCGGCTTGGCCATTGTCGGACACCACCACGTTGAACGGGCCGGACAGGTCGATCGCGCTGAAGGCGCTGACGGTGCGGGTTTCCGTGGCGGCGGCCTTGTCATCCTTGTTGTCGGCTTGCGCCATGCCGGCCAGTACCAGGGCGGAGACAATGGCAGTGGTTTTTATCAAATTATTCATTTGTCACACCTCAAGTTAAGTGTGTGAACAATATGCTACTTGCCGGGAAATGGCCTGCGGAAAGGGATGAAAGCGCGATTTCGGGGGATCAACTGCAAAAATCCGGCGCTGAGATGTTGCGATAAGGACCCGGGTTGGTGAATACCCCCGGGGCGGTGAACATGTAGGGCGGATTGGATTCATCAAGCCGCCATGCATGCGTTGCCGGTGGAGCGTGCGCTGGTGGCGGTGCATGCATGGCGGCTTCGGCCAAGGCCGCAACCACCCTGCAAGTTGATGACCGGTGCCCGGCCCCGTAATGTCGATTACTTCAGCAGGTCGTACTGCTGCGACATGGTCGAGCGGTGGTTGCGCACGGCCTCGGCGGCTTCTGCGCGGACTTCCGCGCGGGTGCGGCCGATGGGCTTGGCGATTGCCGGCGTTGCCGCCGCGGCGGCGACGGTGGCGCCGGCGGCGGTCGCCGTGGTCACGGCGCTGGCCAGCAGCACGGGTTTGCTGTCGGCTTGCTGCGCTGGCGCGGCCTGGGCAGGGGGCGGGGTCTCGGCCGCGAAGGCTGACGTGGCGCCCAGCAGGGCGGCAGCGATGGCGGCGATGGTGTCTTTGGTATTCATGTCAGG
>Ga0307408_100000400_pt1 | contig 39010 bp, 34 predicted proteins | sample 322Cmetagenome_FD_202116 | JGI IMG/M metagenome (GOLD analysis project Ga0307408, IMG submission 202116) | Maize rhizosphere microbial communities from greenhouse at UC Davis, California, United States - 322HYB-C-3 | ecosystem: Host-associated > Plants > Roots > Rhizosphere > Soil | place... | reverse complement strand
ATTGGAAGATGCCGCAGCGGACCTGGAAGATGGCCGCCAACCAGTTTGCCATTCTGTTTGGGGAACGCTTTACCAACGCGATTAACTAACTACGCGACCCCGGCACACAAAATTCCTGACAGGTCCCCGGCCACCTGTCGTAAGAGTCCTTGCAAACCTCCTCCGTTACCGGCTTCCTGCCGAGTGGCAAGAGTTTGGGTATTATTATTATTGTTCTGACCCGCTACCGCCAACGCTTTTGAGCCCCTACATGACATCTACTCCCCAATTCGACTCCAGCCTGCCACTCGACATGATCATCTTCGGCGGGGTGGGTGACCTCGCCATGCGCAAACTGCTGCCGGCGCTGTATATGGCCCACCTGCACGGCAACCTGCCGCCCGGGACCCGCATCATTTCCACCGGCCGCCAGGATTACGACCGCACGGCATACCTGGCCTTCGTCGAAGAGCATTCGCGCCCCTTCATCAGCGCGGAGAACTTCACGGACGAGGCCTGGCGCAGCTTCCAGCAGTTGCTGGAGTTCGTGCGGGTCGACGTGGAAAAGGATGGCATGGCGCCGCTGGCCAAGGTTTCGCGTTCCGGAGCGGAGCGCGTGTTCTACCTGGCCACCGCGCCGTCGCTGTTCACCACCATCTGCGACAAGCTGGCCGAAGCCGGCCTGGTCGACCGCAATGCCCGCGTGGTGCTCGAAAAACCGCTTGGCCGCGACCTGGCATCGGCGGTGGAGATCAATGAAGCGGTAGGCAAGCATTTCGAGGAATCCCAGATTTATCGTATCGACCACTACCTGGGCAAGGAAACCGTGCAAAACCTGATGGTGCTGCGCTTTGGTAACTCGATCCTGGAGCCGCTGTGGCGCGCGCCGAACATCACCAGCGTGCAGATCACGGTTGCCGAAGAAGTCGGCGTGGGCAGCCGCGCAGGCTTCTACGACAGTGCCGGCGCCATGCGCGACATGGTGCAGAACCACCTGCTGCAGCTGCTGTGCATCGTCGCGATGGAGCCGCCTGCCTCGCTGGCGCCGGATGCGGTGCGCGACGAGAAGCTCAAGGTGCTGCGCTCCTTGCGCCGCTTCAGCCTTGCCTCCATCGCACGCGACACCGTGCGCGGCCAATACGTGCGCGGCGTGAGCGGCAACCAGGAAGTACCCGGCTACCTGGAAGAGCGCAACGTGCCGGAAGGCAGCAGCACCGAAACCTTTGTCGCAATGCGCGCCTATGTCGACACCTGGCGCTGGTCCAAGGTGCCGTTCTACCTGCGCACCGGCAAGCGCATGGCGCGCCGTTCGTCCAAGATCGTAATCGAGTTCGCCAACCCGCCATTCCCGCTGTTCCCGGAGACGCCGGGCGGCGTGGCCAACCGGCTGGTGATCGAGTTGCAGCCGGAAGAGGCGATCAAGCTGCAGCTGATGGCCAAACAGCCCGGCAGCGGCATGCAGATGCAGCAAGTGGCGCTGAACCTGGACCTGCAATCCGCGTTCTCGCAGCGCCGGGCCGAAGCCTACGAGCGCTTGCTGATCGACGTGGTGCGCGGCCGCCTGACCCACTTCATGCGCCGCGATGAACTGGAGGCGGCCTGGGAATGGGCCGACCCGATCATCAACGGCTGGAGTTCCCTGGCCGAAAAGCCGAATCCCTACGCTGCCGGCACCTGGGGACCATCCGAATCGTTCGCCCTGCTGGCGCGCGATGGCTTCAGCTGGGTAGAGTAAGCACGCTTGCTGCGGAAGCCGCATTGGGACGATACAATGCGGCCTTCCAAACAAGTGGAGTAGAGAAATTAAGAAGCTTGCACTGATCTTTGCACTGGTTTGCAACCAATCGTACGCAGACCCGGTAATCGGGGTTTCAGATGGCGATACCCTGACCGTGTTGAGCAAAGGCCGCCCGGTAAAGGTTCGCCTCGCAAATATCGACGCGCCAGAGAAGAAGCAGCCCTTCGGCGCACGCTCGAAGCAGTCGCTTTCGGACCTCTGCTTTGGCCGCGATGCGACGCTCGATTCGGGAAAACAGGACCGCTACGGACGTACGGTGGCAGTCGTGCACTGCGGCGACGTCAACGCCAATGTGGCGCAGGTCCGCAAAGGAATGGCCTGGGTCTACCCCCAATACAACCACGACCCTGCGCTGCCGGCAATTGAAGCCGCGGCGCGCAATTCCCGGGTCGGCTTGTGGGCGGAGCGCGATCCGCTCGAGCCATGGCTGTTCCGCAAGGAGCGCAAGGCGCGCAGCAGCTACCTGAACTAAGCATTCCGCGTTTTGAAGCAGGGCGCCAGCAACATCCGGCGAACTGCTTTACTATTGTCCGGCTGACTACACCCAACTCAAGAGGACCAAGATGGCGGAATTCAAATTGCACTGCTTTGCTGCTTCCGGCAACTCGTACAAGGTTGCCCTGTTCCTGGCGCTGGCCAATGCGGACTGGGAACCTGTGGTCGTGGACTATTTCGGCGGCGAGACGCGCAGCGAAAGCTGGCGCGACAACTTGAACGAGATGGGCGAAATTCCGGTGCTCGAACATAAAGGCCTGAAGATCAGCCAGTCCGGCGTGATCCTCGACTACCTGGCGGGGGTGACTGGCCAGTTCGGTGCGCGCAACGATGATGAAAAGCGCGATATCTGGCGCTGGATCCTGTTCGACAACCACAAGTTCACCAGCTATTACGCCACCTTGCGTTTCATGTATGGCCTGCAGAAGACTGGTGACACACCCGTCACCCAGTTCCTGCGCGACCGCGCTATCGGCGCCTACCGCATTGTCGACAAACACCTGGCCGATAATAGCTTCCTGGTCGGCGGCCGCCTGACCATCGCGGACCTGTCGCTGGTCGGCTATGTCTACATGCCGGAAGAAACCGGCATCGACCTGGCCGAATTCCCGCACATCGAAGCGTGGAAACAGCGCATCAGCGACTTGCCCGGCTGGCGCCACCCGCACAACCTGATGCCTGGCAAAAAGGCTTTCTAGGTCATTCAGCGAGGAAGGCTTTCATGGCCTTGGTCGGCCTGCCGTCGTCGCCCCAGGCGCTGAGCGGATATTGGCTCCAGCTGCGCGCACCCAACGGTTCCCAGTAGATCACGCCCAGCCCTTTCTGGTTGGGAACCGCTTTGACTGCACGCTGCACGGCGACCAGCATGTCATAGGTGTTTTGGGGGCGCTGGTCTTCGCCGCCCACTTCCACCACCATGACTTCCTTGCCGTAGCGCGCGGCCATATCGTTCATATTGCGGGCGAGGGCGTCTATCGACTTTTTGTACTCCGGCTTGCCGGGCAGCCAGTAAGGGTAGTACGACACGCCGATCACGTCGTAGCGCGCGCCGTTGGCCTTGGCGTTATCGAACCAGGTCCGGAATCGCTTGCTGTCGTTGCCCCGGTCCAGGTGCAGGATCACTTTGGATGTTGGGCTGACGGCCTTGATGGCGTCATATCCCTTGTTGATCAACTGAGCCAACTGCGGCCAATTCTTCGTACTGCCTTCCGGGTACATCATGCCGCCCGGCGTTTCATTTCCCACCTGGACCCATTCCGGCGTCACGCCAGCGGCCTTGAGGGCGCCCATGACGTCGAATGTGTAGCTATAGACGTCTTCCAGCAGGCGCGGGAAGTCATGGCCGGCCCAGGCGGCAGGTTTTTTCTGCTTTGACGGATCGGCCCAGCTGTCGCTGTAGTGAAAGTTGATCATCACCCGCATGCCCATTTCCTGCGCGCGTACGGCCATGGCGACCGTTTCATCCTTGCTGTTATGGCCATTCGTCCTGTCGTCGGAAGGATTCACCCAGGTGCGCAAGCGTACCGTGTTGATGCCGTGGTCCTTGAGGATTTGCAGCGCGTCTCCCTGCTTGCCCTGCTCGTTGTAGAACTTGTAGCCGGTGGCTTCCATTTGCTGCAGCCAGCCGATGTCGGCGCCTTTCGCGAATTCCGCGGCGCTGGCGGGCAAGGCGACGGCAACGAACAAGGCAAACAGCAGGCGAATCTTTTTCATGGAGCGCTTTCGATTTGGGAATGGCAGCAATGCTAGAACAAGCCGCGCCCTTGCAGGTATGACGAAAATCGCGCGTAACATGCCGGATTGCTATGGCTGCCGACATGGCCTTAGTATATGGGCCTCGACCACGTCGATGATTGGATGGGAGGAGCCAGATGGTTACAATTCTTGAGGAACGGTTCGGCAAAAATATGCAGCGCCACGCAGGGCTGGCTTGGGAGGCCGTGCGGGCAAGGCTGGACGAGAGCAAGCTGAAAGTGCTGGCGGAAATGGAGCGTACCGGCGGCGAACCGGATGTTGTCGGCGTCGATCCGTCGACAGGCGAGGTGGTGTTCTGCGATTGTTCGCCTGAAAGCCCGGCGGGGCGGCGCAGCCTGTGCTTCGACCGGGCCGCACTGGATGGGCGCAAGGAAAACAAGCCATCCGGCAGTGTGCTGGAAATGGCGAAGGCCATGGGGGTTGCCCTGCTTACGGAAGCCGAGTACCGCCACCTGCAAACGCTGGGCGAGTTCGACCGCAAGACGTCGAGCTGGGTGCAGACGCCGGCCGATATCCGCAAGCAGGGCGGAGCCTTGTTCTGCGACCGCCGCTATGGCCATGTCTTCCTGTACCACAACGGCGCCGAGTCGTATTACGCGGCGCGCGGCTTCCGCGGCATCCTGCGTGTTTAAGGGGACAGGTAGCGTTCCAGCGTCTGCATCATTTCGTCGATATCGAGCGGCTTTGGAATGAAATCGTCCATTCCGGCGGCCAGGCAATCGGCGCGTTCGGATTCCATCACGCCGGCGGTCATCGCCACGATGGGCAAGTCCAGGCCCAGCTCCTGGCGGATGGTGCGCGTGGCCGTAAAGCCATCCATGACCGGCATCTGCACGTCCATCAGGACCAGGCGGTAGGTATCGGGCGCGGCGCGCAGCATGCGCACGGCCTCTTCGCCGTTGTTGGCGACGTCGATGCTGGCCCCGGCGCGTTCGAGAATGCCGACCGCGACCAGCTGGTTCATGGCATTGTCTTCCACCAGCAGCAGGCGGCCGCTGAGGCGCGAGAGGGGCGCAGCATCCGCCTGCACTTCCGGCACCTCGGCCTTGTCCAGCACCTGATGCACGGTATCGTACAGCGTCGAGGCGGTCACGGGCTTGGTGACCAGGCCTTCGCGATCGGCGTCTTCTTCCAGCATTTTGCTGCGCTCGTAGGCGCTGACCATGAGGATCACCGGCGCCGCAGCATGCGCGTGGCGCAGGGATTCGATATAGCGCTGGTCTTCTCCGGGCATGCTCCAGTCGGCGAGTATCACGTCATAGGGCAGGTCGCGCTGGGCGGCCAGGGCCAGCATCTTTTCCGCCTCGGCACCGGAGGCGGCGACGTCGACGCCCCAGCCCCAGGCTTGCAGCGTTTTGGACAGGTAGACGCGGCTGGTGAAATGATCGTCCAGCACCAGCACGCGCAGTGGCCGCGCGCCCGCGCCGCCTGGTGGTTGCTGTTGCCCGGCCGGCACGGTGCCGAAGGGCAGGGTTACCGTGAAAGTGCTGCCTGCGCCGGGCTGGCTGTCGAGCGCGATGCTGCCGCCCTGCAGTTCGACCAGGCGCTGGCAGATCACCAGCCCAAGCCCGGTGCCGCCAAACTTGCGGGTGACGGATTCGTCGGCCTGGGCAAAGGGAGTGAACAGGTTTGCGCGCTGTTCTTCCGAGATGCCGATGCCGGTGTCGCGCACGATGAAGCGCATGACGGAGCGTTGCTCGTCGCACTCCGCGCATTCGACCTTGAGGCTGACCTCGCCGCGTGCAGTGAACTTGATGGCGTTGCTGGTGAGGTTGACCAGGACCTGCTGCAGGCGCAGCGGGTCGCCGAGCAGCATGCGCGGAACGTCCGGCTCCACCCCGATGGCCAGCTCCAGCTCCTTCTCGCCCGCATTCACGCTCATGATGGTCGACACGGAATGCAGGACCGTATCGAGCTCGAAGCGGGTGGCGTTAAGCTGGATCTTGCCCGCTTCGATTTTGGAAAAGTCGAGGATGTCGTTCAGCAGTGCCAGCAGCGACTGGCCCGAGGTGCGCAGCATGGTCAGGTAGCGCCGCTGCTCCAGCGACAGCGGCGTGGTGGTCATCAGGTGCGCCATCCCCAGCACGGCATTCATCGGCGTGCGCAGTTCGTGGCTCATATTGGCGAGGAAGGAACTCTTGGCTGCATTGGCGGCCTGCGCTTCCTTGACCGCTTCGCGCAGGGCGGCCTGCGACTTCTTCAACTCGGTCACGTCGCGCAGCACGCCGACGAAGCGGAATTTGCCTTCGTCGCTGATGGCGCTGATGGACAATTCCACGGTGAACTGGCTGCCATCCTTGCGCAGGGCCGGCAGTTCGACCGCGCCCTTGCCGATCACGTGCGGCTCGCCGCCTGCCAGGAAGCGGCGCATGCCCTGGCGGTGCGCCTCGCGCATGGACTCCGGCATCAGTACCTGGATGCCGGAGCCGATCACTTCCCCGGCGGAGTAGCCGAAGATCTCGCTGGCTGCACGGTTGAAAGTCTCGATCCGGCCTTGCTCGTCGATGGTGATGATGCCTTCGCCCACGCTCTCGACCACGGTGCTGATGCGCACGTTGGCATCTTCGAGCTGGTCGGTGCGCTCGTGGATCAAGCCTTCCAGCTGGCGGATTTTGCCGCTGATGAACCAGGCCAGGCCGAAGCCGGCCAACAGCAAGAGCAGCACGATCCAGGTGAGCCAGGTGACGGAGGCCAGCAGTTCCTGCAGGATGGTGGCGCGCGGCACGCCGACGGCGACGGCCCATCCGGTGCGGCTGGAGCGCGTGAAGATCGTATAGACCGGAATGCCTTCCAGGGTGATGGATTCGAACACGTCTTCATCGGTCTGCGCCAGGCGCCTGAGCAGGCTGGCCGAGCCGGGCTTGCCGACAAAGCGCTCCGGTTCGTGGGTGCGCGCGATGATGACGCCTTTGCGGTCGAGAATCGCAAGGACGCGGTCCCTGGGCAGGGACTCCGATGTGAGGACGCGCCCCAGGTAGCTCGGCTGGTAGCCGACCGACAGGCAATACACGACCTGGCCGCCGCGGAAAACCGGCACGTGAACCGCGACCAGCGGCTTGCCGGTGACGCCGCCGACAAACACATCCGACACCACCACCTGCCCCGTCTCGAAGACGCGCTGGATGCGTTCGCGGCTGCCGGGATCGGGGATCGGCGCGCCGAACGGGCGCAGCGTGTTGAGGAGCTGAACCGAGTCGCGCGTGCTGAGGACGATATTCGAGCCGGGGAATCCGGCATTGACGATGCTGAGGGCCTTGCGGTGGAAGCCGGCCAGGTCGCCCTGGTCAAGCTCCGCCGACATGGCCAGGGCGCGCGCCGCGATGATGCCCAGGTCGAGGTCGCGGTCCACTGCCTGCATCATGGAGCGGGCGACAAACAGGGAGTCGCGTTCCACCTGGACCCGCTCGCGGGTATAAAAGTGCTGGATCAGCAGGCCGAAGCCGAGTGTGGCGGGCAGCGCGCATGCCAGCACAAGTGCGAAGAGCATGCGGCGGATGGTGGGCCGTCTCGGTTGCCTGTTGCGAGCCAAGTGCGTCGTCCTTTTGGTGGGGAAGTTGTAACTTCGTCACCGCATTGTACAGTCGTAAGCCTCGACTGGGCGCTGGATTCCCAGCTGGCGCATGGCCCGGTGGGCAACGTCGGCAATATTCGGTTCGGCCGCGCTCCAGCGCGCGAAAGGCGTGCGCAAGATGACAACGATGTCCGGATCAGGCACACCGGCCATGGCAAGGTAAGCCCAGGCGTAGACGCCGCCGTAGACGAAGTCAATGCAATGGGCGTTCAGGACGAGCTGCTCGCTAAAGCTGCCGGCAGCAGAAAACGTGGGCATGCGCATGAAGTTTCATATCGAAGCTAGCGCACAAGAGCAGGGTGCAGCGGGATCTGGGCAACGGCACGCGGGGCAGGGCGCGCTGTAGCGAGGGGTAACGGCACTCTAGCATGCGGCGCGCCGGCGCATCAAGCTTTTGCGTCCATTGCCGCTCCCGCGGTATGGCGTGGACGACATGTTGTAACCGCCTTTATGCAGCCGTGTTTAACTACCGGGGCATTAACTGCGCCAGGCGAGAATGTATTCCTCGGCCAGCGAGTGGCCCTCGATGATAGCGGAACGCGGGTTTCGGCTTCCAGATCGCTTGGGACGAGTTCACTCATGCGATCTCTCCGTTTACCAGGTCGGCCCACTCTACGCCGGCGAGACGGGATCGTCTGTGCGACCTTACACCGACAGCTGCCCTTTCAGCCCGGTTCCAGGTCGCGCGGCGGCACGAAGAAGCTGCGCGGCGAGCCGCGGAAGCGCTGCCATACCAGGCCCGCCAGTGCCCGGCCGCGCCCGAAACTGACGCGGCGCGAGCGCAACGCCACCATCAGGGCCAGCGTGAAGCTCACCGCCAGGTTCGTCAGCGCGATCAGCGCAATGCCGGCCAGCGAGAGCAGCCATTGCTCGGTGGTGAGCTGGTAGTCCAGCCCGACCAGGGCGAAGGCGAAATTGGCGCTGGAGAACGTGACATGGCGGATGTCGATAGGGAGCCCAAGCACGAAGCCGATGGTGCCGATGGTGCCCAGCATGATGCCGAAGAAGAAATTACCTGCCAGCGCGCCAAGGTTGCGGCCGATGTAATCGGTCACGCGCGCCAGGCGCTTCTCGCCCAGCAGCCAGCGCAGCCAGCGCAACTGCCGCAGGCGCGGTGCGATATCGTTATAGGCGGCTTTGTTGTCGTAGTAGCCCGAAATCAGCCCGGACAGGAACAGGCAGACGCCGGCGATTGCCGCGTGCGGCAAGGCCAGGCTATGCAGCGGGTCGATATCGTGCAGCAGGTGTTGCGCCTTTTCCGGGCTCGCCAGGTGGTGGCCGAAGGCGGCCTGCCATGCAAAGGCGATAGCGAATGCGGTCGGCATGGCCAGCGCCACGTTGCCGACGATGGCGACGAATTGCGAACGCAGAACTTTGACTACCAGCTCCGCCAGTTCGTCCAGCTTCTTCTGGCCTTCATCGATGGCAGCCGCGATGCGCGCTGCCGTCATTGCCGGCTGCTTGGTGGCCACGGTGAAGTGCAGCACGTGGATCAGCATGAAGCCGAGCGAGTAGTTCAGGCTATACAGGGCTGCGTAGCCGATCGGGGCAAGCAGCAGGCTTGCCATCAGCACCTTGAGGGTGGCCATGAAGCCGACGATGAAGCCGGCGCCGGACGCGGAACGCATCATCGACAGCCATTCGGCGCGCGTGCTGGCCACATAGTGTTCACCCGAGCGGCCGGCGTGTTCGGTCACCTGCAAGGCCAGCAGCTCGGTGTTGGTCTGGAACAGGTCGGTCAGGCTCAGTTTCCGGTTGTCGGCCTCCACCAGTTGCCGGAACAGGCCGAGCGCGGTGGGCAGGGCTTCCTGCAGCGATGGCGCTTCCAGCAGGTCGAGCAGGATGCGCAGGCGGTCGATACTTTGCGTCAGGCGCAGGAGCAGGCGGGTCAGGCTGACCGATACGCCCTGCACGGAGGCCGCCTTGCGCGCGCGGCCGATGATTTCTTCGCACTGGGCGAGCAGTACGTCGAGGTGGCGGGCGTCCGGCACTTCGGCTTGCGCGTCGACCAGGCGGGAGCGCCAGGCTTCGGTGAGCTGCACCAGTTCGGCATTCTGGCGCAGGAAGGGTGATTCGAAGCGTTCGATATCCGGATGGACGCGCACCAGTTCCGGCTCCAGGCCGATGGCGCTGACGCGGTAGGACAGCACTTGTACCGCTTCCAGCAGCTCGCCCAGCACTTGGCTTTGCAGCCATCCGTGCTGTGGCAACTGGAGTGCATTGAGCAGGTCCAGCCACACCGATGGTTCGACGCCGCAGATCCAGCGGTAATCGTCCTGGTGGTTGAAGATCTGGCCGAAGACATCTTTCAGGTAGGCGTCGTTGACGCTCGGCGGCAGCCATTTGTGGTTCAGGCGGCGCCATAGCTCGCCAAAGAAGCCCTGGTTCTGCAGCACGCCGGTATCGGTGAGCAAGTGCACCAGCTTGCGCTGTCCGATTATTTCGGCAAGGTAGTCGCGCAACGCTTGCGCCCATTCGGGGCGCGTTGCGAGCAGGTGCGCGAGGGCGCGCAGCCGGTTGGTAGCCTGTTGCAGGTCATTGGCATGCTTGGGACGCAAGCTGCCAACCAGTTCCTGCAGCAGGGACGTATCGCGCGAAGGGCCAGTGGCCTGGATGCGCGCCAGTATGCTGTCCATCATCATTTGCGACAGCATACTGGCGATCGCGCCTCTTGTCCAATCAGGCGCTGAGCGTGGCGTCCAGGCGTTTGCCGCCGATCTTCACGTTTTCCAGCCTGAGATCGGCCACGTTATGGAGCCAGACCGGCTGCATGGCGTTGACCGGATTGCCGAAATCGCAGTTGCTGATGGTGATCCGGCGCACCGGCAGCACAGGCGGCGCGGGTTGCGGGCCGTTGTAGTCGCTCGCCACGGGGCCGAGGATGGCGATGGCCTGGTAGCACGAGCCGGTGGCGCCGCCTTTGCTCACATTGCCGACGCTGATGTTCTCGATGTGGACGTCCGATACTTGCGGCGGGCGGATGCGGACGCTGTCTGCGCCGGGCTGGTAGTCGCAGTCGAAGGAAACGACGGCGCCGGCTGCGGTGGCCAGGCCCCTGGTGTCGATCGGGGAGCCGGGCAGCAGCGCGTAGTGCGAGGCGCTAAGCTGCACACCGTTGGGGATCTTCACGTCCTTGACGTAGAAGTGGCGCAGGTAGCCGCCGCGGTTCATGTTGGTCTTGAGGCGTATCGCGATATTCAGCGGGTCGGTTTGCCAGTGCACGTTTTCGAACACCAGGCCGCGCGCGTACACATGCTCGATGCCGCCGGCCATTTCGGAGCCGAGCGTGACGGCGCCGTGGCCGCTGTGCATGGTGCAGCCCTGGATCACGATATTGCGGGTCGGGCCGTACTGGATGTCGCGGTTCTTGCCGGCCTTGATGGCGATGCAGTCGTCGCCGGAATCGAAGACGCAGTCTTCCACCAGCACGTGGTCGCAGGCTTCCGGGTCGAAGCCGTCGCTGTTCGGGCCGCGGCTCTCGGCGTGGACCTTGCGGATCACCAGGTTCTTGCAGTTGACCGGATGGTGCTGCCAGAACGGGGTGTTCTGCACATGGTAGCCTTGCAGCAGGACGTTGCTGCAGTTGATGAAATGGATCATCGGCGGGCGCAGGTAGTGGCCTTTGCCGAACACCCGCTGTTCCACCGGTACGCCGGCTTCGGACAGGGCAGGGAGGTAGCGTTCGTCGCTGCGCCATTTGTCGCCTTCGCCTTCGATCAGCTTGCGCTGCGCGGCGTTCAGGCCCGGGGCGATTTCCGCCAGCGGCCTGTTGAGCGGGTTGGGCACGACTTGCGTCGGCTGGCCTTCCTTGTAGCCGGGCGCGGTGTTTTGCGAGACGGCGTTCATGGTGCGGTTCCTGCCTTTCCAGGACCACCAGCAGTCGCCGGCTTCGTTGAAGGCGACGCCACCCTGGCCATCCAGTTTCGAGGTCCAGTCTTCGCCGGTCAGGGCGATATTCCTGGCGTTGACGGCGTATACCATCGGCGAGTAGTTCAGGCAGTCGTTGCTTTGCCAGCGCGAGAGCGTGAGCTTGCCGTTTGCGCCGCAGTCGAAGTCGCCGTGGCGGGCGTAGTGTTCCGGGTTTTGCGAGAACAGGATGTGGGCGCCGGCTTGCAGGTGGACATGGACGTTGGAGCGCAGCACCAGCGGGCCGGCGCAGTACCAGTACCCTTGTGGGATGACGACGCGCCCGCCGCCGGCTGCGGCGCAGGCTTCGATGGCGGCCTTGAAGCTGGCATAGCAGTCGTGGGCGTCGTCGGCCTGTGTTGGCACCAGTTCCCGGTCGTCGTGCGTGACCCAGGCTTTGACTTGCTTCGCTTCGCACGGCTGCGCACCAAAATTCGTGACCAGGAAATCCTCCTTGCGGAAGCTGACGGGTGCGCGCAGCGCGGCGACGATGGCGTCTGCCCGGCGCCACGCTGCAGCGCGGGCGGCGGCGGCTTGCGCGCCAGCGGTGGCGCGCGCGGCAGTGCTGCTGGAGCGGGCGGCGGTTGCGGCGGCCAGCGCCGGCAGCCATTGCGGCGCCAGGAGGGCAGCGGCGCCGGCTTGCAGCAGGCTGCGGCGGCGAAGTTGACGGGAGGCTGTCAAAGCAAATCTCCTACGCTGAGAAGGTGCGGGTAACGCGGCCCAGGTGCACGCGCATGGCCTTGCGGGCGGCGGCCGGGTCGTGGCTGGCAATCGCCTGCAGGATGGCGCGGTGGTCGCCCAGGGTGTCCTTGCGCAGCTCTTCGGTGCGAAAGTGTTCCTTGAGCTTGTGCCACATGTGGCCGCGCTGGTCCCACAAGTGATTCATCACGCCCACCAGCGCACTGTTGCCGGTGGCGTTGGCGATCGCCATGTGGAAGTTGCGGTCCGCCTGTTCGTTGGTGGCCACATCGTCGTGGTCGCGCTCCATGGCTTCCACTGCGATGAGGATGGCGTCGATGGCGCGGTCGGTCGCTACTTGCGCGGCGATGGCGGCAATCTCCGATTCGATCACGCGCCGGGCAGACAACACTTCGAACGGGCCCGGCCCGGCTTCCGGCAGGGCGGGTGCATGGCCGGGGCGGTCGCATAGGTAGACGCCGGAATTGCTGCGCACCTCCACTACGCCGGTCAGCTCCAGCGCAATCAGGCCCTCGCGCAGCGAGGCGCGGCTCACCTCCAGCTTGACCGAGAGTTCGCGTTCGGACGGCAGGCGATCGCCGCTCGCGAATCCTTCGCTGGCGATCATGGCCTGAATTTTCTCAGCTACCTGTTTATATAGTCTGGTCTCCATGTGCCCAATTCTAAAGTGGTCAGGCCAAAACAACAATCTGGACCGACCAAAAGTGGCTTTTTTGCACAATTCCTGAATTTTCGCTTGTTAAATTGGCCTAACCACTTTAGTCTGTGGTTATACCAAAAGCGAAAATCGATCAAACCAATTTGATCGCAAATATGGAGGAGACTCATGATTTACGTTCCAGGCCCACAGACCAAACGCGCCGTGCTGGCGGCAGCAGTGGCAGCGGCCGTGATGCAAATGTCGAACCAGGCAGCAGCACAGGCCGCCGCACCGGCGGAAGAGCCGATGGCATCGGTGGTGGTGACCGGCTCCCTGATCCGCCGCGTAGCCAACGAGGGCGCTACCCCGCTGGTCACGATCAAGTCCGGCGAACTGCAGGCACGCGGCAACACCGAACTGAAAGACCTGGTGCTGGAAATGCCGCAGTCGCTGTCGCTCGGTACCAATAGCGGCGCGGCCGGCCCGATCACCAACCTGCGCGGCCTGGGCCCGATGCGCACCCTGACGCTGTTGAACGGCCGCCGCCTGGCCAACGAGCCGCTGCAGGACCAGTACGTCTCCGTCAACGTGATCCCGCGCATGGCGCTGGACCGCGTGGAAACCCTGAACGGCGGCGCCGCCTCGATCTACGGTGCGGACGCCATCGGCGGCGTGCAGAACTTCCTGACCAAGCGCGGTTTTGAAGGCGCATCGGTCAAGGCCGAATACGCGCCAACGGAAAAGGGCGGTGCGGATTCGAAGAGCTTCGGCATGATCCTGGGCGCCGGCAGCCTGGCGCACGACGGCTGGAATGCCTATGTCGCGATCGACCACCAGAAGAAGGACGCGCTGTTCCAGGGCGATCGTCCGGAGCAGCACGATCCCGCCATCCTGCGCACGCTGGGCCTGGGCATCACGCCCGATGCGCGCAATCCGACGCCGACCGCCAACTTCGGCTTCGCCCGCAACGCCAACTCGAACTACAACCCGACCTTCGCCAGCGGTTGCCTGGCGCCATACTCGACGCCGACCCTGGGCAACAACAGCACCGCTGCAACGCCGGTCTATGCGCCGGGCTGCGCGCGCAATCCGCTGTTCTGGAATGCCGTCACAGACGGCAGCGAAATCACCAATATCAGCGGCCGCGCCAGCATGAACCTGCCAGGTGGCCACAAGGTGGACCTGGATATCCTGCACTCCGAATTCACGGTGCAGAAGTACCGTGGCATGCAGGTGCCCGGGACCACCCAGCCGTTCACCACTTATTCGCTGCCGGCCACCAGCAAATACTATCCGGGCAAGGGCATTACCCCGGCCGTGCAGGTGGTTGGCAGCAACACCGGCACCAACACGCCGGCCATGTACATCGACCCGGCCAGGACGCCGGGCACGGTCAGTAACCTGAACATGAACAACCGGACCATCTACTTCCAGTGGGGTCCTGCCGAACTTGGCCCGGCATACCGCAACGATGAACAGACCAACGACCGCATCGTGCTGAGCGCCGAAGGCGAGGTACTGGGCTGGGACTATCGCGCCGGCCTGAATTACGGCGAATCGAAGCGCGACACCCGCGCCGGCGCAGGCTATATCCTGTACAGCAAGGCACAGGAAGGCTTCAACAACGGCACCCTGAATCCGTTCGGGCTGCAGGATGCAGCCGGCCTGGCCTACCTGCAAAGCATCCAGGCGGACGACTACACCTACCGCTTGAACAAGGCGTTCAACCAGAGCGTGGACCTGACCCTGTCCAAGGGCTTGTGGGACCTGAAGGGCGGTCCGCTGACCCTGGCGGTATCCGGCGAGCTGCGCCGCGACGGTGCACAGACCTTCAACGCGCCGCTGGACTATGTGCTGAAGAAAGCCGACGGCAGCTACAACATCGACGCCGCTGGCAACGTGGTGCAGTCCGACCTGGTGGGCGAAACCCCGCAAGGCGTGGCGAAGAAGATCCACCGCACCATTGCTTCCCTGATGATGGAAGCCGATGCGCCGATCACCGACAAGTTCCTGCTGAACGCTGCGGTGCGGGCTGACCGCTACTACGACCTGAAACAGACCACCGTCAATCCCAAGCTGGCAGCACGCTGGCAGCCCATGCAGCGGCTGGTCTTGCGCGGCAACGTGAATACCGGCTTCCGCGCGCCGTCGATCATCGACATCCAGAACCCGACACCGGAAGTGCGCAACCAGGTGATGGACGATCCGGTCCTGTGCCCAAGCTCGCAGCCGCTGGTGGCCGGCACCGGCACGCCGCAAGCCGGCTACACCTACGACCAGGTCTGCAACGTCGCCACCAACTACTGGACCAAGTCGCCGAACAATGATTTCCTGAAGCCGGAAAAATCGCGCGGCTTCTCCTTCGGTTTTGCGCTGGAACCGGTGAAAGACCTGTCGATCACCGTCGACTACTGGGGCCTGAAGCTGCGCGACGTGCTGGGCGCGGTGACCATCGCCGAGATCCAGCAGAATCCGGCCAAGTACGCGTCGAACTTCGTGCGCAATGCGGACGGCACCATCGACCACATCGTGGCGAGCCAGGCCAACCGCGGCCAGACCCGCATCCGTGGCCTGGACCTGTCGGCCAGCTACCGCTTCCCGAAAACCGGCTTCGGCAACTTCGATGCGAAACTGGACGGCACTTATATGGACAAGTATGAGTTCCAGTCGGAGAAGGAGGGACCTTGGCTGAGCAACGTGGGCATCATCACCAACGATGGCCGCTACGGTGGCTCGGGCCCGAACTCCGGCCTGGCCGGCCTGCCGCAGATCAACCCGCGCTGGAAGCACACCGCTTCGGTCACCCACACCTACGGCGCCTGGGCTACCACGCTTTCGCAGCGCTATAACTCCGGCGTGACCGACATCACCCCGCGCGCTGGCTCGACCCTGACCAAGGTGGAGGCCTACAAGCAGTACAACGTGAACGTGAATTACACTGGCTTCAAGAACACGACCATCAGCTTCGGCGTCAATAACATTACCGAGGAATGGCCGCCGCTGACCTCCAACAGCACTTACAGCGGCGGGTATGTGACGTCGCTGGCTGATATGCTGGGCCGTGTGTACCGCATGTCCGTGGAGTTCAAGTTCTAAGATGCTGCTGCGCCTCCTGCTGCTTGCCTTGGCCCTGCTGCTGCCGCCAGCAGCAGGGGCGGTGGAACTCATGCCGGCAGCGGAGAGCGCAGCCATGCGCTCCGGCCCGTACTTCGTCGAAGCACGGCTGCGTGCGGCGCCTGGCGCGCTCGGGCAGGGCTATGTCATCGTGCGCTACAGCGATGACCGCAACTGGCTCGGCTTTGGCCTCGACGCTGGCCCTGGCGGCAAGCTGGCCGTCAATATCGTGCGCCTGATCGATGGCCAGCCGAAATTCCTCAAGCAGGTGCGTATCGAGCCGGATGCGGGCGAAGCTTTTTACACCATCCGGCTCGATGTGGATGGTGCGGCCCTCACGGCCTATCTCAATGGCACGCGCCTGATTGGCGTCGATGAGCCGAATCCGCTGCCGCCGCATATTGGTGTGCTGTCGCCAGGCGGCCGGTTCGAAATCGATGGCTTGCGCGCGGGCCCGGTTGCGCAACCGCCAACCAGCATAGGGCTGGCGCACCGGCATAAGCAGCTGGCCATGCAGGTAGGCGATGCGCCGCAACGCTACGCGGTCCGGGCCTCGAGCCGCGAGGGGCTGCGGGCCGTGCGCTTTTCCGCCATTTCGAGCGATCCGGCTGTGGTCGAAGCCAGCGTGGATAGTGACATGCTCGTGTTGGCGCCGCGCGGTGCCGGCAACGCTGCGGTCACGCTCGCCAGCGCGGAAGACCAGAATGTGGCGGTGACGTTGGGCGTGCGCATTGGGCCGGCATTCGCGGCATCGGCGCGTACCGCCGCGCTTCCGGCAGGCAGGGCATCGCCTGCCGTGAAGGAACGCGAGGTCACTGTCGACACACGCCTGCAACTGCGCTTCGACCTGGCGCCAACTCTCAGCGACGATGGCTCGATCCGCATCGTTCGCGCGAAAGACAATGTGACGGTGGACGTCATCCGCCCCGGCATGGAGCTGGATGAAATCGGCGCTGCCCGTGATGGGGTGAGGCGCGTCGTGCGCTACAGGGCGATCTCCGTTGACGGCACGACCGCGACAATCCGGCCGCACGACGGCAAGCTGGCGTATGGCACCGAGTATTACGTGCTGGTGGACGGAAAAGTCTTCAGCGGCGCCACGCTGGGTGGAGTGCCGTTCGAGGGCATCGGCAAGCCGGGTGCCTGGGCGTTCCGCACCCGCGAGCATGCGCCGCGAGGCACAACGTTGCGTGTCGCACCGTCCGGCAAGGCTGATTTCCGCACCGTGCAGGGCGCGCTGAATCACATCATGCAGAATTTCACCCGCGAGCAGCCCGTGACCATCCGCCTGGCCGATGGAAGACATGACGGCTTGCTTTACCTGCGCGGCAAGGACAACGTCACCCTGCGCGGCGACAGCCGTCACGGTGCCGTCATCGCGGGCGAAAACAGCGACGGCATCAACCCCGGCAGCGGGGCTGGCCAGTTGCCGCTGGCTCCGGGCGCCAACGGTGGGCGCTCGGTCTTCCTGGTGGAAGACGCGGACTTGCTGCGTCTTGAAACGCTAACACTCGTCAACACGACATGGCGCAGCAAGACCATTGGGACGCAGGCGGAAGCGCTCAATTTCAGCAGCGAAGGCCGCTTCATTGCCAACCAGGCCGACTTCCTCAGCGAGCAGGATACCGTCCAGCTCAAGGGCTATGCCTGGTTCTACCGCAGCCTTGTTGCAGGCAATGTGGACTTCATCTGGGGCTATAACCGCGCGGCGCTGTTCGAGGAGTCCGAAATCCGTTCTGTTGGCGACAGCGCCAATCCATCGAACGGCGGCTACCTGGTGCAGGCGCGCACCGTTGCGGAAGGCGATCCCGGCTTCGTATTCCTGAACAGCCGCCTGACGCACGGCCCCGGTCCTGCAGGCAATGATGTGCCGCCAGGCGCGACCTTCCTTGCGCGGCCGGGTGTCGCCACGGCCTGGGACAACGTGCGCTACATCAATTGCAGCGTTGGCCCGCATATCAACGCCGAGGGCTGGCACGACAAGCCGCGTGGCGGCAAAGGCTGGGAGGAGGGCGGCAGCACCGGCCTGCCAGGCAAGCCGCTTGACCTGTCGCAGCGCGCTGGGGGGCGTGTCCTGTCGCCGGCCGAGGCAGCGCGCTACGACAGCCGCGCCAAGGTCTTCGCACAATTCGCAAACGGGAAAGGATGGAGTCCCCAGCCATGATTTGCCGCAAGCTACTGACAGTCCTGGCGGCACTGGCATTTGCCGCCATCGGGGCCAGCGCGCTGGCGCAAGATGCCGATCCCGCCGAGCGTTGGGGCAGCAAGGAAGTCACGCTGGCCGGACCGCGCGACGGCAACCCATTCATCGAGGTGGAACTCACTGCCACGTTCCGCCAGGGCGCGCAGCTTGGAGGTGGAGGGCTTTTACGACGGCGAGGGCCAGTACAAGCTACGCTTCATGCCCGACACCACCGGCGAGTGGGAGTACGAAACCCACAGCAATCGCGCAGCGCTGGACGGCAGGCGCGGCAAGTTCATGGCCGTCGCTGCAAAGCCCGGCAACCATGGCCCGGTGCGGGTGAAAGGCGTGCACCATTTCGGCTATGCGGACGGCACGCCGTTCTGGCAGGTCGGCACCACCAGTTACGGCTGGACCCACCAGCCGGAAGCCATTGAACGCCAGACCCTGGCGACACTTGCGGCCGGGCCGTTCAACAAGATCCGCATGCTGGTGTTCCCCAACCAGGACGTCAAGCACCAGCCACCGCGATTCCCGTTCGAAGGCTCGCCGCCCAAGGGTTGGGACTTCACGCGCTTCAATCCCGAGTTCTTCCGCCACCTCGAGCAGCGCGTCGGCGACCTGCGTGCGCTGGGCATTGAAGCCGACATCATCCTGTTCCACCCGTACGACAAGGGCTTCTGGGGCTTTGACCAGATGCCGGCGGAAGTCAACGAGCGCTACCTGCGCTATGTGGTGGCGCGGCTCGCCTCTTACCGCAATGTCTGGTGGTCGATCGCAAATGAATTCGACTACCTGGCCAGGAAGCAGATGCCCGAGTGGGACCGCTACTTCGACATCGTGCAGGCACGCGATCCCTACCAGCACCTGCGCTCGATCCACAACGCCATGGTGCTGTACAACCATACCAAGCCTTGGGTGACGCATGTCAGCGTGCAAAGCGGCGCCATTGCCGAGGACTTCGAACGCGCGGTACTGTTGCGCGACGTGTATTCGAAGCCGGTGGTCTACGACGAAGTGAAATACGAGGGCAATATTGAGCGGCGCTGGGGCCAACTGTCGGGGCAGGAGATGGTGCTGCGTTTCTGGATGGGGGCGATTGCCGGTACCTATGTCGGCCACAGCGAGATCTTCAAGGACCCTGGCGATATGTCCTGGCTGGGGACGGGCGGCAAGCTGCGCGGAGACAGCCCGGCGCGGCTGGCGTTCTTCCGCAAGATCCTGTCCGAAAGCCTGGCCGAGGGTCTGGAGCCGATCGACAAGTGGCAGGGCAATCCCTTCGCCGGCAAGCCTGGCCAGTATTACCTGGGCTACTTTGGCCGCCAGGCGCCCGCTGCCTGGACCTTCGTGCTCGCCAGGCCAGGCCTGGCGGACGGCATGAAGTTCAGGGCCGAGGTGATCGACACCTGGAATATGACCGTGACCCCTGTGGCTGGCGTATTCGAGATCCGCAAGCGTGACAACTACAGCTTCGCAGACAAGGATGGCCGCAGCATCGCATTGCCTGGCAATCCCTTCATGGCCCTGCGCATAACGAGGGTCCAGTGAAACCAGCCGGTCCGGACGACCTTGCGCTGCCACGAAATTGCTCGACGAAAGTTGGTAATTAGTTAAAAATGTCGGCTATCTTGGTTGGAGGGGAGATCCGCTTGGAAAGCTCGAAGGGACATAAGGTTGCAGCCGGCGCCGGCCTGACGCTGCTGGGAGTATTGGCTTACCTGCTTCTGTGGCCGGTGCCCGCTGAACCGGTTTCGTGGATGCCGCAACAGGCGCCGGGCTATGTCGGCGCGCACGAACCCAATACCAGGCTGGCTGGCCTGCAGAAAATCGACATCGGCACCGAGCACGGCCCGGAGCACCTGGCAATGGGCCCGGACGGCAAACTGTATGCCGCCGTCGCCGGCGGAAGAATCCTGCGCATGGCTCCCGATGGCAGCCAGCGCGAAGTATTTGCCAGTACCGGCGGCCGCGTGCTGGGCTTTGACTTTGATGCCGGCGGGCGCCTGATTGCAGCCGATGCGATGAAAGGCTTGCTGGCGATCGCACCTGGCGGCAAAACCACCGTGCTGACGGCGCAGGTGGCGCAAGGAGATCCCATCCGCTATGCCGACGGCGTTGTGGTGGCGCCCAGCGCCATGATCTACTTCACCGATGCCTCGACCCGCTTCGCGCCCGCCGAATGGGGCGGCACCTTTGAAGCCAGCGTGCTGGATATCCTGGAACAGTCATCGACCGGCCGCGTGCTGGCCTACGATCCATCGAAAGGCACCACGCGGGTCCTCGCCAGCGGCCTGTCGTTCGCCAATGGCATTGCACTGTCCGGGGACGGCCGCACACTGTTCGTCAACGAGACTGGCCGCTACCGTATCTGGAAAATAGACGCCCAGAGTGGCAAGCGCGAAGTCCTGTTCGACAACTTGCCAGGCTATCCCGATAACCTCATGCGCGGGCGCGATGGCAAGATCTGGGTTGGCCTGGTCAAGCCACGCAACCCGACTATCGACAAGCTTGCGCAAAAGCCGTTCATGCGCAAGCTCACGCTGCGCCTGCCGCGCGCCCTGTGGCCGGTGCCGAAAGCTTACGGCCATGTGTTCGCTTTCAGTGAAGATGGAAAAGTGCTGGCCGACTTGCAGGACCCTTCCGGCGCTTACCCCGAAACCACGGCAGTCCTCGAAACCCGGGACCGCCTTTACATCCAGAGCCTGCATGCAGCCTATATCGGCTGGATGCCGCATCCCTGATCGGGCGCCGGATAGTCCGCCTGCGCTGGCACTGGCGGCGGCACCGTCGCGGCCGGCGTGGGCACAACTATAGTCGTGGTATCAACGACGCCGGTCACGCGCTGCTGCACGACCTGCATGGCAACCGCTTTGCGCGGCGGTTCGGGACGGGGCGGTCTGGGGAACATGGCTTCTCCTGGCGGGTCTTAAAGGGCACATATTGGGTGGCTTGGCAATCTTGCAAGAGGCAATGTTGCCAAACCGCACAACGTGAATCGTGCGTTTGATAGTTGTGTTTATAATTCCCTACGACAATTTGCCTTCTAGCCATGTACCGGAAACCAACTCCCTTGCTGTTGCTGGCCGTGCTGTCCATTGCGCCATGTGCGCGTGCTGAAGGTATGGGGGATGGCGATATCGCCGACCTCACGCTGGAACAATTGAACGAAATTGTCGTCACCTCGGTGTCGCGCCAGGAGGAAAGGCTAAGCAACGCAGCGGCTTCGTTATTCGTCATCAGCGCCACCGATATCCGCCGCAGCGGCGCGCGCAGTTTGCCGGAAGCGCTGCGCCTGGCGCCTAACCTGGAAGTGGCACGTGTCGACGCCCGCAATTACGCGATCAGCGCGCGTGGCTTCAACAGCCCATTCGCCAACAAGCTGTTGATGCTGATCGACGGCCGCAGCGTCTACTCGCCTTTCTTCTCCGCCGTGTTCTGGGATGCCCAGTCGGTGGTGATGGAAGATATCGAACGCATTGAAGTAATCAGCGGCCCCGGCTCCACCATCTGGGGCGTGAACGCGGTCAACGGTGTGATCAACGTCATCACGCGCAACGCGAAAGACAGCCAGGGCGCCCTGCTGTCGGTCGCCGCGTCAAGCGGCGAGGGGGATGCCAGCCTGCGCTTCGGCGGGCGCCTGTCGAACAACGGCTACTATCGCGCCTACGCGCAGTACATGGCTGCCGAGGACACCGATACCGCAGCCGGCGTCAACACTTTCACCGGCATGCAGCGCCGCCAGGCCGGCTTCCGCGCCGACTGGGGACTGGACAACGGCAGCTTCGCGTTGTCGGGCGACGCCTACCAGGCCAACCTTGGACAGATCGGCACCCGCGACATCCGCCTTTCCGGCGCCAACCTGGTCGGGCGCTACCTGCGCCAGCTGGGCGACGGCAATTCCCTGCGCGTGCAGCTGGTGCTGGACCACACGGAGCGCAACCAGCCCGCCGCCTACGTCGACCGCCTCGATACGGTGGAGCTGGAAGGGCAGCACGACGTTCACCTCGGCATCCACAAGCTTTCCTGGGGCGGCGGATATCGCCATTCGCGCGACGACAACACGCCCGGCAATTTCGGCTTCTGGCCTTACGAGCGCAATATGCATTGGGGGAACCTGTTCGCTCAGGATGAAGTGGCGCTCACGCAAAACCTGCGCGTCACGGGCGGCATCAAGGCGGAGCACAATACCTACACCGGCACCGAATGGCTGCCTACCTTGCGCCTGGCCTGGAGCCCGAACGCCACGCACACCGTCTGGAGCGCGCTGTCGCGCACGGTGCGTGCGCCGGCCCGCAGCGACCGCGATTTCGTGCTGCCGCCCGCACCGGTCATGATCGGCGGCGTGCCGCGCTTCACCATTGGCACCAGCCCCGAATTCGAATCCGAGGTGGCCAATGTGCTGGAACTGGGCTACCGCGCGCAACCGGCGCAGAACTGGTCATACTCGGTCACGGCCTGGTACGCCGACTATGACAAGCTGCGCACGCTGGAGCCGAATACCACGGTCGGCCCTTATCGCGGCATCCTCGAATTCCGCAACCAGGCCGAAGGGCGCACGCGCGGCATCGAACTCTGGGCGCGCTGGCAGCCGATGCTGCGCTGGCGCCTGAATGCCGGCCTGGTGGTGCAGGATGTGGACACCAGCCTCAAGCCTGGCAGCAAGGATGCCACCACCGCCGGCCTGGTGATCAACGACCCGCACAGCTACTGGCAGTTGCGTTCTTCGCACGAAATTGGCGACCGCATCCAGTTCGACTGGACTTTACGTTACAACGGCAGCATGCCCAAGCCGCACGTTCCGTCGTATCATGAGCTGGATGCGAACCTGGTGTGGAAAGCCAGTCCGAATATTGACGTCGCGCTCGCTGGGCAAAACCTGCTGCATGCACGGCATGGCGAGTGGGGCGGCTACCCCGGCCGCAATGTGTTCGAGCGGCGCGCAGTGCTGAAATTGACAATGCGATACTAACGAGATGGTAAGCGCAAGCCCTGGTTTGATTGGCCTGCCGCCTTTGGTGGCGGGCAGTTGGCGTACTCGCCTGTTGGCGCTGGCGATGCTGCTGTTCGCCTTCAGCTGCCTGGCGGTCGGTTCCCAGCAAGGCGGCACCACGCCTGTGCTGGAGCGCAGCGTCAAAGCTGCTTTCCTGTATAAATTCCTCGGCTACATGGAGTTTCCCTCCGACCCCGGGCCAAGCCTGGTGGTCGGCGTGCTGGGCGCGGACGACGTGGCGGCGGAACTGGCGCACATCACCAGCGGCCGCAGCGTCGGCAATCGCAGCATCAGCGTGCGCAAGCTGGGCGAGGGCGATGCACTGGGCGGCGTGAACCTGCTGTTTGTTGGCGGCGATGCGAGCTTGCCTGAAGCAGCGCAGCGCGCAGCCGAAAAGAATGGCACGGTCATCGTCACCGAGCGCGACAACGGCTTGCAAAACGGGAGTGTCATCAATTTCCGCCTGGTCGACGAGCGCGTGCGTTTTGAAGTATCGCTGCCGGCGGCCGAGCGCTGCAATGTGCGCCTCAGTTCACGCCTGTTGTCTGTCGCCTACTACGTGCAGAAAGGCGGGCAGTGATGATCACCAAGGCGTCAGGATCGGTTCGCATCAAACTGATCCTGACGGCACTGGCCACTACTTTTGTTGCACTGGTGGTGACCACGGTGTCCATGCTGGTGTACGACCTGCAAAGCTTCCAGCAGGGCTGGGTGGATGACCTGACCACCCAGGCCGAACTGGTGGCCACGGCCTCGGCGCCGGCACTTTCCTTCAACGACCCGCGCGCGGCGCGCCAGAACCTGGGGCTGCTGCGCGTGCGGCCGCAAATCGAGGCCGGGGCGATCTACTCCGCCAACGGGGCGCTGTTTGCCTCATACGTGCATGCCCCCTCTGAAGTGCGGGCCCTGCCGCCCAAGCCCGGCCCGCTCGGCTATGCCATCGAAGGCGGCCACATGGTGGTGACCCACCCGATCATGGAAGAGGGCGAACGCATCGGCACGGTCTACCTGAGTGCGTCCTACCGTTTGCTCGACCGCGTGCAAAGCTATGCCCTGATCCTGCTCGGCGTGACGCTGGGCAGCCTGCTGCTGGCAGCCGTGGTGGCGCACCGGCTGCAGCAGACCATCACGCGCCCGCTGCTGGCCATGACCGATGTGGCGCGCGCCGTGATGCTGCGGCGGGATTTTTCGCTGCGGGTCGGCGAACGGGCCAGTGGCGAGATCGGCACCCTGATCGATGCCTTCAACGACATGCTGGCCGAGATCGCGCGCCGCGCCAATGCGCTGCAGGATGCCAACCGCACGCTGGAACACGAGATGACCGTGCGCCAGGGCGCCGAGCGCGCACTGCTGCTGGCCGACCGCCGCAAGGACGAATTCCTCGCCACGCTGGCGCACGAGCTGCGCAACCCGCTGGCGCCGATCCGCACTGGCCTCGACATCATGCGCATCAATGCCAATGACCAGGTGGCCTGCGAGCGCGCCCGTTCCATCATGGAGCGCCAGTTGAAGCAGATGGTGCGGCTGGTGGACGACTTGCTGGACGTCTCGCGCATCAATACCGGCAAGCTGACCATCCGCCGCGAGCAGCTCATGCTGCAGGACGTGATCAACGATGCGCTGGAACTGGCGCGGCCCTTCATCGCCTTGCAGGGCCATACGCTGCATGTGCAGGTGCCGGAGCAGGCGGTCTACCTGGTGGGCGATGCAACGCGCCTGGCGCAGGTGATTTCCAACCTGCTGCACAACGCTGCCAAATACACCGCGCGCGGCGGCAGTATCGCGCTCGAGGCGGAGCTGCGTGCGGCGCAAGTCGAGCTGCGCGTGCGCGACAACGGCATCGGCATCGCGCCGGCGCTGCTGCACGATATCTTCGAGATGTTCATCCAGGCTGATTCTTCGCTCGAGCGCAGCACGGCGGGACTGGGTGTCGGCCTGTCGCTGGCGCGCAAGCTGGTGGAACTGCATGGCGGCAGCATCCGCGCCGACAGCGCGGGCGAGGGGCAGGGCAGTACTTTTACTGTCACGCTGCCGCTGCTGGCCGATGCCAGTGTTGCCGCGCCGGCGGCCGAGGCGCTGCCGGGCGATGCGCGTTTGCACCGCATCCTGCTGGCCGACGACAACGTGGATTTCGTCAACGGCATTGGCGGCTTGCTGCGCTCGATGGGCCACCAGGTGCATATCTCGCACGACGGCAAGCAGGCGCTGGCGGCGGCCGAAGCGTTCGCGCCCGAGTTTGCCTTCCTCGATATCGGCTTGCCGGAATTGAATGGCTACGACCTGGCGCGCGCGCTGAAGCGCCTGCCGGCGCTGCGCCACACGGTGCTGGTGGCGGTCACCGGCTGGGGGCAGCAGAAGGACCGCCAGCAAGCTTTCGAGGCCGGCTTCCACCATCACCTGGTGAAGCCGGTCAGTATTGACCAGCTCCAGGAAATCCTGTCGCAGTCTGGCCCTTGATATATCGGGAAAGCGCCCGATCTGCTTTAACAGGCAATGTTAATCGAGGAGTAATGCCATGCGAGCGCATATCACACCCGACCCGGAAACACCGCCGCCTGAGCCGGAAAAAGACCCGCCCCCAGACGACCAGCCGCGGCCGACTGAGCCGCCTATCGAGGAACCGGTGCCGAGACCCCCGCCGATGCAGGCTTGACGGCTGGTTCGGGCAAAGGCGGAATCTGGCGAATCTGCTCGTCGGTATCGCGCTCGCCCGGCGTTTTTTCACCGCTGCCGATGTCGGCTTCCTCAATGAAGTGGCGGCCTTTTTCAGGCTGCGATTTTGCTGGCTGTTCCATGCTGGACCCTCCTTGTTGCCGATGCTACCAGTGCATGACGCGCGTTGTCGCTTGCTTGCTAAAAGGAAACAAGTGTTGTGCGAGATGAATAAATTTTGCGCTGTCACGAGCGAGTCATGATCCGCTATCTATAATAGGTCATCGACACACGTTTTTTCTTCGTCGGAGGCCGCGATGGGCAATTCCTTGCACAACAAGATCTACCTCAAACGCCGTATTGACCTGCACAGCCGCCGCATCCAGGCGCTCATGTGTGCGGGGGCGGTGACAGGGATTGCGCTGGCATGGCTGGCGCTGCGCGCACTGAAGTAAGCTTGCCGCGTCCGGTGCGGGCGCGTACCATGATGGGTTGCAAAGGCACCATCATGGAATACGAGCAATGAAAAACGAAAAACTGAGCACCGACGAATTCAACGCGCTGGAAGAGATTGCCCGCGGCATCAAGGGCAAGCCCAGCGCTTGCGTTGGCCGCAACAGCAAACGCCTGTCCGGCATCAAGTTCATCAAATTCGAGCGCAGCGGCGCCATCATCCTGACCGATGCCGGCCGCCAGCAGCTGTTCCTGCGCCGCTGCGTGATGGCGCTGCGTGCGCTGGCCGAGGCGCCGGGTGCGGTGGCGGACAAGGACGTAGCCCTGTTCCTGGGCAAGAAGTCGCACATCGTGGCGACCGGGGATGGTTTCGCCATCACCGAAAAAGGCCGCGAGTCGCTGGCCGACATCGAAGCGCAGGGCATGTAAGCACCCATGTCCAGCCACCTGCTCAGCGAAGGCCAGCCCAGCCGCAGCGCGCTGATGGTGGCGCGCTTGCGTGCCGCCCACCAGTTGCTGGACACCCCCGCCATTTTCGACGACCCGCTGGCGCTTCCTGTATTGGGGCCGGAAGACTGCATGCAGGTGCAGTCCAACGCGCGTGTCTATGACGCCGGTTTCAGCCGCATCCTGCGCGCCGCAATGGCCGTGCGCAGCCGCTTTGCGGAAGACGAACTGGCGCGCGCCGCTGCGGCCGGCGTGCGGCAATACGTGGTGCTGGGCGCTGGCCTCGACACTTTTGCCTGCCGCCGCCAATATGATGCTGCGCTGCGGGTATTCGAAGTCGACCATCCAGCCACGCAAGCCTGGAAGCGCAAGCTGCTGGCCGCCAGCAGCATCACCGTGCCGGAGAGCCTGCGTTTCGTGCCGGTCGACTTCGAACGCGATGCACTGGCCGATGCGCTGCGCCAAGCCGGCTGCCGCCTCGACCAGCCGGTCTTCTTTTCCTGGCTCGGCGTCACGCTGTACCTGACCGAGCAAGCCATTTTCGACACGCTGCGCCTGGTCGCCAGCCTGCCGCCCGGCAGTGGCATCGTCTTCGATTACGGCGTCAAGCCGGAGCTGCTCGACATGATGGAAAGGGCGGGCGTCGAATATTTTGCCCGCCGTTATGCCGAGCAGGGCGAACCCTGGCTGTCGTTTTTTGATCCTGCCGAGCTGTGCGCGCGGCTGCGCGATTTAAGTTTTTCCACAGTGCAAGATTTTGGGCGCGACGCCCTCGAAACCCGCTATTTTGCTGGGCGCGGCGACAATTTGCGCCTCGGCGGCGGCACGCATTTAATGCTTGCCAGCAACTAAAGTGTTAATATTTCTGGAATGTTTCTTCTACTAGATGAAGTTTGATTCCGTGCTACCTTCCTGAGCGGTCGTGCCCAATGCGGATTCCGCATTTGCATATGCTGGTTTCGCATATGGCACGTCCATTCTCTTAAAAACTCAAAAGGAAGCAGAGAAATGACCATTCTGATTGAAACCACCCACATCCAGATTACCGACTCCACCGAGCCGGAATACCTGATGGACGACATGAGCGGCGCCCTGGCCGACGTGAGCGTCTCCTGCTGCACCTGCTCCTGCTCTTGCTGCTGCTAATCGGTTAAGTCCGGACACCGGCGCCGTTGCCCCGTGCACCGTCGCCGGTGCCATGCCTTTTTTCTGTGATGGGTTAAGAGAATGAGTGAGTCCCTGTACATCTCGCCGCTGGCCGAAGTGACCACGCTGGGCGAAGACAAGATTGCCATTTCCGTCGTGGGCCGCCGCTTTACGGTGGAAGACCGGGTTGGCATCCTGAAAAGCATCCTGGCCGATGCGGCCAACGGCGTGACGCTGAAACAACTGCTCGACGACCGCGCGGAGAGCTTCCCGCCTGAAGCGGTGGAAGCGGCCGTCAATGCCCTGGTCGATGCGCGCGTGCTGCTCAAGCAGAATGGCCGCGCCGGCGGCGATGCGACCTTCCACCACCTGCAGCACCGCCGCGAGCAGGACGGTATGTCCGGCCCGGCGCAACGCCCGCAGTACGACAAGTCGAACTGGGTGCTGGCGCTGGCCGGCAGCGGTTCCTGCGCCGATGCGCTGGCGGCTTCGCTGATTGAACTCGGCGTGCAGGTCGAGCGCGTGGTGCGCGACGGTCCCTTGCCGGACAAGGGAGAACGCCGCGCGCTGCTGCTGGTGGCATCCGACTTCGACGATATCGCGCTGTTCCGCGCCATGAATGCCAAGGCGGTTGCCGCCGGCTGGCCGGCGCTGTTCGTCGGCATCGACTGGAATACCGTGCATTGCGGCCCGCTGGTGCTGCCGAAGGCGACCGGCTGCTACGAATGTTATTTCCACCGCGTGCGCTCGACCCGCAAGTTCGTGGCCGAATTCGATATGCGCAGCCAGTCCGAGAATATCCTGTACCACGCGCTGCCCAGCCGACTGGCCGTGCAGTTCGGCGTGGCTGAAGCTTCGCGCGTGGCGCTGCAATTCCTGGCCGGTACGCTGGAAGGCCTGCAGCAAAGCGTGTTCAGCGAAATCGACAGCGCGAGCGGCGAGATCGTGCGTTCGCGCGTGCTGCGACTGCCGCGTTGCCAGGTGTGCGGCACTGCCAGCACCGAGCGCCCGGTCGGCAGCGTTTTCCAGCAGGCGCTGTTGCGCCGTCGGGCCTGAGCCATGGAGCGCTTGTCCGATGCGGGCCAGCTGGCCCTGGTGCACGACGCCCTGGTGCACCGCCGCCACGGCATCATCACGTCGCTGCTGGAAGAAACCGAGCACCCCGATGCACGCGGCCTGTTCGTTTTCAATGCCCTGATGGTGGACATCAAGAGCATGATGATCGACCCGGCGCGCGGCAAAGCGAATAATCCGAATACCGACCGCGCCAGCCTGGCCGGTTCCGGTGCTGCCTTCGACCGGACTTCGGCCATGTGGGCGGCATTCGGCGAAGCGGTGGAACGCTATGCGGCCGCCGCGCATTTCGACGACCAGCTGCTGTATGCCTCGCAGGATGCGCTTGGCGACGCGGCCGTTGGTCCTGGCCAGTTCGTGTTGTTCGCGCCCGGGCAATATGGCGAGGGGTGCGAGTTTGCGCCCGACGACACCTCGTTGGTGCGCGCCTGGGCGCCGGCCGCGGACCTGATGGACCCTGCGCGCGAAACCTATGTGCCGGCGCAGATGGTCTACCTCGGCATGCAGGTCAAGGACAAGCGCGAGATCGTGATGCAGTCTTCTTCGACCGGCCTGGCGACGGGCATGGATGAGGGCAGGGCGCTGCTGAGCGGCCTGGCCGAAGTGATCGAACGCGACGCCTTCGCCGCCATGTGGCAAATGAAACATGCGCCGCGCAAGCTGGTGGTGGCGCCCTCCACCATGGAGCGCTTGCTGCCGGGCGTGCGCCGCCAGTTGGCGCATCCAAGCCTGGACGTGCACCTGTGGGACATCACAACCGATGTCGGCTTGCCGGTGGTGCTGTGCCTTGCGCGCAGCCGCAACGACGGCACCATGTCGCTCGGCGCCAGCGCGCATCTGGACGTGGCGACCGCCATCAACAAGGCGGTGGTGGAAGCTTTCCACGGCTATGTTTGGGGCAGCTCGATCCTGGCGGCGGGTACGCCGCTGCCGGAGCAGGCGGCAATCCGCAATCCGGGCGACCACTTCGCCTACTTCCTGGACCGCTCGCGCCAGGGGGCGATGGATTTCCTGTTCACCAACGAGGCCACGGTGTCTTCCGACGATCCTTCGCTGCGCCAGTTATCCGGCATGGGCGACCTGCTGGCGCGCCTGAAGGTCATGGGCTTGCGCGCGCTGGCGGTGGACGTGACGTCCGCCGACGTGGCGAGCCTGGGCTTCTGCGTGCTGCGCGCTTTCATTCCCGGCCTGCATCCGCTGCTGTTCGGCGATGGCCTGGTGAGCCGCGATGAGCGCCGCCTGCGCGCCATCGCCGCGCACTGGGGCTTGCCGGGTGTGCCTGAACCTAACTTCGAACCGCATCCCTTCCCATGACCAAGACTCTCCAGGAATTGCTGCCGCCGCAGGCCATGGCGGGCCAGTTCGATATCGACGACCCGGCCGAAATCCTGCACGAGCAGACCAAGTTCCACCGTGCCACCCTGATGGGACAGGTGAAGAACATCGTGCGCTTCCTGCGCCATCCGGCGTATATCGCGCGCGGCGCGGCAGGGTACAACGCTTATCCATCCTGTCCGGCGATTGAGTTGCCGGAGCCGGTGCTGGCGCTGGGCGAACTGGCGCAGGCGCTGGAGCTGCGCAAGAGCGCACGCGCCTTCGCCGGCGCGATGACGCTGCAGGAGCTTTCCAGCTTGCTGCATCACTCGCTGCGCGTGCGCCGCATGGCGAAAAGCGACATTGCGCCGCATGTGACGCTGGCATTCCGCTCCTATCCGTCGCCGGGCGGGCTGTATCCGACCGAGTTCTATTTCTTCCTCAATGACGTTGAAGGCATCGAGCCCTGCATCGCGCATTACGATGCCCGCAACCACTTGCTGCGGGTGCTGAAGCAACAGCAGGGCGATGCGTTCGGCAGCGCGGAAGTGAAGTCGGGCGAGTCGGGCGTCAAGGCGCCGGTGGTGTGTGTGATGACCAGTGTGCCGCAGCGTGCCACTGCCAAGTACGGCGCGCGCGGCTACCGCATGTCGCTGCTGGAGGCTGGCCACGCTTCGCAGAACCTTTGCCTGGCTGCGCAAGGCATGGGCCTGGGCTCCCTGGTCTATGGCGCGTACTACGACGACGAACTGGCCGCCTTGCTTGACATCGACGGCGTGACCGAGACTGTGGCTTCCGTCATGCTGCTGGGCCGCGAAGCGCCGCCTGCACCTGCCGCCAGCGAGGACGAATGAACGACGCGCCGGGCTGGCAGGACAGCGAGTTGTGGCTGCGCGATGCGGCGGGTGCCGTGCTGCGCCAGGCCGCCGCCGGCGAAAGCGATGGCGCCACGCAGGCGCTGGAGCGTTTGTTCGCGTTGCGTGGCCGCTTTCACGCTTATCCGATCCTGCAGGACATGCTGGCCGGAAGGCGCGCCTGGCGTGCTTGCGGCAGCGTCTACATGCTGGGCGAGCACGAGCCGCCATCTGCGCTGCTGCGTAATTTCGACGAGGCGCTTGCTGCCTGCTCGGCTTTCCTCGGCTTGCCGCCGCCTTGCATTCTCCTGCAATGCGTGCCGTCCGAGCGTGACATGCATTTGACGATGGAGAGCTTGCCGGGGCTGGCCATGGTGCGGCTGTCGACGCAGTCGGAAGGGTATTCAGATGGCCTGCGCGCGGTCGTGTTTCATGAAGTTGCGCATTGCTTCCTGACGTGCGGCGTGCGCTTGCTCGACGAAGGGCTGGCGCAATTGTTTGCCAACCGCTTTGGCGGTGCTACGCCGTTGCCGCAGCGGCCGGAGCTGGCACCGCCATTGCGTGTCATGCTGTCGCGCGATGGCGACACCATGTTCGGCCCCTCGGCTGGCGGCAGCCTGGATGCATATCGCGCCGCATGCCGTCTGGGCGCGGACTTGCTGGAAGCAGTCGATGCCCGAGGCGGCGCGCAGGCGATTGTCGCGCTGTTCCGTGCCGTCACGCGCGCAGCGGCCGACGCGCAGATTGCCGAGCTGGCAGGGCAGGCAAGCGGCATGCAGATTCCCTTGATAGCCGCGCGCACGGAAGGCCAAGCCGGCGATCCGGCGGTTGCAGCGACAGACGTCCACGCCAACGGGCTCGCCGGCCGGGCCGGCGCAATTGCACGGATGGGTGTACCGGCTGGCGGAGCGGCGCGCGGTGATGACGCCGACACCGGCTACACGGCGCTGATCGCGCAGGTGCAGCAAGCCATCTTCACCGGCTGGAGCAGCAAGCGCGCCGAAGATCTCGCGGCCGGCATTGCGTTGCTCGAAGCGGAACCTGTGTTCACCCAGCCAGCTTTGCTGGACGCCTTGCTGGGTGCCCGCCTGAACCAGGCACTGCTCCATGTCCACAGCGGCGCCAGGCTGCCGGCCGAACAGGAAGCCGGCATCGACGGACTGCTCAAGGCTGCCGACATCTTGCCAGCGGGCCGCCAATGGCTATGGCGCGGCGTCCGCGCCATCCTTGCCATCCTGCTGGCGCAGCCTAACATCATCAAGGTCGCGACGGCAGGGCAGAACGCCTTGCACGCCTTCGGCAGGGCGCAGGAACTGATCGCTGGAGACCCGGACCTGCTGATCCACCACGCCTCCCTGCTGCTGCACGCCCCCGCGAATTATGGCGGTGACCGCGATCGCGGCGCCGGCATGCTGCGCGAAGCGATGCAGCATCCGCTGTACCGCGCCCACGCGCGCGAAATGATGCTCGATAACGGCATCGATCCGGGCGACGAAGTGATTGTCATTGCACCTTCAGCAGCCATTGCTGCGCCTGCGCCGGCCATGCCAGCGCCGATGCCGATGCCGGTGTCGCCAGACGCCAGCCACATCACCTCCGCCGGCCCCGCTGTTGCCGCCGGCGCACTTGTCGCACCGGATGGCGGCATCGCACCAGATCGCGCCGCCGCGCGTGACGACGTTGCGCCTGCAGCCATTGCCCTCGAAACGCTCGGCATCGAACTCCGCCTCCCATCCGGCTTCACGCTAAAGCCGGGCGCGCTGACGCTCCGCAAAGGCGAGCGCGTCGCCATAGTCGGTCCTAACGGCAGCGGAAAAACCATCCTCCTGGAGACTTTGCTCGGCCTGCGCGCACCCGACAGCGGCAAGATCCGGTTGGCAATCGGCGACCCGCGGAACGCCAAAGTAAGACAGCAGCTTGGCGGCCTGCTGCAAAGCGCCGACCTGCCAGGCCCGATGCGCGTCAGCGAAATCATGACGATGCACGAAACAATCTACGCCCGTACCGAGCCAGCGGTGACCCGTGCCCTCGGCATGGAAGAACTGCGCCCCAAACTCTGGCAGCAGCTCTCGCGCGGCCAGAAGCAGCGCGTCATGCTGTGGCTCGCGCTCTCCCATGTGCCAGAACTGGCATTGCTCGACGAACCATCGCTCGGCCTGGACGAATGGCACGCCCGCGCCTTGCGCGAACTGCTGGCTGCCATGCCGGCGACTGTGCTGCAAATCTCCCACATCCCCGCCGACCTGCTCGGCATGGACCGCATCCTCTGCATGGAGAAGGGCAAACTGGTCGACAGCGGCACGCTGGACGAACTGCAAGCCCGCCGTGTCGGCCGCTTCAAAGCCCGCATCGGCCAGGTGCTGGCGTACGAAGCCGAGCAAGCCTTGCACGCCCTGCCAGCGCTACTGCGCGTAGAAGCAAGGCAAGAGGGCTGCCAGCTGCAGGGCGCACAAGGCTTCGACGCGGGATTCCGCCGCTTCATCGACCAGCACGGCATCGCCAACTTCAGCCTCGAAGCATCGACCGTCGAAGACTTCCTTTCCGACCTGACCAAGGGTGGACCCGCATGAAGAACCTGCTGCACCTGGTGCGCGCCGACCTGGCGCTATTCCTGCGCGCCCGCCTGGCCCTGTTCTGGACCTTCGCCTTTCCCTTGCTGATGCTGATGATGCAAATGGCCCTGTTCGGTCAGGAGGCCAGGCTGGGCCCAGTAACCCTTGTCATCCGCGACATGGACCGCAGCACCGAAAGTGCAAGCTACGCAAACGAGCTGGCACGCGGCCTGCGCTTGCAGAATAGCGTCGAGTTCCGCGTCATCACCCCAGCGCGCGACGTAAAGCCGGACCTTGAGCTCACCATCCCCGCCGGCTTCGCCGAAGCCGTCCGCGCGGGCCAAAGCACCGAGATGAAGCTCGCAACCACGCTGACCGCCGGCCCCACGCTGGAAGCCAGCTACGGCATGCTGCGCGGCTTCAGCGACGGCTATAACCTGGCTGGCCTGCAGGACGCGCCGCGCGTGGTGTTGCCCGCGCCGCCCAGGCCCGCAGCAGGCGCGCTGGACTACCGACTGTTCCTGGTCAGCGGCCTGGCCGGCCTGGTCATCCTCTCCACCAGCTTGATGGGCTTCGCCGGCCCGCTGGTCGCGGCGCGCGAAGGCGGCATGTTCCGCCTGTACCAGCTCTTCCCGATGCCGACCGGCGTTGTGGTGCTGGCCTGGTGCCTGTCGCGCCTTATCATCATCGTGCTGGCCAGTGCCGTCATGTTCATCGCCGCCTGGGCCGTGTATGGCGTGAAGCTGAACACCGGTCCGGCCGGCATTGCAGCGGCAGGCGGTATGCTGGCCCTTGGCTGCGCCGCCTTCCTGGCGCTGGGAATGTTGCTGGCGGCCGTCAGCCGCAGCGTGGCGGGCGTCACCATGGTCAGCAACTTGCTGTACTTCCCGCTGCTTTTCTCGGGGAACCTCATGATCCCGCTGGGCGGCCTGCCGCCGTTCCTGCGCAACGCACTCGAATTCCTGCCGCTTAACGCAATGATGGCCAGCATCCGCCACGCGCTGACTGGCAGCATGAGCTGGCAGGGCGAGGCCTATAGCATTGTCGTACTGGCCGCAATGATGTGCGCCTGCCTGCTGCTGGCGGTGCGCCGCTTCGGCTGGACGCCGCGTGACCTGCATTAAAGGAGCCCCGGATTGAAGAAAAAGAACGTCCTGATGATCACCGCCGCACTGTCATTGGCACTGGCCGCCGCCGCTGCCGCCTATGCGTTCGCCAGCCGCCAGCCGGCTGCAGCTGGCGCGGCGACTGTGAACGTGACTTTGGGCGGCGTAGCCGGGCAAAAAGGCGCGCTGATGGGAGCAATCTGCAACAAGGATTCTTTCTTGAAGACCTGCCAGTACTTCGCGGTGCAGCCGGCCATTGCAAGCAATGTGCTGAAATTTCCCGGTGTGGTCCCGGGCAGCTACGCCGTCATGGTTTACCACGACGAAAACGGCAACGGAAAGCTGGACAAATCACCCAGCGGCATGCCTCTGGAAGGCTGGGGTTTCTCACGCAACGCGCGCGGCCACTACGGACCGCCGGCTTTCGACGCTGCCCGCATCGACATCAAGGCCGGCACCAACGACATTGCGCTGGACATGGTGTATTGATGGCGCCCATCGTCGACGTCAGGCAGGTCAGCAAGCATTACCGTCGCGGCGAGGAGCGGATCGCCGCGCTGGATAAGGTTTCCTTCCAGGTGGCGCAGCCTTCGGTTGTGGCAATCGCCGGTCCTTCGGGCAGCGGCAAGAGCACCTTGCTTGGCATGCTGGCGCGCTTTGAGCAGCCTGACAGCGGCAGCATCCATTTCGACGGCGCTGCGCTGGACGAATTGCCGGACCATGAACTCGACGCCTTCCGCAACCGAAGGCTCGGCTTCGTTTTCCAGAACTTCAACCTGGTCGGCACGTTGACCGCGCAGGAAAACGTGGAGCTTGCGCTAGCGACCCGCGCGTTGCCGAAGCGCGAACGGCGCCAGGCGGCAAGCGAGGCCCTGGCCCTGGTCGGCATGGGGGGGCGCCTCGACCACACCCCAGCGCAATTGTCCGGCGGCCAGCAGCAGCGCGTCGCGATTGCGCGCGCCCTGGTCAATCGCCCCAAGCTGGTGATCGCCGACGAACCCACCGGGAACCTCGATAGCAAGACAGCGCAGCAGATGCTGGAACTGGTCGGCCGCCTGCATCGCGATCTCGGCACCACCTTCATCATCGCCACCCACGACCAGCGCGTGATGGACATGGCCGGCCAGGTGCTGCGCCTGGAAGACGGCAAGGTGGCCGCATGATGCAATGGCTGGTGCTCGCACATCGCAACGTGCTGCGCAACGGCCGCCGTTCGCTGCTGCTTGGCGGGACCATCGCCATCGGCACGCTGGCCTTGCTGCTGTTTGCCGCCTATATCGCTGCCTCGCTTGACGGCCTGCGCGAGAGCACGATCCGCGGCGGCCTTGGACATGCCCAAATCGGCGCGACGCCACCGGCGGATGGCTATTCGGAACAGCAGCTCCAGTACGGGCTGGATGCCGCCGAGCGTACCCGCATTGAAGCGCTGCTGGCGAAAGTGGACGGCGTGCGCCGCATCGCGCCACGCCTGCAATTCAGCGGCCTGGTTTCCAACGGCCCGCGCACGCTGAATTTCGAAGCCCAAGGCGTCGATCCGTTGCGCGAGCGGCAGGCTTACGGCGCTTTCCAGGTGCTGGCGCAGGGCGAGCCGATGCATGCAGGCGAAGACGGCCGCTACCAGGTCCTGATCGGCAAGGAGATGGCGCGGCGCCTTGGCGTGCAGCCCGGCCAGTCGCTGACGCTGATGACGACGACAGTGCAGGGCAGCGTGAATGCCATGGACGTCGACGTGGCAGGCATTATTGCCACCGGCATTCCTGAGCGTGACCTGTACACGCTTCAGATGCCAATCGACACCGCGCAGGAGCTGCTGCGCACGAAAAAGATCTCGCACCTGTCCGTGCTTTACCGGGACACGGCAAGCTCCGACGGGCTGTCGACCGCCATCGCGCAGGCAATCGGCGGCAACGTGCGGCTGCAGCGCTGGCAGGATCTTGCGCCGCTTTATCCGCAGGTCGTGGCGCTTTTCCGGAACCAGTTCATCGTCTTCGGCGCCATCATTGGGCTGATTGTTTTCCTCGGCGTGGCAGCCATGACGCTGGCCACCATTTATGAGCGCGGCAAGGAAATCGGCACGCTGCGCGCCATGGGAATCCCGCAAGCGATGGTGCGCCGCCTGTTCATGTTCGAGGGCCTGCTGCAAGGCGCCTTCGGCGCGCTGGCCGGCGGAGCGGCGGCATGGCTCGCGACCCTGTTGATCAACGCCGTGGGAATCGAACTGTCCCCGCCGCCCGGCCGCAACGTTGGCGTCCCGCTGTACCTGCTGTGGCTCTACCAGCCGAGCCTCGCAATTGTGGCGGCGCTGCCGCTGCTCGCCATGGCGGCAGCCTGGCTGACCAGCCGACGCATCGGCCGCATGCCGGTGAAGGCAATCCTGACCTCCAACTAGACCATGCTGAAACGATTCCTGATCCTGATGATGGCCGCCGGCGCGGCGCAAGCGTCGGCGCCGAGCGCCACCGAAATCCTGCAACAGGTGGACCAGTACCGCATGCCGGTCAACAGCTTTGAAGCGAACGTGCGGATCGAGGCAGGCGACGGCCAGGAGCCCGGCACCTACGTTATCCGCGGTGCCAACTACAACCAGGTGCTGGTGGAGGCGACCAGCGTCGACCAGCGCGGCCAGAAATTCCTGACCACAGACAGCGGCCTGTTTTTTTACGCCCCGCGCACGCGGCGCGCAATCCGCCTGACGCCCCTGCAAACCCTGTTGGGCAAGGCCAATATCGGCGATTTGTCGCGCATTCGCTTCAGCCACGATTACGACGCCGCTGTGCTGGAGGGCGAAACCGACGGCTGCCCGGCAAAGGCCTGCGTGGCGCTCGACCTGCGCAGCCGTAACGAAGCAGCCACCTATTCGAGGATCACGCTGCTGGCAGCGCGCCAGGACGGCCGCTATGTGCCGCTCAAGGCCATGCTGTACGTCGCCAGCGGCAAGCTGCTGAAGATCGCCATCTTCGATGCCGCCAAAGGCGGCCTGCCGCCGACAACCCGCTACGCCGACCCGCAGCGGCCGGACGAGGAAACGCGGGTCGTGTTCGAGAAGGTGAGGGCGGCTGAATTTCCTGCCAATATGTTCAACCCCCGCACGCTGGAGCAATGAAGGGTTTGCAATGCCTGCCGCTGGCAGCGGCCGTCGCTGCCGCCACGCCGGGCGACGCAACGGCCGGCGAGGACTGGACGGGTGGCTTTGTGCTGGGTGCGCAGGAACGCACCATCCTGCAGGACACGCCGCTAAACCGCGACAACTTCCTTGGCATAGCAGGCAGCGGCACGCGAGCCGTCGCGCTATTCGAAGGTCGCCGGCAGGACGTTACCTGGCGCGTTCGCACTGAAGCACTGCACACGGACCACGATGGCACGCGCGGCAAGGCCGTCCTGCAAGAGTTGAACCGCGTGTTCGAGGTAGGAGAAGGCGCATCGCTCTCGCTCGGAAAACGCTTGTATGCGCTCGACCCCTCATACATCAACCAGCCGCTGGGCTTCCTGCAAAAGCGCACGGACCTGAGCGATCCTTTGGACACGCTCGGCAACTCGGAAGGCATCCCGATGGCGGTGCTGTCATGGAGCGGAGCGCGCGCCAGCGCAGCAGCGCTGCACGCGCGGCAGGCGGGAGGGCGCGTGCAATCGATCCTCAAGTTCGGCTACGAATTCGACGCCATCAGTGCAGGCCTGGTGCTGCGCCGGGCGCACGGCGAACACGCCGGAATCGGCGCCACCCTTAGCGCAGCCCCGGCCGATGCACTATCGTGGTACGCCTCCGCCTACCGCGCGGGCGGCGCCGCACACTACACCCGCGCCACCGCAGGTATCGTCGTGACGCCGCCTTCGCTGCCCAAGTTGCAGCTGGAATACGCCTACAACGGCCAAGGCATGGCGGACGAAGAATATGAAGCGCTGCGCCAGCAAGCCCGATCGAACCTGCCACCGCACGTGCTGGCGACGCTAGCCGGCCGTCTCCCCAGCCTCGGCGCAAGGCAGCACTATGCCAGCCTCACGCTATCGAAAGCAGTGGGCGCCTGGGATTGCGGCGGAGGGGTATATCTGGGATTGGACGACAGCAGCCGTGTGTGGCACGGCCAGGCCGACTATGCAATCAGCACGCGCACGCACCTGATGCTGTCGGTCATGCGGCAACAAGGGAAGACCGGCAGCGAAAGAGCCCTCTCGCCGGTAAAAGAAACGCTGGCACTGCGCCTGCGCCATGCGTTTTAGAAGTCGGGGTCAGGTCTGGCAATCCGCCAAAATGGCGGATTGCCAGACCTGACCCCGACTTTCATCAT
>Ga0307408_100000399_pt1 | contig 39153 bp, 46 predicted proteins | sample 322Cmetagenome_FD_202116 | JGI IMG/M metagenome (GOLD analysis project Ga0307408, IMG submission 202116) | Maize rhizosphere microbial communities from greenhouse at UC Davis, California, United States - 322HYB-C-3 | ecosystem: Host-associated > Plants > Roots > Rhizosphere > Soil | place... | reverse complement strand
GGATCGACACCGCATCCCGCATCGCCTTCACGCAATCGGCCACCAATTCTGGATGCCCCATCAGGCACGCGCCGATCATGTTGTTCTGCACCCGATCGCTTGGGCAGCCGACGTTGAGATTGACCTCGTCGTAACCGTGCTCCTGGGCCATTCGGGCGCAAGCGGCCAAGTCGCCGGGAACGCTGCCGCCCAGCTGCAGGGCCAGCGGATGCTCGGTTTCGTGATGGCGCAGGAAGCGTTCGTGATCGCCGTTGAGCAACGCGCCGGTGGTGACCATTTCGGTGTAGAGGAGGGCGTGTTTGGAGAGGATGCGCAGGAAGTAGCGGCAGTGGGCGTCAGTCCAATCCATCATGGGTGCAACACTAAAGCGCCGAGACAGCGTAGGCCTTGTATCTACTGGGCTAAAGCTCTGTTTATCTAGCATTTTCTTCAACGTGTTCTGGGCGTGATTTCGGGTGTTTTCAGGCGTTTTTGAGGGTTCGGTGGTACCATGTACCACTTCAAAACTGACGCGTACCACTTTTGACATGGCGACTATCAGGGCAAGAAAACTGGCGGATGGGTCTGTTAGCTACACGGCTCAGATCCGCATCAAGCGCGACGGAGTGCAAGTCTATCAAGAGAGCCAGACCTTCGCCCGGAAACAGGTGGCGCAGGCCTGGGCACGCAAGCGCGAATCCGAACTGGATGAACCTGGTGCGATTGAGCGAGCGCACCGCAAAGGCGTCACGCTCAAAGACATGATCGATCAATACCTGATCGAGGTTGAGAAAGCCCGGCCGCTGGGCAAGACAAAACGTGCAACCCTTACGGCCATCGGCCAAACGTACATGGGCCAGTTGGCCGACACCGATATCAACACCCAATGCCTGGTCGACTACGCGCTGTGGCGGATGAGCCCCGAGGGGGGAGGCGTCCAGGCGCAGACCGCCGGCAACGATCTGGCGCACCTCGGCGCCGTGCTTTCGATCGGTAAGGACGCGTGGGGTTACCAGCTTGACCCTTTGGCGATGGGCGGCGCACGGCGCGTACTGCGCAAGCTAGGCTACAACTTGAAGAGCCGAGAGCGTGACCGGCGCCCCACGCTGGATGAGCTGGGTAAGCTCATGAAGCACTACCAGGATATGCAACTGCGCCGTCGGAGCATCATCAACATGATGAAAGTGGTGGGTTTCGCCCTGTTCTCGACGCGCCGGCTCGACGAAATCACCCGGATTCGCTGGGATGACCTCGACGAGCCCGGCCAGCGGGTGTTGGTACGCGACATGAAGAACCCAGGCCAGAAGATCGGCAACGACGTCTGGTGCTACATCCCTGACGAGGCCTGGAAGATCCTCCAGACCATGCCCCGCGCCGGCGAGGATATTTTCCCGTACAGCCCTGAATCAATCTCAACGTCCTGGGCGAAGGCATGCAAGTTCCTGGAAATCAAGGACCTGCACTTCCATGACCTTCGGCACGAAGGTGTAAGTCGTCTGTTCGAAATGGACTGGGATATTCCCCGGGTTGCCAGTGTTTCGGGGCACCGAGACTGGAATTCGCTGAGGCGCTACACCCACCTGCGCGGCAAGGGTGATCGCTATGTGAAGTGGGAATGGTACGAAGAAATATTGACGGCGCCCGTTCAACTGGGCGCCGCGTCAATGAAGTGGCTCAAAAGGCGTGTTTTAAGCCGTTAAGCTGGTTGTTCTCCTTAACTGCGGCTGCGCGCTGTTGATCGACATACGCGGCCAGGTCGGTGATATGGATCCCCTTGGCCGACTTCTGGCTGCGTTCCAGGCGGGTGATGGGGATCTTGATCTGCCCGCTCATCACCTTGCGTTGAAACATGTCAGGCGTCAGGTGCGTGAAGTAATCCCGGCAAACCTGCTCCAGCGAAATAATCGCCTGGCCGTCGTACTGGGCCATGAGGACAAACAAGGTTTTCATTGTGCTAATCCTTTAACTGATTTTTCACGCGCTCTTGAATATCCAGCAGCGCAGGATGGTGGGTTTTTTCATCATTGAGTTATTGGCTGCCTGCATTGCCCTCACTGCGCTATACGTTGCCTTGTTGACCTCCAATAGCTTGCGGCTACAGCTGTTGATCAATAACGCCCGCAGGGTCTTGAGGTCTGCCAGGTTCTGTCGGTGTTCATTGGCTTTCTCGGCAAACTCGTTGAGGTTGATGGCAATGAGTTTCGGATCGACGCTGTGGTTGACCTGCGGCCCTTCACCAAGGCTTTCCAAGTAGTCATAAACGTCCCAAAACTCAGCAACCAAAGGATGGTCGGCACTGATCGCCGCCTGACGTTCCATAGCCATGCTCGTCAGGGCCTGATGCGTAGTGACACGCTGGTTCTCATCCAGCGGACAGACCAAACCAAGGCAGTCCACCAACGCCATAATCTGGCTGTGGTTCTTGATGATCCGCTCCACACGAATGTCCCTGAGCTGGCGCAGGCTCTGCTCATGCACCGCAACCCGCTCAGCAAACTTCGCCAGAACCTGGCCTTCAGCTCGCACCGCCATCAGCAGAAAGTGACTGAGCTGTTCCACCGGTATCAGGTTCAGGTTATCCGCCGCTGCTCGGCTCTCCGTGGTCACCGCGGGGCGAGCAAAGTGAGTTTTGATAATCCGGGTCAGGATCGCCTCCGACGCGCTGACGTCGGCGTTCTGGCTGATGGCAATGACCCCCCGAAACGGCGGTTCGTAGGTTTCGTTACCACTGGTCTTCATCCCGCGGGTGCCGAGGGTGCCGCCGCCAAAGAAGTCTTTCAGCTCGTCCCAATCAAAGCCCTTGGCATGCGCCTTGTCCGGCTCGTTGCGGTCGCCCTCGATCAACACCACCGGCATGTTGGAAACTTGCCCCATGGCCCGCTGACGGCCGGCACGCGTTGATTTCGAAGGATCGAAACCTTCGTGCTCCCGACCTAGGAGCTTCCAGAGAAAAGTCAGCAGTGTGGTTTTGCCGGCACCGGCTTCACCGGTGACTTCTAGGAAGGGAAACGACTTGTACCGTGCGCGAATCTGTTCGGCGAACAACGAGCCAAACCAGAACGCTAGCGCAACGATTCCCTTTGAGCCAAAACATGTCCAAAGCATGGGCAGCCAATCGTTGCGGTACTGTTTGGCGTCACGTTGGATATGCATGGCAATCGACTTCTGCAGCGTCTTGAGACGCAGCTTGTCGAACTCGAAAAAGTCCTCTTTGTTTACCCGGCTGACAATTCCATAACGCACGGCAATATCACCGAATACATAGGCTCCGTGCTCTTTGCTGTAGCCCACATAATCGATGGTCGCTACCGTTTTCAGCCCATACAGCTGGTCCTTCATGATCTTATCGAGCTGCTGCCCACTGCCCGTGAACACCGCCCCAGCAGCCATACTAAGCAAGCGCTTCTTGAACTCGCTGGCGGCAGCGACCTGGGCGCCAGTGAAGGTGTTCTTCACGCTGCCGCCGTCATGCGGGAAATCTACCCGGAAGTAATACCAAGCCTCATCGGTCACCTCGTTGCGCTGGAAGTACAACGCCTGGGGGTAGCAGTTGGCGATTTCGACGACGCTGCCACATTGGCGCAACGCCTTATCGCGACGCTGCTTATCGTTGAGCAACTGGTCTTCGTGGCGCTCAGATGTCTCTAAGGCTTGCATGGCCTTGTTGAACTTCTCCAAGTCCATCTTGAACCAGTACATCCGGCTTTCGAATGCGAAATGAAACTCATAGCGCTCGCGCCATTCGTACATCAGCACGCCTTTCTCAGTCGCACTTTCGGCAATCAAAAGCGAGCCGTGATAGCGGGCGGTAGCCAAGTCTTTTTTGATCTGCTCGGTACGCTGGGCGTCGTCATCCATAAAGGCCCAACGCTGGTGCAGATCATTCCAATCAACCTTGCGGCTGTCAGGCTGCGGGATCTGCGCGGCTTCGCACTCATAGCCCAAAGCGCGAGCCTGACGTACCCATCGCTTGGTGTATCTGTGTGCGCCAGGCTCGTTGTCCAACGCCCAAACTAATTTGGGCAACTTACCGCCGCGCAGCCGTGCCAGCTCTTTCAACGACTCTTCAGAAAATGCGTTGGACGACATAGCCGATACCGCCGCAATGCTGTTATGCACCAGGGCGATAGCGTCGAAGATGCCCTCGACAATCCACAGCTCGGCGACGTCCAGCAATTCGACACAAGGCGGACACCACCAAACGCCGTGAGGACTGTCACCAGGCTTGAATCGGGCTTTCATCTTTCCGAAGCGGTGCGGGCGATCGATCAGCCGTTCCCAATAGCCCCCTTTCTCTAAAGCGAAGCGGACGGTGGTGCTACCTTCGTTCAGATCCCGAGAAAAGAAAGTCTCTTGACTAAACCAGCCCTGAATCAGCTCATACCGAAACCCACGAGCGAACACCATATAAGCTCGAGCCGTGGCGGTTGGATATTGATCGCAAGAGGGCGCTCGACGGCTCCAGTCATCAAACAGATCCTCATACAGCTCTTTGACGTGCCAGCGCTTTGCGCATTTGCTCTCGCGACCGCAGATGATCAGCCACGGTTTTGAAACGCGGGTGTAGAGCTCTTTTTTTCCACAGGCTGGGCACTTCCCGCCGCGCCAATAGATGTCGCTGTGTCGCGTCTTGAACCCGTAATCGTTCTTGAGCCGTTCAAGTACTTCGGCCCGTAGCGTTTCTGACTGTTCCATGTCGCACCAACTGTGGGGCAAAACAAGCCCAGCCCTACGGTGAAGTAGGGTTGAGTCAATGGTTAGGGTTAAAGCTCGGTGGGGTAGTTGGCGCTGGAGACGCTAGAACCAAGCGCAGCGTATTGCTCTGTCCAAGCTAACTGCACAACGTTCGTAGCGATGCCGGATGGCACCTCAAGCGCGACGGTCAGATGACGGACACAGTTCTTGAACAGTTGATCGCCGTCGACCAGATGTTCCGCTTGGTGCCGTATCAGATAGGCGAGGGCGGCCTGCTGCATGCTGTTGCGGTAATCATGCGAAATGGGTTGGGTATCGTTCACTTAGTCCGCTCCATCCTTGAGTGGGGGTAATAAATCGAGTTGTGCGGCATTGGACGTCATCGCTTCACGACGTAGCGCGACATCTGCCAAAGGCAACTTCACCGATGGGTTAGCCATCCCGCTGGGGCTCATCTCATGTGTCATTTCAAACTCGGCACGAACAGCCCATCCGCAAGCCTCGTTAGTGCATTGCAAATAAGCAATGCGAAGAAAAACATGGGTGCCTTCACTGGTGCGTATGCGCATCCTTGACTGGCAATGGGGGCAAACTAATTTGTAAGTGCTCACGGCGGCGTCCTTGCGCTAGGGCTGGTGAAATGACATTTGCCGGCACAATTCCGACCTTGATTCCCAATAACACCGCAGCCCTATGAGCCTCGCCGCGGCGTCCTTTTTTACGGCCATTCAGCAGATCGCTAACCAAGTTGCTGTTCAGCGCGTTCTGGCGAGAGAACTCCGCGATACTGATACCTTTTCGATCAAGCACTGCTCGGGCTTGCTCGGGTGTGAGGGGGGCGGGCATAGTGTCCATTCGTGGGCATCCGTGTTGATTTGGCGCAATTATGCCCAATAATTTGTGCCTGTAAAGGGTGAAAGTTTGAAAAGTTGTGCATCTGAAAATGACATGGACGTCGGCGTGGGCGAACGCTTGCGCGAAGAAAGGACGCGGCTGGGGCTCAATCAGGAGGCCTTCGCTCAACTGGGCGGGATTACCCGCAATACCCAGGGCAGCTATGAAAAAGGCGAGCGAAACCCTGATTCTGTCTACCTCACAGCGGTGCTCAAGGTCGGTGTCGATGTGCTGTATGTCTTGACTGGAAGGCGTACGCAACGTGCAATCGAAGGCTTGAACGAGGCCGAAGAAACGCTGCTAGACCGGTTCAGAACGTTATCCGACTATGACCAAAAAGCTGTGCATCGCATCATCAGCGCGATGGCTGACGCCCCCGGTGTTTCCAGCGCCGAGAAATAACTAGTCGCATTTAAGCGATTCGTTACGATCAATTTCGATTTTGATTTCCCACACGCCTAAGTAACGTTGCGCACGCAATGCACTTAATGGAGTAGTGGGCATGTTGGATCAGGATGAGAAAAAGAACACTGGCGTCGAAAACAGCGACCGCGAAAATTCTGAGCTAACACAAGATGAGTGGAATCTTCTTACATGGTATCGAGAGTCGTCTGATACAGACCGAGGTTATATAAGACACGTTGCGAAGGCCCTGGCATGCGCTTCCTAAACTATATCTCAGTGAAACATAGCCTTTTTTGCCGTTTGGGGTGAACGAGCCCCTTTAGTAATTCATAACGCCTGTAATGACAGAATTCGTTTCCGCGCTTCAAGCCTGGAAACGAATAGGGCCCGACAGAATACGTCGGGTCCTCATTTTCCACTTCCAGCTCACCGATCCGCCCCCCCCCAAATGCCGTTCCATCGACCTCGGCGCTCAGTTTTGAGCCACGGGGCGAATACACGCGCCTAAATGATGGTTAAGCGAAAACGCTCAAATTACGTTAGTGACGGCTTGCTTCGCCGCTGCCATTGGTGTACGTTGTTCGTCGAAGTTGTACGGGGATGCTCGTACATAGCCGGATTTCGTTGTGCTATTACGGTCCCCTGGACCGCTTGGACGCCTCGGCAGCGTCGCGCCGATCACTGAAGAGGTTTCCATGGAAAAAGATAGCAGGCTCGAAATTCGTATTGCTCAACAGCAACTGGAGGAGCTCGACGCTATTCGTGTCACGGTTAACCCTCCTTATACCCTGAGCCGCTCCGATGTAGCTCGAATGCTCATTGCCAAGGGCATTGAAGACATGAAAAACGATGGCGAGCGTTCGCCTGTTGAGCTGTCTCTAGCGGACCGACTGATGCTGTATTTTCAACTCCATCCGCAAGCGGTCCAGGATGGCCGGTCGTCTGCCAAAGCTAGCCAAAATGGACAGCGTCCGAGTATCTCTTTCGGAGAGCTGCTCCGTCACGTTTATCTTCAAAAATATTTCTGGTTTTTTGAGCTGGATAATAAAAATGTGGAATCCCTCAATTGGGGGTTCAAATACGCGACCGCTTCTGCGGTGCTAAATAGCAAACCCAACACTGAGACGAATCGCAAATTCTCGGATGTTGTCGATATAGTCTCGATGCTTCTTGATATCGAAGCCTGCTTGGATATCGCTGAAGATCAGAATTATTCTGAATTTGAGCATGTAAAGAGACTTGGTGATAGGCTGGGGATTCCATTGAAATTTGATGGCTTCGACACCAATTTCCAACAAGTGAACCAGATGGCTGATTTGTTCGTGTGGGCGAAGGACCCTCGTCGCCTTCGGCGGACGGCCGGTGTCAGTACCGTTGGTCTTTCATGGGAGTATTTCGAGCGCATGCTAGCTGTCTACCGTGATGCTTTGCAGGGGCGCTCAGAGCTATCGATGTCCTCGCTCACAACAATGATCAATGATCGTCGTTTAGGTTGATAGAGGTCATACAAATACTGGAAGGCATTCCAAACAAAACTCCCAATCCTCTAGGCTTGGGAGTTTTTGTTTTTCGACTTGGCATGACGTATTTCCATTCGAGTCGCTAAAACAGATCATCCAATGGAAGGATCAGTTGCGGCCCCTGGTTCCTGACATTCCCAACCTCTCTACCAACCCGAAACCACTCGAAGTCCTCAGTCGGTCGACACGCGGTCTTGGCGATCTCTTCGGCCCTGGCCGCGTCCAGCTCCGGATCGAGCCATTCCCGAGCCATAGAAGGCGCAAGCACCAGCGGCCGCCGGTCATGGATATCCACCATCCCCTGATCGCTGGCAGCGGTGACGATGACGTACCCGTCCTGGTCGTTCGGCTCCAGTCCGGGCGTCACCTGGGCCAGCGCGCCGAAGAACATCGGCGCCTGGCTTTTCAGGCGAATGAAGTAGGGCTGCTTTTTCTTCGGGTCGACCGGATCCTTAACCCATTCAAACCAGCCATTGGCAGGCGCGATGGCTCGACCGTTCGGCCACAGCTGCTTGAAGAACTTCCCAGTGGTGACCGTCTCCACTCGGGCGTTGATAGGGTCGGGCCTCTTGCCCTTGGCCCAGAACGGCGACCATCCCCATCGCACCTTATCAACGCTCAATCCGCCTTCCGCCGGCCGGATGATCTCGACGCGAGTCGTAGGCGCCACGTTGTACCGATCGATCGTCCAAAGGTCGTATCCGTTGATCACCAGCTGCTGCGGGGCTAGATCCCTCAGGTAGTGGTCCATCGGTTCGTAAATCGAATAGCGCCCGCACATGGTGTCACCCGTCGAAATTTCCTACACAGCAATTGACCATTTGTACAACGCTGAGTTTACTGTATGTGCATACAGTAACTTACGTTGAGTTCGCATCATGAGTGTCACCATCCTTGGCCCGCTGTTGGAAGGGGGCGAAAAGCTCCCGCTGTATTCGTTCCAAATTCCTGCGGGCTTCCCTTCGCCGGCAGCTGACCACATCGAAAAGCACATCTCCCTGGACGAGCTGTTCGAGATCCGAGCCCCGCACGTCTACCTGGCAAAGATTGAGGGCGAAAGCATGCAGGGCGCCGGCATATTTTGTGGAGACCTGGTGGTCGTCAATCGCAGCCTGACGGCCGAGCACGGCGACATCGTTATCGCCGGGCTCAACTCCGAACCCATCTGCAAGCGCCTGCACATACGAGACAACACCATCATCCTGCTTTCGGCAAACAGCAAGTATCCGTCGCGCTACGTGATGGAGGGCGACGAGCTGATTATCTGGGGTGTGGTGACCTACAGCGTGCGCGACCATGGCAAACCGTGAACAAGTCTTTGCGCTGATCGACTGCAACAGCTTCTACGCCAGTTGCGAGCGCGTCTTCCGGCCGGACCTGGCGAAGACCCCCATCGTCGTACTGAGCAACAACGACGGCTGCGTCATTGCGCGCAGCTACGACGCCAAGCCTTTCGTAAAGATGGGCGCGCCGTACTTCCAGATAAAGGACGTGTTGCGCCGCAACGGCGTCCAGGTATTCAGCAGTAATTACGCTCTGTACGGCGACATGAGCGAGCGCGTGATGACTATCATCGAATCCATGGTGCCAGCCGTTGAGGTGTACAGCATCGATGAGGCCTTTGCCGACCTAACAGGTATTCGCGGAGATCTCACAGCGTTCGGTCGCACCATCCGCGCAGCAGTCCACAAGCGCACCGGCATCCCAGTTGGCGTCGGCATTGCTCCGACAAAGACCTTGGCAAAGCTCGCCAACCACACCGCCAAACGCCTTCAGGCTCATACTGGTGGCGTCGTGGATATCTGCGATCAGGTCAAGCGCGACTGGGTGCTGCGTAATACTGACGTAAGCGAAGTGTGGGGCGTAGGCCATCGGATGAAGGTCCACCTTGAAGGCTTGGGCATCAAGACGGCCATGGACCTGGCGAAAGCCGATCCCTGGATGCTCCGGCAGAAATTTAGCGTGGTGATCGAGAAGACCGCCCGCGAGCTGGCCGGGACCTCGTGCCTGGAGCTATCCGAGACCGAGCCGCCCAAGCAGGAGATCTGCAGTAGCCGCATGTTCGGAAAGCGCCTAACCACCATCGAGCCAATCAAGGAAGCGGTGGCCACCTACGTTCACCGGGCCGCAGAAAAGCTCAGGGCGCAAAACTCGCTGTGCAAGAAGATCCGCGTCAGCATCCGCACCGGCATGTTCAACCCAGAAGAGGCGAAGTACGCCAACGGCGCCCTGGTGGAATTGCCTTATCCCACCAGCGATGTGCGATTGCTGACGAAGGCGGCGACCGAGGCAGTGAATCGTCTGTTCAGGCCGGGTTTCAAATACAGCAAAGCTGAGATCCTGCTGATGGATTTGCGCCAGCCTGGTGAATTCACGGATGACTTGTTCGCTCAGTCTCAACCGCTGGCCGCTGAGAAGGTGATGGGCGTCCTGGATGAGATTAATCAACGATGGGGGCGCGGAACTTTGCGTACTGGTAGCGTCCCGGTCAGTCCTGCTTGGGGGATGCGGCGAGAGATGATGAGCCAGAGCTTCACAACGAGGCTCGATCAGTTATGGACAGTGAGATGTAACTGAATCTTTTAAGGTTAAAAGAAAGCAGGGGCCTAGGCCCCTGCTCGTTGCTGCAAGTTACAGAAGGATGCGGATAAGGCGGATAGACCAGTACGCAGCTTGCAACGCACGGATCAATTCTTCAGGAATAAAACGAAAGGCTTTCACCATTTCTGCTCTCCATAAGAAGGCGGAACACAAGGTTCTGTAAATAGAACCCCCCTAGGTCCCCGCCTTTCAAATCACTTATTGATGTAGTTCTACTATGTCAACAAGTGATTGCACTTAGCACAACTACGTACATAATTACGTACGTAACGCCAACGGAACGCGGTTGACTGAGCTGCTGGCAAGCCATAACCTTTGGGTTCGAAGACAAAAGTAAGACGGCTTTGATCGGCGGTTGAGAGAATCATCTAGGTTTTTTCCAACCAGAGCAACACCGATTTTAAGCCTGCGAAGCCCGGCCCAGGCCGGGCTTTTTCGCGCCTGGATGCTCTGAAAATATTTTTTAAAGCGCCATCGCTTGCCCCGCAAGGCTTTGCTGGAGTTTTCCACAATTAAGCCAACAAGCGAAAATTTACTTAAGTAAACACTTGTAAAGACTTGCACTCTTAAGTAATCCGACGAACGGTCGTACGCCCTAGGCCGCTAATCTATCGGTGCGCTCAGATTGAACGTTTAGTTCACAAGCTATCAGTTGCGTAGTGTTGCGCAACGTTGCGCAATAGCTGTTCGGGACTCAATAGGCCCTTAATAGTGTCTCATTGTTGTTCATGCTACTTCATCCCAGTTCACTGTCCTTCTTCGCACCGCATTAGTTTCACTAGCGTCTTGTTAGAACCACATTAGTACCTTATTAATTCCTCAATAGGGCCTCAGTAGACCCTCAAAATCCAACGAGGCCGTTCGGGTCCCCAATCGGCCTTCGATTGGGCTCGGTGTTGGGGATAAGCTGTTACATTTCTAGGCGCTTTGAGCCTAATAAAGTCTTTCCGAATAGGCTCAAAGAGCCTAATATTCATTCCGTTGGTGGCATGCAGAAAGCCACTCGACTCTGAGGGGGCTAGCCATGCCGCCGGCGGAGAACGAGATGAAACTTTCTGAGGTGGCGACCATCCGCACGCGCTTTCCCGAGGCACATTTCTGGATCGTACGGCGGGACTCAATACAACGGTGCGGCGAACCCACCCGAAGCTACAAGCCCGAGCACATCGGGTTACGGGTGGAACGAACTGATCTGTTGTGACCGGATTACCTGTTTTACTGTCTCGCGGCGATTCACCAGCGAGGCGACTGGCAAAGGGTAGCCGCCGGGACGTTGAGCTTGGTCAATATCCGTGTTTCAGACGTTCGACGTATCGAGCTGTCGCCACGGTAGCAAAGGGGGCCGCAAGGCCCCTGACGCTTCACAGGCGCTTAAGGAATTGGTTTATGAACATTGATCTACCGAGCATTACCGAACAGCAGGCTTTCGTGTTCGAGGCGGCAACGAAGGCGGGCGTTGCGCAGCTCCAAGCCAACCTGAAGGCACCGAAACTGCCAGGGCAAACCGAGGTGGACGAAAGCCAGTACCCGCGTACCCACCTGCTGACCGAGCAAGAGGGATGGGAGCCACCGCACCGGGATCTTATAGGTGCGTACTTCCGGCACTTTCAGGCGCATTTTCCGGCGTACAACACCGACGCAAAGCTGGCGGCCCTGTTAGGGTTGTCTTCGGATCGCCGTGTAAGGGCCTTCAAGGATGGCAGTAAGGCCCCGCCTTATGGTGTTTGGCGCCGCTTCCTGGTGCTGACTGGTCGCGTTCCGCAAGAGATCGTCCCTGTACTGGCTTTCATGGCGTAGGCTTGAGGTTGGCGATTGGCAATTGGACGTGGTATCAAGCTGCGAGGGTTTCAAATGGTTATACTCAGAAACATGAGAAAGCTTGCGGCCTGTACCTTAAGGGTCAACATGAGTCTCAGGGCAGCGCACAAAGCGCGACCCGTGACCCGAAAGGATGAACACCATGCAGGAATTCAGTATGAGCGGCGCAGAACTGGAAAAGGTCCACGTCGAAATCGCTAAGCTGATGGCCGAGACGAAGAAGCTCAACGCCGAAGCCGGGAAAATGACCCGCGAAACGTTCTGGTACCCAGTCGCGGTTGCCACCGGCTTGATAGGCACGGTGGCCACCGTCACCACCCTGCTGATCAAATTCGTCTAACCGGACCAGGCCTCGCAATCGCGGGGCCTTCCAGCATCGAGCCCCCATGAAAATAATCGAGCAGTACAGTCCGCCGTCCGCGGACGCTTTGGCGCGCCTGAAAATTGACCTCGGTTATACCAGCCAGCAAATGGCCGAGCTGGCTGGTCTGGCTCAGGGCGGGCAGTGGCGTAAGTACACCGGAGGCGGCGCGCCGCGTACCCTTGGGGTGCACATGCACTTCTACATGGCCGCGTTGTTGACCCTTTCGGACGCTGAACTGAGCCGTGTATTGGACACCATGCTTACCCATGGTGCCGATGTGACAACCGCTGAGTTGTAGCAGGCGATGTAGTCCGGAATTGATAATTTATGAGTAATGAATGATGTAGCTTTTTAGACTGTCACGATTAAATATCCCAGCGGTTTCGAAGCTGGAAAGAATTGGCCATTGGCCGTGATTACGAGCTACGCAGAGTAATGCAATCAACGATGTAGGCATCATGGTTAAGGCGATGGATATGTAGTTTTCTTTTTCGGAGGGGGTCGCGTAGTCTGTAATGAATTTAAAAACCATTGCAAAATTTTTTAAATTATCATAGAGCGCATCCGTTGAAAGCTCCTCCATTTTGTTGAGTATGCTGGTCTTGTGATGAGCTGGCATGAGTTGGTCAAATACTTCTAGGTATTGCCCGAAGGCTTGATTGCCCGTGTATATGCCGCTTTTTAATGGTAGACGTGCGTTTTTGATTTCATTTAGGCAAAGAGCTATCAAATTAAATAGTGATGATTCGAAGCTCTGTTTTGCGGCTAGGTCGGATTGCAGTTTTATGGTTTTTCGAGCCTCTATTTCAGAGGCTTTAGAATCGTCAGCAGCTTTACGTTGGATGACCACGGTGTCGATCAGTAGTACTACGGAAATAAAAGTCAGAAGAGGATTTATATTTCCGCCTATAAAGTCTCCTAAGGGGCCAAGGTCTTCTTTTGCAATGTCTCCAACAATACTGAAGTAAGTGTAGTACATTCCGGAGAGCAGGATAAGTACACAGACTATCAGCCAGCGCTTCATTCGATCAGGTCAGCTTTGTGCAAAATAAAGTACTTGGTCGCACCATTGTTGAGCGTTACACGGCTTACCTCAGCTTGTAGGGCAGTAAAATTGCCTTGGGTTATTCCGTAAAGGCTTCTGACAAGGATGCTTTTTTGTCGCTTTGTAAACATATGATGCGGCACGAAGCTGAAAGAGTCGCCATCAATATCTTGCACCAGCCGTCCCGTGCCAGTGCGAGCGTTGAATCTGCTGATACCAACAACGAGTCTTTCAATGATTGGATTGGTTATCTCTTCTTCGAGATAACTTAGCGTGTTTTGATTAAAGGTTGCTATAGGGGTTTGTGCGGCGTAGAGCGTGGCTTTTAATCCTTGATGTTTAACCGGTAAATGTACGTCGGAAATCGATGTGGTAAGACGATGTGTTATGTCTTCGCTGAAGTACATTTTTTCGAAGGTCTTAATAGCTGTTCGTCTGTTTATTTCGCGGTTGTCGCCGATGACTTGGCCTAGCGTATATTGCAGCAGTTCAATATAGCTTTTGGTGGTGAGGGTATGCAGGCTTGCAATGGTTTTTTCGTTAGTGAAAGCGACTTTGAATCGCTGTTTGAAAGATCCGCTAAAGCTGGTTTTAAAATCAATTTTAATCCCTTTTCTAGCGGTGGATCGGCTTATATAGGATTTGTTGACGATGCCGTGAGTCGCAATCGATATTGCTTCGCTAATACCTTGTAATGACTTGGAGCCATAATATAAATCCAGGCCATTAAATTCTTTTTCGTCGGTGTCGTATAAAACAGAAAAGTCGAATTCCATTTGCCTATTTCCCTATGACTGAAAAAGCATCCTACTCTGCGGAGTGGCGAAATGCCACCCTTCTCCCTAAGGTGGCATTGCTGAAGATCGTGAGGGTTGGCGCTCTGTAAAAACTGTTACTGGGGTGTCAGGGCTGTGGTCGCGCTGGGATTCGACCGGTCAGGATATGACGATCGATATGGCATCAACCCCCGTCCAACCCACTCCGCGACCTGCGTAACAACGGCGTTTCCGGCACTGAAAGCCTCCGCAAGGTTGGCCGCATCCAGTCCGAGGCAAAACCCATCATCTTCAGACGCTCGCTGCCGCTCAACCATCTGATCCCATGCGTTCGGGTGAGCGACGAAAGTGGTACAGCCCATAGCGATCTGGGAGCCGGCTTTGTTTGCCAATAGAGTATTGGCAGCCCAGGCATCCGCGGGCCGAGGCCATTGGATCGAGCGAGACGCTGGAGGTATTGCGTCCACTGGCGCGGCGTCAGCCAGGAACTCGAAGGGGGGCATTCGTCGATAACCGGCGACTAGGAATATTCGACGACGTTGCTGGGGGACTCCGAAATATTGAGCATTAAGCACTCGCCAAAATCCCACATACCCGCACTCCGCAAGGGCCCGGACGACTGTTTCAAAGTCTTGGCTATCGTTGACAGCGAGCAGGTTAACGACGTTTTCAAGGACCACCCAGCCAGGTTGTATCTCTTTGAGGATACGTATGACTTCCCAAAAGAGGCCGCTGCGCTCGCCGCGTAGGCCTCTGGTGTCTTGGTTGTCTTCGCGGCTACCGGCGAGGCTGATGTCCTGACAGGGGAAGCCGGCGGTGAGCACGTCGACGGGGGATAGGTTGTGGGCGCCGCACTGGCGCACGTCTTCAAATTGCTGTGCATGGGGAAATCGATCGGCAAGCACAGCCCGGTTGATGGGGTTGAGTTCAACTTGCCAGGCGCTGCGGTATCCCGCGTTTTCAAATCCGACATCAAAACCTCCTATGCCTGCGAACAGGCTTCCAATCGTGGGTCGCTGCATTCTTGAACTCGGTGTTCTGGATGCTCGCGGCACGCTGGGGGGAGGCTCTGGGCCTTCAAATGGTTGAGCGTCCGGCAACGCGGACATTTGATCTGGAGTTCCTGGAAGCCGCTGGCGGCGGCCAGCTTGCGACAGCAATGGCCGCAACGTATGTCCTGCATGCAATCGTCCTTGAGATGTACGTAATCGTTTTTCCGTGCCCGAGTCATGGCGTCTCTGTCTGCATTCGTCGCCACTCCCGGTCAATCGCTCGCTTGGCCGATTTCTCCGTGGCGTACAACCAGCGCAGTCGCTTAGGCCTGCTTTGATCACCGACCGACACTGTCTTTTCCTTCCGGGTCCTCCTGTCGCGGTAGTGAGCAATCACTCCGGTAAAGTCGCCTTTGTTCTCTTCAGCCAGATCCTCAACCCTGTCCTCGGGCAGCTTGCTTTCAAGCACCAGGTCGACCGTGTAACCGTTGTCCGCATTGAGGCTGTGTAGCACGTTGCCGCCGTACCAGACGATGGCGTCGATCTCCGGTTTTACGCCCTGAAAGGTGTAGGTCAATTCGGGAATCAGGTCTGGACGCCCCCGGGCGAGGGTGTAGCTGAGCGTCGCGCTACCACGCTGTAACCGATTGAATTCAGCACGAGCGGCGCGCAGGGCTGAGTGGCGGTCGCTGTAGGTGTGGCGCAGGTCTTTGAGATAGTCGCCACCGCCAGCAATGGCCTCTTGTTTCTTCGCGCTGTTCACGTCGTAGAAATATGCTCGCACCCCGTCATAGCTGTCGCGATCGGCTTCCAGGTAGCGATGTTGGTCGCCGTCGGCGCGGGTGAGGGTGATATGCGGCAGATCGGTGCCGCTGGCGGTCTTGCCGCCGCCAGCCGGCAGGCACAGCAGGCACCCCGCCTTGACGGTGACCACGGCGTCGAATTCTTCGCCGATGCGACTGATCAGGTTGGCGTCGGACTCGTTGGCCTGGTCCAACTGCAGGATGGGCGACCCGGCCAAGGCGTCGGCAACGCAGGCGGTCAGGCCGTCGCCCAAGGCGATATCGCCCAGCACGGCCCCGAGCGTGGTGTTGCTCCAGCTGCGCTCGCGCTTGGTTTTGAAGCCTTTGCGCAAGTCCGCCGAACGGGCGCGAATGTTCAGCACGTCCGGCGCGCCGCTGTGTTCGATTTCATCGACCGTGTAGCTGCCTTTGTCCACCAGGCCGGTGTCGCTCCAGCCCAGCCACAGGCGGATGACCGCGCCCTTCGGTGGAATAGTCAGCAACCCATCATGATCGCTAAGGGTGATGCTGAGTTGGTCGGCCTCGATGCCGCGGTTATCGGTCAGGTCCAGATTCATCAGACGCGGGCTGATCAAATGGGCGATGTCCTTGCCATCGACAGTGACGCGATACGCCGGCACGGGGTAAGCGGCATCGCGGCGGTAGCCATCGACCAGGCCTTCGATGTAGCCGGTGACCTTGCACAGTACCGCGTCGATCACAGCAGCGCCCTCATGATGCTGACGCCCACGCGGGTGGCTGCGCCGAGCAGGTCAATACGGTCGTCATCGATGCGCTTGAGGCTGAGCGTGAACTCGATGCGTCGCGGCGTGCCGTCACGGAAGAACAGGGTTTTGGTTTCGTTCAGGCTCTCGATAATCCACAAGCCATAGATTCGACCGCTGCCTTCAACCATCGGCCAGGCCTTACCGGTGTTTGCCATCAGGCGCAGGGCATCGAGGCTCAGTGCGCTGCCGGCCAGCTCCGGCAGGATGATGCCGGGCAGGGTAATGGTGTCGTCACCGCGCCCGACAAACTGTCGGGCTGGTGCTGCGCCAACGCGTGGATTGCTTGCATGGCGCCACTCGGTTTGACGTTGTAATGCCTGATAGGCCGCGGTGGAAAGGCTGAACACGAACATGCCCAGGGCAAGCATCATGGTCGGTTACTCCAGGTCCGCAAGGCGGCTGCGACGTCGAGCGGCTTGCTCGTGTTGATGCCGTGTCAGCTCGGCACGCACATTGCGAGCGACGGCATTGGCGTCCATGCCGGGCGTTGCGTGGATGTGGATGGCGTAAGTGTCGTGGCTGTCGATGTGCTGGGCGGGCCGAGGGCTGATCGGGGCGCGATGATCAATCGTCATTGAGTCAACGGACGCCAAGCGTCCATCGGCCTCGATGAGCCGTTGGCTTAAGACCGTCATGGCGCGCACGGGGTCGTCGGCCCGCCGTGATAAGCCCTGGACGAGACCATCCATGGTGAAGCCGCCCAGCTCGGCAAATACTCGCGAGGGGCTGTGAATGCCAAGGGTTTCTTTGAAGGCATCAATCGTTCGGGTGCCAAGCCGATCGACCACTTCCTTAAGCTTGCCCAAACCGGCGGTCAACCCGTTAACCAGGCCATCGATCATCAGCCCGCCAAAAGCGGTAAACCGACTGGGTAGATCGACGCCCAGGTATTTCATGACGGCGGCGAAAGCTTGGTAGATCAGCCCAACCGGACTGAAGTCTGCGAGCACTTTCAGGATGCCGCCCAGCCCATCATCAAAGCCGCTTCGGATCTCGTCCCAAGCGCCAAGCAAATAGGCCGTCACGGCGTCCCAATGTTGATACAACAGGTACGCCGCGCCGGCGATGGCAGTGATGGTCAAACCAATGGGGTTGAGCATCAGAGCACGCCCGACCATCAAGAGTCCTTTGGCGAGAAAAGGCAGCACGGTACGGCCCAGCGTCGTCAGCAGACCAATCAATCCTGGCAAGCGAAAGCCCAGCAACACCAGGAAAAACCGTAACGCTGCGAACGGCAGCAGCACACTTGCCAGGGCCAACATCAAACCGCCGAAGCCGACAGCCAGCGCTGCGATAATGGCGATGGTTTTCACGAGCCCGGCCGCAAGCTTTGGATTTTCCCGCGTCCAGGTTTTGATGCTTCGGACAAGCTCGGTCACGGACTGCACCAGCTCCCTTAGCGGGCCGTTCTGCTGGTCTTGCAGTTCGATGCCCAGGTCTTGCCAGGCACTGCTGAGGGTAACCAGGTCACCCTTGAGATTGTCCGCCATGACCTTGGCCGTACGAGCGGCTTCGCCTCGGCTTTGGCGCAGGCTCGCGATAAGTATTTGTAGCTGACCGGTGCCGGCTTGTTCGACCAGTTGGGCCATGCCTTTTACCGCCTCTTCACCGGCAATGGCTTTGAACAGGCCGCCTTTCTCAGCAGTACCGAGGGCGCGGGTTTTGGCGTGGATCTCCTTCAGCAGATCCGGCAGCGGACGCAGATTTCCAGCAGCGTCGGCTGTGGCGATGTTCAGTTGCTTCAGAGCCTTTTCCGCGCCTTTGGGCGGTGCGGCCAGGCGGTTCATGATCGAGCTGAGCGCCGTGCCGCCCATGCTGCCTTGTAAACCTGCATCGCCGAGTTTGCCGGCCATCGCCGCGGCCACTTCCATTTCCACGCCGTAGGTCTTCGCCATGGGCGCGGCGTATTTCATGGTGTCGCCTAGCATTTGCAAGGTTGTATTCGAACGGGTGAACGTGCCCACCAATACGTCGCCCAAGCGATCCATTTCATCGGCCGTCAGTCCGAGGCCGGAAAGAATGTTCGAAGCGATGTCGGCAGTTTGGGCCAGTTCAGTGCCGCCGGCCGCCGCGAGTTTGAGCATGCCGGGCATCGCGGTCTGGATGGCGTGGGGCTCAAAACCTGCCATTCCAAGATAGCCCTGCGCATCGGCGGCCTGGCCCGCCGTGAACTGGGTCGCGCCGCCCAGCCGACGCGCCTGGGCGCGCAGGGCCTTGAGTGCGTCGGCCTGTTCGTCGAGTCGAGTGATGGCCTGCACTTGGCTCATGCTGGCGTCGAAATCGACGCCCGGCGACAGCAACCGCGCCCCTGCATACAAAACCGAACCACCGCCCGCCGTCGCGACAGCCCCCTTGGCGGCCAGCTCGCCAGCGGTGCGTCGAGAGCTGTCCATCGAGCTCCGCGCAGCGTTGAAGCGTCGGCGTTGTTCCGTCAACGCGGCGAGTTGTTTTTGTTGGGCGCTGAGGCTGGCGGTAGTGCTGCCGATCTGGCGCCGTAAATGACGTTCATCGCGGGCCAGGTGTTGGGTGCTGATGCCGGCGGCGGACATTCGGCTTCGCAGTGTCTGGAGCTGTTCGTTTTGTTTTTGATGCTGTTGCTTGAGCGCCTGAGCGGCCCGGACAGCCTTCTGAAAATGCTGGGTCATGGCACGGGTCGGCGCCCCGGTGGCCGCGAACTGCTGGCTAAGTGTTTTGACCTTATCCCGCGCTGCATTGAGCGCCCGTTCGGTGCGCAATGCAGCTTCGCGTTGAGCACGCCAGGCACTGACATCGTGCTGCTGCGCGTTGAGCGCCTTAAGTCGGTCGCGGGTTTCTTTCAAGGCACGAGCGGTGGCGGTGCTGCTTTTGTCGATGGCCTTCAGCGGGCCGCTGGCTTTGTCGATGGCATCGAGCAGCACACGCAGTTTCAAGTCATTCGCCATCGGTGTTACTCCGCACACGGGCGCGCTCGCGCCATTCCATCAGCTCTTGCAGATCCAGCGTGTCCATGTCAGCCGGCGCCCAGTGAAAAACTACAGCCAGGTCGGCCATGGCGTCTTCTACGCAACGAGGCAGGCATCGGGTTTCGCCGCTTTCTGCAATAAAAAACCGGCGATCTTGGCGCCGCAGGTGAACAAGTCGGCCGGGTCCAGGTTGGCGGCTTCCGGGGCGGTGATACTGGGCTGGCTGATGCGCGGCAGGATCTTGAACAGGGTGGCGACGTCCATATTCAACAGGTCCACCAGTTGCACACCGCGCAGTTCACCGGACTGTGGTTTTCGTAAAGTGATGCTCTCAATTATGGTTTTGCCGCGGATGATTGGGGTATCCAGGTGCACGGTGTTGTCGTCCTGGGGCGGCAGGGTTTCGAGGTTGTCGTGTGTGTTCATTACGGGCTCCAGATAGCGGGATAGGTCAGATGCCGATGGCTTTGCGCTGCTTGTCCAGCAGGTCCACGCCACCGACGATTTCGATGAAATTGAGCAGGTCGATTTCGATGATGTCTTCGTTGTCGACAATCAATCGGTAGTAGGTGCAGGTGGTGGTGATGCTGTGTTCGGTGTCTTCACCGGGCTGGGCTTCGCCCATCTCGATGGTCTCGTGACGTCCGCGCATCACCACCTCGACCGCGCTGATGACTTCGGTGTCGTCCTGCTGAAAGGCGCCGGAAAAACGCAACGCGATGCCCGAGGCGTTGACGGCGCCGAACTGCCTGAGAACGATCAGGTCCAGCCCACCGGTTTTCCAAACCAACTGGATACCGTCGTCGGAGAAACCGAGGTCGGCCTTGACCGGGCCGTTCATGCCGCCGCCGCGATAGCCTTCCATCTTGCGGCCGAGCGGCGGCAGGGTGACGGACTTGACCACGCCCAGGTAGCTGTTGGCGTCGTTGAACAGGTTGAGATTTTTGAGTTTGCGAGGCATGGCCATGTCGGGTTCTCCGGTGCGCAGGGGCGGGGTCAGCTATTGATCTTGCTGGCGAAGTCGATCAGGTAGCGGTCGGTGATGCGCTGCCGCAATGTGAGGTCTTCCAGCGGTAGCACGGGCGTGTAGTCGTAGTCCAGGAACAGCTTGCCGGCCTTGAGGGTGTCCTTATCGTTGGCATCGTCCGGATACCAGCATTTGCCGCCGATCAAATAGCCCGCGCCGATCATCTCGCGGAACTTGGCGTTGATGCCTTCGATGAGGTCGCGCACCAGGGATGCATGCAGCGGTTTGTCCACCGCCCACATATGCGCTTCGGCCATCGTGTCGGCGAGGATCTGCGCGGTACGGGTGTAATTCTCAAAAGCGAATAGGGGGTCCGAGCTGGTGGTGCGACTGCCCCAGAAGCGAAAGCCGCCTTCGTTGATGAGCGTGGTGACTTCGTGGCTGTTGAGGTAGTTGGCGTCGGTGGCGGGGTTCTGCAGATCCCAAAACACATCAGCACTGATGCCAGTGACACCGTTGACCGGGACGTTGGACAGGGTTTTGTGCCAGCCCACTTCCTGATCGATCTTGGCGCGCAGACCCAAGGCGCGGGCCACCGCCGAGGCGGTCACCGTGGCGTTGGTAGCGGTGTTCCAATTCCGGAATTCAGGCCAGATAACCATCGCTTCACGGGCGCCGAAATTGGCCCGGTAAGCGACCACGTCTTCCTTGGTTTTGCAGGCCCAGGCGGTGACGTAGGCAAAGCCGCGTACCTGCTGAGCGATGGACACCAGGGCGGTGGCCACCGGCAAGCTGTCGAGGCCTGGCACACCCAGGATGCGTGGCACCATGCCGACGCGGGCTTTGGCGGCGAGCAGGGCTTTCATGCCGGTGTATTTACCTTCGGCCGTGGTGGTGCCTATCAGGGCGCTGGTGGTCTCTTCTTCGGTAGCGCCTTCCTTCACGCGCACGACAATGGTGTAGGGCCGGGTCTGGTCGGCGATGGCCTGTAGGCTGGACGCAAGGGTGCCCGTGATACCGGCCTTGCCGATGGCGGTTTGAACGTTGGTGAGCAGGACCGGGGTGTCGAAGGGGAAAGCGGCCGCATCGGCGTCGTCGGCCGTGCAGACCATGCCTATGACAGCGGTGGGAATGGAGCGAATGGGGCGGGTGCCGTCGTTGAGTTCGATGACCCGCACGCCATGGAGATAATCGGTCATGGGGTGCCTGTGCAGTGTTTGAAGTGACACTGCACAGGCTGCCGCGCTTGCACCGATTGGGCGAGCCGACGGCCTTGTAGGCAGGGGAGGCTACAAGTGCCGGTTAGCCCTTTCGGCCACGGCCCCGTTGCTAACGCGGATCGACGATAGCCAGCGCACGATTCGCCAGCAGTTCACTCACTTCAATGACTTGCTGGATGCCCATCGCGACGTGTCGACGAGAACCTTCGAGATCGAATGCCAGGTCGCTGATCATGGCATTGGCGGAGGCCAGGTTTTCGCTGAGGTTGGCGAGCAGGCTTTCAGTGTCGATGCTCTCGATGACGGTGAATAGCTGATCCGCGGGTGGTTCTTCCTTGGGCTTGGCCTGTTGCGGCTTCAAATAATAATCAAGCGCCCGCTCAGTGGCTTCGTGGAATTTTTCCGGGTCGAGGCTTGAGTAGGAAGAGGTAGGGTCCGATTCCGGAGGATTGGGTGTGACCTTGAACATGGTGAAACTCCTGACCTGATTGGGCCACCATGACTTGTCGCTAAGCAAGTAAGGGTGGCGGCTGGACGCAGGTTAGCGAACCGGGGGTACAGGAGCCCGGCAGACCCGAAGGTCTCCCGCGAACAGCCGCCATTGCAACGATTACAGACATTACATCCGCAACGAAATAACGAGTGCTGTTGCATCCATACCGATTCGAGTCGCTAAACCCGATCACTGATGTGCAGTGACGGGAACCAAGCTACCGATACGGACCAAGACGCACAAGCGGGCGGATTCTGGCTTAGTTGTAGGCAAAGGAGCAAGGTGATGTAGCCTTTGGGCCAGCATCCGGTGTAACTGGGTATGTGCCTGTAGGCTCTGTCCCTGCCATTAACAGAATGGGACATCGCACTCAGCGTTTTGGAGTCTGCCGAGCTACCCAGGACGGTTGTCAGCCGTACAGACCATGCCGATGACAGCGGTGGGGATGGAGCGGATGGGGCGGGTGTCGTCGTTGAGTTCGATGACCCGCATGCCATGGAGATAATCGGTCATGGGGTGCCTGTGCAGTGTTTGAAATGACACTGCACAGGCTGCCGCGCTTGCACCGATTGGGCGAGCCGACGGCCTTGTAGACAGGGGAGGCTATAAGCGCCGGACAACCCTTTCGGTCACGGCCCCGTTGCTACCGCGGATCGACGATAGCCAGCGCACGATTCGCCAGCAGTTCACTTACTTCAATGACTTGCTGGATGCCCATCGCAACATGCCGGCGAGAACCTTCGAGATCGAATGCCAGGTCGCTGATCATGGCATTGGCGGAGGCCAGGTTTTCGCTGAGGTTGGCGAGCAGGCTTTCCGTGTCGATGCTCTCGACGACAGTGAAGAGCTGATCCGCTGCGGGTTCTTTCTTGGGTTTGGCCTGTTCCGGCTTCAAATAATAATCAAGCGCCCGCTCAGTGGCTTCGTGGAATTTTTCTGGGTCGAGGCTTGAGTAGGAAGAGGTGGGATCTGATTCCGGAGGATTGGGTGTGACCTTGAACATGGTGAATACTCTAAGAGGTAGTGGAGCCGCCTTGTTTCGCTGCTAAACGAAAAAGGGTGGCGGCTGTACGCGGGTTAGCAGACCGGACCTCTTAAACCGGCAGACCCGAAGGTCTCCCACGCACAACCGCCATTACATAACGAGCGGGCACTAAAGCCTGCTAGCAAATGTGCAGCATTGTGCGTCAGAAGTTCTGGGCTGCTAAACCCGATCACTGATGAGCAGTGACAGGATCTAAGCTACCGTCGCGTCCCCTGGTGCACAAGCGGGCGGATTCTGGCTTAGTTGTAGGCAAAGGAGCAAGGTGATGTAGCCTTTGGGCTTCCGTTCGGTGTTACTGGGTATGTGGCTGTAGTTTGGTTCCTACTGTCAGAGAAGTCTGATAACGCATCGGTGATTATCGATTCTGGTCAACTACCCACGACGGCCCTACAGGTCGACAATCTGAGCGTGGAAAATCAGGGGCTATCGGCCAGTCGCGCAAGGCCTGGACGTAATCAAGCAGCTCTGTTGATTGTTCAACAGTCAGTGTTGTTGGCCGTGCTGAATCCACCTCATCCCGATGGCGTTCGCGTAGCCAGCGCAGCTGGTTAATCTGAGCGTCTCGCCAAAGACGCTCAATGACCGCGAATTGATCCCGCGTAATGGGAAGTGGTTCGATCAGAATTGGCAACCCGATTGCGTCATGGCTGCGCACTTTTCCTGGGGCAGGATTTCCGATTACTCGCTCATAGCATTCATCTGAGATATCTACTGCGTCAAAAGGGATGTCCTGGTGAAGGCCGACAATGTAGCTCGTTCCAGTGCTCTTGCTGTATTTGCGCATGTCATCTCCCGAAGCAAATATATTGGAAATAAACCTTCACTTTTGGTGCATCAACGCCTGAACTGCTAATCGATCGTGCCTGCACATGGACGCTGCTTAGGGAGTGTTCAAATCGATTCATGGCGACCACTTCGGCGGATGAAGATGATATTGAGGAGCCAAAGTAGCTGTTAGGAAAGGCTATTGGCAGGTTCATCTGGACTTCACCTGCACCCTCTGGGATCACGTCCCGGCTCCACTGGATGATGAAGCCACCGAGCCACGAAGGAAAAATGATGTAGCCGTTTGGATGAAGGGCGGCGGCAAAGCCCCAGCGCATCGTTTTCGGGGATACCGCCACCTTATCAAGCTTTCCGACGTCGACTTCTGACTGGGTAGCCAGTCGACTGGGCGCATCGTTTTGCGTCACGTTCCGAAATGTCAGTGCGGTGGTGTTCAGCTCAATGACATCGTCAGTCACCAACTGCCAGAGCGTGTCGGCCTGGAGGGTGCCTTGTTCCACGGATACGAAGAGTGCCGAGGTTACTTTGATACTGCTGTCGACATCCTGCGAGCGTTGCCAACTTCCGGTGGAGGCCATGTAAACGCCGTTTTCCTTAGCCGCCTTCTGGTCTTTCACTAACACTCGGTCGCCTGCAACCACTGTCACGCCGTCGACCTTCTGAAGCCCCGTCAGCTTGATGTTGGCCGTGCTGGCTACGCGAACCGACGGCTTGTGATCGAGTTTGTGCAGCTCTTCTTGAATCCGGTTATCCACATATTCGCGAGTCGCCAGCACCACCGAAGGATCAATTTTCAGCTGAATATTCGCGGTTCCAGTGGTAATGATGTGCATCCGCACCACTTGGTTACGGCCCGTGCCCTGTGTCAACAAGGGCTTATAGCTGGGGGCCGCATTTCCAACGGCACAAAACACACCGTCCTTATCTTCTAGCGCCAGTTCACGAACCCACCAACCGCCCACGTCTGGTGGCAACACTAATTCAGCGATGAGAACGTTTGGATCAGTCGGTGAGACACGTAGCTGATTAAGCTGGGCGCGATAGACCTGGTTGATCAACTTGGTTTGTGTGGGGCTCGGTACCGGGTCGGTGCCGTTGGCGTCACCGATCAGCATGTACTTGGGTTCCCAAGGTATGCCGAGGGCATCGCAGTTGGTTTTCTTGGCGGCGCCAAGCGCGGTCAACATGCCGCCGAAGATTGTTTTTTCATCCACCATGGGGAAACACATCCAGTTCGTCGAGGGTGTAGAGGCTCATGCCGGTATATCCATTGATGCTCACGTTGATGTCGGGGTTGCTCCAGGGGTACACGTCGATTTCATCGCCGTCGTAAATCGCTAGACCGGCGAAGGCGTCGAGAGTGGTCTCCAGAATGATGTCGAGCCCGATTAGGTGTCGGGTTAGAGGTTTTGCGTCGTCGATGAGCCAGACCAGCTCTCGATACATCGCTTCGGTGATACCGGACTCCAGTACACCGATCTGTAAAGTAAAGGTGGCGCGAGGCCCTTCAGGTTCGGTCTGCCACCACTCCACGACATCCACCAGATACCCCAGCGGTTCAACAACGCGGCGCAGTGACCCGAGCGTGCCTTTGCGCGAATGGATGTAGTACGCGCTGTGGATGGCGGCGCGCTTGGCCGCTTCGGGCCACTTGCCGTCCCAGCGATCCACTGAAAAGGTCCAGGCCAGATAAGGCAGCAGGGGCAACGGGCATAGGTCGGGGTTGTACAACGTGCGCAACGGAATCGGCACACGTTGGATCTGGGCCAGCGCCAGCGCCGCTTGGCGCTCCAACGGCGTCGAATTGCTGGGGAGCAGGGGCGCGTCAGCCATTATTCAACCCCCAACGTCAAGTCGATGGCCGTGCAGTACGGGGCCTGGTACTTCGTGGCGACGATGTCTGCCCAGTTCTCCAGCTCGACCTTGCGCACACCCTCGACGTGCAGGGAGGCATGGATAATCGATTCCGAAACCTCCAAGCCCAGGCGCCGCCGTTGGTGCACGAAGGCGAGCAACTGCGCATTGGCTGCCGCAAGGATCAATTCGCTCTCAGGGCCCGACGTCGAAAGAAACAGCTTGGCTTTGACCTGGTAGTTGATGACCTGGGCGCTTTGCACGGTGAGCCGATCCGCGACAGGGCGACGGTCGTCGTCGCTGAGGTAGGCATTGACCTTTGCCAGCAGCGCGGGCGAGGCGGTGCCGTCACCCAGGATTGATTGCACGGTTACCACCGCCTCGGCCGGGGCAGGACTCTCGGCAGTGGCGTCGGCGACCTGGCCGTCAGCAGAGCGCGCATGAAAGATGTAGCTGTTGCGCGGGCCGGCGGTGCTCAATCCTTCCCACGCCATTTGAGACCGCTCCCGCAGGCTGTCGTCGCTTTCCATCAGCAACGGGGCCGGCGGCAGGGCCGAGGGCTTGGCGGCCTGAATGACCAGGCGCCTGACGTTGAAGTTGCCGGCCAGGTTCTCCAGGTCGCTGCCCTTGGCGAGGGCCAGCATGTTGGCGACGGACGCTTCATTGACGCGCTGGCGCCATACCATCTCTCGGTAGGCGTTCTCTTGGAGCAGTTTGGTCAGGGGCTCAGATTCCAGCTCAAGCCGTGCAGCGATCTCGGCTTGTTCTTCGACCGGCCAGAGGCCGATTGCGTAGGCCTTGCGCTCGGCGAGGATCTGCTCGTAATCGATCTGTTCAACGACCTCGGGCGCGGGGAGCTGGCCCAGGTCAATTGCGACGAATGAGTTCATGCGCTACCCCCCAAATTCAGAGGCACGCTCAGGCTCAACGGCTCGTTGCTATCGACAATGCTGCCCTCGATGTCCAACGAGGATTGACCTTGCAGCGTGGCGCCCTGGAATTGCACGCGACTCAGGCTGATACGCGGCTCCCAGCGCATCAGCGCCATGACGGTGGCAGCGTATACCTGCAAGCGGGTGATGTCGTTGAAGGGGTGGTCCACCAGCTCGGGCAACAGGCTGCCATATTCGCGGCGCATGACCCGGGTGCCAATGCGGGTGCTGAGGATGTCGCTCATGGATTGGGCAATGCTTTCCGCGGTGCTGATGGCGGCGCCGGTGTGTCGGTTCATTCCGGTTTACCCGTCTTGCCGCTGCCTGGCATGACGCCGCCGTGCGGGTGGTTCACCAGGCTGATGCCGGCGGCAATCACATCCGCGGATACGGTGACCTTTCCGGTGATTTCCTGGTTACCTGTCTGGGTGTAATTGCCCTTGTGGGTAATGTCGCCGATGAAGTTGATGCCGCCGGGGCTGACCAGGTGCGTAGTGCCTCCCTTGGTGAGGGTGGCACTGAGATGGTGGGTGATGCTGTCGTACTCAATCACCGTGCCATCGCGGTAGGTGACTCGGTGCAAGCCTTCGCGGTCGCCGTTGGCTGGGTTGTGGTCGCTGAACAAACCGGTCAAGACCACGCCGTTGGTGAGCTGGCCGGAGGGGCTGAAGAGTAGGACCTGTTCGTTTTTCGTCGGAGGGTTCCACTCGCGGTCGGCCCCGGCTCGTAGCGCGATCCAGGGTAGCCAGGCGGTGGTTAGGGTTCCGGTTTTTACTCGTACACGTGGGGGCTTCATCTGGACGGCGGCGATGGTGCCGTAACGGATGAGGTTTTCGATTAGGCGGGCGAGGGTAGGTAACTTATTCATGGCGCCAATAATGGCGCCAGGTTTGGAAATAAATTACTTGCTACGGTTGTCTAGTTGCAGCCTACAAGGCTCAGCGAGGGAGAGAGAGAAGGAAATCATCCGTAACGTCAAATAAGAAGTCAGTCGGATCACTCCCTTTTTCTTTCATATGAAGCATTTCGCAAATTTGGTCGTCATCAAGGATGATGATGAGTTTTCCTGTTTCTCTCATTGCCCCTTGAGCCATCTTAGTTGCGCTTTCATGAGCGCCTTTTCTAGTTAGCATAATGGCGACTTTTCGTAATCCCTTTTCAAGGAGATATTTTTCGGTGGTTAATACTTGTCCTTGTTTTATAGGGTGTTCATAATTTTTAAATTCAAATATCATGTATCTGCTTTCTAAGTTGTGTATGATAAATTTCCAAAAGTCCGTGACGGGTTTTATCCTGCATACGAGATCAAATCGATTGAGTTCGTCATCAGTTTTTCGTTGGTCTTTCCAGCCTGCTAAGTGATCTTTGAATAAATATTGGAGGATTTCTATACATTTTTTTTCGTAGTCGCTCCAGCCTGGCCTGCCAGCTTCTATTGCGCGAAGAGATTTGCAAAGTTCAGTGCCGGTGGTGTCTAAGGGCAGGGACTCTTCAAGCTCTGAAGCGACTGGGGGAGCTAGTTCTTTATCTAGATTGTAAAATTTCTCGATGCTAACTGAAAGGTCATTTGGGTCGATTTCGAATAACGCGTGTAAGTCCTCAGTTATCTCAGGGGAATCAGAGGCCATACTCAGTAAGAGCTGTCTGTCGAAGACGGAGATGCCGTATTCCTTTCTTAGATGTTCCTTCTGATTGTCTGTAAGGATGCATGAAGCGATAAGTAATCCTTTCAGAGTTGGATTGTTATCCATTTCTAATCGGATCTGCCGTGCCGCGGTCTTGAGTAGTGTTAGCTGTGCTCGTTGGGTTTTGTAGTGTTTTATTTCAACAGCCCAGGTTAGATTTTCTTTTATTGCATAAAAATCAACTTGGGCGGGATTGGTGGATATGTGAAATCCCAAGTGCATCAACAGCGTAGATGCCACTTTTTCAAATTTTTTGGCCGTCTCGTACATTTTTTTCTCAGTTGCTTAGGTGTTTAGGCGAGTTGTTTCTTATGTTGTCCCTGCTCTACGTTGGGGCGATTACATGAGCACGGCAAAACATAATTTAGATGCTCGATAGCTTGGATCGTCAACCGATTGCTTTTCCCACAGCGAGCCCTAACAAAAGACATCCAATGCAAAGAGGTATACTTATAAGGCCTGCTAATATTTTAAGGCGTGATTCAATTGTATTATATTGGCGGCGGCAGAAACGATTCGCGGCTTTAAGGCTTTGTACCTGTACCTTTAAGGTCGCTAACTCTTGCCAAGTCTTATCAAGGGACCGCATCCCATAGTCTTTTTGAATGTTAGGCCAATTAGCGTAGGCTATGAGATCTGAAACGGTTAAAGTAGGGTCGGAGCTTCCCTGCATCCCTGCTGAGCCATCCCATATGAATTGTATTCCTGAGTTTTCGTATAATTTGTTTCTCCTGTCTTTGTTATCCTTGTCTGCATCTCCAGCGATCACTGATATGGGTACGATGTTATATGAAGGGTCGAATTGTTTTGCCCAAGTGACAATTTTATGAAAAAGATAGGTGCCTACGTGCAATCCACGCATTGAGCTGTCGACCATAACCGCACCATTAGTCACTCTGACGCTTTGCCTATAGCTTTGCATTTCCCCTCCCATCTCGCTGATCAAAGATCCGGCTTTGTATATGCCATCACTTCCATAGAGGTAAGTGGCTCTGACCTTAATTTTTGAAGTGGAGGTGGATGCTGTCTCAGAGGACCAGATATGGGATTTTAGCTCGGTTTCTATCAATAGGTAGTGCGTTCTAGGATAATATTTATTCTCGTCTTGCACTTTTATTATTTCGAACGTACTGGTCGTGTCGTTTGTAGAAACTCTGACATTTATCTCTGCTGAAACCTCAGCATTTTCCATTGCTATCTCCTTCCTTGCTTCGGTTTGAGCGGATCACAGACTGAATTTCCTGGTGCCTATGACCATAGAAGCTATTTCTCACATTGGAGTGAGGTGTGTCAGTAATTGATCTTTGATTAAATCAATATCATAGTCGTTGAAGCCCAGCACCTGTCGCCGACTGTATAGTATCTCAGGGCGCCTTCCCCCGGCATGCTCTTTCAACCCGAATTGATGTACCCGAGCTATTCCAGCAACCCGTGCAAAAAAACCTACGCTGACGGTGTGACTGTTGCCATACGCTTTTAGTAGTCTTGTGGTGCGCAGTTTTTGAAACATCTGCTTCTTCCGTTTCACTCTCCTTGTTTTGCCTCGTAGATTGCGCTGCTTCCGTGGTGTGTACATGCTCCCATCTGGATTGCGCTGGGAGATGATCCGCTGGCGCTGGCTCCGCCGCAGGGCTTGGCCGATGCTGCGTGCGAGTTTGTTTCGTGCCGCAGGTTGAAGCTGGCGTATCGGACTTTCGGCCCAGTTCTCCAGCGCTTCCAGTCGATTGGTCACGTCGGTGTAGCCCATTCGCTGCCGGACTTCCAAGGTCCGGGTATCCACGCTGGGTCGAGAAACATGGCAGTGCGCTGAGGTTCGCCGGGGTGGCGGATAGTTGTATTGCCGCCGGCGTCCGTCCTCACAATCACTCGCTCGGTCAGCGACAGGGTCAGGCTGAGGTCCACCTTACTATTATCCAAAATGTCGGCTTCGAACTGGATGCCTTCTGCTGATTTGTTCAGGTTTTCAAGCAGATCCGCTTGGTTCACTTTCAACCACCCGAGCACTGGCAACATCACACTGTCAGGATGGCCGGCGAAGTCGGTGAGGATCACCTGCAGATCGAAGCTGTACTCGAAGGACAGGCTGGCAGCGGCGGTGCAGCGGATTTTGCCGTTGTCGATGAAAATCAGCAGTCGGTCGGGGTTGTGCTTGAGTTCGCCTATGGTGGAGAGCAGGTGAGTGCGCAGGCTTTCAGGTTTGTTCATCAGGTTCATACCTCGTGGAGGTTATCAGTCCCATAGATTCACCATCTGCCGCTGTGGTGCGGCCGTCTGGGCTTCGGGCATTCGCACGGCAAGGCCTTGGGGCAGAATCGGCCCGTAGTCGGCCAGGCCGGGGTTGGCTTCGAGTACCGCCTCGGTCACGCCAGCTGTGCGGCCGTAGTGACGCCAGCACAGGGCATCGACGGTGTCGTTTTGGTGGGCGCGGACGGTGACGCTCATCAGATCAGCTCTACGGTGGTGCGATTGACCCCGAGCAAATCACGCACCGCCCAGCGCAAGTCGCGGCGGTAGTCGTCAATGTTAGGGGTGAGTTCTTCTGCGTTCTGATGGCCGCTGTTGGTGGAGTCATAGGAGCGGTAGCGCTCGCAAACTTCGGCCCCGGTTGCCGCCTCGATGGCGCGGCGATAGAGGTGCACCAGGACCAGTACGCCGTTGATGCGCTCGCCGGGCATATCAGCAAGTTTTGTATGGCCGGCCGCTTGTTGGGTGGCGCGCCATTCGCTCAGCTCGCGGTTGACGCTGATGGCGGCGGCGACAGCCGCGGTTTCCAGGCGTGGCGCGGTGACGCTTGCGTCGATCCGCAGTGTGGCGCGCAACTGATCCAGATCGATGGGGGGCCAGAAGGCATCGGTATTGATAAGGCCGCTGGCGACGGTGCCGCCGGCAATAAATCCGCTCATGGAACAGCACTCAGAATAGGTCGCCGGTGGTCGGGGCTTCACGTTCAGGGGGAGCGGCCTGGCCGATCCGCCCCGAGCCGGCGGGGTGCGTGGGGACGCTCGGTTAGCCGGCAGGGCCGGTGCGTTTGTTGAGCAGGCGTTCGGCCCGCTCCAAATCTTTTTTGCCACCGCAGGCGTCGTGCAGGGCGATGGCTTTTTTCAGCAGATCCACACCGGCCTGAAGCCGGCCGGGTTGGCCTGGGGCCACTTCGGTAATGCCTTCCAGCGTGGCGCGGCCCATGGCGAGAAACAGCTTGGCGCGGGCCTGGTCGGGCATGTCTTCGGCGTCGGTGAGTTCGGCGGTGCGATGCAGGGTTGCCAGGTCGAACGGCTCGCCGATCTTCTGGGCCTTGAAGGCTGCTGTGGCGACCTCTTCAGCGACCAGGCAACCCAAGGTGCGGGCGAAGCGGTCCGGCATGACCATCTTGTACTTCAGCACGTAGGTTGCGATGTCGAGCCCACCGGTGAAATCGCCGGCATCGAAGCGCCAGACCATGATGGTGGTCATCACTTCGTCCTGAGCGCCTTTGCCGCCCTCCAGCACGCCTTGTACATAGGATTCGTAGCTTGGCAGTAGCAGGCGTTTGAGTTCTGCCTTGCCCTGGTTGGACTGGACCTGTTTCAGGCGTAAGCGGTCCTGTAAAAGCTGATTTAACTGGTGCTCATAAGCCGTGGCGCCGGCCATGGTTTGGGTGGGGTCTATCGCCGCCGCTTCGACAGCAGCGGTGACGCGTTCAAAGTGGCGGCGGCAGGGGTTGGTCATGGTGGCCGCCTCAGTTCAGGGTGATGTTTTCGGCCAGGGCGGCGCAGCCCAGGTCTTCGATGACATAGCTTTCGTTGACCGATTCGAAGTTTTCGATGCGGTCGCGCTTGGCGTTGTCTATGACGGTGCGGCGGCGGGTGCCTTCCTGCCAGTACAGCGACAGGTTGTCGAGGCGGGTGACCATCAGGCCGCTGGCTGGGAAGTGCGGCACGCGCACGGCCGGCAGGTTGCCGAGGCGCTTTTGACTGGTGACGATGTCGGCGGCCAACATTTCAGACGGTGCCTGAATGGTATTGATGATGGGGAAGTATTTGTCGGCCAGCAGTTGGCGACCACAAATCACCACCAGTTCGGTGTCTTCCTGGTACCAGGGTTCGATGAATTCGTTGACCATGCTGACGACCAAGGCGTCGATGTTTGCGAAGTCTTTGTTGGCGCCGATTTCGATTTTGCCGCTGCCGTCTTTCACTTCGGTCATGACCCGGGCCGGGTTTTCCTCGCGCATCTTTTGCAGCCAGCCGATGTTCACGTCTTGCAGGAGCTTGTTGATGGTTGGGTTGGATGTCGCGGCACGGCTGATGCCGTTCCAACCGATCATTATGCGGTTGAGGGCCTGCGCCTTGATGATCGCGTCACGAATACGCGCTTGGAAGTCTTTGAACTTGGCCCACTGGTCCAGCTTTTGATAGCGAATACTGGTGTCAAAGTTGGTTTGGGTACAGGTGTACCCTCGATGATCCAGGCCGCTTGGATCGCGTGGTTCGCGGTCTTTGACGGTGGTGTCGGTGGTGCTGGCAATGGTGCCGTCGATGCCGATACCGACCTTTTCACCCGACTGTTCCGAGACGGGGTAGACGTTGATTGCACTGAGGAACGCACTGGATTCCTGCATGCGGGTTTCTAAGGTCTGGGCGACGCTTGGGTCTGCTGTGAATTTGGTGGTGACGTCAGCCACGCCATGCAGTTGCGCAAGTTGCTGCAGGTAGGCGTTGAACAGTACTCGGGTGTCGTTACGCATATTGATCTTCCTTGATGGTCAGCAGTCGGTCATGACTTGGTTACCGCCGCCGGAGACCTGCGGGCGAGTTTTCTGGTTGGGATCTTGGGTGGTGGAGAGCTTGGTTTTCAGCTCGGTCAGTTCGGTGATGACTTGATCGAGTCGGGTCTTTAGCCCAGCCGAAAATTTCTTTTCAGCGGCGAGTTGGTCGGGCAGATCCTTGACGTGTTCCGCGATGGCTTCGACCGCTTCACCGATCTGGGTGAACTCGTTGTCATCCTTGGCCTGTTTGCCGGTCAGGAGGGTTTGCACCTTGTTGAATAGCTGGGCGCCGATGCTCGGTTTCTCTTCGAATTCGTCAAATTTCAGCTCTGTTTCGACGGCCTCGGTGAACATGGAGGTCGCGGAATAGTGACGGTCCTGGAACGGGCTGGATTCGGGCTTCTGCGCTGAGAACGCCAGGACGTCGGTGCCTAGGCTGGCGGGTGAGTCGGTCACGGCGAGGCCGACGATGTAGGCTTCGCCCGTGTCGGCAAAGCTCTCGTCGATCTCGATGGAGGTATAGATCTTCTGCTTGGCCTTGTTCATGGCGATAAGGTCGCTGGTCGGTTCGACCTTCGCGAACAGCGCCAGTTTCTTTTGGCCGTTGACGTCGACCTCTTCGGCTTTCACCGCGAGTACGTCGCCGTAGGCCTTGAAGGGGCTGTCGGGCAATAGGCTGCGGAAATGCTCCAGCCAGATGCGGGCGCCGTAGGTGGACGGGTTGAAGTTCTTGGCGGCCTGTTCCAGCCAACTGCGTTTGATGGTGCGCTTGTCCGACGTGGCGCCTTCGATGGCGACGCGGAACCAGTTGCTGCGGTACTTCTTCATGTCGGGGATTCTCAGTGCGTTGCAATGAGGGGCATGGTCGGCATGAGGGCGAGTGGCGGCAACGGGGCGGGGCTGTAGGCGGGGAGGGTACAAGGGGTGGCGCTATTGAGTCGCCGCGGTGAGCGGCAGCATCTCGGCATGACGACCGCTTTGCTGCCCATCGACCCCCGACGCCAATCCAAGTTTCTATACTGGATGGGCTGGCGCGTCTGTGAGATCGCCGAGGCGACGGGTGAGAAGGAGAAAACGCTACACAGCTGGAAGGCCCGCGACAAGTGGGACCGGGCCGACAACGTCGAGCGTATCGGCGGGGCCCTGGAAGCACGCTTGGTGCAATTGATCCTCAAGGACAACAAGACCGGCGGCGATTTCAAGGAGATCGATCTGCTGCATCGGCAGCTTGAGCGCCAGGCGCGCATTCAGCGTTTCCAGGGCGGCGGTACCGAAACCGACCTCAACCCGAACCTCGCCAAGCGCAACGAGGGACCGAAGAAAAAATCCCCGAAGAACGACATCAGCGAAGACCAGACCGAGCTGCTGCGCGAGGCGTTCATCGACGGCTGTTTCGACTACCAGAAGGATTGGTACCGGGCCGGCAATCAGCGCACCCGCGTCATCCTTAAGAGTCGGCAGATCGGCGCCACGTACTACTTCGCTCGCGAGGCGTTCATCGACGCCCTGGACACTGGTCGCAACCAGATTTTCCTGTCGGCTTCGAAGAACCAGGCCTACCTGTTCCGGGGCTACATCCAGGCCTTCGCCCGGGAAGTCATCGGCGTCGAGCTGACCGGTGACCCGATTGTACTGCCCAACGGCGCCGAGCTGTTTTTCCTCGGGACCAACGCCCGCACCGCCCAGGGTTATCACGGCAATTTCTACTTCGACGAGTTCTTCTGGACGTTCAAGTTCGAGGAGTTGAACAAGGTCGCCTCGGGCATGGCGATGCACAAGAAGTGGCGCAAAACTTACTTCTCCACACCGTCGAGCATGGCCCACGAGGCGTACACCTTCTGGACCGGTGAGCGCTTCAACAAGGGCAAGCCGGCCGCGCAGCACACCAAGGTGGACGTGACCCATGGCGCGCTTCAGCAGGGCCGGTTTTGTGAGGATCGGGTGTGGCGACAGATCGTCACCATCCTCGACGCCGAGCGGGGCGGGTGCGATCTGTTCGACATCGAAGAATTGCGCCGGGAGTACAGCCCGGAGGCCTTCGCCAACTTGCTGATGTGCGACTTCGTCGATGACGGCGCGAGCATCTTCCCGCTGTCGGTGTTGCAGTCTTGCATGGTCGATAGCTGGGTGGAGTGGGCCGAGGACTACAAACCTTTCGCCATGCGTCCGTTCGGCGACCGCCAGGTGTGGGTCGGCTATGACCCGGCCGAGACGGGGGATTGTTCTGGCCTGGTGGTGGTCGCGCCGCCCCTGGTGCCGGGCGGCAAGTTTCGTGTGATCGAGCGCCACCAGTTTCGAGGCATGGACTTCGCCGCCCAGGCCGCCGCTATCAAGGGCGTGTGCGACCGCTACTGGGTCACCTACATCGGTATCGATGTCACCGGCCTGGGCAGCGGCGTGGCCCAGCTGGTGCGCCAGTTCTTCCCGGCTGTGACCACCTTCAGCTACTCGCCCGAGGTGAAAACCCGCTTGGTGCTGAAGGCCTACGACGTGATTCACAAGGGCCGGCTGGAGTTCGACGCCGGCTGGACCGACATGGCCCAGTCGCTCATGGCTATTCGTAAAACCATCACCGCAGGTGGACGGCAGTTCACCTATACCGCAGGGCGTAACGACAACACCGGTCATGCCGACCTGGCTTGGGCGCTCTTTCACGCATTGCACAACGAACCGCTCGAAGGGCAGACCGCTGCCAATACCGGGCGAATGGAGATTTTCACATGACCGAACAACTTGCCAGCCAGGCGCATTTGCCGGCCACCATTGACGCCGCCAGTGCGGGTACTCATGTGTTCAGCTTCGGTGACCCGACGCCGGTGCTGGGTGGTCGGGAGGTGTTCGACTATCTGGAGTGCTGGTTCAACGGGCGGTGGTATGAGCCGCCGTTGTCGCTTAACGGGTTGGCTCGGTCGGTGGGGGCGAGTGTGCATTTGCATTCGGGGTTGATGTTCAAGCGCAACTTGTTGAGTAAGACCTTTATCCCGCATCCGATGTTGTCTCGGGCGGCTTTTGAGCAGTTCGCCTTGGATTTTCTGTGTCTGGGCAATGGGTATCTGGAGAAACGTCGGTCGGTGCTGGGCAATACACGGCAACTGGTGCCGTCGTTGGCTAAGTACATGCGGGTTGGGCGGGAGGGGCAGTTCTACCAGGTGCAGGGGTGGAAGAATGAGCACGCGTTTGAGCCGGGGAGCATTTTTCATCTGCGTGAGGCGGATTTGCACCAGGAGATTTATGGGCTGCCGGAGTGGATCAGTGCTTTGCAGTCGGCGTTGTTGAATGAGTCGGCGACGTTGTTTCGGCGTAAGTATTATGAGAATGGGAGTCATGCGGGATTCATCTTGTACATGACTGATGCGGCGCAGACTGAGGCCGATATCGATGCTTTGCGTAAAGCGTTGAAGGAGTCCAAGGGGCCGGGGAATTTCCGAAACTTGTTTGTCTACTCGCCCACGGGTAAGAAGGACGGGATTCAGTTGATTCCGGTCAGTGAGGTGGCGGCCAAGGACGAATTCAATTCGATCAAGAATCAGACCCGTGATGACGTGCTGGCGAGTTTGCGGATTCCTCCACAATTGATGGGCATTGTGCCGCAGAACGCGGGTGGGTTCGGGTCGATCAGGGAGGCGACACAGATTTATGCCGCCAACGAGCTGGAGCCCATTCAGGCGCGGATGACACAAATAAATGATTGGCTGGGTGAAGAAGTAATGCGCTTCAGTCCATACCGCCTAACCCCCTTTGATTAGGGGGCGCATGCTGGTCTACCTATTTTTTAGTGCTTCTATCCATAGGCTTGGATTTTTTATATCGCTTTGTTTAAGTAAAAAATCGACTTCTGATGACCATTGTTTTACGTTGTCTAGATGTTTTAGCTTGGCTGCTGTTTCTAGTTCTGGTGCGGTGGATACGTATTGTTCTATTGCTGCCATAGTCTTGTCGCTATCCAACAAGCTCACGTCGCAGCCCGGGTGGAGATGGCCGGACAATGCGCTGATTTTTTGCGTTAATTCGATATAAACCGGGTCATCAGCTTTTATGGGTGAAGGGATTTTATCCATCTCCCTGCGTAGCTGGTGCTCAAGAGCGTTCAGCTCTTCGGTCACAGGCCTTAATAATTTGCGGCCCAAGTCAGCAATAACAATTGTTACCCATGGTTTCAATGCATGGGCAACTGTATTTTTTTCACATTTCAAACTTGTAAGATTGTCTCGAACCTGCTGCGCTAAACGATAGCTTTCTTCAAATGTAAAAGCGCCTCCCCACCGACCTACACGGGCGGCTAGAAGCGAAAGCGTATGGCCGGAGATCTCCGCTAATTGTTTTAGTTCTTTTACGACTTCACTAGCTTCGTGGATTTTATCATCTAGTTTTCTTGTGGTGACTTCGAGGCTCATGCCCTTTAAAGATTCAAATCGTTCAATTGTGGCTGAGAAAAGAAATACTAGTCCTGCCCCTAAACCAGTGGTTGCTAACGCTACTTCGTTGGTGATGAGCTTAAAGCAACCTACAGCGATGCAAACAAAACCAGCAATTAGCAATATTATGTTTACGATTAAGGTTATTTTTTTTGATTGCATGATGCGTCCGTTTTTTATCTTGGATTTCTAACAGCCTTCGTTCGGCTGTATTAGCTCTGCGCCTTGGTTTTTCACGCTTCCTACATCTTTGCTAACTGCATACCATTCGAAATCTTCGGCAGGCCGGCAGCATTGCTTCGCTATTTCCTCCGCACGACTTGGTTCAAGGTCCTGCGTAAGCCATTCTCGCGCCTGCTCCGGAGACAGTACCAGTGGTCTACGATCATGGATATCAACCATTCCTTGGTCGCTGGCAGCGGTGATGATAACGAATCCAACACCATCCTGGTCATTAAGCCCAGGTTGAGCCTGTGCAAGTGCGCCGAAAAACATTGGCTTCTGGGTTTTCAGGCGGATGAAATAAGGCTGTTTCTTCTTCGGATCGTTGGGATCTTGGACCCACTCATACCAGCCTTCGCTTGGAACCAGAGCGCGCCCGTTCGGCCAAAGCTGTTTGAAAAACCTTCCCGTGGTAACGGTTTCAACCCTCGCGTTAATGGGGGCGGGGCGTTTTCCCTTCGCCCAAAATGGCGACCAGCCCCACCTGATAGGGGTGATGTGAAGACCGGCATCGCTTGTGTGCAGGATCTGCACGCGAGTAGTCGGGGCGATGTTGTACCGGTTGATCGGCACTGCATCGAAACCGCTGAATAGCGGAAGCTGTGGCCCTAGCTCCTCCATAAACACCGCCATCCCCTCGTACTGCACGAATCTCCCGCACATGGGTTGTCCCGCCTGTCAGATTTTTCCTATACAAAATTGACCGCCAACCTTGTACAAAGTTAACTGTATGTTCGTACAGTATTTTGGAACGTGCGTCATGAGCTTTTCAATTCTAGGCCCTATTGCCGAGGGCGGCCTGAAGCTGCCCTTGTGTTCGTTTCGAGTGCCCGCTGGGTTTCCATCTCCGGCGGCGGACCACATCGAAGCGCACATCTCATTGGATGAGGTTCTGAACATTCGCGCCCCGCACGTCTACCTGGTCTCAATCGCTGGGGAGAGCATGCAAGGCGCTGGTATTTTTGAAGGCGATCTCGCGGTGGTGGACCGCGCTTTGGAGCCTGCGCACGGTCACATCGTCGTAGCGCTGCTGAACAACGAGCCCGTATGCAAGCGGCTATGCATTCGCGGCAAAGAGGTGATTCTCCTTTCGGAGAACCCAAAGTATCCACCGAGATACGTGCTTGAGGGCGACGAGCTGGTGATCTGGGGCGTCATTACATGCAGCGTGCGCAGCCATGTCTAAACC